>Ga0181525_10000219_pt1 | contig 52715 bp, 38 predicted proteins | sample PEATcosm2014_Bin_48_FD_121100 | JGI IMG/M metagenome (GOLD analysis project Ga0181525, IMG submission 121100) | Peatland microbial communities from MTU Mesocosm Facility, Houghton, MI, USA - PEATcosm2014_Bin06_10_metaG | ecosystem: Environmental > Terrestrial > Soil > Wetlands > Peat | place... | reverse complement strand
TACGCGCCGCGCTGGAAGCAGCGCCGCCACGAGCCGCCGGCGGCGCACACGGGACCACGCCAGGCCCTCATCGTCGGCGCCGGCCTGGCCGGCTGCGCCACGGCCCTGGCGCTGGTGCGCCGCGGCTGGCAGGTGCGCTTGCTCGAGCGCAGCGACGGGCCCGCCGGCGGCGCCTCGGGACTGCCGGCCGGCCTGCTCTATCCGCTGCTCAGCGCCGATGACAACCTGAGTTCGCGGCTGTCACGCGCGTCCTTTGGCTATGCCCTGCGGGCGCTGGGCGAGCTCGATGCCGCCGGCGGACCGGGCGGCAGCGGCGTCTGGCGGCACTGTGGCGTCTTCCAGCAGGCGCTTGACGCGGACGAGGAAGCGGCGTTGCGTGCCCGGCTGCAGCGCGCGCCCTGGCCCGAGGCCTTCGCGCAGTTCGAGGATGCCGCAACGGCCAGCGCCCACCTGGGCCTGGAGCCGCGCCACGGCGGCGTCTGGTTCCCCGATGGCGCGATCGTCAATGGCGCGCAGTGGTGCCAGGCGATGCTGGCGCAGGCGCGGCACCTGGGCGCGGCGGCGGGCGGACGACTGGACCTGCGCGTTTCCTGCGCGGTGCTGGGCATTGCGCGCGCCGGCGACGACTGGCAGGTGCTCGATGCCCAAGGTGAACGGCATGTGGCACCGGTGCTGGTGCTGGCCAACGCCGCCGCCCTCGCGCCCCTGCTGGGCCTGGACCACCTGCCGCTCGAATCGCTCGGCGGCTGCCTGTCGTTGCTCGATGCGCCAGCATTGGCGCCGCTGCGGGCCGCACTGGGCGGCGAAGGCTATGTCATTCCGGCACTGCTGGGCAGCGCCGCTGTCGGCGCCACCTACGAGGCCGGCGCCGCAGCCGGTGGCGCAAATGATGCGGCCGATGGCGACCATGCGGCCGCCCACGCGGCCAACCTGCGGCGGCTGGCGCAATTGCTCGCCGCCGCACCGGCGGCCGCCGTCACCGGTGCGTTTCGCGCGCTGCGCTGCGTCTCGGGCGACCGCCTGCCGCTGGCCGGCGCCATCGCCGACGAGGCCGCGGTGCTGGCGCATCCGGAACGCTACAACGGCGCCCAGCTGGCCGATCTGCCGCGCCAGGGCGGCCTGTTTGCGCTGGCGGCGCTGGGCTCGCGCGGCCTGACGCTGGCGCCGCTGCTGGGCGAGCTTCTGGCGGCGCGCATCGCGGGCGAGCCGGCGCCGGTGGAGGCGCCGCTGTGCGCGGCGCTGGACCCGGCGCGCTTCCTGCTGCGGCATTTGCGGGGCATACGCTAAAATCGCGGTCGGGATGTCGAGGCGACCGGGCCCGTGCGGGGCCGCGGCGCGGTACGCAATGTCACGCGGAGTGCCACGTGGGTAAAGAGCGCAACAGGGACCGAGCTGCCGGCCGCAGCGCACAGCTGGTGCGGCCCGACTGGGACCTGCAGGCGGTGGTTGCCGCGCTGCGCACCTCGCGCGAGGTCACGCACAGCGTGCGTCACCTCGGGACGGTACGCGAGATTCCGTCGATCGAGGCGATCGGCGAGGTGGTCGAGGACCTGCGGGCCGCGCTCTTTCCCACCCACTTCGCCGACAACGACCTGACCGACGACAGCATCGACTTCTTCGTCGGCGATACGCTCAATATCGCCTTGACGCAGCTCTCCGAGCAGGTACGCCGCGGCCTGCTGTTCGACGGCGACCAGGAACCGGACACCGATCCGGCCGTGCGCGCCGGCGAACTCACGCGCGCCTTCGCGGCCAACCTGCCCGAGCTGCGCGCGCTCATCGTCAGCGACCTGCATGCCGCCTTCGAGGGCGATCCGGCCGCCACCAGCGTGTCGGAGATCCTCCTGTGCTATCCGGGCATCCGCGCGATCATGCTCTACCGCTTCGCCCATGCCCTCTACCAGCTGGGCGCGCCGCTGATCGCGCGGCTGGTCTCCGAGATCGCGCACGCCCGCACCGGCTGCGAGATCCATCCGGGCGCGCAGGTCGGCGCCAGCTTCTTCATCGACCACGGCACCGGCGTCGTCATCGGCGGCACCGCCATCATCGGCGAGCGGGTGCGCCTGTACCAGGGCGTCACGCTCGGAGCCAAGAGCTTTCCGGCCGATGCCGACGGCAAGCTGATCAAGGGCGTGCCGCGCCACCCCATCGTCGAGGACGATGTCGTCATCTACGCCGGGGCGACCATCCTGGGCCGCATCACCGTGGGCCGCGGCTCGGTCATCGGCGGCAATGTCTGGCTCACCCAGACGATCCCGCCCAACAGCAATCTGAGCCAGGCGCAGATGCGCACCAGCTGAGCGCCCCCCTCGCTGCCGGCGCCGCCGGCCAGCGCCGGCGCATGACGACAGGACCTTACATGACGGCATCGATACTCGACGGCAAGGCGACCGCGGAACGGCTGCGCGCGCAATTTCGCGGCCAGGTGGACGAACTGGCGCGCCGCGGCCACCGCCCGGGGCTGGCGGTGCTGCTGGTCGGCGACAACCCCGCTTCACAGGTCTACGTGCGCAACAAGGTCGCCGCCTGCGAGGCCGCGGGCATCCACTCCGAGAACATCCTGCTCGCCGGCGACACGCCGCAGGCGCGCATCGTCGAGCGCATCGCCGCGCTCAACGCCGATCCGCGCATCCACGGCATCCTGGTGCAGCTGCCGCTGCCCGCCCATGTCGACGAGGCCGCCGTGCTGGCGACGGTGGCCGCGCGCAAGGACGTCGATGGCTTCCACATCGAAAATGTCGGCGCGCTGGCGCAAGGCAGCCCGCGTTTCGTGCCGTGCACGCCCAAGGGGGTGATGGTGCTGCTCGAACAGACCGGCATCGGCCTGCGCGGCCAGGAGGCGGTGGTGGTGGGCCGCTCCAACATCGTGGGCAAGCCGATGGCCCGCCTGCTGCTCGCGGCCGACGCCACGGTCACGGTCTGTCATTCGCGCACGCGCGACCTGGCGTTCCACACCCGCCGCGCCGACATCCTGGTTGCCGCGATCGGCCGCCCGAACCTGATCACCGCCGACATGGTCAAGCCCGGCGCGGTGGTGATCGACGTGGGCATCAACCGCCTGCCCGACGGCAAGCTGTGCGGCGACGTCGACTATCCGGCCGTGCGCGAAGTGGCGGGGTGGATCACGCCGGTGCCGGGCGGCGTCGGACCGATGACGATCGCGATGCTGCTGGCCAACACGATAGAGGCGGCGCAGGCGGCCGCAGCATCCGGACGGGCCGCAGGTTAGTCGCGTCCGTCCTTGTCGTTGCCGCCCGTAACGGAGATGCCGGCAATCGCGGCGGTGCAGTCCGCCAGGGCGACGTTCTGCGGCACCTGGTCCAGCGCCGCGGTGACCGCCAGATAGGTCGCACGGCCGCCACCGTCATCGTCATCGCCCTTCGGTTCGTTCGCCAAAGCAACGGCGCGCAGGGCTTCGTAGTCGGCGCGGTGCGTCGGATCGATTTGCGCGCAGAAGTGGATCACCGCCCGTATCGTGGCGCGGCCCGGATTGCCCGCGGATTCGTCCGCCTGCGCGCAAGGCGCAAGGCCGACCAGGAAAAGCCCCAGGACGCCGACTCGATTCAGTTGCATGTGCTGCTCCCCTATATCGACCTCGACCGCGCTGGTCGCGGCCGACCGTTTCCGGACGGCATACCTGCCCGCGATTTGCGCAATCGACGCGAATCGGCGCCTTTGCTTGCGCACATTCCTGTGCGACCTCACGGTATCAGGTGGTAATTGCCCATCCCACTCGGATAACCAATACGCGGTATTTTATGGGGGTGACGATGCGAGCGCTATAGGGTGAGACCCTAAGTTGATTTGGATTTTTCCCATCAAGGAATGGGATATTTCCGAGACACCGAGTGGCGAGGGCGATGGCTTCCGCCTGCGGCACGCGGTCGCGGCGCGAGCACTGCGGTGGGAAGAGCCGGTACTGGCTGCCGGACGAACCGGCTCAGCGTACCGCGACCTGGTCGTGCAGTTCGCCCAGCAGCTGGTCGACGCTGGCAAATCCGTCGAAGCGCACCCAGGGCTTGCCCGGAGCGCTACGCACCAGGGTCAGCGGCGGGTGCGACATCTTGTCGCCGAAGTAGGCACGGAACGACCGCTGGACCGCGAGGCTCGCCTCTATGGTTCCGGTGTAGAACTGCCATTGCGGTCCGGCATTGAAATGCTGGGCATATTCGGCCAGGCGATCGGGTGTGTCCTGCTCGGGATCGATGGAGATCGATATCAGGTGCACCCGTCCGTGACCGACGCCCGGCGCTTCCTGCAAGGCCGCGAACGTCTGGCTACTGAGCGGGCACAGCGTGGTACACGTCGTGTAGATGAAATCGAGCACCACCGGGCGCCCGTCGTCGAGTTCGTCGGCCAGCCAGACGCGCTTGCCGTCGGCCCGCAACAACTGCACCCGCGGTATCGGATAGCTGGCAGTGGAGCGCGCCGCGGCGTCCGGAAGTTTCAGGTGGTGTCGGGTATGGGCCGCGTCCGCCGTATCGGCCCGCGCGGCGCCATTTGCCAGGAGCGACAGCAAAGCGGCTATCGCCCCGGCCCGGACCAGGATGTGCAAAGTTGCCATCACGTCCCCTCCCTTGCGCGCCTCAAGGCACCGTCCACTCGTGGGCCGCAACCAACCGCTGGCCCGAGGCGTCGGCGAAGCGCACCACGTAGCCGCCCTTGGAAGCGAAGCGCTGCCATTCGGCCAGCGCCAGCCGCGGATAGTAGCCCGTGAGGTAGCGGTGCTCCAGCAGTTCCTCCATCCGCTCGACCAGGTACTCGCGCACGAAAGTGTCGGCCGAATGACTCAGGGTTTCGGCGAGCAGCCCGCAGGCCAGGTAGGTGTCGACCTGCACCTGCTCGGCGACGACCGGTATATGGCGGAACGAAAACCAGCCCAGCGGATAGTCGACGCGCACGACCCGCGCGTCGGGCAGGTCGAACGGGTAGGCCATGCGCACGCGGCTGCGCCAGGCGGCCGGCAGGGGCGCGCGTTCGAGACCGCCCATCAGGCCCGACATATAGACCGTGGCCGCCGGCGGTTCGCCCAGCGCGGCCAGATCGTCGGGGCGCAGCCACAGCACCAGCGTGTCGTCCTTGGACACCTTGCGCAGCGCCTCGGCCAACCTCTTGCCCGTGGCGCTCGCGGGCAGCGCCTGGCTGTGCACGTTGATGCCGCTGCGCTGCAGTGCGGCGGTCAGCGCACGTGCCGCAGGCTCGCCGCTGTCGCCGCTGCGATAGACCTGCTGCACCGAGCGCACCGCGGGCGCCGCATCGGCACCGGCATCGGTGATCGCCCGGGCGATCAGGCCGGCCTCGAGCAGCACGCCCTTGGAGAAGTACAGCGAATAGAAGTCGCGATCGGCGACCACCGGCACCTCGACATTCGGGAACAGGCAGGGCAGCGCCTCGCGCTCGCAAAACGCGTGTACCGGGGCCCAGTTGCTGCCGCCCAGCCCCGACAGCACGGCAAAAACCGGCTCCTTGGCCAGGTACTGCTCCAGTTGCGCATTCCAGGTGTCGGGTGCGCCGCTCAGTTCCCAGACGTGCAACTGCCAGCGGCGGTTGGCCATGTACAGGCTCTTGCTGTAGATGCCCTTGCCCGAGGAATGCAGGTGCGGCGTGGGGCCGAACGGGAAGGCATTCTTGTCGGCGAAGAACTGCTTGAGCACGTCGAGCATGCCGCGGCGCTTCACCGGGTCCGCGTCCGGCGTGATGATGGTGGCGAAATGCAGCACGGTGTCGGTGACGCCGGGCTCGCTGGGGCGATCCAGCGTCTTGAGATACGCGATCAGCGCGGCCATGTCGGCATCGCCGATCGCAAAGCGCGGCATCAGCGCGCCCAGCGGCTTGCCGTCCGAATCGATGCCGTCGCGGATGGCGCGCGCCAGCAAGGCGTCAGTGTACGGTTCGCGATCGGCCTTGACGTTCTCGACGTACGGCAGGTCGTGGTCGCCCGCCTTCATCGTGCGCGGCTGGTACAGGTACTGACCGGCAATGGGCGGGATCGAGACGCGCCGGTCCGTGGAAATCGAGCCGAGCCCGCTGCGCAGGTGGCAGTTCACGCAGGCGGCATCGCCGCCCCGGGTAGCCAGGCCGCCACCGGGCGCACCTTGCTGGCGCATGCCTTCGAGCGGTGCGCCCGAGGCCAGCACGCCCTGGCGATAGATCGCTTCGCCCACGGCGCTGGCATCGCCGGGCGAACTGGCCGCGGCGCGGGCTCCGCCGGACAGCGCAAGCGCCGCGATCGCCAGCAAGCCGCCGGCGACGGCCTGCCGCAGGATCATCGCGGGGCCGATCCCGGTTCGGCGCCGGGCGCGATCGGCGGGTTTGGCGCCGCCATCGGCGCCAGGTTCTGGTTCGCGCCCGCGCCGGAGCCCTGCGCGAACTTATGCTGGTGGGCGCCGATGGCCGCGCGGGTGAAGGCGCGGTCCTCGACCGGCGCATTGATGACGACCCGTTCGATGACCATCCGGTCGGTGCCCTGCCCCGAGCCGACGCCGGTCTCGATGGTCGTTGGCAGCTGCACGCCCGCGAACGGCTTGTAGTCGCGGTAGTACGTGGCCACCGGCCCGGCCAGCTTGCCGGCGGCGGTGAACGCGCTGCGGTCGGACTTGATCTCCAGGAAGCTCTGCGCATCGACCCAGACATGCTGGGTCTGGCCGGAGGCAAAGCGCACGCCCAGGCGATAGGCATTGCGCCCTTCGACCTCGTCGGTGCCTTCGAGCTCGATGGTATTGCCCTTGGCCTCGGCGTCGAGGAGCGGCCCGTCGATGCCCTGGCCGTCACGCGCGTAGCGTGCGTCCTGGGCAGGAAAGGGCTGCACGTCGAGGCTGCCGTCGCCCTTGGCCCGCACTTTCCATCCCGCCACGCCATCGAACACGCGCAGCGTCTTCTGGCCCATCACGTTGACCTCGAAGTGGGTCTTGTTGGGACGCTTCTGGACCATGGTGAAGGGCAGGCTGGGCGTGGGTCCGTGCGGGCTCTGGATGTGGCCGATCCAGATCATCGTCTGGATCTTGCGCCAGGCCTCCAGGCCACCGCGGGCGTCGATATTGCGGTCGACGATCTGCGCCGCGGTCAATGGGGTGATCCGGCTGACCGCCCCCGGATCGACGGTCGCCGCCGCGCTCGCCACCACGGCGCCGGCGCACGCGAGAACGAGCCAGTGGACCGGCATCGCCACGCGCGCCGACCGCAGCTTGCGTGGCCGGACCGACCGCGGGCGAATAGCAGCGCCGATGCTCACGATGTCGGCTTGACGAACAGGCTGTCATCGAGCCGGGGGTTGAGGCCCACCTTCTCGATGGTCATCTTGTGCGTGTCACGGTACCCGTCGACCGCGGTCTCCAGCACGTACGGCACCATCACGCCCTGCACCGGCCGAAAATCGCGCTGATAGACCCAGACGGTGCGCATGCGCCCGTCCATGCGGCGCGGCGTGCCTTCGACCTTGACGTCGAGGAAGCTCTTGGCGTCGACCCAGACGTGCTGGACATCGCCATCCTTCAAGGTGAGCTTGAGCTTGTACGCGTCATGGCCTTCGACCGCCTCGACGCCTTCGAGCGCAACCTTCGTGCCGCGGGCGGCGTAGTCGATCAGCGCGCCATCGATGCCGGCGGTACGGGCCTGCGACTTGGCCTGCTCCTGGGTGAACGGTTCCCAGTCGTTGCGGTTCAGGTAGGGTCGCATCATCCAGCCTTCGGTGCCGTCATAGACCTGCACCGCGGTCTTGCCGGCGAACTCGATCTCGACGCGTGACTTGGCCGGCCGCTTCAGTTCCATCACGAAGGGCAGCTCGACCTGCTTCTCGGCCTGCGCCTTCTTCTCCTCCTCGAGCAGCGCCATGCGCTCCATCTTGCCGCTGCGCGCCATCGAATTGCTTACATAGCGCTGGCTGCGGGCCACCGAGTCGGCAAAGCCCACTTCCATCTTGCCGTTCCAGGAAATGGCCTGCACGGCCTGCCAGGCCTGCAGGCCGCCACGCGCGGCGACATTGCGATCGACGATCTGCGCCGCGGTGAGCTTGGCCACGGTCTTGGCGGGCTCCTTTGCGGTATCGGCCGCCCATAGGGCGCCCGGCAGGCAGAACGCGGCAGCCACCGCCAAAGCCAGAATTCGTTTGTTCGACATGCGCAGGACTCCTTGACTCGATGATTGCTAATCGACAACCAGGTTCTCGGCCCGGAAGGAGCCGATGACCACATTGACACGGTCCCCCCGCTTGACCTGCCGGCCGACGTTCGAGAACGTCATCCAGTAGGCCTTGCCGGCTTCGGGCGGCGCGCTCTGGCGCAATTGCCCGACCTTTTCCATCACCGGCACCACCAGGCTTACGCCGGCATGCGGATCCTCCAGCGAAGGCACGGCCTTCTTGTCGTTGAGCGGCGCGGCCTTCTGCGGATCGAGTACGCGCCACGAAAAGCGCACCAGTTCGCCGGACTCGGTCCAGCGCACGGTGAGCGTGTCGATGCCCCAGACGGACTTGTAGTACATGCCCGCGCGCCCGGCGAAGCGGTTCGGCAGGTAGTGATTGGGCGGGCCCGCCGGTTTGACCGGGGCCGCCGCCGGTGCAGCCGGCTGTGGCGTGGTCTGCGTCTGCGCCGCCGGGCTGCACACCAGTCCTGCGGCGAGCAGGCCAAGCGCCAGGGCGGCGCGGCGCCGCACGCCCGGTAGATGTTGTCCCACGGCAGGAGTCCTGGTCATCGGGTCACCGCAATCGGGCCAGCGATTCGGTACAGACCTTCTTCGCATTGTGTTCGTCCACCTTCGCGACGAAGTCGTCGACCGAGGCATGCGCCTTCACATAATCCTCGCTCTGGCGCAACTTGGCCAGTGCCTGGTCGCTGGCGTCTGGCGCCACCGCCTTGACCATCGCCTGGTACTGCGCCAGCGCCGCCGGATCGACCTTGCTGCAGTAGCTGACCACCGCCTCGGCGATTCCCAGCGCCCGCGCCGGCGGCTGCGGCGCCTGGTCCGCAGCGGCCGTTCCCATCCCCAACAGCGCCAGGGCCAACAGCAAGCCATGCTGTTTCATGTCCTCGAACCTCCGCCTGATGAATGCCGGCGCGCTGCGGCGCCGGCACGTGGATCCGCCTGCCGGACCTGAAAGACCAAAACTGCCCGCGGGTAACCCCGCGGGCAGCCTGGTCTCGCATACGGCGTTGGACAAACCGCCCCTCCCCCTTTATCTCGCCGTACCGTCGAGCGTCGACGTTTGCGTTCCCGCCGAATCTGTCACCGAGATCGTGGCCGCCTTGAGACCGGCGGCCTGCGACGTCAGCGGCCTGAACTGCACCTCGATGTTGCAGGTCGCTCCGGGCGCCAGGGTGACGTTGCCCACCAGTTGCCCGCCAACGGCCGGGCCGCAAGTCGAGAGCGCCGGCCGGATCGCGTAGTCGGCGACATTGGCGGCCGTGCCACCCAGCACGCCCTGGGTGATGCCGGTCAAGGTGACATTGCCGGTATTCGTCAGGGTGAAGCCTTGCACCGGGTCAAGCGCGCACCCTAGCAGCGGGGTCGGGCAATTGCGCGTCTGCGATACCGTCCAGGTGGTCGGGGTCAGCGTTGCACTGACCACCGCCGCCGTACCGGTACCCGACAGTGTCACCGGCGATCCGGTAACCGCCGCGTTGGCGGTGATCGTCAGGCTGCCGCTTACCGTCCCGGTCGCGGTGGGCTTGAAGACCACGGTGATCGTGCAGGTCGAGCCCGCCGTCAAGGTGGCGCCGCAGGTACCGCCCGCCCGAGAGAACACCGCCGAGGAGAACGCAAGCGCGATGCCGGTTCCCGAGGCATTGCCCGTATTGGACAAGGTCAGGGTGCCTGCCGTGCTTGTTCCTCCAACGACCGAAGTGAAGCTCAGGGGCCCGCCGGTCACCGTAAGCGTGACCGGCGCCACGAACTCCACCGCGCCCGGGTCGAACTTCTGCGACGAACCGGGATTGGGTCGCGGATTGCCGTAGTAGTCCGCGGCCGGGTGGACCACCGTGCTCGGGATCGTCTGGATGACCCCCGAGCCCACCGTCAGCCCGTAGTTGGCCAGCGTCGCCTGGGTAACCGGATTGCCCAGCGCCAGCGGACCCCAGCGCAGGTTGATCCAGTTGTTGCCCTCGTCGACCGTTGCCACCGGCGTCAGGTTGAAGATCGGGTTCGGAACTGTCGCGTCGGCGATACCCGGCGGCACGCTCCAGCCCGAGGAACCGAATTCCGGCGGCTGGCGCGAACCATCGCAGTACTGGCTGATGAAGTTCGGATTGCTGGCGATGTTGTGCAAGGTCGGCGCGGCGTAGTCGTTGGCGCCGCCCACGCTCGTGATCACCGAGTAGATGGGCGCCAGCGTCACGCCCGAACCGTGGTCGGTGGGCCCGACGTCACCGCGCACACCAATATCCCAGTAGCTGGCTGCCACGCAGGCACCCGTGCCGCCGGTGATCGTCGCGCCCGCGCCGTTGGCCGTGACCGCATCGCCCTGCGGCTGGGTCGGCGCCAGCGTCGTGGTGAAGGCGTTGTAGAGCGACACCACGTTCTGCTGGTACTGCGCGCTCAGCGCACCGACGCCGATGTAATAGGCGCTGTTCTGCCAGAAGATGTTGTTCTCCATCAGCGGGTACGAGTAGCTTCGGCAGGTGCCGTTGGTCTGCGCCGTGCCCTGGTAGTGGTTGGCCGGGCATACCACCGTCGCCGGCAGGTTCGCGCTCAGGACCGAACTATTCTGGATGCTCACCAGGCCAGCCACCTGCGGGCACGAGGTCTCGGTCCCGATCACGCAATTGGCGCCCTCGGAACTGGCCAGCGGATAGCCGATCGTCGTGAACAGGATGCCGGCCGAGGCCGTCGTCGAGTTCGACACCACCGTGTTGTTGATGAAGTTGACGTTCAGCGCGTCGACCATCGAGACGCCCGCGCCATCCCAGCCGGCGACGTTGTCCGCGATGATGTTGTTCGTGATCGTCGGCGACCACCAGTAGTTGGGTTGCGTCGGGAAGGTGACGACATCCGAACCATTGATGTTCTGCAGGCGCAGGCCGCCACCCGTGCCCGACTCCGCGGCATTGCCCATGATCAGGTTGGCGTTGATCACCAGGTTGGGGCCGATGCCGTCGCTCGGCCCGATGCTGCCCGGCGCCGACACGCAATCCTGGTCGGTGGTCTCGCCGCAGGTCGGATCGACGTCCGGCGTTCCCATGATCAGCAGGCCGCCGCCGTTGGCCGGAATGGTCGGGTTCAGGCTCTGGTTGAAGATGATCGTGTTGTGCTCGATATCCCCGTTGTAGCTCACGCCCAGTTGGCCGACGCCACCGCCGTCGCCGCTGCTCAGGTTGCCGCAGACCCAGTTGTAGTTGAACTTGTAGTAGTCCGAACCCGCGCAGATGCTGATGCCGCCCGCGCCCGCCGGCGTGCCCGAATACAGCTCGTCACCCGTCGAGGAATTGAGCGAGATCGAGTTGTGGTGCACGTTGACGTTGAGGTTCTCGCAGTACGGCTGCTCGCCGTTGATGACCACCGCCTCGGCCGAGACGCACGATCCCGGCGGCTCGTTGTCCGTACCGCCCGAGATGTTCGACGGAGCGAACTCGCCCTGGCCCAGGTTGATACCGCCCGACAACGTTCCGGCGTTGCTGTAGATCCGGTTGTTGGCGATCTGCAGGTTGTGGTTCCATCCGTGGACGAAGATGGCGCCGCCGCCCTGCGAGCTGTCGGTGATGCCCAGGCCGTCGATGCTGGACGGATTGCAGCTGAAGTTGCTCGGGAACGGATTGGTCGTGTTGCGGCCGCTCGTATGGCAGAGCGCGTTGGCGTCGCCGGTCGAGTAGCTGCCGTTGTTCACGTTGACCGTGCCGGTGAGCAGCGTCGTACCGGTCGGGAACGAAGCCTCCTGGCCCAGCGGCGTCGGGAAGTTCACGCCCTTGCCCAGCACGGTGATGCCGGCGCCTTCGAGGGCGCCCATCAGCGAGGGCTCCTGCAGCATCTGCGCCAGGTTGCCGTTGGTGGAAGCGTCCCAGCCGATGATCGGTTCGGTCGGGATCGGGTCGACCTGGGCGTTGACACCGTCCGCCAGCGAGTTGAAGTACTGCCATACGGTACCGTCGGCACTGACACCGCACTTGGTGGCGCCGGTCGGGTCGTAGACATTGCCCTTGGTGATGGGCACGCCGTTGAGCGCGATGCCGAACAGGCAATCGACGCGCTGGCGCCACGGATCGAGCTTGCCGGCCGGTTGCGTATTGGCATTGATGATGGTGGTGGCCGCGCCCACGCCTTGCAGGCGGACCGGCTTCCACATGATCAGCAGCTCGTTGTGCGCAGCCTGCGTGTTGCTGACCACCGCACCGGACGGCAGCGTGGTCTGGCAGCTGTTCTGCGTCGTCGTCACGCCCCCCGCCGTCGCGGCGCAGGTCGGATCGACGATCAGCAGGTCGCCAGGCGCCGCCACGTCGATCGCATCCTGTATCGAGGCGCTCGCGGCGATGTGCTTCGGCGCCTTGCCGCCCACCGTCACCGTGACGCTGTCGATCGACTGCTTGCCGTTGGCGGCGGTAATGACCAGCTGGCCGCACAGCGCCTTCGAGCCGCCGTATTGCGCCTGCTGCTGGACGGCGCAACTGGGCACGCCGGCAGGAACCGATACCGTGATCGTCGTATCGTTCCAGTTGACGACCGGTGCCGTGACGCCGCCGATGGTCACCGTTCCGCCGCCCTGCGTCCCACCGAATCCATAGTGGCGGGTGATGGTCCGCTTGTTGTACGGCGCCGTGGTGGCCGACGGACCCGAGTAGGCGTTGTTGGGCACGCTCACGTCGCCCAGCGCGGTAATGGTCAGCGTGCCGCCGGTGATACCGGCCGTGGCCGCCGCACCGCTGCCGCCACCACCGGCGAAACTCACCGTGGCGGAGCCGCCGTATCCCGTGCCGCCGCTGTCGAGGGCGACCGAGGTGACCGACCCGGTGATGGCCGCACTGGCGGTGGCACCGCTGCCGTTGCCGCCCGAGAAGATCACCTGGGTGATGCCCGCTGTATAGCCGGTTCCGCCATTGACGAGGGTAATCCCGTTGACCTTCCCACCTATCGTTGCCGTCGCGACCGCACCGCTACCGCGGCCGGTGATGACAACCGTCGGCACGCTGGTGTAGCCAGTGCCCGCGGAAGTGACCGTGATGCCGGTCACCGCGCCGCGCCGGACCCGTGCCGTCGCGGTCGCACCGGTTCCGCCACCGCCGGTGAAGGTCACGCTGGTGGAGTTTTCCGTATAGCCGGTTCCTTCGCTGCTCAACGTCACCGTCTGGACGCCGATGGTGGACAGCGTGGCCGTGGCCGTTGCGCCGCTACCCGTGCCAGCGATCGTCACCGTCGGAACCGTCGTATAACCCGAGCCCCCGCCAGTCAGCAGCAAACCGGTAACAGGACCGGATATCGTGGCTGTCGCCGCCGCACCGTTGCCCGAACCCGTAATGGTCACGGTCGGCGCGCTGGTGTAGCCCGAGCCGCCACTGGTGATCGCCAGCGATGCGATGGCACCCGAGCCGGCGCTGCCACCAACCCACGGGCCGACACCGTCGCCATCGACTTCCGCCACGGCCGGCGTCGCGTCCGGATAGGCGCAATCGACGTTGTTGTAGCCGGCGCCGGCAAAGGCTGAGGTCGGAACCACCGGCGTATCGAGGTACTGCGTCGTGCCCGGCATGAACGGCAGTTCATAGCAGAACTGGCTGTAGCCCGGAGCGTAGGCAGGATCGGTGATCATCGTCCCGTTGGGGCCGGCGATAGGACCGGGGTCGTTCATGCAGAACACCATCATCGTCGGCGAGTAGCCGGTCGGGTTCGGCGGGTTCACTTCCCAGGTCGAATAGGTCATGCCGTTGTACGAACCCCAATGGTCGGCATAGACGCGCGTGATTTCGTTGCCGGCCCAGTCCTTCACCGACACCGGCAGGTCGGGCGGCGAGAACTTCTCGCCGAACTGCGGCGAGAACGGATCGAATTCCGAGGTGTAGTCGTCGGTGATGCCGCCGGTGAACTTCGACGCGATGTGGGTCGAGGTGTAGACGTAGAACTTGGCGGTGGCGGCCATCTGGTCGCTCAGCGTGACTTCCTTGCGGTCGCACAGGTTGCGGGTCGCGCCTGCGAACGGCGCCACCTGCTTGGACTGCGGATACAGGCTGATGAAGTCGGGCACGATGCGCGCCTCGCCCACGCACGGCCAGATCGGCTCCGGCGTGAATCCGGGAACGATGCCGGCATACGGCGCCATGCCCAGGCTGGTGGTCGGGTTCTGCGCGTTGTTGGCGTTGTAGCCGGCGGCTGCCTGGAACGTACCGGCAACCGACGCCTGGTCGGGGATGATGAAGATGTTGGACAGTGCGCCGAACTCCTGGGTGACCGGCGCGATGAAGTTGTCGCCAATCAGGATGTTCTTGTCCTCTTCCTTGACCAGTTCATAGCCCTGCGGCAGCACCACTTCGACCACGTACTTGCCGATCGGCAGCATCGGCACGCCGGCGTACAGGTCCGGTGCCGGGACCGGGTCCGGGTTGGCCACGCAGATCGTGCAATTGGTCGCGGTCGGCTTGCCCGTCACGGGGTCGACGGCCGTCACGCTCGGGAACTTGTACATGCCGTCGTACGGCGCGGGTTGAATCTGGTTCCAGTTGTGCATGCCGTCGTAGCACTTGAACTGGGAATCGTCCGGCAGCGCGGTCGGCCCGGTGCCGCCGTGCTGTGAATTGTAGAAGTCCAGGTAATTGGGCTGGTTGTACAGCGAGAAGAAGAACAGGTCTGGGATGACGCCTGACGCGGCGCCCTGGCCCGGGCAGTTCATGTTCGGCACTATCGTGACGCCGTCGGCCAGGGTATGGAAGCCCTGCGCATAGGCATCCCAGCTGCTGGTCTGGGTGTGGTCGACCAGCGTCAGCGTCGGGGTCACGCCATCGGAGGCGACGCCTTCCTGGTACAGGTTGATCGTGACGTTGGGCACCAGCGGTTCCCACTGCGTCTGCACCAGCTGCTGCGGATCATCGAAGGGCCGCGTCGAGGCATAGATCACGTGCCCCTTGATGCCGCCGTTCTCGCCGGCGAAATACGGCTCCTTGCCGAATTCGAGGAAGTTGTTCTGGCCGGGGAAACCCTGCCAGCCTTCCACACCGCCGAACCACGGATTGTCGATGCGCCCCGAGGACAGCTGCGTCGAGCAGGTGGTGACCGGCGGATTCGAGCCGGTCGTCGTGCAAGCACTGGGCGGATCGCTGGTCGCCGGTCCGTTCTGGATCGACTTGCCGGTGCAATCGGCGCCGGCGCAATACACGGAACCCGGCACGCGCAGACTGGTCGGCACCGAGACGATTTCCGCGGTGCTGGCCAAGTGGCTGCCGATCGTCGAGGTTCCGCACGGGGGATAGCCGGTGGTGCCGCACGCCGCGGAGTTGTCCACCGGGCCGCCCACGTCGTAGACCACGTGCGTGCCGGTGTTCTTGTAGCGGGTGACGTCGGTTTCCACCACGTACCAGCTGAACAGCGGGAAGGTCTCGTTGAAGTTTGCCGTACCGGTGAAGTCGGTTACCAGCAGGTTCTCCAGGCTGCCGTCGCGCAGGCGCACCGAGACATTCTGGAACGGGATACCGTCCTCGGTCGACTGCGAGATGCCGTCCTTGTTGTCGTCGATGAACGTGCGGGTGTACATGTTTGTTTCCCACTGCGTCGTCGCGATGTCGCCCATGTCCACGCCGATCGCGCCGCTTGCGGTTGCGGTTGCGGTCGGGTTCGTCGTGCTGGGGGGCGGAGCAGCAATCGTCACGCTGGGAGCCGTCGTATAGCCGGCGCCCGGGTTGGTGAACGTGATGCCCGTAACGACGCCGTTGGTTACCGTTGCCACCGCTATTGCCTGCACGCAAGTCGTTCCGTTGATCGTGCACGGAGGCGCCGACACCGTTACCACGGGCGCGGTCGTGTACCCGGATCCGCCGTTCGTCACGGTTGCGATGACGCTGCTGCCGGATATGCCGATCGGCGTCGACAGACCGTCGACCAGGCCGTCGTTCCACTGGTCGAAGACCGTGACGCGCCAGTCGCCGGGCGGCAGCCCGGTCATGGTGAACGTTCCGTCACCGTTGCACTTGGTGAACGCGAAATCCTCGCCGTCCGGGTCGCCGAAGCTGACGTAGCACTGGGTCCAGTAGAACGCATCGTGGGTGCCGGTGCTGTACAGGCGCTCGTCGGGCGTGCGGCTCAGGTGCTCGCCGGTGACGATGCCCTTGATCGTGTTGTTGCAGACATACGGCGTCCCCGGCTGCGGGCTGTTCGGGTCGGTGCCGTTGCAGATGTAGGCGTGGCGCGCATTGATGATCGCCGGGTTGGCAAAGCCCACGCTGACGTGATAGGACGCCGGGCCGAACTCCTGGAAGTAGCTGGGCTCGCCGATGCGCGTGAATACGTCGTGCGCCTTCTGGCCGTCCAGCGTATTGGTCTGCAGCCACTCCTCGCCGCGGGCGATGCGGTCGGCACCGGGCGTGGCGATCACGCCCCAGCGCCCGGGCATAAGGTTCGCGACCACCGCCTGGCCGGCCAGCGGCGACAGTGTCTTGCCGTCTTTTTCATATTTCGGGCAGGTCACGATCATCCCGGTAATGCCGGTGGCGGTCGGGTCGGTCGACAAGGTGGTGGTCGCGGTGCCGGTGGTCGCCGACAGTTCATTGACGCCAACCGGGCACGCATCCTGGCCGGTGACCGGATCGATGGTCCCGGCCAGGCTGTTGGTCAGCGGCTGGTTGAACATGTCGTACGTCATCTGGCCGGTGAAGTCACCGTTGCCGCCCATCGCGTCCCACAGATGGATCTGGAAACCGCCCAGGCCGGGCTCGGTGACACCGAGCACGTCGACGCCGCCGCCACCATCCTGCTCGCCATTGAGCGGCGAGTCGTCCTCGAACACGAACACCGACAGTTTGCCGGGCGGATAGGGCGAGGGTTGGGCGAGGATCGTGATCGCCGTCTGGCCGGCGGCGATCTCGCCGCCGCCCATGCCGTGACCGCAGACCGCGCTGGACGGCGCGTTCGCCGTGCCGTTCTGGCAGCCACCACCGGCGTAGCCGGCGTTGAACGGATTGGCCGCATCGCCAGGCAGGATGGAAATGTAGTAGCGCTTGGTCGGGTCAAGTGCAACGGCACCAGGCAAGACCGGCGTCATGCCGGCACCGCTGGTATCGGGCCGGCACTGGCCGTTGCCGAGGTCGCAGACCACCGGTTTGCTCAGCTGGGTCTGCCCTGCTTCGCACGACAGCGGCCCGGTGCAGCCCTGCGCGATATAGGGCATGTAGCTGGTGTGGAAATTGGTGCCGAGCGTGGGAACGATGCCCAGCGCCGCGGTCGGGCAACCGGCCGGGGGCGGATTGGCCGAGCAGAGGGGGTTGATATAGAAGGTCCGATCCTCCTCGATTACCCACCGGTAGTCGGTGATCTTGGTCGTCTTGTCGTAGCCGTCGAGAACCGTGACGGTCAGGCCGCTTCCTGTGGGAAAGGTCACCGTCGCGGTCGTGGTCCCGCTGTGCAAGCCGTGCGAGTTCTGCGCCTGGAACGTGAAGCTGTAGGTGCCCGTTCCGGGCGCCACCGCGGTGAATCCGCCGTTGGCGTCGCCCAGGACCGTCATGCCGGTCGCCTTCACGGTCGACGTGTCGATGGTCAGCGGCAGGCCGGCGCCATCGGTGCAACCGGCCAGCACGCCCGGGGTCTTGATCGCCAGGTAGGTTGCCGTATTGGCGCTGAAGGTGCTCGCCGTGCAGGTGACACCGGCGTCGACGATGTTCGACGCCGTCAGGCTCACCGTCGCGGTAACGCCGGACGAGCAGACACCCCCGGTGACGGTGCCGTTGGCGCAATACGTGAACGTATCGGCGGTAGCGGTACCGGTCGGGACATAGGTGAAGGTGCCGTTCTTATTGAGCGTCAGGGCGCCGTTTGTCGGGCCAACCAGGACCGTCACGCCATAGACATTGGTGTCGTTGCCGATCACGCCCTTGATGGGGTCGGAAACGGTGAGCGTCTGCCCGGCGACCAGCGCCGGATAACTATCGGCCCGGGCGACCGCGCCGGAGAACACGCCGGTATTGGAGGCAACCGGCAGGCTGCCGCCGTTGATGGCGATGTACGCCAGCATGCCGGCGTCGCGCTCGAAGGCGTTGGCCGAGAGGCTCAGTTCGCGGTCGAAGATCGCCAGCGCCGACGGGTAGCTGGCAATCGTCGCGCCGGTGGTCGCCTGGCCGTTGATGATCACGTCATAGGTCTTGCCCGCGGCCATGAAGATCTCGCTGCGGATCTTCGGAACGCCCGGCAGGACGTTGCCGTCCTCGGCCATGACCTTGTAGCCGGTGACGATCGGATTGGTTGCGCCGGTGGCACCCAAGACCTGCGAGCCGACGATGGAGGGCACGTGCATGCGCAGGCCTGCGTTGACCAGGCGCACCAATACCGAGCCGGTGGTACCGGCGGCCGGTGCGATGGTCGCCGGGGCAACGGCGAATAGCGAATTGCTCGGCGTGGTCTTGCTGAAGGCCACGCCGTTGATCAGGTAATAGAGTGGCGTGTAGTTCACCGCCGGCGGGTAGCAGTTGCCGGCATTCGCTGTGGACGGATTGCCGCAGCCGCCGGGCTGCCCGGACCACACCGTCGTTTCACTGAAACCCATGGCATTGACGGCGTAGCTCACCGCAGTGTTCTGCACCGGGTCGATTTCACTCATCACCACCGGAACTTCGGCATCGTACGGAGCCGCGACGCAGGTCGCAGCCGAGGTCGCGCTTGGGTACGCGCAGCCGGCCGCGGTCTCCACGCCGGCAGTGCTGGCCGTCGGCGGCGCCGTAACCACGAGAACGCCGTAGAGACCCATCGGGCCCTGGATCGACGGGTGCGTGCCCGACTCGATCAGGTAGGTGCCCGGCTTGAGCAGGCTCCAGGTCAGCGACGTGGTGTTGCCTGCGGCAACCTCGGTCGCGAAAGACTGCACCCGCGCTCCCTGCGGTGGCGCGATGAAGGTCGCGCCGGTATTGGCCACCGGCCAGGTGACGCCCTGCTCCCCGTGCACCGGACTCGGTGTGGTGGTGCGCTGGGTCGTATCGCCCAGGCCGCCGCCGACCTGCCCCACGATCACCAGCGAGGTGGGCACGGAATTGCCGTTGGCGAACGTCAGGCTGTTGGTCAGGTTGATCGTGAGGCTGGTGGAACTGGCGCCGGTGTACGGTACCGTGATGACGACCGGCGACCAGCCGGTCGTGACCGCCGGACCGGCGGTGGTTGCCGGTGTGGTGACCACGGCCGTGTTCGACGCGGCGCAGGTCGCGGTGGTGGTGGCGCTTGCCACCGTTCCGCAGCTGTAGCCCCACATCGGCACGAGGGAGCCGTCCGGCATCGTCGCGGCGGTCGGCGCGGCAGTGAGGTTCACCACCTGCTGCGCATGTGCCGCGCCGTTTCCGAGCAGGAGAACGGAAGTCGCCAGGGTCGCTTTTATCAAGGCGGCTTTGAATGTTTTGGTTTGCATTGAAGTTCTCCTGGTCCCTACTTCGTCTCGTCGATCACGAATTCACGCGTGTCGACCAGCATCATCATCAGCATCCCGCCGGGAAACACGTTGTTGGTCGTGATCTCGCGCTCGTTGTGCGAGTGCCACATGTAGGCCCAGCCGCGTTCGGCTGCCGGGTTCGCCTGCGTATTGGAGGGCTGCAACGTCGAGCACGGCGAGGCCTGGTTGGCCGCGGTGCTGCCCGTGGTGCTGGCGCAGGCCTGGGTGCCGCCGCCGCGCAGCGTCGCGTCGGGCCCGAGGTACGGCGTGCCGCCGTACCAGGCGCCGTTGGTGAAGATGTTGGGGTTAGGCAGCGTTGCCGGGCCGCCGGCCGCCACGTCGCCGATCGGGTTGACCTCGAGCGGTTTGTTGTGGTCCTGGCACCATTCGAAATAGTTGACCGCGGTGGGCGCGCTGGTGTTGTAGCCGTTGGCGTCCGGCGTGCAGCTCAGCGACGCGAGCGGATCGGCCGTGTCGTTGGGATGATGGCCGTAGGCGTCCCAGTTCAGGCCGCGCCCGGTGAAGTAGAAGATGCCGTCGAAGGCTTCGCCCGGCGTCGTGTCGGTATTGAACATCAGCAGGCCGGCCAGGTCGCTACCGTTGGCCGCCAGCTGCATGTTGCCGTCGCGCGCCAGGATGCGCACGTGGTTGGCGTGCTCGTGGAACGGATGCTGCCAGCGCCCCTGGCCGATGGTGCGGATCAGCGTCATCTCGCCCGGGTGCATGTGCGGATTGCCGTTGTAGGGCTGGTGCGGATACTCGGCGGCGAAGTTCGGATCCATGTCGTCGGGCATCGAGCGGCCGTTGATCAGGAAGTAGGCCGGGTGATACGGCTCCGTGGGCACATCGAGGCTGCAGCCGGGCGCTCCGGCCGTGCAGCCGGCCAGGGCGGTGGCCTGTGCCAGCGCCGTGTTGTGGATGTTGGGATCCATCTCGGCCCACTGGAACAGGTATTCGCGGTCGTAGCAGGACTTCGGGCTGTCGTAAGCCGCGGGTGCCAGGCGGAAATCGGCTTCCTTCCAGTAGGCCTTGGCAGCGGCATTGTTCCCCGGTGCCGCGACTGGCAAACCGGCTGTGCATACCGCCGGAACTGTCGCGGGCAGAACGATGATCGCCCCGTACAGCCCCATCTCCACCTGCAGGTCGCCCTGTGTGCCGCTGTAGTAGGCATGGGTGCCGGGTGAGTTGGCGACAAAGGTATAGGTAACCGTGGAATTGTTGGCAGCCTCCTGTGTCAGCAAACCCTGCACCCCGCCCGTCGCGGTCACGTTGAAGCCCGGGAAGAGGATCGAGGTGTTGCCGGCCGGCGCCGGCAGGTTGTTGGTCAGGGTGACCGTGACCGTCGTGTTCTCGGTGACGATCAGCGTTGGGCCGGGAACCTGCATCGTCGGACAGGTGGCACCGGATATCGCGGCCGGCGCATAGCCTGTCGGAGCGCCATTGCACCCGTAGCCCCAGGAGTAGACGGTGTTGCCGTCCGGTTGATTGAGGAAGGCCGGCTGCGCCGTGAGGTTGAACGTCGGACCGGTGATGCCGGGCGCCGCGGCGTGGGCGGCAGTCGCCATGATCGCCCCCACGATCGGCAACGCGAGCAGCCGGCGGAGCAAGATTGACGTCTTCATGTTCTTTGCAATCATTGCCGCTCTCCTAGGAATTGCACGAGTTGCCGTACGTGTTGCCACCGGACACGCTCTTGCAGATATGGACCTCGGTCATCATTCCGCCGAAGTTTTCCTGGTCGTTCGACAGGTGGTCGAGGTTGGGCGTGTACAGGTAGAAGACGCTGCCGGCCGGGTAGAGCACTGCCGCACAGCCGGTCGAACCGCAACCGGCATCGCTGGCATCGAGTTCGACGTCGAGCGACTCGCCGCCACCCAGCGTGATCGAGTTGGTGTAGAACTGCATGTTGTTGCCCGTCTGGTCGCGCAGCAGCTTGGCGTTGAAGCCGACTTCCTTCATCGGGATGCCCAGCGAAGCCAGCGTCGCGTACTCGTCCACCGCCAGGTCGGCGATGCGCAGCAGCGCCCTGCCACCGGCGGGGATGTTGATGATCGTCGGCAGCGGCTGCGAGTAGTGCACGCGACCGTCGGACGATTCGGTGGCCATCGGACCCGGCGTCACCGTGTCGGGATAGCTGCGGCCATTGAGCAGGAAGAACTTGGACTTCATGTCGACGAACGGTTCCGGGTTGAACGTCATGCCGACGAAGTGGAAGTTCGGGTCGAAGCCGTGGATCTGGATCGGATACTGGACGTCATAGCAGGACGAACCGTCACCGTCGTTGTAGGTGTAATCGGGCGTCAGGGTCGACGACGTCGACGCGGCGCCGCTGCACAACGTGCCCGTGGCGGCACGGGAGACGGTGTTGGCAACCGGCGGAGTCACTGCGCTGCACAGGATGTCCGAGGCCGGATTGCACGCGGTACGTAGGTCCACCGTCTGCCCGGCGACCTGGCCGTTCTGCAGCTGCAGCGCCGCGTAGAGGCTGGCACCCTGCGGCACGCGGTCCTGGCGCGGCCGCACGTACAGCTGTCCGACCATGCCCATCTGCAGGTGCTCCGGCGGCGTGATGTGGCAGTGCCAGAAATACGTGCCGGCGTCCGGAGCCAGGTAGTAGTAGGTGAAGCTGCCGCCGATGTTGATCGCGACCGAGGCGTCGGGAACGCCGTCGTAGACCGACGAAGCGTTCGGGTAACCGTGGAAGTGGATGGTGTGCTGCTCGAACAGGTCGGGCCGCATGATCATGCCCACGTTGGTCAGCGTGAGGAACAGTTCATCGTCCTCGTCGATGGCCACCAGCGGCGCCGGGATGTTGCCGTTCATCACGCCGATGTCCATGATCTGGCGCGGGTCGACGTGGCCGTCGAGCACCGGACCGGTGGAGGCCACCGCCGTCTGCGATTCGTTGATGTCCGGCAGGCCGCGGTTGGCGGGGACATTCGGCAGCACCAAAGTGAAGACTTCGGCCGTGGTGAACCCGTAGTTGGTCACGCTGGGAGGCAGCGGGTTCGGATAGCCAACGGACGCAATCGTCCATGTGCCGTCATAGCTGGTGTTGGTACCGGAGATGGTCACCGGCGATCCGGCCGCCGGCACGCCTCCCGACACGACCAGCGGCGCGTTCAGCTGCACCACCACCGTGGTGGTGCCGGCGATCTCGGCGATGTCGTAGATGGTCACCAGGTTGGCGATGTCCGGTGCGATGCCGACCGCGCCGTTCCAGGAGAACGCGGTGGTGTTGAGGGGAAATCCCGCTGCCATCGTCGGCCAGGTGTTGGCCACGATCCCGTCGGTAGTCGCCGGATCACCCGGCAGCAGCGGGGAAACCGGCGTCAGCGCATTGCCCGGATACAGCGAATTGAAGACGCTCGGAAACTCGGTGCCCGGCAACCCCTTGGCGATGTCGGCCAGACCTGACAGGGGACCGAAAGAGAACATGTACGTCTGCACGCCGTTGGCCATCGTCGAGTAGCCGTCACCGCCGGAGACCTGTTGGCACTTGATCGCGCCATTGATCGTTCCCGCTATGGGCTGCCCGTAGCCGCCAGAGGTGGTCCCAGGCGAAACGGTCGGCGTCGAAAACCCCGTAGGAGTGGTGTACGCCGGCTCGGCGTTGTTGACACCCGCGTTGCTGGGATCCGGATGGGTGATGGTCGAAGGCGGGCACTGGACCCGGAACGACTGGGCATGTGCCGGCACGGCCAGCATGACAAGGGCGGCCACAAGCGGCAGCAAGGAAAGCAGCGTCAGCTGCCGCGGCGCCAGGGCGACGGCGGCCTGCACGGTGCCTGGTTGACAGATTTTCAACATGTAGCCTCCCGGTTGGCGTTGCGGCCTTGGCCCCTGAGCTCTCACCCGATTTCGCGTGACGCCCCGTCTAGGGATGGGGAGCCGGCGGTTCGGATTAACAAAGTGGGGATCTATCCCGCATGGCCGGCATATTGGCGATGGGAATGACAATTAACCAGACGTGGGACTACTACGACTAGATGGGAATCCTTACAGAAATCTCAGACGTTTCCGAGTTGCGGGGCAACATGGAATCCCGAAAATGCGTCGCAAAAGGCGAATTGAGAAACAGTATTTAACAACTTTAAGATTCGTCGGATGCGCGGCGCTGTTGCATTCCCCTACAGTCCTCTCAGAGGGAAAAACCGCAGTTTTGGAGTTTTCCGATGAAAAAAATCGGAATCCCGGTAGGGAATACCCCCAGTGGACGTTCGGATTAAGCGTAATTAAGCTAGCCCACCAAACGGCGAGTCGCACCTGAACACGGCTGCGCTGTGGCGGTAACACGAATCGTTCAAGCACGCCGCGCGCTGCCGGCGGCACTCCAGGCAGGCTATCCGCTCAAAGGGGGCAAACATGGTCCGATTGCTGATTGCCGATGACCACCGCATCTTCCGCGAGGGCCTTGCCCGCCTGCTCGGCGACCACGACGATCTCGAAGTCGTCGCCGAGGCCGGCAACGACCGGGACGTCCTCAGCGCCCTGCCCGTCCATCACATCGACGTGGCGATCCTCGACCTGAGCATGCCGGGCCGCGACGGGGTCGATCTGATCACCCAGATCAAGGGACTCTTTCCCCTCGTGAAGATCCTCATCGTGACGATGCAGAGCAGCGACGTCTCGGCGCTGCGCGCGTTGCGCGCCGGTGCCGACGGCTACATCACCAAGGACAATGCGGCCACCGAAGTGACCGCGGCCATCCGCCAGATCATGCGCGGCACGCGCTACGTCTGCCCGGTGGTCGCCGAGCGGCTCGCGCTCGGCGTCGCCGGCCAGGTGGGGCGCAAGCAGGCGCACGAATGCCTCTCGGAGCGCGAGTTCATGATCTTCGAGATGCTGGTCGCGGGCAAGCGCGGTGCCGATATCGCGGCCGAGCTGTCGCTGAGCGAAAAGACGGTCAGCACGCACAAGGCCAATGTGCTGCGCAAGCTCGACCTGCACAGCGGCTCGGACCTGGTGCGCTACGCGATACGCCACCAGCTGGTAACGGCCTGAAGTACCCATCGCTGGTGCCGGCGCGCGGACGTCGCGAACGGAACCCGGTGCGATGAACCTGTCCGGCGAGGCCGCCACCGAACGCCGGCGCATATCCGAGGAATTGCACGACCGCATCGGTCCCGATCTTGCATCGATCGGGCTCAACCTCAAGTTCATAGAACAGACGCTCGCCGCCGGTGGCGAAGCCGCGCTGCTGCAACTGCTGCGCGAGTCGCAGCTGCTGCTGACGCAGACCGTCGCCGAGATCCGCGAACTCGCCGGCGAATTGCGGCCGGCTCGCCTCGAATACGCCGGGCTGGAGGCCGCGCTGGCCGATTTCGCCGGACAGTTCCAGCGCCGCACCGGTGTCGATGCCCACGTCGCGGTCGACCTGGGATTGCCGGACGATGCACCGCAACGACTGGGCGCGGACCTGGAGTGGCTGCTCTACCGGGTCGTGCAGGAAGCCCTGACCAACTGCGCGCGCCACGCCTCGGCCGGCCGCGTCGACGTCGACCTGCGCCGCACGGGTGATCTCGTCGAGCTGCGGATCAGCGACGACGGCGTCGGCTTCGATCCCGATGCCATCGCCCGCGGCAGCAAACCGCCCGGACTGGGCCTGCTCGAGATGCGCGAATGGGTACAGACGGCCCAGGGGCATTTCTCGGTCAGTGCGCGACCCGGCGAGGGCACGCACCTGCTGGCCACCGTGCCGATCGGGCCGGCGCCGCGCTAGCGCGACTCGAACTGCTCGGTCGCCAGCGCGATCTCGCGCAGGAAACACAGCAGGCCCGATATCAGCGACAGCATGGCCGTGACGAACAGCAGGCCGACGACGCGCGAGGGGTCGAGCGAGAACTCCGAGCCGAGAAAGAGCGTCGCGATCACCACGCAGATCAGCAGCGCGCAGATCGTGCACAGCGTTATCGCGCGATGGATCAGCACGCGGCGACGCGACAGCATGGCCATCTCGCGCTGTCGTTCCTCGGCACTGTGGTGTTCGATGTCCTCGCCCCGGTCGCGGCCGGCGTGCGCGGCGCGCTCGCCGCGGATGTAGGCATCGAGGGTGCGAAAGCGGTCGATGATGCGCGACAGGCGATTGGTGAGCACGCCGAGGATCGCCCCCACGCCGGTGAGCAGGAATACCGGCGCGACCGCCTGCTGGATCACGTGCGAGACGACGTTGATTTCGACGCCGGACTGGACCATCGGCAGCAGCGTTAAGGGATTCAAAGGAGCCCGACACTAGCATGAGTCGGCGCCGGGCAACCGTTCGACCGATGCGCGGCCACAGGCTCGGGTGATGACGCGTCCGCCGCGCTCCCGCAAAATGGCGGGATGCAAACACACTCGACCCGCGCTGCATGCGCCCTTGCTTGCTCGCCTCGCCGGCGTCGTCGAGCAACCGGCGCCGTCCTGGCCGCGCTGCTGGCCAGCGCCTGCGGCGGCGGCGGTTCCTCGACGACACCGCCGCCGCCGGTGGCCACCGTCGTGCAGGTATCGGCGCCGAGCGCGCTGCCTGCCGGCTGCGGCTCGGCCACCGGCAGCGTTGCCGACGCCTACACGGCCAATTCGGCGGTGCAGCCCCAGCTGGCCGCCGATCCGGCAGCCGGCACCCTGCTCTACGGCGTGTGGGAGCAGGACCGCTGGAACGCCATCGGTGCGCGGGCCATTGCCTTCTCGCACTCGGCCGACGGCGGCGCCAGCTGGGGGGCGATCGCCGCGCTGCCGTTCTCGGCCTGCGGCGGCGGCGCCGGTGCCTCGTACGACCGCGCCTCCGACCCGTCGATCACCGTCGGCCCGGGCGGCGTCGTCTACGCCAGCGCACTGGCGTTCTCCGCCGCCAACTACCTGGCCAGCGGCGGCGTGAGCGCGGTGCTGGTCAGCCGCTCGACCGACGGGGGCACCACCTGGACGTCGCCCTATCCTGCCAAAGTGGATACCGGCGCGGCCACCGGCCCCTGGTATTTCAACGACCGCGACGCGATCGCCGCCGATCCGGCCAGCGCCCATGTCTACCTGGTCTGGGATCGCCTCACCAGCAACAGTGGCGGCGCCTCCATCCCCACCTGGATGCTGCACTCGGCCGATGGGGGCCTGAACTGGGATCCGGCGCGCGTCGTCTACGATCCGGGCCCGAACGTCCCGTTCACGCAGACCTTCAACAACCAGCCCCAGGTGCTGCCCGACGGTTCGGTGGTGATCCTGTTCACGCTCTTCGACAATTTCGGCACGCACCTGGCGGCGGTCCGTTCCACCGACCACGGCACGACCTGGCCCGCGTCCGGAGCCGCCACCGTCGTCGCCCCGATGCAACCCTTCGGTACGCAAAATCCGATCGCCGGCGGATTGCCGATCCGCGACAGCAGCCTGATGGCGCAGACCGCCGTCGATCCGGTGTACGGCACGCTGGCCGCGGTCTGGCAGGAGAGCAGTTTCTCCAACGGCGTGCGCGACGGCATCGCGCTGACGCTGTCCTCCGACAAGGGCGCCCACTGGTCGACACCGGTGCAGGTCAACACCGCGACGAGCGTCGCGGCGTTCGATCCGGCGGTGCACTTCGGCAGTGGCGGACGCATCGCCGTCACGTACTACGATTTCCGCGATTACGTGGCCGGCTCGGCCGTGCTCAGCACCAGCCTGTGGCTGGTCCAGTCCAGCGACGGCGGCGCCAGCTGGACCGAGACGCGCCTCTATGGTCCGTTCGACCTCAACAAGGCGCCGCCGGCCGACCTGCAGGCGGGCACCACCGGCAATGCGCTGTTCCTGGGCGACCAGCAGGGGCTGGCGTGGAACGGGTCGGCTTGGGTGGGGCTTGATGCTGCCACGGTCAGCAGTGGCAGCAGGATTTTTGCGGCGCGGGTGCCCTAGGGGTGGCCCTCACCCCTGCCCTCTCCCGCACGCGGGAGAGGGTGAGCAGCGACCGGTGGCAAGGCTCCCTCTCCCGCGTGCGGGGCGGAGGTGGGGTTTCGCGATGCACCGCTTCGCGCCACCGCAGCGACCGCGCCCTACGAGGCGCGGGCTATAGGGCCGGGGTGAGGGTGATATCAGAACCCTTCCGGCCGCGTGCGACTGAATTCGGCCAGCGGCACGTTGCGCGCGAACTGTCCGGCGAGCAGGCCGTGGCCCACGGGCCGCAGTGCGCCGATGCGGCCGCGCAGGTAGTCGAGCGGCGGCGAGCCGCGCGCGATCACGTCCAGGCCGAAGCGGCGCCAGAAGGCGCGGCGGCTGTCGGCCAGTTCCTGCTGGCGCTCCGGCGGCAACTGCTCCTCCGCGGTGTTGGACAGCACGCCGTGCACCAGCAGCGTCGCCGGGCAGGCGGCCTGCAGCGCCTGTATGGCGATGTTCACGGCCAGCGTGCCGAAGCCGGCGCGGTGGAAGCGCGGCGCATCGAAACCGTTGCCGCTCAGGGCGCCCATTTCGACCGAGTCGCCGTACAGGCCGCAGACCAGCTCGACGTCGGCCGCGCCGCCACGGCGGTTCCACCAAATGTCGACCTGGATGCGGCCGCGCGGCACCAGCAGCAGGCGCACCGTCAGCTCGTCCTGCGCCTGGCCGCGCCAATAGGCGGCGCCGCCCGCCAGCCGCGTCGCCGTCGACGGGGGCGCAGCGAGGATGGCGGCCGGCGCGGCGCGCGCGGGCGAGTGCGGGTCTTCGAGCAGCATATGCCGCGATGCTACGAAGCCCGCGGCCGACCCAATGCAGCGAATCGCGGGGCTTAGGCCCGAATAATCGGCGCGCGCCGACCCTAAAGATTTCCGGCGCGCCGTCGCGGCGCAGCCGTGGCCGGGCTCAGTTCTCGCTGGCCTCGATGGCCAGGCTCAGCTGGGACAAGCCCGAGCCCTCGGTGACGACCGGCGACAGGCGTGCGCGCTCGATCCGGTCGAGATACGCCGGGCTGACATCGCCGGTGACGTACTGGCCATCGAAGCACGAGGCCTCGAAGCCGGCCAGCGCCGGATTGCCGTCGCGCACGGCGCGCTTGAGATCGTCGAGTTCCTGGAAGATCAGCGCGTCGGCGCCGATGGCGCCCTGGATCTCGCCGACATCGCGCGCGCTGGCGATCAGCTCGGCACGCGTCGGCATGTCGATGCCGTAGACGTTCGGGAAGCGCACCGGCGGCGCGGACGACGCGAAGTAGACGCGCGCCGCCCCCGCATCGCGCGCCATCTGCACGATCTCCTGGCTGGTGGTGCCGCGGACGATGGAGTCGTCGACCAGCAGCACGCTCTTGCCCTTGAACTCGACGCCGATGGCATTGAGCTTCTGGCGCACCGACTTGGCCCGCACCGCCTGGCCCGGCATGATGAACGTGCGGCCGATGTAGCGGTTCTTGATGAAGCCCTCGCGGTAGTCGAGGCCCAGCTTGTTGGCCAGCTGCATCGCCGCCGGGCGGCTCGAGTCGGGGATCGGCATGACGACGTCGATGTCGCCGGTGCGCAGCTCCGAGGCCACCCGGTGCGCCAGGTATTCGCCCAGGCGCAGCCGCGCCGCGTACACCGAGACGCCGTCGAGCATCGAATCGGGGCGCGCCAGGTAGACGTATTCGAACAGGCAGGGATTGAGGCTGGGATTCTCCGCGCACTGGGTGGCGAAGAAACGCCCTTCGTAGTCGATGAAGATCGCCTCGCCCGGCGCAACGTCGCGCACCAGGTGGAAGCCCAGTCCGTCGAGCGCCACCGATTCGGAGGCCACCATGTATTCGGTGCCGTGGTCGGTCTCGTTCACGCCGAAGCACAGCGGGCGGATGCCGTAGGGGTCGCGGAACGCCAGCAGGCCGTAGCCGGCGATCTGGGCGACGACCGCGTAGGCGCCGCGCAGCCGCCGGTGCACGGCGCTCACCGCGCGGAAGATGGTCGCCGGGTCGAGCACGATGCCGTCGCTGGCCACTTCGAGTTCGTGCGCCAGCACGTTGAGCAGGACTTCGGAGTCGGAATTGGTGTTGATGTGGCGTCGGTCGTTGCGGAACATCTCCTCCTTCATGCGCTCGGCGTTGGTGAGGTTGCCGTTGTGCACGAGGCTGATGCCGAAAGGCGCATTGACGTAGAAGGGCTGGGCCTCCTCGGCATCGTTGGCCGAGCCCTGCGTCGGGTAGCGCACCTGGGCGATGCCCGAGATGCCGGGCAGCGAACGCATGTTGCGGGTGCGGAAGACATCGCGCGCGAGTCCGCCGCCCTTGTGCATGTGGAAGCGGTTGCCATTGACCGTGCAGATGCCCGCGGCATCCTGGCCGCGATGCTGGAGCAGCAGCAGCGCATCGTAAAGCAGCTGGTTCACGGGCGTGTTCGCAACCACGCCGACAATTCCGCACATAGGCTCAGCCTCCCGACAGCATGACCAGCGGCACGCGGCGGCTGGGCATGGTGCCCGCCATCCAGTGCCATACATGTTCCAGGTAGGGCCCGCTGGCCGAATTGCGCCAGACGCGGGTCTCGGAAAAGCCCCCCTCGACGACCACCCAGGTAATCAGCAGGACCACCAGGCTCCCGCGCAATGCGCCGAACACGCCTCCCAGAACCCGGTCCGCTCCGGCCAGCGGCGAGGCCGCCACCGCCGAGCGCAACAGCCGCCCGACCAGCGCCGACACGATCACGCACAGCACGACGATGATGCCGACGCCGGCAGCCACCCGCACCACGGGCGGTGCCTCAAAGGGTAGCAGAACGCCGACGGCGGCAGCGTAGCGATAGGCCAGCACCGCGATGGCAATCCAGGCGATCATCGAGACCAGTTCGCGCGTCAATCCGCGCCACAAGCCCCACAGCACCGACAGCAGGATGAGCACGGCAAAGACGATGTCGAGGGCGGTCATGGGCCAGGTTCGGTCCGCGCGGGGCTGGCGGGCCGGCACTGCTGATATGGGGGCGCATCGCGCCGCTGCAAGCCCGCCCTCATGCGCCGACGATGTTCGCGTCGACGCCCAGGGCGCGCAGCCGGGCACGCGAGCGTTCGGCTTCGCCGCGCGAGGCATAGGGTCCCAGCCGAACGCGGTAGCGGATGCCCTCGCCGGTTTCGGTGCGTTCGACGAACGGCGTCAGGCCGGACTTGGCGATCCGGCTGGCCAGTTCGCGCGCCGCGCTTTCGCGCGCCAGGGCGGCGGCCTGCACGTAGAGCTTGGTGCCGTGGTGCGCATCGGCCTTGGCGACGGCGTCGGCCGCATGCTTCTTGCCGGTGGCGTGGTCGGCCGGGCTCGCCGCGGCGGCGCCGCCCGCCGGCGGCGCGGCGCTATCGGCGGCGGTATCGGCGGCAGCGCCCGGGGCCGCGGGCGGTGCGGCCGCGTCGGTGGCAGTGGTGGTGGCAGCGTCCGCAGCCGCCGGGGCAGGGGTCGCCAGATGCGGCGTGAAGGGCGTGCGGTCGCTGGGCAGGTCGATGGGGATGGTGTCGGGAACCGCGCGCGGCGTCGGATCGAGCACCATGGGTACGAGCACAACGGCGGTGAGCAGCAGCGCGCAGGCGCCGATCAGGCGCCGGCGGGTGCGCGCCCGCAGCGCGCGCGCCGCGGCTTCATCGGCGTCGGCATCGCTCTCGGAAAGGCCGGAATCGTATTCCGGTTCCGGGCCGGCCGCCGCGGCTGACGACTTGGGCGTCGACCGCTTGCGCTTCCAGAACGCCCATTTCATTGCGATCCGAGCTCCAGGCACCGCAGAGCTTCTGCGACGATGACGAATGATCCAAACACGACGATTCTATCATCCGGCGCCACGCTGGACCGCAGCTGCGCCAGCGCGGCGGCCACCGATTCGTGGACGGTTGCGGCAGCATCGCCCAGGGTCGCGGCCAGGGCCGCGGCACTGCGACCGCGCTCGCCCGAGGTCGGCACGAAGTGCCAGTGGTCGACCACGCCGGCCAGCGCCGCGACCACGCCCGCGGCATCCTTGTCGCGCAGCATCCCGAAGACCGCGTGGGTGGCCGGCGCAGGGCCGCTGCGGCGGCTCTCCCCTTCGGGCGCGGCCCCGTGATTGCGCAGCGCGTCGGCCAGCGCCTGCGCCGCGTGCGGATTGTGGGCCACGTCGAGAACTATCGTCGGTTGGCCGGGAACGACCTGGAAGCGCCCCGGCAGCTGCACGCTGCCCAGGCCGCGGCGCACCGCGCCCTGGTCGACCGGCAGCACCTCGGTCAGCGACTCGAGCGCGGCCAGCACGCCCGCGGCATTGCGCAGCTGGTGGGCGCCGCGCAGTGCCGGCCAGGGCAAGGCCACGCGATCGACGTGGCGTCCGTGGTAGTTCCATTGGCGCAGCCCGGGCGCCGGCAGGCTGAACGAGAAATCGGCGCAGAGGCGCCACAGGTCGGCGCCCAGCGTGTGCGCGAATTCGATCAACGCGGCCGGCGGATCGGGCTCGACGCAGATGGCGGGCCGCCCGGCACGGAAGATGTGCGCCTTCTCCCAGGCGATATCGGCGCGCGTGGGACCAAGCAGCTCGACGTGGTCCAGGTCTATCGTGGTGACGATGGCGCAATCGGCATCGGCGATGTTGACGGCGTCGAGGCGCCCGCCCAGGCCCACTTCGAGTATCGCCACGTCGACCTGCTGCGCGGCGAACAAGGAGAACACGACCAGGGTCGTGAACTCGAAATAGGTCAGGGTCACGGCACCGCGGGCGCGTTCCACCCGCGCGAAATGCGGCACCAGCTGCGCTTCGGTGGCGGGAACGCCGTCGATCAGGGCGCGCTCGGAGAAATGCAGCAGGTGGGGCGAGCCGTAGCGCCCGACGCGGTAGCCGGCGGCGCGCAGGATGGCGTCGAGCATGGCGCAGGTCGAGCCCTTGCCGTTGGTGCCGCCCACGACGATCTGGCGCGCGCGGCGTGCGCCCTTGTCCGGCTCGAGGCGTGCGGCCACCGCACGCACCCGGTCCAGGCCCAGGTCGACGGGGCGGTGATGCAGGCGTTCAACGTATTCCAGCCACGCGTCGAGCGTGCCGGGGAGCTGCATAGGCTTACGCGCCCGCTAGACGATGGCCTCGATGGGCTGGCGCTGCAGCAGTGCCAGCAGGCGCGCCAGTTCGTCGCGCATTTCGCGCCGGTCGATGATCATGTCGATGGCGCCTTTCTGCAGCAGGAATTCGGAGCGCTGGAAGCCCTCCGGGAGCTTCTCGCGCACCGTCTGCTCGATCACCCGCGGGCCGGCAAAGCCGATCAGGGCGCGCGGCTCGGCGATCACCACGTCGCCCATGAAGGCGAAGCTGGCCGAGACGCCGCCGGTGGTCGGATGGCACAGCACCGATATGAACGGCAGGCCGACCTGCCCGAGGCGCGCCACCATGGCGGTGGTCTTGGCCATCTGCAGCAGCGACAGCAGCCCTTCCTGCATGCGCGCCCCGCCGGTGGACGTGATGCAGACCAGCGGCGATTTCTGCTCGAGGGCAACCTGGGCGCCGCGCACGAAGCGCTCGCCCACCACCGACCCCATGGAGCCGGCCATGAATTCGAACTCGAAGGCGGCGACGACCACCGGGATCGCGCGGATCGCGCCCGCGTAGACGACCATGGCGTCGGACTCGCCGGTATCGCGCGCGGCGTCGGCCAGGCGGTCGCTGTACTTGCGGCTGTCCTTGAAGCGCAGCGTATCGACCGGCAGCACTTCCTGGCCAATCTCGTAGCGGCCTTCCGGATCGAGCAGCGCGTCGAGGCGCTCGCGGGTGCGGATCCGCATGTGGTGGCTGCACTTGGGGCACACCTGCAGGCTGCGCTCGAGCTCCGCGCTGTAGAGCACGGCCTCGCAGCCCGGGCACTTGGTCCAGACGCCCTCGGGCACCGTCTTGCGCGCGCCGCCGGGCTTGATGCGCGGCGGTAACAGCTTTTCGATCCAGCTCATGCAGCTTCCTTACGGGGAACAGCCAGGGAGGCGCCGTGCAAACCAGCGGCCCGATTTCGCATTTTTCTCAACGGGCCTCGTCGATCGCGGCGCGCATGCCGGCAATGAGCCGGTAGGCCGCCGCCAGCGCACCGGCCGGGCCAGCCTGCTCGATTTCCTCGACCAGCCGGCTGCCGACCACCACCGCATCGGCGATGCGCCCCACTGCCTTGGCGCCGGCTCCGTCGCGGATGCCGAAGCCCACGGCCAGCGGCAGTTTGCTGCGCTCACGTATGGCCGGCAATCGCGCGGCCACGGCATCCACGTCGAGGTGACCGGCGCCGGTGATGCCCTTGAGGCTCACGTAATACAGGAAGCCGCGCCCCAGCTGGGCCACCTGCCCGATGCGCTCGGGCGTGGACGTCGGCGCGAGCAGGAAAATGAGATCGATACCAGCGGCCTGCAGCGCGGCGGCGAATGCCTCGCACTCCTCCGGCGGGTAGTCGACGACGATGACGCCGTCGACGCCGGCTTTCGCAGCTTCGGACACGAAAGCCGCACTGCCCATATGTTCGATCGGGTTGGCATAACCCATCAGGACCAGCGGCGTGACGAGGTCCGTCTTGCGGAACTCGGCTGCCATCCGCAGGCAGGCACGCAGGCCCACGCCGTTGCGGATGCCCCGCTCGGCGGCGCGCTGGATCGAGGGCCCGTCGGCCATCGGGTCCGAGAACGGCACGCCCAGTTCGAGGATGTCGGCGCCGGCCCGCACCAGCTCGTGGAGCAACGGCACGGTGAGCTCGGCCGCCGGATCGCCGCCGGCGATGTAGGTGATCAGGCCGGCCCGGCCGCGCGCGCGCAGTTCGGCGAAGCGGCCGGCGATCCGGCTCCTGCCCACGGCAGGGGAGGCAACGGTCGCGGCGCCCATCAGGTGAGCCGCACCGGCGCGGCATTGCCCGATCCGCTGACGGCGCCCATTTCCTTCATGCCCCCGGCCTCGGCGATGATGTTCAGGTCCTTGTCGCCGCGGCCGCTCAGGTTCACCAGCAGCACCTTGTCGGCCGGCAGCGTCGGCGCCAGGCGCGCCGCGTAGGCCAGCGCATGGCTCGATTCGAGCGCCGGAATGATGCCCTCGATGCGGCAGCAGTCGTGGAAGGCCTTGAGCGCCTCGGCGTCGGTCACGCCGACGTACTGCGCGCGTCCGGAATCCTTGAGCCAGGCGTGCTCGGGACCGACGCCCGGATAGTCCAGGCCGGCGCTGATGCTGTGCGTCTCCTGTATCTGGCCGTTCTCGTCCTGCAGCAGGTAGGTGCGATTGCCGTGCAGCACGCCGGGCGAGCCGCGCTCGAGGCTGGCCGCGTGGCGGCCGCTGTCCAGGCCCGCGCCGGCGGCCTCGACGCCGATCAGTTGCACGTCGCGGTGGTCGATGTAGTCGTAGAAGATGCCCATCGCGTTGCTGCCGCCGCCGACGCAGGCGATCACGGCGTCGGGCTGGCGGCCGATCATCTCGGGCATCTGGACCACGCACTCCTTGCCCACCACCGAATTGAAGTCGCGCACCATCATCGGGTAGGGATGCGGGCCGGCGACCGTGCCGATGATGTAGAACGTGTCGTCGACGTTGGTCACCCAGTCGCGCATCGCCTCGTTGAGGGCGTCCTTGAGGGTGCGCGAGCCGCTCTCGACCGGGCGCACCTCGGCGCCCAGCAGGCGCATGCGGTAGACATTGGCGGCCTGGCGGCGCACGTCCTCCGAGCCCATGTAGACCACGCAGCTCATGCCGAAGCGCGCGGCCACCGTCGCCGTGGCCACGCCGTGCTGGCCGGCCCCGGTCTCGGCGATGACGCGCTGCTTGCCCATCTTGCGCGCCAGCAGCGCCTGGCCGATCGTGTTGTTGATCTTGTGCGCGCCGGTGTGGTTCAGGTCCTCGCGCTTGAGGAAAATCTGCGCGCCGCCCAGCATCTGGCTCCAGCGCCGTGCCGCGTAGATCGGGCTGGGGCGGCCGACGAAATGGCGCAACTCGTAGTGGAACTCGGCCTGGAAGGCCGGATCCTCGCGGCTGGCCGCATAGGCGTCACGCAGCGCGTCGAGCGCGCGAAACAGCGTCTCGGAAACGAAGGTGCCGCCATAGGGACCGAAATGTCCCCGCGCATCGGGCAAGTCGTACAGCTTCATGCTCCTCCATCGTGAACGGCATCGGGCGATCCGGCCCGTTCCGCGTCGGCCATGCGCACCGCCGCCAGGAAATCGCGCATGCGCCCGGCATCCTTGACGCCGCGCGCCGCTTCAACACCGCTGCTCACATCGACCGCGTACGGACGCACCCGGCGCACGGCCTCGGCGACATTATCCGCCCGCAAGCCGCCGGCCAGGATCAGCGGCAGGCGGCGCTGCTCCGGCGGCGCAAGCCTCTCCCAGGGGAAGGTGCGCCCCGTGCCGCCGAAGGCTGCACTGCCGGCGGTCGGGTCATCGCCCGCGGGCGCCTGCGCCGGCGCATCGGCCAGCACGGCCGCGGCCGACGCGAACCGCTGTTCGAATTCTAGCAAATCCACCCCTACGCCCATCGGCAGCGCGCGCAGGTAGGGACGGCCGAAGGACGCGCAGAACGCGGGATCCTCCGCGCCATGGAATTGCAGCAGCGCCAGCGGCACCGCCGCCAGGGCGCGCGCCACGTCGGCGCCAGCCGGATCGACGAACAGCAGCACCGGCGTGACCAGCGGCGTGACGCCGCGCGCCAGTGCCGCCAGGCGCTCGGGCGCGACAAAGCGCGGGCTGCCGGGGAAGCAGACGAAGCCGACCGCATCGGCGCCCAGCGCGCAGGCGGCGCGCAGGTCTTCCTCGCGGGTCAGGCCGCAGATCTTGACGCGGGTGCGAGTCATCGATTTTCCAATTGCGGGCGGCCCTCACCCCGGCCCTCTCCCGCACGCGGGAGAGGGGGCATTCCGTCCCGCGCGAACACTCCCTCTCCCGCACGCGGGAGAGGGGGCACTCCGTCCCGCGCGAACACTCCCTCTCCCGCGTGCGGGAGAGGGCCGGGGTGAGGGTCTCCAAACCCCATCAAATCCGACTTCAGAGAAGCAGCTCGCTCTCCCCCAGGATCGGCAATCCGAACGCCGGATCGTACTCGACGGCGGCGAAATACAGGCCCGCCGCCTCCATGGTCGGTGCGGCGCGCTGGCGGTCGCGCGCCTCGAGCACCTCGCCGAGCCAGGCGGCGTCGCGCCGGCCCACGCCGACCTCCACCAGCGCGCCGACGAGATTGCGCACCATGTGGTGCAGGAAGGCGTTGGCGCAAAAGCGCAGGCGCACCAGCGGGCCTGCCGGGGCCTGCACCTCGCAGCGCGTCAGCGTGCGCACGGCCGTGGCGGCCTGGCACTGGGCGGATCGAAACGAGCTGAAATCATGGCTGCCCAGCAGCAGGGCGCCGGCCGCCTGCATCGCGGCGATGTCGAGCGGGCGGAAGACCCAGGCGGCGCGCCGCTCCAGCAGCGGAGAGCGGACGCTGTCGTTGAGGATCCAGTAATCGTAGTGGCGCGCCCGTGCGCCATAGCGCGCATGGAAGGCCGTGTCGACCGGCCGCGCCCAGCGCACCGCTACCTCGCGCGGCAGGTAGCGGTTGACACCCCGCACCCAGGCCCGTTCGCTGCGCTCTCGGTGGGTATCGAAATGGACCACCTGGCCGCGGGCATGCACCCCGCTGTCGGTGCGCCCCGCGCAGATGGTTGCCAGCGGCTCGTCGGCAAACGAAGCCAGCGCGCGCTCGAGCGCGTCCTGGACCGTGCGCCCGTGCGGCTGGGTCTGCCAGCCCTCGAAGGGCGAGCCGTCGTACTCCAGGCCCAGGGCGATGCGCTGGCCGGGCACCGCCGGCGATCAGGCTTCGACGAGCTTGATCAGTTCGACCGCCTGCTGGCGCTGTTCGCGGGTGCCGTCCTTCATCACTTCCTCGAGCAGCTCGCGCGCGCCGTCCTTCACGCCCAGGTCGATATAGCCCCGCGCCAGGTCGAGCTTGGTGGCCATCTGCGAGGCCATCGGGCTGCCGGCCTGGGTTTCGGTGCGCCGCCCCGTCAGCGCCGCATCGGCGCCGGTGAGGTCGAAATCGATCAGCGGAACCGTTGCCTGGTCGGTGTTGGAACTGAGCCTGGGCATGTCGCCATCGGCAAGGCCGCCGATGCCGCCGACCAGCGTCGGGCGCGACAGCGCTTCCTCCAGCGAACCGGCGGTGGCCGTTGCCGGCGCCCGGGTGGGCGCGCTGGCCGGCAGATTCAGGTCGATGTTGGGGATGGGCACCGTGCCGGTCACGGTCGGCGGCGGCGTCGGCCGCATGCCGCCGGGCGTGGTCGGCGGGAACATCAGGTCGAGCGACGGGATGGTGGGCGGCTCGACGACGCTCACGGTCGCGGGCATCGGCGACTCCGTCTCGGCGCTTTCCACCGGCAACTCGGTCGGCGCTTCAATGTTGAGCTTGCTCGGACCCAGGTCGAAATCGAGCGAACCGAAATCGATCGAGGTGGCCGGGCTGCGCGCCGGCGCCGGGGTCGGCGCCGCACTCACCGGTGCCGGGGCGGGCTTGGGCGGCGGGGCCGGCGGCACCAGCGGCGACTGGGTGAACGAAACCGTCTCGGGGGGCAGCTTGGCCTCGAAGCGCTGCATCGTGTTGGTCGAGGCGGCATGCGACTCGATCGGCATCAGCGTTTCGGGCGCCAGCGCCGTGTCGGGCAGCGGCGCATCCGGTTCGAGCCCGAGCAGCTTCTTCTGGTCGCCGACCATCGCCGACAGCGTATCGATGTCGAAATCGCCCTGCGTGGTGGCGCCCGCGCTGACGTTGGTGTTCGCGGCCAGGCCGCCGGTGGTCGGCCGGCTGCCGGCCTCCATGCGCATATCGGTCGCCGGGCCGGCGTGGCTCGGCGCATCGGCGGCGCTGGCAGCGCCGGCGTACATCGGATTGGACGGATCGAGCGACTTGCCCAGCTTGGCGGCCCGGTCCCAATCGTCGCCGACCGCGCCGGTGCGGTCGTGCAGTTCCTTGGCCACCGCATTGAACGAGGCCGTATCGCCGCGCCGCGAATAGATCTCCAGCAGCTTGACGCGCACCGCATGGCGATCGGGTTGCAGGCGCAGCGCTTCCTTGAGGATGTCCTCGGCCTGCTCTTCGCGTCCGTAGGCCACGTAGACATCGGCCTCGGCCACCGGATCGACCTCGTTCGAATCGAGTTGCGATGCGGCCGGGATGAAGCTCGAGTTGAACGTGCTGGTGGCGCCGGTATCGACGCTCTGCCCGCCCGCCGCGCCGAACAGCGAATTGGCCGCCATCGGATCGTCGACCTTGAAGTCGCCGGACTTGCCGCCGCGCTGGCGGCGGAAGATGTTCAGCGCGACCAGCGCCAGCAGCAGCACGCCGCCCGCGGTCCCGAGCACCACCGGGGACTCGAGCAGGTCGGTGAAGCCGCCCGACGGTTCGGCCGGCGCCGGTGCCGGCGCCGCCTTGGGCGCCTCCACCTTCGGCGCCGCCGGCGCGGCAGGCTCCTGCTTGGCCGCCGCAGCAGCGGCTGCGGCCGACTTGAGCGCGAGCTTGTCGGCGGCCGCCTTGTCCGCGGCCGCCTTGTCGGCAGCGCGCTTGTCGGCGATGGCCTGCTCCTTGGCGGCCTTGTCGGCGAGCACCTTGTCCCGGGCGGCCTTCTCGTCGTCGAGCTTCTTCTTGGCGGCCGCGTTCTTGGCCTCCAGGTCCATGGCCTTCTTCAGGTCATCGTTGGTCTTCTTCAGCGCTGCGGCCCGTTCCTTCTCTTCCTTGAGGGCGCGCTGGCGGGCGACTTCCTCGTCCTTCTTGGCGGCGGCAGCGGCAGCTTCGGCCGCCTTGGCATCGGCCTTGGCGATCTTGAGCTGGTCGCCGGACTTGGGCGCGGCGCCCTTGTCCTCGACCTTGGTGCTGACCTTGCCCTGCGCCGCGGCGGTGGTCTGCTTCTCGGGCACGACCGGTGCGGCTGCGGCCACCTGCGAGAGGCGGCTGCGGTAGGCGGCAAAATCGGCGCTCTGCGCGGCCACCTCGCGGTGCGCCTGCGCATCGTCGATGCCGGACACGGTATCGCTCGACGGCACCACGACATCCTTGCCCGCGAGCAGGCGATTCATGTTGCCCGCGACGAAGGCATTCGGATTGGCCTGGACCAGGGCAACGAGCATCTGGTCGAGCGAGACACCGCCACTCTTGGTTTCCAGCGCGATCTTGCCCAGCGTGTCGCCCGGCTTGACGTGCACGGTGCTGGGCGCTGCCGGTGCGGCGCGCGGCTGCGGCTGCGGCTGTGGCTGTGGCTGCGGTACGGTGCGCTGCGCGACCGGTGGCGGAACGGGCTCGGCGGCCGCTACCGGTGCCGGCGCGGGTGCCGGCGCGGGCGGCGCCACGGCGACCGGCGGCGCAACCGGGGCCGGCGTGGCCACGGGGGGCGGTGCGGCGACCGGCGCGACGATTTCGGGCGACTGCTTCAGGCCCGGCGGGTCAAGCAATACGGTGTACTCGCGCAGCACCCGGCCACTGGACCAGGTGAGTTCGAGCAGCAGGTCGAGATAGGGTTCGCTGATCGCCTGCGCCGAGGTGACGTGCACGGCATACGAGCCGTCGGCCTTGGTTTCGAGGTCGAAGCGCAGTTGCGTGAGCGCCGGATTGAATTCGAGATTGGCCTGCTTGAATGCCGCCTGCGAGGCCAGTCGCACTTGCAGGGACGGCGCCTCGTCGCGGCCGACCGCCGGAACCTCCACTTCCGCATCGAGCGGTTGGCCCAGTTGCGAATGCACGGTGAGGCGGCCCAATCCAGCGGCCTGGGCCGTCGGCGCCATGCCCGCCAGCGCCAGGGCGCCGAGCACCAGCACCGTACCGGCGAGCAGGGGGATGCGCCGCACGGCCGGCGCATGGGCGCCCGGCAATGGATTCGCGGACTGCCCGGGGCGTGCCAGCAGATAAGCAGGGACTTGCAGGTCAGACAGGAAAATTCGCGGCGGCACGAGCGCCTCCCCGGTCGAGGAAGTTATGGTTTTCGAAAATAACATCAGAGACTTACACGCGCAAGTTTAGAAAGACGAAGAGATGGCATTCTGGGCGAATTAAGGCCCTGCCATCCCGCATATTCGCCGTTCCAGGGCATCAACCGGGCTTGCCAACGAGAATTCGCAGCATCCGGCGCAGCGGTTCGGCGGCCCCCCAGAGCAACTGGTCGCCCACGGTGAAGGCCGACAGGTACTCGGGACCCATCGCCAGCTTGCGCAGCCGTCCGATGGGAACTTCCAGCGTTCCGGTGACCCGCGCCGGCGACAGGCCGGCGACGCTGGCCTCGCGCTGGTTCGGCACCACGCGCACCCAGCGATTGGCGCCGGCGAGCAGCGCTTCGATGTCGGCCAGCGGCACGTCGCGCTTGAGCTTGAGCGTCAATGCCTGGCTGTGGCAGCGCATGGCGCCGATCCGCACGCACAGGCCTTCGACCAGCAGCGCACCGGGCTGGCCCATGGCCGGGCGCCCGAGTATCCGGTTGGCCTCGGCTCCGCCCTTCCATTCCTCGCGGCTGCTGCCGTTGCCCATGTCCTTGTCGATCCAGGCAATCAGGCTGCCGGCCAGCGCGGCGCCGAAGTGTTCCGTCGGGAACCCGGGGTCGCGCAGCGTCGCGCTCACCGTGCGGTCGATGTCGAGGATCTGCGCGGCCGGATCGGCCAGCGGGCCGCGCACGGCATCGTGCAGCCGTCCCATCTGGGTCAGCAGTTCGCGCATGTTCTGCGCCCCGGCGCCGGAGGCGGCCTGGTAGGTCATTGCCGTGACCCACTCGACCAGGTCGGCCTTGAGCAGGCCGTCGAGCGCCATCAGCATGAGGCTCACCGTGCAGTTGCCGCCGATGTAGTCGCGCACGCCGCGCGCCAGCGCCGCGTCGATCACCGGGCGGTTCACCGGATCGAGGATGATGACGGCGTCCTCGCGCATGCGCAGCGCCGAAGCGGCGTCTACCCAGTAGCCCTTCCAGCCGGCGGCGCGCAGCCGCGGGTGCACGTCGAGCGTGTAGTCCCCACCCTGGCACGAAACGATCGCGTCGCAGCGCGCCAGCGCCTCGAGATCGAGCGCATCGTGCAGCCGCTCGGCGCCACCGGTGACGGCCGGGGCGGCCGCGCCCTTTTGCGACGCCGAAAAGAACACGCTGCGGAAATGACGGTAATCGTCCTCGGCCTGCATGCGTTCGCGCAGCACCGAGCCGACCATGCCACGCCAGCCGACGAACCCGACCTGCATCGTCCCGGCCATGGCCGCGCTCATGCCCCGGCAGCCAGCGCCTGGACCACGGCATCGCCCATCGCGCCGGTGCTGACCGGCACCTCGGCGCCGCGCGCCAGGTCGGCGGTGCGCAGGCCGGCCCGCAGCACCCGTTCGACCGCGCGCTCGATGCGCAGCGCATGGGCCTCCTGGCGCAGTGAAAAGCGCAGCATCATCGCCGCCGACAGGATGGTCGCCAGCGGATTGGCGATGCCCTTGCCGGCGATGTCCGGCGCCGACCCGTGGATCGGCTCGTACATGCCCTTGTGGTTCTCGTCGAGCGAGGCCGACGGCAGCATGCCGATGGAACCGGTCAATGCCGAGGCCTCGTCGGACAGGATGTCGCCGAACATATTGCCGGTGACGATGACGTCGAACTGGCGCGGATCGCGCACCAGCTGCATCGCCGCGTTGTCCACGTACATGTGGCTGAGCGCGATGTCGGGATAGTCGCGCGCGGTCGCCGTCACCACCTCGCGCCACAGCTGCGTGGTCTCGAGCACGTTGGCCTTGTCGACCGAGCACAGCCGCTTGCCGCGCACCCGCGCCGATTCGAAGCCCACCCGGGCGATGCGCCGGATCTCGCTCTCGGAATAGCGCATGGTGTCGTAGCCCTCGCGCTCGCCCGAGGGCAGCGTGTGGATGCCACGGGGCTGGCCGAAGTAGATGTCGCCGGTGAGCTCGCGGATGATGAGGATGTCCAGGCCGTCGACCACTTCGGGCTTGAGCGCGGAGGCCCCGCTCAGCCCGGGGAAGATCCGCGCCGGCCGCAGGTTGGCGAACAGCCCCAGTTCCTTGCGCAGCCGCAGCAGGCCCTGCTCGGGGCGTTGCGCGCGCGGCGCGGTGTCGTAGCGCGGGCCGCCGACCGCGCCGAACAGGATCGCGTCGCTGGCACGCGCCAGTTCCAGCGTCGCGGCCGGCAGCGGGTCGCCGTGCCGGTCGACCGCTATCCCGCCGACATCGGCGAAGCTGGTCTCCAGGCGCAGCCCGGCAGGCTCCAGCGCGCGCAGCACCTTGAGCGCCTCTTCGATGACCTCGGGACCTATTCCGTCACCCGGCAGTACGGCAATGCGCATGCAAATCCCTTTCATCCATCGGTGTCGATCGCGCCGCGCGGGCGCGAGGAAGCAGGACCGGGCCGCCCGCGCGGCCGCTCAGACCGGCAGGTTGCGGGCCAGCCATGGGAAACGCCGCAGGCGCAGCGCCTCGAACTCGCGGATCTCGTCGGCGTGGCGCAGCGTCAGGCCGATATCGTCCCAACCGTTGAGCAGGCATTCGCGCCGGAACGCGTCGACGCTGAACGGCCAGGCCGTGCCGTCGGGCGCCAGCACGCGCTGCTCGACCAGGTCGATCGACAGCTGGTAGCCCGGATGCAGTTGCACCGCCTGGAACAGGCCGTCGACCACGCGCTCGTCGAGCACCACCGGCAGGATGCCGTTCTTGAAGCAGTTGTTGTAGAAGATGTCGGCGAAACTCGGCGCCACCACGGCGCGGAAGCCGAACTCGGCGATCGCCCAGGGCGCGTGCTCGCGGCTCGAGCCGCAGCCGAAATTGCGCCGCGCCAGCAGCACCGAGGCGCCGCGGTAGCGCGGCTGGTTGAGCACGAAGTCGGGGTTGGGCACCCGCGAGGCCGGATCCTGCCCCGGTTCGCCGCGGTCGATGTAGCGCCACTCGTCGAACAGGTTGACGCCGAAGCCGGTGCGGCGGATCGACTTGAGGAACTGCTTGGGGATGATCTGGTCGGTATCGACGTTGGGCCGGTCGAGCGGCGCGACCAATCCGAGGTGACGGGTGAATGGCTGCATGGTGGCCGGTCCGGGATCAGGAGAGCAGTTGCCGCACGTCGACGAAGCGCCCGGCGATGGCCGCCGCGGCCGCCATCGCCGGACTCACCAGGTGGGTGCGCCCGCCGGCGCCCTGGCGCCCTTCGAAGTTGCGGTTGGAGGTGGACGCACAGCGCTCGCCCGGCTCGAGCCGGTCGTCGTTCATGGCCAGGCACATCGAACAGCCGGGTTCGCGCCATTCGAAGCCGGCGGCGATGAAGATCTTGTCGAGGCCCTCGGCCTGCGCCTGGGCCTTGACCAGTCCCGAGCCGGGAACGACCAGCGCCAGCTTCACGCTCGGGGCGACATGCCGGCCCTGCAGCACCTTGGCGGCGATGCGCAGGTCCTCGATGCGCGAATTGGTGCACGAGCCGATGAACACCTTGTCGATCACTATGGCGTCGATGGCCGTGCGCGGGCTCAGCCCCATGTAGCGCAGGGCGCGCTCGATGCCGTCGCGGCGCACCGGATCGGCCTCGGCCTCCGGATCGGGCACCGTGCCGCCGATCGGCGTCACCATCTCGGGCGAGGTGCCCCAGCTCACCTGCGGCACCAGGGCCGCGGCATCGATCTCGATGACGCGGTCGTAGACGGCGTCGGGGTCGCTGCGCAGGGTCTTCCAGTGCGCCACCGCGGTGTCCCAGTCGGGGCCCTTGGGCGCCATCGGACGGCCGCGCACGTAATCGACCGTGCGTCCGTCTACGGCCACCATGCCGGCGCGCGCGCCCGCCTCGATGGCCATGTTGCACAGGGTCATGCGCGCCTCGATCGAGGCGCTGCGGATGGCGGCGCCGGCGAACTCGATGGCGTAGCCGGTGCCACCCGCCGTGCCGATGCGCGCGATCAGCGCCAGCGCGAGGTCCTTGGTGCCGACGCCCGGCGCGAATGCGCCCTCGACCCGTACCAGCATGTTGCGCGACTTGCGGGCGATCAGCGTCTGGGTCGCCAGCACGTGCTCGACCTCGGAGGTGCCGATGCCGAAGGCCAGCGCGCCCAGGGCGCCATGGGTGCTGGTATGTGAATCGCCGCAGACCAGCGTCATGCCCGGCAGCGTCGCGCCCTGCTCCGGTCCGATGACGTGGACGATGCCCTGGCGGCGATCGAGGAAGGGGAAATAGGCGGCCGCGCCGAACGCGCGGATGTTGACGTCCAGCGTGTCGATCTGCGCGCGCGAGGTCGGGTCGGCGACCCCATCGAGGCCGCGCTCCCAGCCGCGCGTCGGCGTGTTGTGGTCGGCGGTGGCCACCACCGAGCTCGGGCGCCAGGGCTTGCGGCCGGCCACGCGCAGGCCTTCGAAGGCCTGCGGGCTGGTCACTTCGTGGACCAGGTGGCGGTCGATGTACAGCAGGGTCGTGCCGTCCGGTTCGCTGCGCACGACGTGCTCGTCCCACAACTTGTCGTAGAGCGTGCGTGGACCGGCCATGGAGGAATCACCCCGCTTGCGAGTAGGAGGAAGCCTGCAATTATGCCACCGCGCAGGCCCTCACCCCTGCCCTCTCCCGGAGGGAGAGGGTGAACGGCTCCCTCACCCCTGCCCTCTCCCGGAGGGAGAGGGTGAACGGCTCCCTCTCCCGCGTGCGGGTGAGGGCGGGGGTGAGGGCCTGCCGCCTAGCCGACCTTGCCCGGCACCGCCGCCACGTCCAGCCGCACGTCGGCGTTCTGCGCGCGGTGCAGCAGCGCGTGGTCCATCAGCACCAGCGCCAGCATCGCCTCGGCGATCGGGGTGGCGCGTATGCCGACACAGGGATCGTGCCGTCCCAGCGTCGCGATGGTGACGGCAGCGCCGGCCCGGTTCACCGAGCGCCGCGGCAGGCGGATGCTCGAGGTCGGCTTGAGCGCGATCGACACCTCGATGTCCTGGCCGGTGGAAATGCCGCCCAGCACGCCGCCGGCGTGGTTCGACAGGAAGCCTTCGGGCGTCATCTCGTCGCCGTGTACCGACCCGCGCTGCGCGACCACCGCGAAGCCGTCGCCGATCTCGACGCCCTTGACGGCGTTGATCGCCATCATCGCGCCGGCGATCTCGGCATCGAGCTTGGCGGCCAGCGGCGCCCCGAGGCCCGGGGGCACCGGACCGGCGCACACCCGCAGGCGGGCGCCGCAGGAGTCGCCGGCCTTGCGCAGTTCGTCCATGTACGCCTCGAGCTGCGCCAGCACCGCGGCGTTGGGCGCGAAGAACGGATTGCGCTCCACCTCGTCCCAGCTGTCGAAGGGCACGACCACGTCGCCCAGCTGCTGCAGGTGGCCGCGGATGACGGTGCCGTACTGTTCGCGCAACCATTTCTTGGCCACCGCGCCGGCCGCGACCATAGGCGCGGTCAGCCGCGCCGACGAGCGCCCGCCGCCGCGCGGATCGCGCAGGCCGTACTTGCGCCAGTAGGTGTAGTCGGCGTGGCCGGGGCGGAAGCTGTCGGCCAGCTCGTCGTAGTCCTTGCTGCGCTGGTCCTGGTTGCGGATCAACAGCGCGATCGGCGTCCCGGTCGTCCGCCCCTCGAACACCCCCGACAGGATCTCGACCAGGTCGGATTCGCGCCGTTGCGTGACGTGCCGCGACGTGCCGGGCTTGCGCCGGTCCAGGTCGGGCTGCAGGTCCTCGGCCGCCAGCGCCATCCCCGGCGGGCAGCCGTCGATCACGCAGCCGATCGCCGGGCCGTGGGACTCGCCGAAATTGGCAACGCTGAAGAGACGGCCGAAGGTCGAAAGGCTCATGGCAGGGCGATCAGGGATCCGGAAAGGGAGTGCAGGGGCCGATCTTACCGACCCGGCACGGCGCCAGCGCGCCGCGATCAGGCGGTGATGGCCCGCGCCAGCGCGGTCCCCGACAGGTAGGCGGCCTCGACGCGCGCGCCGCCGCACCAGTCGCCCGCCAGGCCGACCGCCAGCGCCGGATCCCACAGGCAGGCCTGCGCCAGCGGATCCACGGCCACGGCCGCGCCCCAGCGCAGCGCCACGCAGCTCTTCTGCGCCAGCGGCCGCGCCAGCCGCGCGGCGAATGCCCGCTGCATCCAGCGCGCCGCCTCTTCGGCCGAAAGCTCGGCGAAATTGTTCGACCAGCTCGGACGCGCCTGCAGCAGCCAGCGCTCGGCCACGCCGGGACCGACACGGCGCATCGGCTTGGAGGTCTCGCGCGCCGCCCAGGCCAGGATGGGATCGTCGTTGATGAAGGCGCCGTCGAATTCGATGCTGCTGGGACGCGACAGCGCCAGGCACGCGGTCCAGCACGAATCCCAGCGCACCGATTCGAGCAGGGGCGCGAATCCGGTCTCGGCCCGCACCAGCGGCAGCGCATCGATAGAGGGAATGGCCAGCACCAGGCCGTCGAAGCCGCGCGCGGCCAGGGGCGCATCGCCGGCGCCATGCAGGCTCCAGCGGCCGGCCACGCGCGCGATGCGCGTCACGCGGGCCTCCAGGACGATGTCGAGGTCGCGGCCGACGAAATCGGCCACGCTTTGCATCGCGGGCACGCCGACATAGCGGCTGGTCGTGGGCGCCACCAGGGTGCCCTGGCCGTTGCTCAGGTCGGCAAGGTTGGCGTCCCAGGTGCGCAGCAGGTCCGCGCCCACCCAGCGGCGCACCTCGTCGGCGAAAGCCTCGTTCTGGACCGTCAGGTATTGCGCGCCGGCGTCGAAATCGCCGCCGTCGGTCGCAAGGCTGGCCAGGCGGCCGCCGATCCGGCGGCCGCCCTCGAACACCGTGACGCGGATGCCGCGCGCGCGCAGGTCGCGTGCGCAGGCCAGCCCGGCAATTCCGGCGCCGATGACCGCGAAGTGCGACTGTCCTGGGTTATCTTCCTCGAGCGTGGCCGCCATCAACCGCCGACGCTCTCCGGCTGCGGCCAATCGCGGATGTAGTCCTTGAGCATGCGATTCTCGTAACCTTGTTCCTCGAGCACGGCCCGCGCGACGTCGTGGAACGATATGACGCCCGCCAGTGCCTGATCATCCATTACCGGAATGTAGCGCACGCGACGCTCCAGCATCAATCGACGCAGGTCGTTGACGTCGGTTTGCGCTTCCACGGTGGTGGGGCGGGCATCCATGTGATCGCGCACCAGCGCCTTGCCGACCCGCCCTTCATTGGCCCGCAGCACCTGGAAGATCTCGCGGAACGTGAGCATGCCGGCAAGCCGGCCATGATCCATCACCACGACCGAGCCGATGTCGAATTCGGCCATCGTCTGGACCGCCGACCACAGCGTGGCCTCCGGACTCACCGTGTAGAGCGCATTGCCCTTGGCGCGCAGTACGTCGTTCGCATTCATCTTTTTCTCCTGGAGAAGAAGGTCGGAACGCTACTTCCGGCACCGTTCCACGATACGACAACTCGGGACGCACGGGGGCTTCCCCGGTGGCGCGGATGCGGGGCGCGCCCGGCGCACCGCAACGCAACACGCGCGCGCTCCGTGCGCCGCGCTGCAGCACGAATCCCCGGCATAATCCGGCCAGCCAACCCGCCGGATACCAATGGACGCGCGCGCCGACCTGTACGCCCCCATCGAGCCCTACGACAGCGGCATGCTGCCGCTGGACGACGTCCACACGATGTACTGGGAGACCAGCGGCAATCCCAACGGCATTCCCGTGGTGTTCCTGCACGGCGGCCCCGGCGGCGGCTGCGCGCCGGAGCACCGGCGCTTCTTCGATCCCTCGTTCTTCCGGGTCGTGCTCTACGACCAGCGCGGCGCGGGCGCCTCGACGCCGTTCGCCGATGCCTCCAACAACACCACGCCGCACCTGGTCGCCGACCTGGAGAAGCTGCGCGAATACCTGGGCGTATCGCAATGGCTGCTGTTCGGCGGCTCCTGGGGCAGCACGCTGGCGCTGGCCTACGGGCAGGCGCACCCGCAGCGCTGCCTGGGATTCGTGCTGCGCGGCGTCTTTCTCGGGCGCGCCAGCGAGGTCGACTGGTTCTTCCAGGGCGTGCGCCAGGTCCACCCCGAGGCCTCGCGACGCTTCATCGAGATGCTGCCGGAGGTCGAGCGCGGCGACGTGCTGCGCGGCTATCTCAAGCGCCTCTTCGACCCCGATCCGCAGATCCACATGCCGTTCGCCCGCGCGTGGAGCGAGTACGAGGGCACCTGTTCGACGCTGATACCCAACCCCGACATGGTGCGGGAGTTCTCCGACGACGCGCTCGCGCTGGCGCGCCTGGAGGCGCATTTTTTCGCCCACCAGTGCTTTCTCGCGCCCAACCAGCTGCTGGGCAACCTGTACCGCATCCAGCACCTGCCGGCGTCCATCGTGCACTCGCGCTACGACGTGGTCTGCCCCATCATCAGCGCCGATGAACTGGCCCGCGCCTGGCCGGGCGCGCGCTACACCGTCGTCCCCGACGCCGGCCATTCGGTCTGGGAACCATCGGTGCGCAGCGCAGTGGTCCGCGAGGTCGAGTTCTTCAAGCGCCGCTTCGCCGCCGCCCCGCGCGCTGCGCTGCGGACGCGTTGACCTCGGTCGGCTTGAACCGCCCGGTCGATGGCAGGCTCCGGCATGGCTGAGCTGCGCGAGGGTGGACGGCTGCCCGGCGTGCTGCTGTTCGTCGCCGGCATCGTCGTGTGCTGGAGCGTGCTGCCCGCGCTGCTGCAGACCGTGCCGCACGCCGACAACGTCGAGCAGCTCAACTGGGCGCACGCGCTGCAGTGGGGCTACCTCAAGCATCCGCCGCTGCCGACCGCGCTGCTCTGGCTGGCCCAATCGCTGGTCGGGCCCAGCGCCTTCCTGACGTACCTGCTCGCGATGCTGTGCGTCGGCGCCACCCTGCTGCTGCTCTGGCGCTGCGCGCTGCTGCTGTCCGACCGGCCCACGGCGCTGGTGGCGCTGGTGCTGAGCAGCGCCGATTACTACCTGATGGGACGCGGCTCGTTCCTCAACCACAACACGGTGATGCTGCCGTTCGTCGCGGCCAGCGCCTGGGCGGTGCTGCGCATCGTCCAGGACCGGCCGGGGCGGCCCAGCTGGCACCTGTGGGTGCTGCTCGGGCTGATGCAGGCGCTGGGCCTGCTCACCAAGTACCAGATGGCCATCATCATCGCGGCCAATGCGGCTGCCCTGCTGGCGGCCGGTCCGTGGCGCGGGCCCGGGCGCGCGCTGCCGTTCGCGGGCCACGTGGCGCTGTGCGCTGCGGCCACCGTGCTGCCGCTGCTGCCGCATTTCTTCTGGCTCCAGCAGCATGCCTACTCGAGCTTCACGTATGCCGGCCAGAACCTGCTGGCCGACCTGCCCCCGGCCGAGCGCCTCTGGCATACGCTGGGCTTCATCGCCCAGCAGCTCGGCCGACTGGCGCCGGTGGGCATCGCCCTGGGCCTGGCGCTGTTGCTGCAGCGGGTGCGCGCCTTCCCCGGCACGGCACCAAAGCCCGCAGACGCCCCTGCGCCGGCGCGCCCCGCACCCTCGGCCGACCCCCGGCTGGACCGCGCGCTGCTGCTGCTCGCCGTGGTGCCCGTCGTCCTCGTGCTGTTGCTGGCGCTGCTGGGCGGCGTGGCGCCGCAGAACCATTGGGGCGCATCGTCCACCCTGCTGCTGCCGCTGCTGCTGGCAACCCGGCTGCGGGCGGCAGCCACCCTGCAAACGCGCGCCGCGCTGCTGGCCGTGTGCGCGGTGCAGGCGATCGCGGTGCTGTGGAACATCGCGGTGGCCATCGAGGCGCCGGGCTTCCATCATTCGTTTGCCGCCCGGCCGCTGGCCGCGCAGGCGCTGGCGCACTGGCAGCAACACGAGCCCGGACCGCTGCGCATCGTTGCCGGACCGGACTGGGACGCGGGCGCGATCGCCCTGTACCTGCCCGGACACCCCGCCGTGCTGGCCAGCGGCGACCGGCGCCAGGCGCCGTGGATCAGCGACGAGGAACTAGAACGCTGCGGCGCGCTGGTGCTGTGGCGCCCGGGCCAGCCGCCGGCCGAACAGGTGGGCGCGGCCATCGCCGCGCGCATCGAATCGCCCATCATCCTGCAGGAGCACATGGCGCGCGGCATCGTCTCGACCATGGGCGCCGGCATCCTGGCGCCGACCCGCGGCGGCTGCGGGACCACCGCGCCATGAGCACGGGCAGCGCACGCCTGCGCGCGGGCCTGCTGGGCTTTTGCCGGCTGGTCGATGCGCTCAGCGAGTCGGTCAGCTGGCTGGCCGCCGCCGCCGTGCTTGCGGCCTGCCTGATCAGCGCCGGCAATGCCGTCGTGCGCTACGGCTGGGACTACTCGTCCAATGCCTGGCTGGAGATCCAGTGGTACCTGTTCGCCGTGACGGTGATGCTGGGCGCGCCGCACGTCCTGCGGCGCAACGAGCACGTTCGGGTGGACATCTTCTACGCCCGGCTGGGCCAGCGCGGGACGCTGATCGTCGATATCGCCGGCCTGCTGCTGTTCCTGCTGCCGGTCACCGTGCTGCTGGCGGTCCTGTCATGGCCGGTGTTCGCCCGCGCCCTGGCCAGCGGCGAGGTGTCCTCGAATGCCGGCGGCCTGGTCCGCTGGCCGGCGCTGCTGCTGCTGCCGCTGGGCTTCGGCCTGGTCAGCCTGCAGGGCGTGGCCGAGATCATCAAGCGCGCGATCCTGCTCGCGGCGCCGGACGGCGCAGCGGGCACGGACGGCGACGGCCCGGCCGCCGATCCCGCGGCGACCCTCGCGGCGCCCTATGAAAAGCCGCTCCAGTAGCGCGCAGCCGCCGACACCCCGATGCGCATAGAGAACTTCCCGCCGGTGATGTTCGCCGGGCTCGTCCTGATCATGCTGCTGGGTTTCCCGGTGGCATTCTCGCTGGCCGCGCTGGGCCTGGGCTGCGCCGCCTACGCGATCGCCATGGGCTGGTTCGAGCCGGTCTTCCTGGTCAACCTGCCGCTCAACATCTTCAACATCCTGTCCAACGACCTGCTGCTGGCGATCCCGTTCTTCACCATGATGGGCAGCGTTCTGGAGAAGTGCGGCCTGGCCGAGGACATGCTCGATTCGATGGGCCAGCTGTTCGGCACCGTGCGCGGCGGCCTGGGCTACTCGGTGATCATCGTCGGCTTCATCCTGGGCGCCATCACCGGCACGGTCGCCGGACAGATCATCGCGATGGCGCTGATCGCGATGCCGGTGATGATCCGCTACGGCTACAACCTGCGCTACGCGACCGGGGTGCTGGCCGCGTCGGGAACGATCACCCAGCTGGTGCCGCCCTCGCTGGTGCTGATCGTGCTGGCCGACCAGCTGGGCCGGCCGGTGGGCGACATGTACAAGGGCGCCTGGGGCCCGTCGCTGCTGCAGGTGCTGATCTTCGCGCTCTACACCTTCGCGCTGGGGATCTTCCGTCCCAACCACGTGCCCGGCATCGCCCGCGCCGACATCACCGAGAGCCGCGGCCAGCTGTGGCTGCGCTGCCTGCGCGGCATCGTGCCCTCGGCGGTGCTGATCTTCGCGGTGCTCGGCAGCATGGGCGGCCTGCCCTGGATGGACACGGCCATCTGCACGCCGACCGAGGCCGGGGCGATGGGCGTCGTGGGCGCGCTGCTGCTCGCGGCGCTGCACCGGCGCCTGACCTGGCCGCTGCTGCGCGATTCGATGCACGGCACGATGCGCATCACCGCCATGGTGGTCTTCATCCTGATCGGCGCGCGCGTCTTCTCGCTGGTCTTCCAGGGCGTGGACGGTGCGCGCTGGATCGAGCACCAGATGGCGGCGCTGCCCGGGGGCCAGGTCGGCTTCCTGCTGTTCGTCAACGTCTTCATCTTCTTCCTGGCGTTCTTCCTCGACTTCTTCGAGATCGCCTTCATCATCATCCCGATGATCGGCCCGGTGGCCGACAAGATGGGCATAGACCTGGTTTGGTTCGGCGTGATGCTGTGCGTGAACATGCAGACCAGCTTCATGCACCCGCCCTTCGGCTTCGCGCTGTTCTACCTGCGCGGCATCGCCGATACGCTCTTCAAGGAAAAGCGCATCCCGCGGCCGGTACCCTCGGCCGACATCTACTGGGGCGCCCTGCCCTGGGTGGCGATGCAGCTGATCCTGGTGGTGATCGTGATTTTCGTGCCCAAGTCGGTGACGCTGTTCCTGGACAAGGCCCAGAAGGTCGACCTGGACAAGGTGCACATCGAGGCGCCGGCGCCCGAACCCCAGCACGACGACACCAATCTCGACGAGCTGTTCAAGCGCAGCGACGACGGACCGCCTTCCGGGAAGAAGTGACCGCAATGCCCCGGTCGCGCCGGGACGCCGCCCGCCAGAGCCCCCCGTCGACCTAAAGCTTCTGCTCCTGCATGAAACTATCGAACCCCATCTCGGCAAAGCGGAACCACAGGTTCTGGTCGCGCCGGAAGGTGTTGTAGTCCGCGTAGATC
>Ga0181525_10000215_pt1 | contig 53241 bp, 38 predicted proteins | sample PEATcosm2014_Bin_48_FD_121100 | JGI IMG/M metagenome (GOLD analysis project Ga0181525, IMG submission 121100) | Peatland microbial communities from MTU Mesocosm Facility, Houghton, MI, USA - PEATcosm2014_Bin06_10_metaG | ecosystem: Environmental > Terrestrial > Soil > Wetlands > Peat | place... | reverse complement strand
CGTCCACACGCCTGATCTCATTGGCGAAGAGCGGGTCCGGGGGACCCGCGCGGACCGGGGGGTCCGCCCCACAATCAAGCCGGGATTCGCGATTCCACGAAAACTAAGTGCCATTGGGCACTCATGCCTGCCGCACCCAGACTCGTCTCAGTACTCCTATAATTAATTCAATTCGGCCCTCATCGAATAAAGGATTAAGGATTCGAACCCTTTGTTCGATGAGGGCCGAATTGATTTGATTAGAACTTGGCTCTAACTCCCCATTTGTCAAGGTGAACTATTTAACTATTGACAGCGCTTGAATGTTGCCATATACTTCTGACACTTAAGTAGTCTCGGTCGCTCTTTGGGGAAGGTAGAGTTGTTGCTGGGCGCTTCGTCTGCACCCCTCGGGTTTCACTGTCCCGGGCTAGACCCTGTGGTCACGCTGCCGGACCTCCCCAAAACATTGATTGCCGGGCAAATGTTCGTGCTTAGTCGCGGCTAAGAAGTGCATTTAGTGTGTTCGCGGCATCGTCACTTGCCGCTAGGGATGTAAAGTCTCGATTACCAGGCTTCAAAAGGGGTAAATATGGGGAAGACTTCGCATGGGCTGCTGTTCGCAGCCTTTTGTCTCTTTGTTTTCGGCACTCTGGCATTCGGCCAAGGTGGCAACGGCAGTGTCTCCGGACGCGTCACTGACCCAAGTGGGGCCAACGTCCCCGAGGCCAAAATCGAACTGATCGATAAAGCGACCAATATCCCGACCTCAACTCAGTCGGATACAGCGGGCCTCTTTGTCTTCCAGAGCGTCCCACCCGGTACCTATGACTTGGTGGTGACCAGGTCGGGGTTCCGCAAGTCCGTGATTGCCTCGCAGCAAGTCGTCACCGGCGCGCAGTTGACGCTAAACGTTTTGCTGGAGGTCGGCGCGACCACGGAAACCGTTGAAGTGACGTCTGTGGCTGGGGCCGAACTGCAGACCGACAACGCGGCCATGGGAACGACGCTCGGCGGTCAGGAAATCCTGCAACTGCCGACCATCAATCGCGACGTCTCGTCCCTGGTGTTCCTCCAGGCGACGGTCGCCCCCACCTTCCATAATGCCGAGGGAAACATCACCAGCGGGCAGATCGCGGGCAACATGTCGGACCAAAACCAGTACTTCCTGGATGGCGGAAACAATACCAGCGATTTGGACGGCGACAACGGGACCTACGTCGGAAGCCGCGCCGGCGCCATGCCGACCCCGATTGAGAGCGTGGAAGAATTTCGTGTTAACACCAATAACATGGGGGCCGACTTCGCTGGCTCAAACGGCGGCCAAATCATGGTAACCACCAAGCGCGGCGGCAATCAGTTTCATGGCTCCGCCTACGACTTTAACCAGAATTCGGACCTTGCTACCAACGACTTTTTTAATAACTTCGACGGAATTTCGAAACCGCAGTCGAACTACAACCGCTTCGGCGGCAGCATCGGCGGGCCAATCTCGAAATTGAACGTCCTCGGCGGCGGCTGGTATTTCTTCATGAATTATGAGGGCGAGCGTTATCCCCGTTCTGGTCCACTTATCCGTATCGTCCCATCCGATACCCTCCGCGAAGGCATTATCCAGCAGCGCGACGCGGACGGGAATACCATTCAATACAATCTGGCGACTTCAACAGCCTGCGGGCCCACGGGCGGGCAGCCCTGCGACCCGCGCGGCATCGGCATCAGCCCGGTTGTGAGCGAGATGTGGAACAAGTACGAGCCCCACTGCAATCTAATCGTTTCCGGTGTTGGCGATGACGGCCTGAACACCTGCGGCTATCAATCAAACCTAACGTATCCGCTTTCCACCAATTTCGGGGTCGTCCGCATCGACCACGATTTTGGCTCCAAGTGGCGTTTTTTTGGCAGCTACCGCTATTTCACCGAAGACAACCCCACCACCAACCAAACCGACATTGGAGGTCTCCTCCCGGGCGATACGCTCGGAAAGGCGGCGTCTGCGAGCGCCCAGCCGATTAATCCTCGCTACCTGGTCACCGGCGTCACGGGCACCATCACGCCGAATCTCACGAATGAAGCTCACTTCAACTACACCCGGAATCAGTGGCAGTGGCTGCGCGCCGGCGCAACGCCTCAGCTACCGGGGATCAACGGTGCGGTCGAAATCGGCGGCGAAACGACCTCCGCGTTGATTCCTATCAACATCGATACGCAGGATGCCCGCAACCGCCTATGGGACGGTCACGACTATGACTACAAAGACACCGTCTCTTGGTTGAAAGGGACGCATCTTTTCCAGATGGGTGGCGAGTTCCTGTACGAGGACTGGAGATTCGACCGTTACGACAACGTCGTAGGCGGGCTCACACAACTGGTCTATGACGTCAGCGACGCCAGCAACAGTATTAACTTCACCCCTGCTAACCAGCCCATACCCTGCACCGCCACGCTGACTTCAAATTGTCTGCCTAGCGGACAAATTGGCGCCTGGAATGGCCTCTATTCCGAGCTGGCCGGCATCGTGGAGTCGACCTCGGTTGTGGCGACTCGCACGGGATCGAGTCTGTCGTTAAATCCGCTGGGAACGCCGCTTCACTCGAATCAAACCGATCCGACTTATACTGCGTTCTTTAGTGACACGTGGAAGATCAAATCCAACCTGACCCTGAGTTACGGATTGAACTATTCCCTGCAGATGCCGCCCGTCGACAAGAACGGTGTACAGTCGGTACCGGTCGACTCGTCCGGTAACCCCATCGAGATCAATAGTTATTTGGCAAACGTGGTAACTGCAGCCAATCAGGGGCAGGTCTACAATCCAATCCTGGCCTATGATCCGGTCGGCCTGACGGGGAAAAAGTATTCTTACCCGCCGTTCTACGGAGGGTTTTCTCCTCGTGTTGCACTGGCATGGAGCCCTCAGCCAACAGGAGACACCTGGTTAAACAAGCTTCTCGGCGATAAAGCCACGGTTGTTCGCGTCGGCTTCGGCAGGTTCTACAACCGCAGCACGGCTATTGGTCAGGTATCGGGTTCCGTGCTTGGCGATGGTTTCCTGCAGCCAGTCGGATGCGTGAATCCGAACCTCAACAACGTCTGCACGGGCGCGAACGGAACCAGCCCAGCAACGGCGTTCCGCATCGGCGTAGATGGCAACAACCCAACGGTGGGCACCATTGCGCCGACCCTCCAAACGCCGGTGGAGCCCGGCATCAATGCGCCGTATGCGACGCTTGTTTCGTCTCTCGATACGGCCTGGCGTCCGGCCGCTTCGAACTCGATCGATTTCAGCATCCAGCGCCAATTCAAGGGCGGCATGATTGCGGAACTCGGCTACGTTGGTGTTTACGCCAACCACCTCTACCAGGGCTTTGATTTCGGGAATGTTCCCTACATGATGAAGGTGGGCGGCCAGACATTCGCTCAGGCTTACGCCAACATGTACACTGCCCTTTCCAAGGGGCAGACGCCGGCGGCACAGCCGTTCCTGGAGACCGCTTTGAAAGGGTCTGCCTACTGCAGCGGGTACGCGAATTGCACGGATGCGGTAGTCGCGAACCAATCCGGCAACATCCTGGGCCAGTACGTAACTAGTCTTTGGAGCTCTTTGGACACCAGTTGGACCGCCTTTGGGCCCGCCCTGACGTCCACCAATCAATGCTTCTATTGCTACGTGACCTCGTCAGATGGTTACTCGAACTACAACGCGATGGTGGCCAAGTTGGAGAAGCGCGCCGCCAACGGACTGACGATGCAGGCTAACTTCACTTACAGCCACGCCCTCGGCGTCTTGACCACCGGCCAGGCTTACGTCCTGGATAACGCCACCAACCCCTTCAACCTGAACACCGACTATGGTCCCCAGTTCTTCGACCGCAAGTTCACCGCGAATATCCTGGCTTCTTACCAGTTGCCGTTTGGGCCTGGACATCGCCTGACCAGCGACAACCCGGTCCTCAAACGGGTGATCGGCGGATGGATCCTGTCGCCCCTCTACACCTACGGCAGCGGTTTGCCGCTGGGGGTCTGCACCGGTTCGGGGCAGGAGATGGGCAACGCCTGGGAGAGCAGCGCCAGCGGCTGCACCTCTGCTATACCCGTCAGTATCCAGGCGAGCTCCCTCAATAACACGGCTCTGAAAAACGTGAACCCCACGGGGGAGGTCGGCTTTAACGGCAGCGCGGCCAACGGTGGAACCGGCCAGAACCTCTTCTCGGATCCGGCCGCGGTTTTCGCCGATTTCCGTCCGTACATCCTCGGCATCGACAATCGTGCCGGAGGAGCCGGCATCCTGCGAGGGCAGGCGCGCTGGAACCTGGACTTGGGCTTGACCAAGGATACGAAGTTTACTGAGCGCCTCGGAGCCCAGATTTACGTGCAGGCTTTCAACGTGTTCAACCACACCATGTACAGCGACCCATACCTGAGTCTCCAGGATCCGGCTGACTTCGGCGCTATCGAGGGCCAATACAACGCGATCACCCTCGGAGGCGCTGGCGCGGCCGCCAACTATACGCGAGTTATTCAAATCGGCTTGCGCCTGTATTTCTAACGCGCAATCCGATTCAGTTAACCCATGAGACGGCCCGGTTGCAACACCCGGGCCGTTCTCTTGAGGTCAGACTTCACTTGCTGTACCTGTGTCCGGGTTCCCCAACTTCCTGCGCCCCATACCTCCCCAAATCCCATCGTTAAGTGTCCCAACTAACGAACTATTGACACCGCTTTAATGTTGCCATATACTGCGGTTACTTAGGTAGTCTCGGTCGCTCTTTGGGGAAGGAGAGTTGTGAGATGTCGTTGGGGGCTTCGTCAGAACCTTCTTGTAGTCCTTTGTCCAGGCTGGACCGTGTGGTCCACCCCGCCGGACTCCCCTAAAGCAGTGATTGCCAGGCAGATGTTCGTGCATAGTGGCGGCGAAAAAGAGTGCAGATAACGTATTCACAGCATCGTCACTTGTCGCCACTGGTGGTAGCGTCTCCAGTATCCAGGCTTCAACAAGGGGAAGGTAAACATGAGGAAATCTTGGCTTGGGTTGCTATTAGCAGCCTTTTCGCTCTTCGTTTTCAGCACCCTGGCATTCGGCCAAGGTGTTAGCGGCAACGGCAGCGTCACCGGACGTGTCACTGATCCAAGCGGGGCCAACGTTCCCGGCGCAACGGTCGACCTGATCGACAAAGCGACTAACGTCAAAGTGTCGGTCGAGTCAGATGCGGCGGGCCTCTATATCGTTGAGAACGTCGCTCCCGGAACATATGACGTGGTCATCTCCAAGTCTGGTTTCCGCAAATCCGTGGTCGCTACGCAGCAGGTTGTCACGGGCACACAGTTGACGCTCAACGTCACCATGGAGGTCGGCGCGACTACGGAAACGGTGGAAGTGACGGCCGTGGCCGGCGCGGAGCTGCAAACCGAGAACGCTACGATGGGCGCAACCCTTGGCAACAGCGCTGTGATGAATTTGCCGACCATCAGCCGCGACGTTTCATCGCTGGTCTTTCTGCAAGGCACGACGGCGCCCACGTTCAATGGCGCTGAAGGCAATATCACGAGCGGAAACATTGCGGGCGCGATGGCGGACCAGAACACGTTCATGCTGGATGGCGGCAACAATACCAGCGATCTGGACGGCGACAACGCCACCTACATTGGCCACAACGGCGCCGGCGTGATGCCGACCCCGGTAGAAAGCGTGGAAGAGTTTCGCGTCAATACAAACAACATGACTGCGGATTTCTCAATGTCCGGCGGCGGCCAAGTCATGGTTACCACCAAGCGCGGCTCAAACCAGTTTCATGGCTCGGCCTACGACTTCAACCAGAATTCGCTGTTCGCCTCGAACGACCTTTACAACAACACCTACGACGTTGGCAAACCGAAAACGAACTACAACCGCTTTGGCGGCAGCATCGGCGGTCCTATTTCTCATCTGAACATCCTCGGCGGCGGGTGGTATTTCTTCGCGAATTACGAAGGTGAGAAATATCCGCGCTCCGGGCCCTTCGTGGCGACCGTTCCAGCCGATACCCTGCGCGAAGGCATTATCCAGGAACGCGATGCCAACGGAAATATCGTTCAATACAACGTCGCGACGTCAACGCAGTGCGGAACCGCGGGAAACACCCTCTGCGATCCCCGCTCCACCGGTCTGAACCCGATCGTCAACGAGATCTGGTCGAAATACGAGCCCGAATGCAACACCATGTCCGCAGGCGACCACGGCCTGAACACTTGCGGTTATTCGGCCAATCTGGTCTATCCGCTTTCGAATAACTTCGGTGTCGCTCGCCTCGACCACGACTTCGGCTCCAAGTGGAGATTTTTCTCGAGTTACCGCTACTTCCTCCAAGACAATCCGACCACTAATCAGGTGGATATCGGCGGCGTCGTGGCCGGCGACACAAAGGGTACGCCGGCGAGCGCATCTACAACCATCGATTCGCCGCGTTATCTTGTGGGAGGTGTAACTGGCACCCTCTCGCCCACCCTCACGAATCAGTTCCATTTCAGCTTGTTGGACAACGACTGGAATTGGGATCGTGCGGGCGCGGTGCAGCAGATAGCCGGCATCCCTGCCGGCATCGAGATCGGTGGCGAAACCGCCGCGCTGAACCCCCTGAATGAAGATTCGCAAAATTCGCGCAATCGCACCTGGCAGGGCCATGATTATGACTACCGCGACGACGTAAGTAAGCTTCATGGCACGCACCTGTTCACGCTGGGCGGCGAGTTCTTCCACCAGTTCTGGCATTTTGACCGGTACGACAACGTAGTCGGCGGCCTGGTTCAGCCGAAGGAAGAAATTGGGAGCGGCGGTGTTTACTTCCCGACCGCGAACCAGCCCTATCCGTGCTCCTCGACAGTCACGACAAACTGCCTGCCATCGAGCGAACTTGGCGGCTGGGAAGGCCTCTATGCGGACGTTCTGGGGATTGTGTCGTCCGATCAGGTAGTGGCCACGCGCACCGGCTCCAGCTTGAATTTGAATCCATTGGGTACGCCCGTCCACTCCTATGTCAAGGACCAGACCTACGCTATTTACTTCTCGGACGCGTGGAAGATCAAGCCGAACCTGACGCTATCGTACGGCTTGAACTATACCGTGCAAATGCCGCCATACGACATCAACGGCTCGCAGGACACCCTTGTGGACGCTTCCAATCAACTGTTGACGACGCAAGCTTACCTGAGTGCCAGACTGACCGCTGCCGAGAACGGCCAGGTCTACAACCCGACCATCGGCTTCTCTCCGGTGGGCGCGGCCGGATCGGGATCGAAGTATCCGTACTCGCCATTCTACGGCGGCCTGCAGCCGCGTGTCGCCATCGCCTGGAGCCCCGAATCGAAGGGTGACGGATGGCTGTCAAAGCTTCTTGGAGATAAAGCAACCGTCATCCGCGCCGGCTATGGCCGCTCCTATTCTCGCAATCTGGGCATCGACCTGGTTTCCACACCTGTTCTCGGCGATGGTTTCCTGCAGCCGGTGAGCTGCACCAATCCGAACATTGCAGGTAACTGCACGTCACCGGGCGTCCAAACGCCGGCGACCGCCTACCGCATCGGCGTTGACGGGACGACGACTCCGTTCCCGGCCATTCCTCAGACCTTACAGACGCCTGTCGAGCCCGGCGTAAACGCGTCCTACGCCGAACTGGCAGCCGGTCTGGACAGCAACTTCAAGCCGGCCGTGACTGATTCGGTTGATGTCAGCATCCAGCGCCAGTTCAAGGGCGGCTTCATAGCGGAATTGAGTTATGTCGGAACGTTCGCCCACAACCTCTTCCAGGGCGAGGATATCAACGATGTGCCGTGGATGATGAAACTGGGCGGGCAAACCTTTGCCCAGGCCTACGACAACTTGTGGGCCGCCAACAAAGCCGGCACGACCCCGGCTCCCCAGCCATTCTTCCAAAACGCCTTGAAGGGATCTTCGTATTGCAACGGATTTGCGAATTGCACCGACGCAGTGGCGGCCAACGAAGCTGGCAATATCTCGACAGAGTCTGTCACCAACCTGTGGTCTGATCTGGAGAGTTCCTGGGTCTTTGGCCCAGCGCTCCCTTCCACGAATCAGTGCTACTGGTGCTATTTGGATACCTCTACCGGCAAGTCCAACTACAACGCCATGGTGATTTCCGTTCAGAAGCGCGCAGCTCACGGGCTGACATTGAACGCGAATTTCACGTATGGCAGGAGCATGGGCACCATTGCCATCAACCAGGCCTATACGCTGAACAACGTGAACAATCCCTGGAACCTGAACTACGATTACGGTCCGCAGTTCTGGGATCGTAAGTACACTTTCAACCTGCTGGCAACCTACCAACTACCGTTCGGCCATGGCCAGAAGTTCGCTCCGGGAAACAGGGTTGTCGATCACATCGTCTCAGGCTGGAACTTATCGCCGATCTTGACCATAGCCAGCGGTCTCCCGTTGGATGTTTATACCGGCTCTTTCCAGGAACTGGGCAACGGCTACGACGGCAACGGCTGTCAGGCCATTCCGCTCAGCACCATGACCTACAGCACCTCGGCGACGACGAATTACACCAGCAACGGCGTGGTGGGCGTAAATAACGACCAGAGCAACGGCGGATACGGCGCAAATCTGTACGGAAGTAATGCGCCAAATGTGTATAACAACTTCCGGCCATTCCTGGTGGGCATCGACACCTCCTGCGGCGGCGCCGGCCAGCTCCGCGGCCAGAACCGCTGGAACCTCGACCTGGGTTTGACCAAGGACACAAAGATCACCGAGAGGGTTGGTTTCCAGATCTACGCGCAGGCTTTCAACGTGTTCAACCACATGATGTGGAGCGACCCTTACATGAACCTTCAGGACCCGGGTGATTTCGGCGCTCTCGAAGGACAATACAACGCTCTGGCGCTCGGCGGAGCCGGCGCTTCGGCTAACTACACCAGAATTTTCCAATTCGGCTTGCGCTTGTATTTCTAGGCGCGCAGCGGTTGGTTCGATCAGAAAACGGCCTGGGCTGAACCCCTGGGCCGTTCTTCTTTTTCGCAGCGATAACTTGATTTCTGAACGCGAATGCCAACCGACTCTGGTCGCGCCTGGTACGGGGTTCCGTCTATATTTCTATTTCCTGCGCGATTGAAATTTGCGGTATCCTTGAAGCTATTTTCATTTCAGCAAACCTCGAAGTTTGTTGAGTAACAGGGGGACTTCTATCCATGTCACAAACATTTCGAAGGTTGGCGCTGGTTCTAGTGGTCTGCGCTATCCCGTGGATTCTTCCGGCACAGGATGTAAGCGGCAAAATTACGGGAATTATTACCGATCCCTCGGGGGGCGTTGTTCCTCAGGCCAAGGTCACCGCGACCAATGTGGAAACCAAGATAGCCAAGACGGCCGTCACCGACGCGAACGGGTTCTATCAGATTCAGGGCCTTCCGGTGGGCGCCTACCGCGTGCTGGTGGAAGCGGCCGGCTTCAGCAAGATGTCTTCCGCTCCGAGTGCGCTCGAAATCAATCAAACCCTGCGCGTCGACTTAAAACTCGAAATCGGCCGCCTTTCCGACATCGTCACCGTCGAGTCCGTGGGCAGCCGTATCGAGACCGAGAACTCTACGGTTGGTGGGACGGTGACTGGCGTGGCGATTGCCGAACTGCCGTTGAATGGCCGCAATACGCTCGATCTGCTGGCCACCCAGCCCGGCGTCACACCAACCAATCCGGATAGCGGTGCAGCGGGCGGCTATAGCATCGGGGGCGGCCGCACCGACTCCGTGACCTATCTGTTGGATGGCGGACTCAACAACGATTTGCTGTCGAATGCGGTAATTATCAATCCCAACCCGGATGCGATTTCCGAGTTCCGCGTTCTTCAGAGTACTTACAGCGCAGAATACGGCCGCAACGCCGGCGGCATTGTCAGTATCGTGACCAAGAGCGGTACTAACGATCTTCATGGAAGCCTCTACGACTACGCTCGTAACACGGTTTTTGACGCTAATGACTTTTTCAATAATGAGCAGGGGATTGCCCGGTCGGTGCTAAACCGCCAGCAATTTGGCGGCACCATCGGCGGCCCGATCGTCATCCCTCACATCGTCAACGGCAGAAACAAACTGTTCTTCTTTTTCGACTACCAGGGCCAGCGGCAGTCGGCGCTCCAACTCGAGGGCAAAGTGCAGACCTACACGCCGGCTGAGCTGCAAGGCAACTTTTCCCAAGCAGTGAATGGCGGACCCGATCCAGCCGTCGCGGCTTTTCTCCTGGCCAACCCATACTTCCAGCCGAATCCGACGTTGGCGGGCGAAGCTATTATCAACCCCGCCTCTATAGACCCAGTCGCTCAGGCGTATATCAGCCACGGATTGATTCCGACCTCGCCCACTGGTTATCTTTTCCCCACTGCCTCCTCTAAATCGAACGCGAACGAATACCTGGGCAAACTGGATTTCACTCCAACCAGCAAGGACAGCATTTCCGCCACGTTCTCCAGCAGCGACAGCTTAGTCTCCAACCCCTATTCCAACGCCGACGTCAACGGGTATACCTCAGTCGATTACGGCCAAACCTACTCGGGCATTATCAACTACACTCACACCTTCTCGCCCACCCTCGTGAACCAGGCCCGGGCCACGGGAGTTCGCACGGTGCCGGACTTACGCGTTCCGCAAGGACCGTTCACGTCGATAACTCCCGCCGAATTGGGAGTAAATATTACCCCCGACATAGCCACCGGACCGCCCTTACTATACTTCTACGGAACCGGCCTCAGCATCGGCTACAGCGGCGGTGGTCCCACCACCTTTGCAAATACCGTCTATGCATACTATGACGACCTTTCGTGGACCAAGGGGCGCCACGGCCTGAAGTTTGGCTTTTACTTCTCCCCCTACCAGAACAACACCAACTATGCGTTCTATACGGACGGCGCCTACTCCTTCTTTGGCCCGGGCACCTTCGTCGGTTCGGGCACGGATCTGGCCGATTTTCTCTTCGGCTTGCCTGACAATTTCTTTCAAGCCTCGCAGGCAATAAGTAACATTCGTTCGCACCAATATGCAGGCTATGGGCAGGACGAGTGGAAAGTCTCCAGAAACTTCACTTTGAACCTGGGCCTGCGCTATGAGTACTCCGAGCCGAAGTTCGACACGCAGGGGCGTACTTTTTCCTTTATCCCCGGAGACCAATCGACGCGCTTCGTGAACGCGCCCCCGGGGTTGGTCTACCCCGGTGATCCAGGCGCCCCGAAGGGCGTCAACTTTCCGGACAGGACCAACTTTGCCCCGCGTTTTGGTTTTGCCTGGGACGTCTTTGGGAACGCCAAGACCGCGGTCCGGGGCGGGTTCGGCATGTTCTACGACGTGCTGAAAGGCGAAGACAACCTGCAATTCAACGGCTCTCCGCCTTTCTACGCCGAACCAAATCTTTACTTCAATCCGCTTAGCGGCTCGGAAACCGGTTCGCCTGGCTACTTATCCAATCCTTTCGGCACGAACAACACCGGCACCCCCAACGGTTTTCCTTCAACGCCGCCGAGCTCCACCGTGAATTTCGCGCAGTTCGAACCCTTCTCCGGCGGTATCTACCTGGTAGATCCTCACCTGAAGACGCCGTATGTTTACCAATACAATCTGAATGTCCAGCAGCAGCTTGTCTCTAACACGGTCTTGGAAGTGGGCTATGTCGGCTACGACGCGCATGGGCTGACTTCGCTGGTGGATATCAATCCGTTTCCGCTCGGCACGAACAGCCGAATTTATAACATGGCCGACTACGGATTTCTGTACGAGTTCCAAAACGTTGCCGACGCGAATTACAACGCGCTGCAGGTGAGCCTCAACAAGCGTATGAGCGATACGAAGATCGGCAGTGTCTTCTACACGTTTGGTTACACCTGGTCCCACGAACTTGACAATGCGTCTGGCTTCCGGGAACGCAACTCCGTGGTGCCGTACTACGACCATGAATATTTCTACTCCTCGGGTGATACTGACGTGCGCTCGGCCCTTGTGCTTTCCGGCGGCTGGGATCTGCCCTTCGACCGGATGTGGCAAGGCGGACCGAAGCTGCTCACCAAGGGTTGGGCTCTTTATCCCATCGTGACCTGGAGAACGGGTTTCCCACTGGATATCTTTTCCGGGCTCTCCACCACTAATACCGATCCTGGCCCGGCCGGCGACGGCGAGGCGGGCCTGGTCAGGGCCGATCTGGTATTGCCTACTGTGGCGACTTACAACCCGCGGAACAATCAGAGCATTAACGGAAATGCGGGCAATTACTTCTTTAACCCGCTGGCGCTTTCAAATGCCGCCCTGCTGAACCTCGACTCAATTGCCTCGACTAACGCGGCTGGCTTGAATGGCCAGTATACGGAGGGCACGCTCGGGCGCAATGCTTTGCGTGGACCTGGAAGTATCAACACGGATATCTCGCTCTCCAAGCACTTCATTTTTCGGGAGGGCAAACTGGATGCCGAGCTAAGGCTTGAAGCATTCAACGCATTCAATCACGCCAATTTCGCTAACCCGAACACGAACATCGAAAGCTCCACCTTTGGACAGGTTTCGACAACCAATGGCCCAAGAGTGGGAGAGATTGCGTTGCACATTCGCTTCTAGAAATGCGCTGAAAGAAGCTCCGGCAGGCTGATGCCCGCGCCACCATGCGATTTGTCGTGGTGGCGCGCGCGGTTTTCGCCCACGGTCTTTCGGGCCGCGAGAAAGCTTCCCCACCTAGGACATTTGCGGTGTGTCCTTTCTAGTGGTCATGTTCGAATTGGCAAAAGTGGCCATTGCTCGCGACCACCTTTAGCCTCATTATTGAGGGCAATTGAGTTAGTCTCCGTGTTGTCTCCCGTCAAACCAGGGGGTCCGCCCTGCTTGGGGACGCGAACTATCCAACTCGGCTTGCGCATGTATTTCTTAAATCCGAGTCCGATGACGAAAGCGCCTGAGTGTTAAGACTTAGGTCGCTTTCCTTTTCATGGTGAGCCGTGACCAACGGGAAGAAAGCGGTCAGCTTTCAGCCATGAGCTTTCGCCACGCCGGAGCGGCCGAAAAGTCGCGTTGTGTGGCTGATAGCTGAACGCTGATCGCTGAAGGTTTTTCCCCCCCGTGGTCACGGCTCAGTTCACAGGGTTCCGTGTCGTAGCCCCGCCGCGAGAAGAAAGCTGGTCCACCTAGCACATTTGGCAGTGTGCCCCGCGCTCTTTTTCCCGCGTCAAACTCATAACGCTCGTGTGGCGGGTCACTGGCCTGCTGCCCATATCAGCTTTGGGGAGAAAATATGAATATCAGTATCCGGAGGCCGCATCCGGCGGCGGCGGCGATTTATTTTGGCAGGCGAGCTGCCTGTCTGGTGTTCACGTTATTGGTGTCTGCGCTCACCATTTGGGCGCAGGCGGAAACCGGTCAGATCACCGGCACGGTGAGCGATCAAACTGGGGCCACCGTCGTCGGAGCCTCAGTCGGCGTGACGAACGTCGACACCGGCACGACCCGTGTGACTCTATCCAACGCGGACGGCGTATACGCCGTCACGAACCTCATACCGGGAGAGTTTGAAGTTACTGTTACCGCACCCGGTTTCAACGCCTTTAAATCCAGGGTCAACGTCACGGTTGGCGCAAAGGTTGGCCTGGATGTGAAGTTGACGGTCGGGAAATCCACGACAATAGTCGAGGTAACAGAAACCGCGGCCGCGGTGCAGGTAAACACGGAGACTCAGACTATCACCCAGACCTTGTCAACGGCCGCAATGAATGAGCTCCCTACGGTCAGCCGCAATCCTTACGCCCTGGTGGTGACCTCCGGGAATGTGAGCGAAGATGACCCGTCCGGAAGGGGCGTCGGTGTCGCAATGAACGGATTGCGCTCAGCGGGTACAAACGTGCTCTTGGACGGTGTTGCGAACAACGACGAGTTTGTCGCAAGCGTGGGGCAGATGGTGCCAGTCGATTCCGTGCAGGAAATGGGCATCACGACGAGTAACTTCACGGCCGAGATGGGCCGCGCCTCCGCTGGCATCGTGAATGTGACCACGAAATCAGGCACGAACGCGTTCCACGGAACGGTGTATGAGTTCAATCGTGTTTCTGCGCTGGCGTCGAACCAATTCCTCAACAATGCCGAAGACCTGCCGAAGTCGATATTTACGCGGAATAACTTCGGTTTTTCCATAGGCGGCCCGGTGAAAAAGAATAAGCTGTTCTTCTTCAACAACACGGAGTGGACGAGGGTTCGCAGTGTTGCCAACACAGTGGCCTGGGTGATCGACCCAGCGTATATAGCCGCTTCCGCGCCCGCCGCTCAACAGGTTTATTCGCAATACGGCAAGCTGGTGCCGGGCGCTGTAACGTTAGGCACATACAGCCGCAACCAACTGATTGCGCAGGGGCTCGACCCCTGCGGCGGGTCGGCCTCAGGCGGCGGTTGCCAAAGCTATAACCCGAACTCGCCGATGCTTGACCAGGTGTCGTACAACTCCGGGGGCGACGCCGGCGGCGGACTTCCGCAAAACACCTACGACACCGTAAGCCGGGTCGATTACAACTTCAGCGACAAAACGCAAGCTTACGTCCGATACGCCCTTTATAGCGAGAACGATCTGCCTGGCGCAGTGGTCAACAGTCCTTACCAGGGCTTCAATACAGGCCAAACAATTTTCAACAATAGCCTTCTGGTCGCTATGACTTACGCCTTCTCCGAGAGATTCGTCTCGCAGACAAAGCTCGATTTTAATCGCTTCAACAACGATCAGCCGCTAGGGCCCAATGGCGTCGTGCCCGACTATTTTCTTGGTTCCGCGGATGTGGCGACCGCTTTGGGTAATTACAACGTCGCTATGCCAGGTTACGGGCCATACGCGCCAGGCAGCGGGATCCCTTTTGGCGGTCCCCAGAACTTTGGCCAGTTATACGAGGATCTGAGCTTTGTTACAGGCAAGCATGAAATCCGTTGGGGCGGCACCTTCACCTACCTTCGTGATAACCGGACATTCGGAGCCTACGAGGAGTCAGCCAACATCCTGGGGGCTAACATCGGCCAGGGTCTGGATAACCTGGCCGCCGGTAATGAATACGAATTCCAGGGCGCGATTTATCCGCAAGGAAAGTACCCCTGCATAAACGGCGTCCAGACTGCTGCCTGCACGATCAACTTACCCGTCACTCCTCCTAATTTCTCGCGCAGCAACCGGTATGAAGAATCCGCGCTCTATGTGCAGGACTCGTGGAAGATCCGGCCGCGCCTGACGCTCAACCTCGGTGTCCGGTGGGAATACTTTGGCGCCCAGCATAACGTGAATCCTGAGCTGGATTCCAATTTTTACCTGCCCGCAATGATTGGCCCGCAGAACCCCGCTTTCCCGGCTGCTGTCGCAGCGGGCACGGTGATCCCCGCTCCTCAAAGCCCGATTGGGAGCCTGTGGGCGGCGAGTCCGCTTAACTTCGCTCCGCGGGTCGGAATCGCATGGGATGTCTTCGGCGATGGCAAGACGAGCCTGCGCGGCGGATACGCGATTGGCTATGAGCGAAACTTCGGCAACGTTACATACAACGTGCTCTTTAATCCGCCAAACTACGCTGTTATCGACGCCATCCAGGGAACTCAAGGCTTCACCACTGTCCCGCTAAGTACGACGAACTATGGCATTTTGTCTGGCGCCAGCGGATCGGTCGCCCTCCCTCCTTCGGAACTCCGGTGGGTTCAGCCGAACATCCCCCAATCCTACGCGCACCTGATCAGCGCTTCGATTGAGCATGAATTCTTCAAGACTATGCACCTCGAAGTCGACTACTCCGGGTCAATTGGAGAGAACCAGTACGATATTTCCTATACGAACTTTCCGGGTACGGGCAACTACTATCTCGGTATTCCTTGCAACCCCGCCCTTACACTATCTGGAGCCCCTGGCGGCTGCCAGGCGACCCTGAACGATCAATACGCCGGAATCAATCTGCGCGGCGCGGGCGGACACTCCACCTACAACTCGATGAACGTGCGTTACGACATCCAGGACATCCATCACACGGGCCTGACAATGCGCGCGAACTACACCTACAGTCACTCCATCGATGACCTGAGCGATACCTTCAGCTCCTCTGCGAACCAATTCAATCTGGGTTACACCGATTTCCAGAATCCTTTAGTTGATAAAGGGAGTTCTGAGTTTGACAATCGGCATCGCGTGGCAATCATGGCCATCTGGGACATGCCCTTCGCAAAGAACACTCATGGCGTGGCGAAATATGTCTTCAGCGGATGGGAACTCGCTCCAGTCTTCACCGCGCGAACTGGCGCTCCGTTCTCGATCTACGACCTCTCAAATGACAACTACCTCTACACTCGTGTGGTTTTGGATCAGGCAGCGCCTGCACAGACCAGGACTGCTTCCGGATTAGACACGTACACCCTCTACAATTTCGCTAACATCGCCACCGGCGTTTATGTCAACCCCAAATGCGGCTGCTCCGATTTCGGGCCGTTCCCGGCTAACATGACCGGTCGCGACGCATTTCCGACACCAGGCACCTGGAATCTGGATCTGGGCATGTACAAGAATGTGAGATTCACGGAATCCAAGTACTTGCAGTTGCGGCTGGAAGCCTACAATGCCTTTAACCACGCGAATTTTGCCGTGAACACAGGCTCTGCATACATTTTCGACGGAGCAGGCAGCACCATCACCGGCGGCTATACCGGCAACCGGAACGTACAACTCGGCGCTAAGTTCGTCTTTTAGGTCAGGCGGCCGAACCGTTTTCAGCCCCATGCGTCAGCATGGGGCTATTTCCTAGGTCCACGCTAGCCCCAAGCTCACGCATGGGGCTGTCCGGCTGAACGTGTTAGTGGGTTGCCGGGTGGCTGGATAACTGCGCGCAAAGATAGCCGCTTACGTTGGCCACGGCAAAGCTGACACCGGAGAGACTGCGCTCGGGCGGCAGGCCCGGAATCGGACGAGGACACGGCGAAGCGATGGCGCTATCTTCGTCAAACCTGACCTGGCCGCGCGACAGGAGAGGGTCCGCCTCGACGCCCACGACGCCGGACATGCAACCGGGGTAGGAGCGGAGGCTGGAAGCCAGCCGCGTGCTCACGATGCGGCTGCCTGCGCGGATGGCGCGTTGAATGGAGGGCTCGAGCAGCTCACGATGCCGCGGGTCTGTTGTGCCGATGCTCAGATTGATGACGTCGGCGCAGTTGTCGAGCGCCCATTCCAGCGCGGCGGCGAATTGGTCGATAGTTGCGGAGAGGCTGCGGTGGAAGATTTTCACCACCAGGATTCCCGCTGCGGGTGCTTTTTCATGGATGGTGGCGGCGACTGCCGTTCCATGCCCCAGCCAATCCGCGTAGTTATCGGTCTGGGACCCATCGCGAAGAATCTCCACGCCGCCTAGGATATTGCCGACAAATGGATGTCCAATGTCAACGCCGCTGTCGATAACGGCGACGCGGCAGGCGGTGACGGGAAGCAGTTGGGACATAGATTTAGCTAAAAGCCCAAAGGCCGCGTGCCGGCCGTTTGTTAGCGAGGTAGTTTGCGGCAAACCCACCGCTTGGTCTCCGGGTTAGTTGGCGACACCTGGAATTCAACTGGGAAGGGCGCCGCGGCGGAACCGACAAAGGTGGGCGCGGCGATTGGCGAGCTGCCCAAGAACAGACCTGTGCAGCCCTAACGCTTGAGTTTCGAACCGCCCGTGCCGCCGTGTCAAGACTAAATCAGCCTTATCAAGATTATTGTTGAGGCGGAGCTAAAAGGGGCGTCTGGAGCACTCAAAAACCGCTCCTTCTGGCCGCGGCTCGTAGTGAGGCATCCGGTTAGCACCGATACCCATACGTGCCGTTAGCGCCTCACTGCGAGATGGGACCAACGGAAGCCCTTGTAGCTGCTCGCGCTCCGGAGCCTCATATTCAACTATCAGGCCGGTGCTTGAATCAGTTGCTCTGTGATAATAGGAGCGAGTGAGAGGCCGTCGAGGCCCTGACGTCACTTCCAAATCGGCCTTACTCCGGCCGATCCAGCCACGCCGGCGTAGCTCAGTTGGTAGAGCACTTGACTTGTAATCATGAGGTCACCGGTTCGATTCCGGTCGCCGGCTCCATTTTCCTTCCAACGCTTTCCAACGTTTGACCGCTTGCCGGCGTTATAAGGACGAAACGATGCAATATGGTGTGGGAGATAGGGTTGCCGCTCCACCTTGCCGGTAGCATAGCCGCCGACTTTACTGACGCGCAGCTTTCTAGCGAATGCAAGCGGGGGAATCTGCGCGCGTTCGAGGTTTTGTACCACCGGCAGTCGCCGCGCATGAAGAGCCTGGCTTTGCGCCTGCTCAGGAACCGTTCGGATGCCGAGGATGCCGTCCAGGAGGCATTCATGAAGGTGTACCGCGCAATCGCCAGTTATGACGGGACCGCCGAGTTTTCTTCCTGGATTTATCGCATTCTCATTAACTGCTGCTACGACCAGATGCGAAAGCGGCAGCGATCGAACGAGATCCCCATGGTCGCGGAGCCGGCAACCGAGTCGAAACTGCCGCTGAAGATTGCGCTCGACCGGGCCATAGAGAAGTTGAACGAGAGATCGCGGCTGGTGTTTGTGCTGTTTGAGGTGGAGGGGCTGAAGCATTCCGAGATCGCGGCCATTCTCCAGGCGCCGGAAGGCACGTGCCGGAGCTGGCTGTTTGAAGCGAAGCGGGAATTGAAGGGATTGTTGACGGAGCCATCGAGATGAAGTTCGAGTGTGGAGACCTGGAAAGAGCGCTCGCCGTGCCGGAGCTGATGGCGGAGGCGCGTGAGCATCTGAAGACGTGCTCCTCGTGCCGGAACGAATACCGGCTGTGGAACGACATTTCCTCGGCGGCGCGCGAACTACACGAGGAATGGGACTCGCCCGCGCTTTGGCCGAATATCAGGCAGGCGCTTGAAGCCGAGCGCGAACGCACCGAACGGCGGAATCAGTCGGCGTTCTTCGGGGACTGGAAGACCTGGGCGCTGGCGGCCACTGTGGTCCTCGGAGCGGTTCTGCTGGTGAGGCCGTGGCAGACGCCTCCCACGCCGCCGCAGCACGGGGTTCCCCTGCGGACCGTGGCGACCGCCTCCGACAAAGACTTCCTCACCGAGCAGGCGCTGGTGGAGGTGGAACAAGCCGAGGACGCCTATCGGCGGTCGATCGACAAGCTGGCGGCGCTGGCCGGGCAGCGGCAGCAGGGTACAACGCAAGCGGCGCAATCGGAGTTGGCCATAAACGACCGGGCGAAACTGATCGATCTTGATTCCGCCATCGCCGACACGCGAGCCGGTATCGAGCAGAACCCGTATAACGCCGGTTTGAGAAACGAGCTCGCGGCCTTGTATCGCGAGAAACAGCAAACACTCGAGGGGGAGCTTAGCCGTGATCAGAAGAATTAGGCCAATGTGGCGGGTAGCCTGGCTGGGGTTGGGCCTCGCCGGCGGCGTTTTTGCGCGAGACGAATACACACGCACCGTGGATCGTACGGTCGCCGTGCATGCCGGCGAGCGTGTAGTCATCGAGAACAAATTCGGCGACGTCAATGTGAAAACGCACGCCTCTTCGGATGTCGTGATTCATGCCGACGTGAAGGCCTCGGCCGGAGACTCCGATCGCGCCAGGAAACTGGCCGAATCCATCGATATCCGAATTGAGCCGTCGTCGAACGGGCTCTCGATTCGCACGAAATATCCGGAGCAGGAAAGCCGGCTGGGTTTTCATAATACCTCCTATTCGGTGCGATATGAAATCACGGTGCCGGAATCCGCGCCACTCGATGTCCATAACGAATTCGGAGCAGTGCACGTCACGGGAACGAAAACCGCCGGATTTATCGTGAACTCGCATGGCGAATTGACCTTCCACGACGGAGCGGGAGCGCAGCATCTCACTAATTCATTCGGCCGAGTGGAAATCGGCAACGTTTCCGGCGACGTGGATCTCGAATCGAGCTTCGGCGCCGTGGACGCTCAGGACATCAAGGGCGCGCTGGAGGTGCGCAATAAGTTTGGAGGCGTAACTGTAGCGCGGGCTTCGCGCGGCGTTCGCATTACCAACGGCAACGGCACAGTGGAAGTCAGCGATTGCGGAGGCGCCGGAGAGATCAGGAACACTTTTGGAGGGGTCACGGTGCATAACCAGCGCGGGCGTCTCACCGTGAATAACTCGAACGGAAAGATTGATGTGGATTCGGTGGAAGGCGCAGCCGAGCTCAACACGACGTTCGGCGCCGTAACCTTCCACGATATCGGCGGCAACCTTTCGGTTCGGGCAGGGAACGCGCGCGTGGATGGTTCGAAAGTTCACGGAGATCTGGCTGTGGTCAACTCATTCGGTCCCGTGACGGCAGAGGACGTGCAAGGTATCGTGCGGGTCCAATCCAACAACAGCGCTGTCGTGGTAAGGCAAGTTCGGGGCGACGCGATTTTGAAGACCAGCTTTGGAATGGTGGAAGCCACGGATGTCGGTGGTGCGGTGACCATCGACAACTCGAACGGCGGCGTAAGAGCCACTGGAGCGAAGGGCGCCCAGGTAACCACGAGCTTTGGAGCGGTGATGCTGGATGGAATCTCGGGCCCGATTCAAGTGCAGGATCAAAACGGCACAGTGGAGGCCTCGAGCGTTGCGGGCGCGTGCCAGCCGGTTGTCGTCAGGACCTCGTTTTCCACGATTCGCGTTCATCTGTCGCAAGCCAACTACCGTGTAACGGCGCGTACTTCGTTTGGCAAGATTCGGACCGATATGCCGGTAACCGTGAGCGGCATCACGTCGAACGACGAGCTGAATGGCGTGATTGGCGCCGGCGCTTGCGAACTGCGGCTGACCGATACTAACGGTGCGATTGAGATACTCAAGCGCTAGCAGAATGATAAAGAGGCCAGGGATACGATCTTGAGCCGCTGATGAACGCTGATGAACGCAGATAAGGACAAATAAGCGAGTTGTTTTCAATCGGCGTTGATCGGCGTTCATCAGCGGCCAGCGTGTTTCCTAGCCTTTTCGGTATCTTTGCTACCGCGTGCGCGGCTTCTTGCGCCCGCTTTCCTGCACGCCTTTCAACGCCGAATTTCGCCTCTCATCCGGCCGGCGGACGCCGTCGTCATCATTCGGCTTTGCCAATCTCCTCGATTAGGCGATGATACAGATGTAGCAGTGTCGCGGCGCTTGTCGAGAAGTGACCTGCACGCCGTTTCATGCAGCTTCTTCGATACCTGGCTACCGCCGGCGGACTCGCCTTCGACTCCATTCGCGCGCACAAACTGCGCAGTTTCCTCACTCTGCTGGGCGTCATCATTGGCGTTGCCAGCGTGATTCTGGTAGGGGCCGCAATCGATGGGCTGGGCGCCTATGCCGAACAGATCACCGCAAAGGCGTTTGGAACGGATAGCTTCCTGATCGCGCAGATTGCCTCGGTGGGCCGCTTGACGCGCAAACAGGTGATCCAAAAGCAGCGCTATAACAAGCGGATTCGGCCCGAAGACATGGCGTATTTGCGCAAGGAAGCGGGCGACTACCTGATCTACAGCCTGTATCAACAGCGCGTTGGAGACGTCAAATCGGAAAATCAGACTTATGAGGACGCCAACATTATCGGCGCGTCGCCGGAGCTGGCCGAGATTCGCGACATTCCTGTCGAGGATGGCCGGTTCTTTACTGCGTCCGAAGAGAAAGCGCGGGCGCCGGTCGCGGTGATCGGGCCCGATATCGCGAACGCCCTGTTTCCCAGCCTCTCTCCTTTGGGCCACACTTTGCGCGTGTCCGGAGTGGATTTCACCGTGGTGGGACTGCTTGAGCGCCAGGGATCGTCATTTGGCAACAGCCTCGATAATCCCGTTTACATACCTATCGGCATGTACATGGAGTTGTATGGCGGACGCGACCGCGGCGTGCTGTTCGGCCGCGCGCGCCGCGGCACAGGCATGACCATGGAGGATGCGCTCGATCGCACCCGCAACGCTTTGCGCAGCCACTTTCACGCCAGGCCGGGCAAAGACGATAATTTCGACGTGCTGACGCCCGACTCCGTGCGCGAGTTTACCGGCCAGATACTGGGTGTGATTGCGGCGATCGTCGTGCCCGTTACCGGAATCTCGCTGGTGGTGGGCGGCATCGTCATCATGAACATCATGCTGGTCAGCGTCACCGAGCGAACGCGAGAGATTGGCATTCGCAAGAGCCTTGGCGCGCGACAAAACGACATCATGCTGCAGTTCCTTACCGAATCCCTGATGCTGTCGTTGTTCGGCGGCTTGCTCGGGCTGGCATCGGGAGCGGCGCTGGCGTGGCTGATTGAAACTCTTACCGGCGCCACATTGCGGGTGACGGCCACTTATGTGATCGTCTCGATTGCGGTCTCGAGCATCGTTGGAGTAGTTTCCGGTTGGTATCCGGCGCGGCGGGCCGCGCGGCTCGATCCCGTGGTTGCCTTGCGCGCCGAGTAGAGGCTCAGCATGAAGATCAGCCTCAACCAGACAATCGATATGGCAATGGGCGCCGTGTGGAGTCACAAGCTGCGCTCGGGCCTGACGGTGCTCGGCATCGTGATTGGCATCACAACTGTTGTCACCGTAGCTTCACTCCTCACCGGCGTGCAGGGCGCCATCGTCGAGTTCTTTCAGGAGTTCGGCCCAGACAGTATTTTTGTCGCCCGCCTCAGCGGCGATCCGAGCGGCGCTAACGCCCCACCCAAAGAATTGAAGCGCCGTCCTCTGGATCCCGCAGCCGCGGAGTATTTGAAGTCTGTCGTGCGGTCGATTTCCGACGTCGGCGTTTCCTTGTTCATTGACCAGGTGCCCGGCCGTGTGCTGACGGCGAAGGTACCCGGCTTTGACTCGGACAATTTGTATCTCCAGGGCTTCACGCCTAATACCTACGACATCACGCCGCGCGAGCTCGATCAAGGCCGCCTCTTTACCGAACAGGAGGCGCGCCGCGGAGAGCGTGTCTGCATGCTCGGTTATAGTCTGGCCGAAGCTCTGTTCCCGGCTCACGACGGAATTGGCCGCAAGGTAATGATCGATGGCGCCGAATACACCGTGCTGGGCGTATTCTCGCTCGCCAAGGGCGGCTTCTTCGGCGAGAACGGCCTCGACCGGCAGGTCTCGATGCCGCTTGTGACAGCGCGAATGCGCTATCCGGGGTCGAAGAATTTCTTTATCACAGCCAAGGCGCGCCCCGGCATGCGCGATGACGCAGTGGAAGAAGTCCGCGCCGCCATGCGCCGTTTCCGCCACGTTCCGCAAGGCAACCCCGATGACTTCTCGCTTTCGACGCCGGATTCGATCATCGAGAACTTCAACAAAATCACGGGCATGATCGTTATGATTTCTGTCGCGATTTCGGCCGTGGGATTGCTGGTGGGCGGTATTGGCGTAATGAACATCATGCTGGTCAGCGTTACGGAGCGCACGCGCGAAATCGGGGTGCGGAAGGCCATAGGCGCGCGGCGCGGCGACATTGTGACGCAGTTCCTGGTTGAGGCCATGACGTTGACCGGAATTGGCGGCGTCTGCGGAATCATCGTGGCTATTCTCGCCACTTTCCTGATCAGCGCGCTCGTGCCCAGTCTCAAGACCCAAGTGCCCGCCTGGGCGGTCATTACCGGCTTTGTGGTCTCGGTCTCCATTGGCGTTTTCTTCGGCGTCTGGCCCGCGGTGAAGGCCTCGCGCCTCGATCCCGTGGAAGCGCTTCGCTACGAATAGCCGCCCTCACACGAAATCGGATATCCTATTCGTGCGCGCTTTCTGCCGCAGAGGGGCCTATGTCCACTGCTACTCAAGTCAGCACGGCCGGCGCCGTCCGGTCGTCCGTTCCACTCCTGCCGGGCCGCAACATTGCGGTTGACGCCTATCGCGGCTTCGTGATGTTGCTGATGATGGGCGAGGTGCTGCAATTCTGGCAGGTGTCGCACGCCCTACCGGGAAACCCCTTCTGGGGCTTTCTAGCGTTCAATCAAACTCACGTGGAATGGGCCGGCTGTTCGCTTCACGACACGATTCAGCCCGGATTCTCGTTTCTGGTCGGTACCGCGCTCGCCTATTCCCTCGCCAGCCGCATCGCGAAAGGCCAGAGCACGGGGAAGATGTTTCTGCATGTGCTTTGGCGCTCGCTGGTTCTGATACTGCTCGGCGTTTTCCTTCGATCCATTCACCGGCCGATGACTTACTGGACGTTCGAGGACACGCTGTCGCAGATCGGCTTTGGATATCCGTTCTTGTTTCTGCTGGCCTTGCGGCCGCGGCGCTGGCAGTGGGTGGCATTGGGCGGCATCCTGTTCGCCTATTGGCTCGCGTGGGCCCTGTATCCGCTGCCGGGCGCGAATTTCGACTACGCGGCAGTGGGCGTGCCAGCCGATTGGCACCACAACTTTACCGGCTTTGCAGCGCATTGGAACAAGAACAGTAACTTCGGGAATGCATTCGATCAGTGGTTTCTCAATTTGTTTCCGCGCGTCAAGCCTTTCGTTTTTAACGACGGCGGCTACCTGACTCTGAGCTTCATCCCAACTCTGGGCACGATGATCCTGGGCCTGATCGCAGGAGAATGGACACGCGAATCGGCGCCGAACGTTCCGTTCCGCAAATATCTGACCGCCGCCGCGGGAACCATTGCGCTCGCCCTGCTTTTTCACTTCACAGGCGTGTGCCCCATCGTCAAGCGGATTTGGACGCCGAGTTGGACGCTGTTCAGCGGCGGGCTGTGTTTCCTGTTCCTGGCGGCGTTTTCGTGGCTGATCGAGTACCGCGGCTATCGCAAGTGGGCCTTCCCGCTGGTAGTTGTCGGCATGAACTCAATCGCGGCGTACCTGATTGCCCATCTATGGGAAGACTTCATCGCAAGCTCTTTCCGCACGAATCTGGGCCCGCACTTCTTCGAGATGCTAGGCACAACCTACGCTCCGCTGCTCGAAGGCATCGCCATGTTGGCGATCTACTGGGCGTTTCTCTACTGGATGTACAAGCGCAAGCTGTTCTTGCGTGTGTGAAGGCGGGCAGGATTTCGGAGGTGGTATTGGGCACCTCAGATTAAATGTCAGCCAGTGCTAGGCGCAGTCGCGCTCCGGATTCGGGACGTCCGATGGTGCTTTTGTTCCTGCCGGATTCCAGGGCCGACGAGTTGGGGATTTGCGCCTTTCGCTTAGCTCTACTACATTCCGTTAAACTTGAGAATGAAGTCTGAATGCTACCCCAAACCGAGGAACAAGTCGAACGGCTCCGGAACGCCACCAATGCGGCCAAAGCGAAGCTAGATGAGGCAAAAGCGTTGCCTGGCGACAACGACGACGATTACATGCGGGGGCTGATCCGCCAAGCGACGTTTTGGCTTGACGACATCGAAACGCACTTCATCGCCATCCTCACTGAAGACCCCTCGCCGCCGCGAACTCTTGCGCAGGAGTCAGTTGGGGTGGGGTTTTAGGCGCGCTGATTGGCCAGATCATCGGTAACACCGTCGCGCTTGGCATCGGCTGGACCGTGCACACGTCCCTTGCGTGATAGCCCCAGCAAGAATCACCGGTCGCACTCGGCTTAGATTACACCCGCTCAATCGCAAGCTTGAACTCCTGGATCAAACGCTTTGAGATTCTGAATCCGCTCTCGCACAGGTCGTCCAGAGCCCGGATGGGATCGGCTAGAACCCCGAGCCGATGCGCCTCGCGAAGGACACCCAGTGCGCCGATCACCACAAGTCCCCGCCGGCTGGCTTCTTTACGTCCCAAACGCTCATCGATCAAGATGAAATCCGGCTGAAGATCGAGGGCTAACTGGATAGCCGCGCTTTCTCCCGAGTCGAGTATGGAAGCCAGGCCGGGATCGATATTGAAGTGCGTGGAGTGGACGGACAACCACTCTGGCGGGCTGGCAATCCATTTTCGAACCGCGCCAGGAGTCGCCTCCTGCGTCAGCTCCACCAGCACCGTTGGGGGAATTGTGATTGGCCCAAGAACGCACGGTAGAAGATCGGCGCGACCAATTGCGACGAAGTATCTAAGAGGCGAGGTGTTCGAAACAGCCGCCATTTCTCAACGGCTGCGCTCTGAGAATCTCCGCAGTGAATCCGCCTCGCGATCCAACTCCGCTGGATCGTAGTCGTACAGATCGACATGCTGTGCGAGGAAGTCCTCGGTTTCCGCACGGCCCAGCCCAAGAAGCTGGCCAACCTGTCGCTGAGTGAGACGTTCCTCGCCATAACCCTGCACGGCGAGTGCCTCGAGCGCGCGCCGGGTGAGATCTCGATTGCTACGCTCGGTGAGCGCGTGGGCAATTTCGTCCGGCAACTCCAACGTGATCACCATGTCCTTAGGGTACCTCCACCAGGAGGCCGCCGGGCGCTCTACCCATGGTCCAAACTGCGCGCCCACGTGTCCCCGCGTGGCTGAGCGCTGAAAGCTGAGTGCGGAAAGCCCCCTGTCCGACCCCTAACCCCTCCCTACTTCTTGGCTGCCTTCGAAGCCGTGCCACTGATGTTCTTGGCAATTTTTGGCAGCGTCGACGTCTCGCCCTTCGCATCTTGAGGGCGCGGGACCGGCTGCCAGAACAGTTTGCAATCGTCCACATCAACTTCTTTTGCGAAGAGCCGCGGCAGGTCCTGATCTTCGATTTCGTCGTCGTCCTCACACGTGGCCACGGCGAAGAACTTGCCCTTCTGAACCTGGTCGTTGATGTCCTCTTTATAAACCACGTGCAGCTTCTTAGCGAGGTCTGCTGAAAGCTTGAGTTTGTGTGAGTCTCTCGATTCCATGCCCGAGGGCGGATCGTGAGGCGCCATCAAGTAGATGTGCTCATCGGCCAGCAGCCGCTGGTTGCGCGGCACCAGTTCGTTTACCTTGGCGGCCATCTTGTCCATCTGGTCCCAGTGCATGTCGTTGTGGTTTTCGAATACCTCTTTGCCGGCTCCCAGTAACAAAAGCGCGACCAGCGGCGCCGCAATCCACCAGGGCTTGTCGGGACGCGCGACGCGGCTGCCAAAGGGCGTTAGAGCTCTGACTGCCAGCAAAGTCATTCCCGGGACGCAGAAGATGAGATAGCGGGCGAACGTAGGGTGGGCCCGGAACACATGGATGGTTTCGGCAATCGCCCACGCGGCGCAAAGGTAAAGCTCGGCTCGGAATGCCCAGACATCTGTTGCGGCGCCGCTTACGGGCGAGCCCGCCGGAGGCAAGGGCAACGAGTAGCGAATCGCGCGGACAAGCCATCGCCACACTCGGCGCAGCCAGTTGACAGGCGGGGTAGCATCCTCAAACGCAGTGCCCAAAGCCGCGCGGCGCTCGCGCCAAGTCTCGGCAACCACGATGCCGAAGCCGGCAATAGCGAGCACTCCCAGAACAAATGCCGTTACCGATACATAAAAGGAAGTGAGTTGGCCAATGTCATGGCGAAGGGCGCCATCCCAATCCACCTCGCGATAGAACATGTGGTATTTGAAAATCGCGAAAATCACCTGCTCCGGGCCTTGGCGCCAGAGCAGGTATTCAGGAATCACGGTAAGCAGGCCGCCGAACACGAAAGCGGCGGCTTTCAGCCATCGCGCTCCCGGGCGATTGAATATCAACAGCCAGAGCAGGAATACGGGTGCTGCTGGCGCCGCCAGCAGGGTCGCGCCTGCGGCTCCCACTGCGGCCATTCCTGCGAGGCCGGCGAGCGCAAGATTCTTACGGCCTGCTGCGGCCATGGTCAAGCGCATTCCCAGCACGCTCAAGAAAAGCGCCAGCGCATAGCCTTGCCCGATTGGTCCAAAATCGAGGACTTGCGTATTGGCTCCGATAAAGACCGTGCCCGTGACTACTAAAGCGGCGCGCCAGATCCGGTCGGGAAAGCGACGGTAGACCAGGTCTCCGACCATGGCCACGGAGCCCATCGTCACAAACGCGGCCACCAGGTGCGGCCCTCGCCAGCCCTCACCAAGCCATTTCATCCAGAACGCATTCCAATAGGCGTTCAAGGGCGCTTGTGGAAAGAAGAAATCGAGATAAGGTTTCTTGCCGTGAAGGATGAGTTGCGCCGTCAGCAGGTGGAAGCCCTCGTCCCAGGCGAAGGCATCAGTCTGGGAATACCAGACCAGCGCCGCGGTCATGGTCACTATCAATGACCACATGACAGGCAGCGGACCCGGTTTCTTCAACCAGGCCGGTTTCTTCAGCCACGCCGGCTTCGTCCAGGCTCGCCGCGGCAATGGGGCGGCCGGCGCATCCGTCGAGGAGATGGGCGCGTCGGGGAGAGTTTCCATAGTTGCGGCCAGCCTCTTTTATTATGGGGCTTTGGCCATTTTACTTGGCAGACGCGCCGCGAGGAAGCGCGGTAATGACGAAAAACGGAACGAATTATTTCGCCTTTTGTCCGCTTGGCTCATTTGTCCTGTAACTAACTTAGTTTCTGTTATTTAGGAGTTATTCGGCCGGCCTGGAGTCAGTCGGACGGCTCCTCCACCGAGCCAGCGAAATCGACCCGAAGAGACACGAGCTTCGTCACCGCGGCCAAGGCCTAACAGCGACCGGGGGCATGGGATACTTGAAGCTTGAACGCGTACGGGCGGGCTAGGGCCTTCGAATTCTGCGCAAAGTCGATTGGCAAGGCTGCGGGGGCGAAGCGAGCGTTCAAGAAAGCACAGTGAGCGCGAAACGAATTGTAGTAGCCATCGACGGACCCGCGGCTGCGGGTAAGAGCACTCTTGCGCGGCGGCTGGCGCGCCGGTTGGGATTCACGTATATCAACACCGGCGCGATGTACCGGGCTGTGGCGTTGTGGGCCCTGCGTCGCCAGACGGATTTGACTGATATGCACCGGCTGGAGCAGCTCGCCAAAGAAGCGCAAATCGAATTCGGCGCCGAAGATGACCAGATCCTGCTGAACGGCGAAGACGTTTCGGTGGCAATTCGGAGCGAGGAAGTCTCGACGGCAGCGTCGAAGGTCTCGTCAATTCCCGCAGTGCGGAGGGCGCTGGTGGCGGCGCAGCGGCGCATTGCCGAGACATCGAGCGTAGTGATGGAGGGTCGAGACATCGGAACGGTTGTTTTTCCGGAGGCACAGGTGAAGATCTATCTGGATGCCGATCCGGGGGAGCGGGCGCGCCGAAGAGCCGTGGAGCTGGCGGGCCGCGGGATCGCCGCCGACGTTAACGGAGTGGCAGCCGACATCCGGCAGCGCGATGAGCGTGACCGCACACGAACGGCGTCGCCCCTGAGGCAGGCGATGGATGCGGACCTGATCGATACCACCGGCCTCAAACTGGATGAGGTGGAGGAGAAGGTGTTGCGGTTAGTCCGTTCGCGGACCGCGAACGGGAAAGAGGTTGGGCATTGAACGACCTGTTAGTCATGAAATTCGGCGGCACCAGCATGGGCAGCGCCGAACGCATGCAGGTGGCGGCCGGAATTGTTGCCGAGCAAGCGGCGGCGAGGCCCGTGGTTGTGGTGGTCTCGGCCATGTCGAAGGTCACCGACTTACTGCTCGAATCGCTGCGGCGCGCCGAATTAGGCGATAAAGAGTTAGTTGACGCTGACATACGGGTATTGCTCAACCGCCATATCGAGGCGTGCGACGAGCTGTTCGGGTTTTCAAACGACGCCCAGCATTTTCGCGACGTTGCGGCGCAGGCAATCCAGACCTTGGTGGCGGAGTTCCAGCGCATCGCGCAGGGCGTGCTCATGCTGGGCGAGCGCCCGCCGCGCTCAGTCGATGAAGCTATCGCCATCGGAGAGCGGCTTTCCTCAGTGTTGCTCGCCTACTATCTTGAGGCGAAGGGTGTTGCGGCGCGTTCCATCAACGGCGCCGAATTGATTGTTACCGACGCGGTTTTCGGCAATGCATCGCCCATCATGGAACTCACCGCCAAGCGATCGTTCGAGAGGCTCGTGCCGCTGTTGGATGGAAAGATCGTTCCGGTAGTGACGGGTTTCAATGGCGCCACGGCCTCCGGGCAACCCACCACGCTCGGCCGCGGCGGTTCGGACTTTTCAGCTTCCATTCTGGCGGCGGCCCTCGGCGCGGCTGAATTGTGGATCTGGACGGATGTGGATGGCATCATGAGCGCCGACCCACGGCTGGTGGAAGATGTCGCGGTAATCCCCGAGATCACCTACGCGGAAGCCGCGGAATTGGCCTACAACGGCGCGAAAGTGCTGCATCCGCGGACGCTCGCTCCACTGGTGGAAAAGAAAATTCCGGTGTGGAGCAAGAACAGCTTTCATCTGGCGGCGCCGGGCACGCGCATCGTTGCGGCGCTCGATGGGCCAAAAGGCGTGCGAGCCGTTACGTCGATGTCCGACGTTGCGTTGATTTCCATGGAGCCGGCAAATTCGGTGTTGAGCGGCACGCGGCTGATGGCGCGCGCGCTGGATGCGCTCGCCCTGGGCAACGTCGAGGTACTGGTTTTCACCAGCTCCTCTTACACGCAGAGTTTCTGCTTCCTGGTTCGCAAAACCGAGGTGCCCGCGGCGCTCGAGGCGGTTGAATCGAATCTTCAACTGGAGCTCGCGCACGGCTATTTGAAGCCCATCGAGGTGGATGAAAATGTCGGACTGCTGGCGGTGGTTGGGGAAGGAATGCGCGGCACGCCGGGTCTCGCCGGGCGCGTGTTTACGGCAATTTCGCTCGAAGGCGTGAATATCATCGCGATTGCGCAAGGTTCGAGCGAGTTGACCATTGGGATCATTGTCCGGCGGGAAGGCCTGGAGAAAGCCGTTCGGGCAGTGCACCATGCCTGCAGGCTGGGAACGCGCAGTGAGGCGCTGGCGCGGCAATAAATCTGAATTTGACCGCAAGACTCGGATAGTGTCCGATTGCGATTGCCGGTAATGTGTGGGTATGACACACGCAGTGGAGAGCTCCGAGACGCGCTGGCAAGCGGTTCTCGATCATGACCGTCACGCCGACGGCCAATTCGTCTATGCCGTGAAGACCACGGGCGTCTACTGCCGCCCTTCGTGCCCCAGCCGGCGGCCGAGGCGGCAATCGGTTGAGTTTTTCGCCGGCCCGCCTGAGGCCGAACGCGCAGGCTACCGCTCATGCCTTCGCTGCCGCCCGAATCAAACCGATCCGCAAACCGCCTGGGTTGCGCGATGCTGCCGGATACTCGAGGAGAACCCGGATCGTAACGTTTCCCTCGGAGAGCTGGCAAAGCAGGCCGGCGTGTCGGTTTTTCATCTGCAGCGAACCTTTCGCGATCGCCTGGGCGTCTCGCCGCGCGAATACCAGGAGGCGCTGCGGATACAGCGCGTCAAGCAAGGGCTCACCAACGGCGCGAGCATCACCGAGGCCATCTACGACGCAGGCTTTGGATCCAGCAGCCGCTTCTACGAAAAGGCCACGGAACATCTGGGCATGTCGCCATTCACATTCAAACGGCGAGGCTCGGGGCAGGCAATACGATACACAGTGTTCCGTTCGATGCTGGGAGCGTCGCTGATTGCCACCACTGACCTCGGCGTATGCAGCATTGCGTTCGGCGATAGCGGAAAAGAGCTGGAGGGCACATTGCGCGAACAGTTCTCCGAAGCCATGCTGATGCGCGACGACGATGCGCTTGGCAATCACCGCGCGGCGCTCGAATCGTATCTTGCCGGCGATCGGACGTCACTCGGGCTGCCGCTCAATATTCGCGCGACAGCCTTTCAACAGCGCGTTTGGAAAATGCTTTCTTCTATTCCGTACGGCGAGACAAGATCTTACACCGACATAGCGGTGGCGCTAGGAAGCCCACAAGCCGTGCGCGCCGTCGCTCGGGCCTGCGCTTCAAACCCGGTGGCAATTGCGGTGCCCTGCCATCGAGTGCTGCGCAAAGAGGGCGATCTGGCCGGATACCGGTGGGGCCTGGAACGAAAGCAGAAGCTGCTGGAAAACGAGCGCCGCGCCGCAGCAAAGTAGCGCTGGGAAGTAGTACGCGCGTCGCCGTGGCGCAGGCACTTTGCCTGCCGCGTCGACAATCGTGTCGACGCTTGGGCTTGTTGCCTTAGTGCATACTTATAGTCAGGGGCGACTGAGTAATGAAGCGAACGATTCAGGTGCGCATAACCAAGGGCGACCACCAGTTTGTGGCGGAGTGCCTGGACTTACCTGTCGTTACTCAGGCCGTCACTCTGGATGAGTTAGCCTCCAATATTCGCGAGGCCATCGGTCTGCACCTGGAGGGCGAAAATCTCTCCGAACTCGGTTTCTCGCCTGATCCCACGATCCTCGCAACCATGGAACTCGAAGCCGTAGCCTGATGCCAAAGCTGCGCGTTCTATCCGGACGCGAGGTGCTCAGAATTCTCGGCGAATTCGGATTTCACCACTTCGCGCAGCGCGGAAGCCATATCAAGCTTCGCCGCACTTTGCCGGACGGTCGAACTCAGACCCTCACTGTTCCGCACCACAACGAGATCGACCGAGGGACACTCCACGCGATATACCGGCAGGCATCCCGTTTCATCCCGGAGTCTGAACTCCGCACCAGGTTCTTCGCGGACTGAGTGGGAGTGGAACGAAAGGGACTGCTCGAAAATGAACGGCGTGCCGCGGCATTGTGGCGCAGGCACTTTGCCTGCCGCGTCGACAATCGTGTCGACGCTTGGGCTTGTTGCCCTCGCGTCCAATTTGCTACCGTCCCCATTCCGCCCATCATTCATTGATGTCCACTGGCGAGTGGAGCAACCCGCGCAATCAGCTCCCTCAGGAATTCGCCAGAATTCATGAAGACGGCAAAGTGCCCGCCATTGATTGGCACAAATTCCTTGCGCGGAGCCTTGACCGATGCGAGGTACTGCTGCGCTAGCGCCGTGGGAGTAGTAAAGTCTTCTGTTCCCTCAAAGAAAAACATAGGGACGGCAAAATCAAGTCCGAGGTACTTCGGCGTTGCAGCGGTTATCTGCGGAACGAGACGTTCGCCGCTTAACATCTGACCATCGGCAGAGTCGTTAATGTCCTGCACGGAGTTCCCCGGGGCAACGAGTGTAAGGCCGAGTGTCCCATACAAGAACTGATCAGCGCCCTCGAAGCGATTCGACCACTTTCGCTGAACGCGGTATCCCAGCCCGGACGTGTAAGGAGGCGGGCCCACACTCTTCAGTTCGTCGATAGCCTGCTGGTTGGCTGTAGCCTGCGCCTTCTTCAACAGAGCTTCATAGGCCACCGAGTAGTTCCTGGTTTCGTCGCCGACTTGTCCGGTGCCTACGTACGCATAAAAAAGATCGGGCTTCATCGCAACCATCCGCAAACCCAGGATCGACCCAAACGAGTGGCTGACAAGAATAATCTTGTCTTTCCCCAGATGTTTGCCCAGATACTCCGCCAGTTCCACACCATCCTGCGACATCCGATCCAGCGTCATCGTCGGAGCAACGCCCTGGCCGGACTTCCTGAGTGTTCTGCCCGCGCCCCGCTGGTCCCACTGCACGACGGTGAAATGCTCCTCCCAGGGAGCAAAGATCGCGAAACTCCAGGGATTGGTCACGTCGCCTGGGCCGCCGTGTAGAAACAGGAGCACAGGATTGCCGCGGTCCTGGCCGCGAATCGTGACCCATTGCTCTATCCCGCCGACGGAAACGTAGCTTGCCTCGTTGATGCCCTTTGTGGGATTGATGGCAAACTGCTCCGCGTTGCGAGTCCGAAGGAACGACAACAGTTCATCAAGCTTGCGATACCCGGAATCGACCGCCTTGAGGTCTTTGGTGTCCCCGTCGGAGGTGACCCGAGCTGGCGCTGCCGGTTGGGTCTGCGCCATTGCAGGCTGGTTTATGGAACAGACGATTGCGACGGAAAAAGTGAAAAGGACCCGGGTTTGCATTCCAGTAAGCATACGGATCTGACGCCTGATCAGTTCACGGAGAGATATGGCCTCATTGAGAAAGCACGCGCCCGAGAGGCGTTTCGCCCCGTTTCGCTGCCCAGGTAGCGGCTTGATTCGTCAGAGCCCCTGCTCACGCCCGAGGATTCGTTTAACGTCTCGCTTGCCGTGCAAAATACGAATAATGCGAATCGTGTCTTCCTCGACAACGTAGTAAATTCTGATGGATTCAAATCGCGCAACGGGCCACGAGCGCAGGATTTGAAAATGCGGATTGGTCGAAGGATGATGTGCTCCGACTAAAGAATGCTGGCGTAATGACTGGACGGTGGCCCGGACGGCATCCCGGAACCGGAAAGCGACTTCGGGAAGGTTCACCGTGACCAGCTAATAACGGAACTGGCGCACCACATCGTCGCTGGCTGCCTGCCGATAGGAAACCGTCACGAACGCGTGCCGATTTTATGTTCAGCAAGCAGGGCGCCGGTCTGCGTGTTCACCGTATGCCAGAAGTCATTTTCCGAGAGTTCCCTCGATGCCAGCCCTTCGGCAAGCAGGGCGTCCAATTCTTCCTGTGTGCCCGCAAAGCCTGGCACGGTGCGCTGTTCGACCGCAGCCAGAGCCGCATCTACCAGTTGCTCGACGGAGTCGTAAGCGCCGCGACTAATAACAGCCTGAACACGGCGCTCTTGCTCGGGAGTCAAATGAATCGTCATGGCTTGCACCACCCGCTTGGGTCTGCGGCCAGGTCGCGGTTGAGTTCGTCCGGAATTTGGATAGTCAGATTCATAGCTGCGACCCCTTCTTCCACAGTAAGGGATATGAGGCTTTCTGTCACGAGATTCAAGTCCTCAGTCCCGTCCCCGCTTTCTCCCGGCTTATGAAAAGTGCGGGGCAGGCAGTGAGAGATCGGCTTTGAATCCGCTCCGCCCTCGGCATGGGTTAAGCTGTTTTGAGGCTGTTCGCCCGCTTAAAAAGTAGCACCCTCAGGGCGGCCGAGGCCGGAATTGGACCACCGCTTGCTCTCTCTTCGCTTTTCACTTTTTCTGTGTCTTGCCTCGCTGTGTGGAATCCATGCCGAGGCGCAAGGTCTCCGGAGCCAGGACCTCTATCGCTTCCGGTCGGTAAGCGACGTTCAGCTTTCCCCCGATGAACGCCACATCGCCTACACGGTTTCGATGAATGACCGTCCCGGCCGGCCGCATTCGCAGATTTGGATTATGGACGTTGCCACAGGCAAATCCACGCGAATTGGCGGCGAGAAGGACTCATCGTCTCACCCGCGCTGGTCGCCAGATGGCACTATGATCGCGTTCACGGGTGGCGATGCCGCGCAACAGGGTCTCAACTATGTTCGCGCGGATGGCTCGGGCCAGACGTTTCTTGCCAAGACGAGCGGCACCAACTCTCCGCTGCCCGGTCAAGGGGAATCCTTTACGTGGTCGCCTGACAGCAAGACGATAGCCTACGTTTCTTCCAGTGAGGGACCTGAGACCCAGATCGCCGCGGGCGACCCCATGGTGATCACGAGATATCTTTATAAGCCCACCGCCGGCGAAGGCATGACACACTTCAACGACAACAAGCGCCTGCACCTTTATGCCGTCGAAATCGCCACAAAGCAGTTGCGCCAATTGACCACCGGCACGTACGACGAGCATTCCGTCGATTGGTCGCCGGACGGCCAGGAGATTGTGTTTGGCTCCAACAGGGACCCAAACTCGGATGAGTTTTTTCACTACGACCTGTTCGCGTTGAAAATTTCCGACGGGAGCATTCGCAGGATTACCGCGATGGAGAGCACCGAATATGCGCCTGCGTGGTCTCCGGACGGCAAGCGTATCGCGTTCCTGGGAACAACGCGCGGAGTCACTGACCGCGAGACCACCATGGAAGATACTCACGCGTGGCTGATGGATTCGGACGGCTCGCATCGCCGCCAGATCGGGGCTGCGATCGACAACCGCCAGCACGCTCTGCACTGGGCTCCGGACGGATCGGCTGTCTATGTTGTTTACCAGGAGCGGGGAAACTCGCACTTGGCTCGCCTGCCGCTTGGCGTCGGACAACCGGAGATTGTGGTGGGCGGAGTGGGGACCGTGGGTGAATACTCAATTGGCAAAGACGGCACGATTGCCTTTGCTATGGGAACACCCACGGATCTAGCCCAGCTTTATCTGAAGAACGGTTCCGCCGCCGCCCGACAACTGACTACGCTGAATTCAGAAGTCCTGGCTGGCAAACAGATTGCCGAAACCGAGTCGTTTACCTTCGTCAGCAACGACAACAAGTTCGAAGTGGAAGCTTTTCTCACCAAGCCGTTAGGCATGACGGCCACCAGCAAGCATCCCTTGATCGTCAATATCCATGGTGGTCCGCATGGGCAAAATGGTCCCGCCTTTAGCTTTAAGAACCAGGTTTATGCCGCTCTGGGCTGGGCGGTCTTGCAAATCAATTACCGGGGTTCGACAGGGTACGGACAGAAATTTGCCGACGCGGTTTTTGGCGATCAGGACGGCAACGAAGGGCAGGATATTTTGTACGGCGTCAACGCTGCCGTGAGGCGATATCTCTGGATCGATCGCGAACGCATGGGGATTGAAGGTGTAAGCTACGGCGGGCAGTTAAGCGATTGGCTGATTACCCAGACCAATGAATTCAAGGCGGCGATTCCCACCGCGGGCATTTCAAACTTGATCAGCTATAACTACATGACTTACTACAACCAATATGAAGAAATGGAATTTGGCCAATTCTTCCATCAAGGAAGGTTGATGGATGATGCCTGGGAGCGCTCGGCGCTGAAGCACGTCGCCAATGCCCACACACCCACCATGCTGGTTCACGGCGAGAACGATCCGGATGTGCCGATCGCCGAGGCCGAACAGTACTTCGTTGCCTTGAAGGACGTCGGCGTAGACACGATCTTCGTTCGCTACCCGCGCGAAGGGCACGGCATTCGCGAGACCAAGCACGTCGTCGATTGGATCGATCGCTCGGTTGCGTGGTATCAGAATCACTTTCCGAAACCGGGGAGCGAGACTACTACCAACGTCCAGCCTTGACTTAGCGAAAACAATATAAATGGCCGCGGATGAACGCTGATGAACGCGGATAAGACATTTCAAATGTTTGTTTTTTATCAGCGTTGATCGCCGTTCATCAGCGGCCATTCGTGTTTTGTGGCTTATCGTGGCTGCCCTGGGGCAGAACAAAGAAACGGACGGCACCCAGGCGACATCATGGAATCATGCGGTTTGGATCTATTTTTCTCGCGCTTCTCGGCCTAAATTGTCTAAGCGCGGGTCAGGATACGACCATCCGCACGACTGTGCCGCTGGTGATTGTCCCAGCAAGCGTCACCGATGCGCATGGGCGCTCGATTGACGGGCTGTCGGCTGAGGATTTTGTGCTGCTCGACGATGGTGTGCGGCGAAGAATCCGGGTGGATGCCAGCGACCAGGTGATCGCGCCCCTTCGGGTAGTGGTTGCCATTGGGGCCAGCGACGTTTCGCGTTCGGCTCTGCTCAAGATACGAAAAGTGGGGATCATGATTCCGGAGGCCGTAGTCGGCGCCAACGGCGAGGCAGCGGTGCTTCAATACGACGACGAAGTGCGCGTGACTCAGGAATTCACGCGGAACCCGGACGCCATCAAGCAGGGATTTCTCGCAGTGAAGCCCTCAGGCAGCAAAGATGCCCGCATGCTGGATGCAGTGGACAAGGCACTCGACATGGTTAACTCGCATCAAGGCACGCGCCGGGCCGCGATACTGGTTATCGGAGAAAGCAAAGACCGGGGAAGCAAGACAAAACTGGACGCATTGCTCGATAAGCTCCAGCGCAGCGGAACCACAGTTTATGGATTATCTTACTCGGCTTACATAACGCCATTCACTACTTCTGCCAGCGAGTATCAAGCTGCCAACGGCGGTTACCCGGCGGACCCTGTGTTCGCGATCAAGGAGCTGGCGCGGATAGCAAAGCGCAACGCGATGGGGGCTCTGGTGACGACAACCGGCGGGCGCCACTTGAGTTTTGAGACGAAGGGAAAGCTGGAGAACGATCTGCTTGCTTTGGGCAAGGAAGTTCACAGCCGCTACTACATTTCGTTTACGCCCGTCGAGGCCGGCGAGCCTGCGTTTCATCGATTGAAGATCGACATTCCAGGCAATCCGAACGCGATAGTGCATGCGCGTCCGGGCTACTGGACCGGGATCGCCGACAGTAGCGCGCCTCAATCGAAATAGTGTGGGACGAAGCGGGAGAGGTTGCCGGTGATGGGGGAATCGGATTCGCGGACGCCGATTCCGGCGGCGCCCTGGTCGGTGATGTACCAACTGCCGATCACGGCATAGCGCGCCCCGGCCTCGTCGTCAAATCGCGGCACCGGAGCCGCGGCCTGATAAACTACCGGCCCGTCGCCGTAAGTGCCGGCAGTTGGGCACGTGCTTCGGTTTGCCGCCATAGTGGAAATGATAAATGGCGTTCGTCCCCACCCAGTAGCGCCCTTCACAATATGAGTTATCGATCACACGGCCGTTCTGATCAAGACAATATTGCTTGGGGACCGAGGCCTGGGCTGGTGACGTGGCGAACAACGCGGCCATTGAAGCGACCAGGGTCAGCTTCACTTGGCTAGTGCGTTTCATACCGATCACAGTGTACAGCTAAACTAGCGGCGCGGGTGCGCGATTCGACAAACGCGCCGCAAACAGGGGTAAGCGGGCCGTGATGGCAGCGAGCGGGCCGGCTTCGAAATATTGGCATCATTCCCCGGCGCCTTCCCCCCCGCCGCCATGGGCATCGCCTGCCGCCCCTACGACGCCTCGCGATGTTGCGCCTTCCGCCGTGGGCGACATGAAAGCCGTCACCCCGGTCGGAGCCGAGTACGATCCGCCGCTGACAAATGCGCCAACCGGCACATACGCGGTAGGGCCGCCGTAATAGAAACGGTAAACTGCGGTGCCCCCGCGAAGCCGATAGTCATCGGTGCAATACCAGTCATCGGCAACGCGATCGTCGGCGCCGACACAACGGCGAATAGTTTTGGGATCCGGACCGCAACCGCTGAGGAAAGCAGCCAGAGAAGCGACCAGCGTCAGTTTCAGATGGCTAGTTCGCTTCATACACTGGGCACAGTGTATCGCGCCCCTCGAACCCTGTTGCCAGGATGCACCTGAAGGGAATTATGAGTGATGGCAGGCCTTCTTGACAAGTGTTGGCAAATATGACAACATGGCGGTGTGTTGAGACTGAAATAGCGGCTAATGACCCGAAAGACGCGGCCCGTTTCTTGGATCAGGGCGGCATTGAAGGAATTCGAGACTTTTCCGGAAGGAGTCAGATCAATCTGTCTGGCGGCCCTGACGATCGCCGCAGAGGGCGGCAAAGCCGACGTTGCAAAGCCGATGCGTGGTTTGGGTTCGGGCGTCTTCGAGATTGCCCTGCCGTTCAAGGGAGATGCGTTTCGCGTGGTTTATGCGCTGCAGCTCTCCGAAGAAATCTGGGTGTTGCACGCGTTCCAGAAGAAATCGACGCACGGCGTCAAGACGCCGCAACGCGAAATTGACCTAATAAAGGACCGCTTGAAGAGACTAAAGGATCTGTTGCGATGAAAAGCGTAAAGTTGGAAGTGGCGCGGGGAAGCGGCAATGTGTTTCGCGACCTCGGGCACAGTAACGCGGACGTGGAACAGTTCAAGGCCATCCTGGCCGCTGAGATTATCAAGGCCCTCGATCGGGAACACCTGACCGTGCGTGCCGCGCAGGGTCGAACCGGTATTGCGGCCGCCGACTTTTCGCGCATCCGCAATGCAGACCTAGGACGGTTCACCGTTGATCGGCTTATGTCGATCATCAACCGGCTCGGCTCCCGCGTCGAGGTGAAGGTCCGGGTGCGCCGCCCAGAACCGGTCGCCCAACAGGCGTGAGCGCCAAGCGGCGAGTAACTAACTTGAAGGGCGAGTTTTCTCTGGCATCCCACCCGTCCCAGGTTCACGCCACTAACTGCGTAGATGTGCCACTGAGCGTCAATGAGTCAGTCCGGACCTTGTCCCAGTCACGCACCAGGAAGCCGTTCTCTTCGAAGAAGGCGCGGATGCGCGCCGATGTCCAGCATCCAGTTTGATCCGCAAGCCACGGGCGCCCGTTCTGCCACGTTGAGCTTCTCCGGCGCCCCCGACAACGCCCAACCCACAGTAACCCTCAAGGGTACGGGTGAACTTCCGGTGACACTTTCGACAAGCGCCATGGCGTTTGGCGGCGAGACGCTGTTCACCCCAGCGGCCGCCAAGACGGTCACGGTGACCAACAATACAAGCTCATCGATCACAACCTTGGCCTTCAACGTCATCGGTACGAACCCGGGCGACTTCTCGCCGCCCACCCTGGCCACCACCTGCGGCGCCACACTCGGGGCGCACAGTAGTTGCAAGGTCACGATTCAGTTTGATCCGCAGGCGGCCGGCCCACGCTCCGCGACGCTGGCCTTCTCTGGGACTCCCGACGCCACCCAGCCGTCGGTCGCGCTTACAGGTACGGGCAAGTAAACGGCGAAGCCTTGTGGCACAGCCTTCAGGCTGTGGTTCTGACGCGGCAGCTCCAGCCGCCGGTTGCAACCGCAGCCGCAAACGATGTTATACTTTCGCTAGGCATATGTTGATTCTCCTAGAGGGCGGCATCCTTATTAGCGTGGCCATTCGTGGCCCTGCCTGAGACCTCTTTTACTTGGAAACGATTTATTGAGGCCACCGGCGGGGAAAAAACCTGCCAGGTGGCCTTAACTGTTTTATGGCAAGCACGCGATGCCGCAGGTTGCACCGCCGGCATAACTGTGAACGACAAGCGCTGGACCACGAGGTCTTTATGAGAATATTCACGTTCGATACGACACTGCGCGACGGATCGCAAGGCGAATCCGTGTCCTTTTCGGTGGACGACAAATTGATGATTGCCCAAAAGCTCGATGAGCTTGGCATCGATTACGTCGAGGGCGGCTGGCCGGGGTCAAACCCCAGGGACAAGGAGTTCTTCTCGCGGGCGAAGTCGCTGCATTTCAAGCACGCCAAGCTCACCGCATTCGGCGCAACGCGGTCAGCCCGAAACAAGGTCGAGCGTGACGCCAACGTGGCGGCGCTGCTCGAGGCCGAAACGCCCGTAGTCTCGATTTTCGGCAAATCCTGGGATTTTCATGTTGCCCGGGCGCTCGGCATCACCGAAGAAGAGAACCTGGCGCTGATTTCCGACACCGTTGCGCATCTCACCGCGCACGGCCGCGAAGTGGTGTACGACGCGGAGCATTTTTTCGACGGCTACCTGGCGAATCGCGACTTTGCGCTGCGCACGCTATCGGCTGCAAAGCAAGCGGGCGCCGGGGTGCTGTGTCTGTGTGACACCAACGGCGGAATGCTTCCCACGAAGCTCGAAGAAATCGTCGCCGACGTTCGGAATCAGTTTGACGGGATTCTCGGCATTCACTGTCACAACGATACCGACGTGGCAGTGGCCAATACGCTCGTCGCCGTCGAGGCAGGGGTCACCCATGTGCAGGGCTGCATCAACGGCTATGGCGAGCGCTGCGGCAATGCTAACCTCTGCTCCATCCTGGCCAACCTGGAATTGAAGCTGGGCCACACGACGGTGGGCCTCGAACAGCTCACGCATCTTGGAGCCGTCGCGCGCTTTGTCGCCGAAATAGCGAATCTGCCTTTACGGCGCGATCAGCCTTTTGTGGGCCGCAGCGCCTTCGCGCACAAGGGCGGAGTGCATGTCAGCGCGGTAATGAAAGATTCGGCGACGTATGAGCACATTCGCCCGGAAATGGTCGGGAACCGCCAGCGCGTGCTGCTCAGCGATTTGTCCGGGCGAAGCAACGTCGCCTACAAACTGAACCAACACGGCCTGACGGAGCGGCTCAGTGACACCGCGCGGCGCGAACTGCTGGCGCGGATTAAGGATCTCGAGTACCAGGGCTTCGACTTTGAAACCGCGGAGGGCACCTTCGAATTGCTGGTGCGGGAAGCGGCGCACCCCGACTTTCATCCCTTCGAAGTGGTTGGCTACGAAGTCAGCACCAAGCTGAAGAGCACTGACGCGACGCTGACCACGGCCAGCGTGACGCTGCTGGTTGGAGAAGATGTGCACTCGGCCACCGCCACCGGGCAAGGCCCAGTCCATGCTTTGGATGTTTGCCTTCGCCGGGCGCTCTCGTCGGCGTATCCGGCGATTGCCAATGTGCGGCTCACCGACTACAAGGTCCGCGTGCTCGGCGCCAAGGGCGGCACGGAATCGAAGGTGCGAGTACTCGTGGAATGGTCAGACCACAAGCGGAGCTGGGTGACCGCGGGCATTTCCGACAACGTGATCGACGCCAGTTGGCACGCCCTGGTGGACGCCCTGCGTCTCGAGTTGATGCGTCTGAAGGAAAAAGGCAGCGGCGAATCGCTGGAAGAAGTAGCGCCGGATTATAGCTGGGGCGTCTAGTCCGCCGCCACAGCCCCGTTTCAAGCGTGTCGGAACCCCGAAACCGGTGAACCACGTGTTTCCACTCAACCTTGGGCTTCTGGAAATTGATGAGAAGACAGAGGGTCCGGCCGGAAGCCCGGAGGTAGTTGAGACATTGCGCCGTGTGCTCGTTTGTGAGGCGGTCCACGCATTTCAGTTCTACTACCAAGACATCTTCTACAAGGATATCCGCGAAATATTCTCCAACGGCCAGACCCTTGTAGGTCACTGCAAGCGATGCTTGGGAGGTAGCCTGGATGCCACGAACGCGAAGTTCTCTCAAAAGAGCGCGTTCGTAAACCTTCTCGAGAAATCCGGCTCCCAGCGTGTTGGAGACCTCCAGGGCCGCGCCCAGCACGCCCTCGGTCAACGTATTGAAAACATCCGCGTTCATCGGCGTTCATCAGCGGCCAATATTTATGTGCCGTCTTGAGGCAATACCTCTCAAACTCAGGCATGATGTTGGCCGCTGATGAACGCCGATGAACGCGGATTACACACGGGAACTGTAAGGCAATTACCCAGTCATTTTCTGAACACCGTCACCCCAGCTTGACGTGCTGGATTGCCTCTTCCAGTCTCTGTCCCCCGCTGAGCACCGGTGCAAACAGGTCGCCGACGGCCTCAAAGCGCTCAATGGCATTGCGAATATGGAATTGTTTCGGGTCCAGACCGGGCGCGACTTCGGGCCAGTCGAGCGGCGTCGCTACGGGAGCGCCGTCGTAGGCGCGCAGCACATACGGAGCTGAAACGGTTTTGCCGGTGGCAATCTGCATCCAGTCAAAATAGACTCGATTCTTCTTGCGCTTGACGACACTGCGCGGCGTCGTGAATAAGTCAGGCGCTTCCTGGACGGCGAGGCTGGCAACCAGCTCGGCGAACGTGCGCGCCTGCTCATAGGTATAGACCGGGTCGAGCGGTATGTAGATATGCATGCCGTCGCCGCCGGTGGTTTTTGGATAGGCGCGGAGGTGGAAGCGTTCGAGAATGTGTCTCACCAGTTGCGCGGCCTCGACAATCTGCGCAAACTCGCATTCAACCGGATCGAGGTCGATCAGCACCCAATCGGGATGTTCGAGCGAGCCAACGCGGCTCATCCAGGGGTTCTGGTCGATGCATCCCAGATTGGCCAGATACAGCAGCGTCGCCCGATCGTTGGCGAGCACGTAATGATTGGTTTTGCTGGCGCGCCCGCCGCCTCCCGGCTCAGAACGTGTGTGTTCCAGAATCGGTTCCCTCACAATCCACGCCGGATAGTAGTCGGGCGTGTCTTTCTGAAAAAAGTACTCGGCATGAATGCCGTTCGGGTAACGCTTCAGCGAAAGAGGGCGAGCGCGCAGATGAGGCAGCAACCAGGGAGACACGCGATCGTAGAAGGAAATCACATCGCGTTTGGTGTAGCGCTCAGCGGGATAAAATACCTTGTCGAGATTGGTGAACTTTAGCGGATGCGAGTCTACTTCGAACACCGCCTCTTTGCCGGATAACTGCGAGGCGGCAAGCGTAGCTCCGGGAATGGGACGGGCCGCGACACCCGGCTTGACGTCAGCGGAGCTAGATGATGCGGAAGCAGAGGCGGTGTGCTGCTCATCACCTTGACCCCCATTCTGTTCGGCCGGCGGCGTAGGCCGCTCACGCACGGCTTCTTTCGGGGACTTGTCTTCGCGCAGGCCAACAAAGACGGGCGCGCGCAGCACGCCATCGCCGGTCCACTCGTGGAACTTGACTTCGCAGACTAACTCGGGGCGAACCCAGGTTACATCTTTCAATTTGGGCTTGGGAGTAAGTGGGCATTCGCGAGTAACCAGAGGTTCCAGGCGAGTGTGAATCTGTTTCATCATCCGCTGATCAAACCCCGTGCCCACCTGCCCGGCGTGCCGCAGTTTGCCTTCGTCATAGACGCCAAGCACCAGCGCGCCGAAATACTCGCGTTCGCCTTTCGTGAAGCCGGCGATCACGAGCTCCTGTGTCGAGACGATTTTGAGCTTCAACCAGGCTCTCGACCGCCTCCCGTCTTCGTAGCGGCTCGTCTCGCGCTTCGCGACGATCCCTTCCAACCCCAGCGTCCGCGCCGCTTCGAGCATTTTCTCGCCCGTCGATTCAAAACTCGCGGAGAGCCGTACGCTCTCTTCTTCGCGGACAATTCGACTAAGCTGCTGTTTGCGCTGGACGAGCGGAACATCGCGCAGATCGTAGCCATCGAGATAGAGCAGATCAAAGAGAAAGATCCTTGCCGGAAATGCCGCCGCCACCGTCGGAACGCTTGAACCTTTCACGTGGATTCGGTGCTGGATCAATGCGAAATGCGAGATCCCGTTTTCATCGAGGACTGCGATCTCTCCGTCGAGAATGGCCTGTTTGGCATCCACGGCCGCCACTAGCGCCGCCAGCTCAGGGTATTGCTCTTCACATCGATTGCCGTTGCGCGATTCGATTTGCAGCTTCCCCTTGTCGATGTAACACAGCGCTCGCACTCCGTCCCACTTCACTTCATACAGCCAGCCCGCGCCGGCCGGCGGAGCATCGCCAAGGGTCGCGAGCATCGGCTCGAGATGATGTGGCATGGTCGCTTTCTTTACGCCCGGCAGCTCATCGAGAGCCGGCGGCAAATCCCCGGCCGCGATCTCTTCCTGAGTCCGCTGGGTAGCCACGCTGTGGTTGAAAGCCTCGACATCCCAGCCCTTGATGGCGTGCTCGTCCGGCTTCTTGATCAGCAGCCACTCTTCCTGCTTTGTGCGCGTGCCGGGCCGCGGCTTCATGCGCACAATGGCGAATGCGCCTTGCAGCTTGTGTCCGTGCAGAGCGAATTTGAAATCGCCGCGCTCAATCTGGCGTTTAGGGTCCGTGCCGTCCAGCACTTCGTAGGTTCCGTAGTCCCACAGCATCACGCTTCCGGAGCCATAGTTACCTTCGGGAATCGAGCCCTCAAAAGTCCCGTACTCCAGCGGATGATCTTCTACGTGCACCGCCAGTGCTTTACGGGAGGGGTCCATGCTCGGGCCTTTTGGCACAGCCCACGAGACCAAAACACCGTTCACCTCCAGGCGCAGATCATAGTGGAGCCGGCTGGCGTCATGCCTCTGCACGCAGAATACTGGCGCGCGCTCCGCCGGCTCGGCGGGCACGGAGGGAGCCGGCTCAGGTGTGGCTGAAAACTTACGTTTGCGCGAGTATTCCTCGAGTGGCATTCGGCGGCTCCAGCATCTGGTTTACATGATCGCGTTGTATCTATATAATCGCCTTGTATCCGGGTGGCGTTGGAAACGGCCCACGCGCGGTTTCGAGCGCGATCCCGATTTCCAGGAGTAATTCTTCATCGTACGGCCTGCCCACCAATTGAATTCCGCAGGGCATACCGTCTTCGTCCATACCGAGCGGAATCACCAGCCCGGGCATTCCAAATAGATTGAACGGCGTCAGCGGCGACATGGCTTCCCGCAGGCCAATGTAGCGTCCCTCCGCCAGCCACTGTCTGGAACGATGCGGGAACGCCGTAACCCCCGCGGCGGGCAGCAACAACACCCGATGCGTTTCCATTTGCTCGAGCAAGGACGTCCGCATTTTGTCGCGCAGCGCAAAATTTTCAAGCAGCTTTGGAATGGTCGGCTCGGGTTCGGCGAGGGCCTGCTCGAACAATTCGACACCGGCCCAATGAAGCTCACTGCGCTTGTCTTCGACGGACTTCAGGAACACACGCGCCCAGAGCTGTGCAAAGAAGAACCACCACAATGCCTCGGCGCGTTCCAGGCCCCGCGGCCGGAAGGGTTCGACGATGAAGCCGAGATCGGTGAGCGTTCGAGCGGCCTTTTCAACAGCGGCGGCAATGGCGGCTTGTACGGGCGTCCCATACCAGTTCTCGACGATTCCAATGCGGCTGCCACTCGTCCTAAACTCAGCCAAATCGCGCCAGCGTTGCGGAACCGGCGTCGAGAAGGGGTCTTCGGGATCGTAGTGCGCGAGCACCTCGAAAAGCATCTTGACGTCGGCCGCCGTGCGAGCCATAGGGCCGCCGACGCCGAGCAATCCGCCGGGATGCGCAATCTCGGGTACGTGGCCGGCAGCCGAAACCCGGCCGGGCGTAGGCTTCAGCCCTGCGATGCCACAAGCGTGCGCGGGCCAGCGTATCGACCCGCCGCCGTCGCTGCCGATTCCGCCCATCGAGATGCCCGCGGCAATGGCGGCGGATTCACCGCCCGACGACCCACCCGCGGTGCGCTCCCGATTCCAGGGATTCGTGGTTCGACCGATCAGGCGATTGTCGGTCTCGTAGTTCATCAGAAACTCAGGGCAACTGGTTTTTCCCAGAATCACGGCCCCCGCCTCGAAAAGCCTGCGGGCGGAAGTGGCGTCGTGCGCGGCCTTCGAGCCGGCATATAGAAGGCTTCCGCAGGATGTGAAAGAGCCGGCCACGTCGAAGCTGTCTTTAATAGTCAGCGGGACACCCTCAAGCGGGCGGCCGCATCCTTCGCGCAAGCGCCGTTCACTTTCTCGGGCGGCGGAAAGGGCTTGGTCAAAATACGTCAGAATGAACGCGTTCAGTGTGGGATTATGTTGCTCGTATTGCGCGAAGGCGTGTTTGGCCAGCTCCACCGGCGACAGCTTGCCGGCGCGCAGCAGGCCTGAAACTTCAACAAGGGTCACAATCACAGCATAGACTTGGGCTCCAGAGAAGCTAAGCTGTTTGGAGGAGGAAATAGCGATGAAAGCACTGTTAGCTTATGGGCTCGTGGGGGCGTTGGGTGGGGCGCTTTCGATGCAGGCGGATGTTACCTACATCAGTAAGCTCCACTACAACGGAGGGGCCCTGATCGACATGATGAAGAAGATGTCGGCCAGTCCCATGGGAGCCCCCATGGCCCAGTCATTCCAGGACCGGACGTACACCGTGTATGTGAAAGGCAACAAAATGGCGCGGGTCGGGGATACGACCACGACAATCACGGATTACGATGCCGGATCCATCACCAACATCGATCACACACGCAAGACCTACACCGTGATCACATTCGACCAGATGAAGCAGATGCAGGACCGGATGCAGCAAATGACGGGCCAAGGCACAAACGACTTCGATGTGAAAGTGGATAAAACCGGAAAGACGAAGCTGATCGATGGGCAAACGGCCACGGAGACAGTTATTACGGCCACAAGCAAAAGCGGCGGCGCAACGAAATTCAGATCCGACGTATGGACGGTGGGTTCAGTGCCCGGCGGGGACGAGATGCGCGCCTTTCACCTGAAGGCCGCGACGTCCGCCGCGGACGCATTCGGCGGAGGGGGGATGATGGGCGGCGCGAGCCAGGCCCTGGCAGCGGCCACGCGCGAGACGTTGAGAATCGGCGGGGTGGCCGTAGAAACCGAGACCCAGATCAGTGGTGTGCAGATCGGCCCAATGGGCGGCGCGCCCGACCCGAACGCCGTGTCAATTGATATCACCTCCACCGAAAGCGGCTGGTCAACCAATGCCGTGGACGATTCGCATTTCGCCATTCCCGCCGGATACACGAAGCAGGAACGCGGCGCGGGGATGGGCGGGCCGGGTCGACCGCCGCGCGGCGGCCCACCGCAGCCGTAAGTAAGTACTAGCGGAAAAAATCAAAAGGCCCGCCAGGAGCAAATCAACTCTCGGCGGGCCCTGCTGTCTTATTGAATTCGGCTATTCCACATCGCGCGGGCGCTTCTTACGATTGCGCTTGCGGGCGAGTGCTTCCTTGGTGCGGCGCTTTTCTCCGGGCTTCAAATAAAACGAATGGCGCTTGATCTCTTTAACGATGTCTTCCTGCTGGACCTTGCGCTTGAAGCGGCGGAGGGCGCTCTCTAGGGTTTCCCCATCTTGAAGAACGACTTCAGCCAAGCTTAGTTCACCACCTTCCGCTTGGGTGCTCGCCTCAGGTGACCGAGACGGCTCTTACATTGTAGCGTGCGCGTGGTGCGGGCGATCTTGTCGCCTGCCTTTCCAGCAAAGAAGCTCGCTAAAGTGGTGATGGTCTCGAAAAATGCCTTTTCACTCGATTATCCGCTTTGAGCCGCTGCCGGGAAAAGAAGCCGCATTTCGCGATGAAGTGCTTCGGGTTGTCGAATCTTCTCGCGCCGAGGCGGGTTGTTTGAATATCAATTTGTTCGAGTCGGCGCGGTCGCCATTCGTGTTCGCGATCCATTCGGAGTGGGCGGATGAAGCTGCGTTTGACCTCCACGCCACCTTGCCCCATACCGTGCGGTTCCTCGCCGCGGCCCAGACGCTGCTGACGCATCCGGTGCAAGGGCTGAGGCTGCTTCATATCGGTGGTGGCGCAGGCACAGTTCTCGGGTCGGACAAATCACCCGGGTTCAGAGGTAGCTGAGCAAGGCATCGCTACGGCGTTGTTTCAACGCCCCAAACCAGCGACACAGCGGGTAGAGCGCGAGCGGCACCGAAGCCCAGATCAAATAGATAACCGGCAATGAGAATCCCCATCCGGGTGGCGGAGTGATTGGGAACTTATCCATGCTTGGCGACTCAAACATCCAGTGCGCTTGTCCGTAACGCGCGTAACAAACCACGATCGCGAGCAGATGAATAAGCGGCATGTGCAGCAGGAAGTAAAACAGCGGTACTTTGCCGATGACGAGCGCAGGGCGCAGAAATCGTGGTGTCGTGCCATCAACGGCCCAAAGAAAAACCAGCGCTGGCCCGAGCGTCATTAGAAGGAACAACAGTGACGGCGGGTATTTGTTGGTGTTGAGAAATGAGAGCACGGTAAAGGCTGCGGATTTCTGCGTGGTCCAGCGAACGGGATCGCCGTAAATGTTGATGCCGCGCAGAATCACAAAAGCCGCTGTAACTCCCAGGCCGGTACGCAATAGGAAGGTTCTCCGGCGGTCCGCGGACCAGCTATAGATTTGCCCGAGGCCGTATCCGGCGGCGGTAACTCCAACCCACGGAATCAGCGGATACGCGATGAAGACAGAATATCTCGGAGTTGACACGATGAAATTCAGAGAGTGCAGGATGGTCCAAAGCGGGTTTGCGGAGTCGATAGGGTCGAGCAAATTGTGACCCGCGATCAGTACCAGGCCGAAGGCAGTGACCAAGGGTGTTGGCAAGTGGACCAGCGCCGAAAGCGTAATCATCGCCCATCCGAGCGCCCATAGGACGTTGAGAATTGTGAGGTGATAGTCGAAATTAAATTGAAGACCGAAACATCGGAAGAGCACCAGATCCAGGAAGATCAGCCACAGGCCCCGAGTGAAGAGAAATCGCGACAACTCGCGCTTAGACTTTTTGCGAAGTGAAATATAGGCGCCGGCGCCGGTGAGCAGAAAGAAAACGGGAGCGCAAAAATGCGTGATCCAGCGCGTGAAAAACAGCGGAATGGTGGTCTGCGCGAGGTTAGTCGGGCTAATGGCGCTGTTGCCAAAGAAGTCACGAGTGTGATCGAGCGCCATGATGATCATGATTACACCGCGAACGATGTCGATCGATTCGATGCGGGCGCGTTTGGGGATGGCGGCTTCGGCTAGCGTAGACATCCGACCGCGAGTGTAACAGGAATCGGCGCTCCGATTCCGGCATGCCGACCGTTACTCAAGCGCCCGTGGGTTTTCGCTCGGTAACTGATCGACAATTAACAATTGGATGCCGGTCACGGCCGCAAGGCTCATGTCGTTCGTCAGAAACCACGAGGCCCCTGCACGCATGGCCGTTGCTAATTGAATAGCGTCCGGGGTTCGCAGGTTGTGGAGCGCACGGAGTCGAGCCGCTTCTTCGACGATCTCCTCGGTTAGCGGAACCATTGTCAAGCTAGGTGATCGCAACAGAATCTCCCGGTATTCCCTCGCAAGATCATCGCGGCCCCGCCGCAGCGGATGCACCAAGACCTCGAGAAGTGTCACTAGCGAGGTCACCACGCGGAGTTCCTGTGTTTGAGCTGCAGCGAAGAAAGGCCGCAGCTTCGCCGCGCGTAGCGGATGTTTCTCAATGAAGTAAATGAGCGGTGCGGAATCGAGGCCGATGATCTCCCCGCGGAGAGCGTCTATCCATTCCACGACGAGCGTTCCCGCCGCAGGTACTCGTCAACGTCCACATCCTGCCACACATCCGCGCCCAAGCCCTCGAGTTCCAAGAGACTGCGTGGGCGTCGATTAAGCTCGCCGCTCAGCCGCGACGCAAGCTCTGAGACGAGGCGCAACTGGTCCGTGGGGCCCAGCGCCTCGACTGATCGCTTCGCGTTCTCATAGGTATTGGTGGGCATCGCTATCAATCACATTCTACCGCCTTGTCCTCAGCCACCAAAGCTACGGCGAATTACAGAATGCACGCCTGCTGACGGTCTCATGGCTTTGCACGAAAAGATCGAGGCTCGCGTCGCCAGAACCGCGAGCTGAGATGCGACCGTCAGGGGGCGTTTCGGTGCTAACCCCGTGTTCCGTATTCTTTCATCCCGGGGGTGCCGGCCGTGGCATGGCATTCCGTTTCGCAGAAAACGCCTTTTCTTCGCCCTCGCCGCGTGGGGCGGACGCCCTCGTTCGGTCGCGCGCCTGCCAAGTTACCGGCTGGGACAGTTCGTTTCGTAATTCGCAAAACCACCCGGCCATCCCTGTCGGTCCTGTGGACGTGACCTGTTTCACGGTTGTGTAATCAATCACTTGCATCGCCTTGCCGAGGGCCTGCCTAGCTGCCACCCTCAATACTGGTGCTGAAGAAACAGAAAGATTGGCGGCCGGAGCCCACAGTTCCGGGCAGTTCCCGCATGATATCGTGATCACTAGTGTCGTCATTGCCGTTGAACTTTCACCTCGAGCGCTACGAGGGGCCGCTCGACCTGCTGCTGGACTTGATTAAGAAGCAGCAGATCAACATTTACGACATACCTATCGCTCAGATTACGTCGCAATATCTCGAGTACGTTGCTAAAGCCGCGCAGATGGATATCGAGCTCTCCTCGGACTTCGTGTTCACGGCGGCGACGCTGATTCACCTTAAAAGCAAGATGTTGCTGCCGAGAGATCCGGAGCTCGAGCGGCTGTCGCCCGAACCGGATCCGCGCATGGAACTGGTCGAGCGGTTGATAGAGCACGAACGCTTCAAGAATGCGGCGGAGATGCTGTATCAGAAGCGCATCGTGGAAGAGGCGATGTGGTCGAATCCATCGATCGGCGACTTTGCCGGTGACGAAGAACCGGCCCTGAATGTGACCGTGTTCGACCTCGTGAAGACGTTCCAAAATGTCCTCGAGAGGATGAAGGACCGGCCCCAGTATGAGATAGAAAAAGAAGATGGCTCCGTGCCAGATATGGTGCGCTACCTGCGCGAGCGTTTGGAGCTGCTCCGTCCCTCTGAACGGCTTTCCGTAACGGAGTTGTTTGAAAAACAGAAAACGCGGCGCGCGATGATCTGCCTGCTGCTGGCGATTCTGGAGCTGGTGAAGCGGCAGGCCGTCGAACTGAGCCAGGGTGAGTCCTTTGGCGACATCGTGCTGCAGCGGCATGAAGCCTACGAACAGGCTTTTGCTGATCCGGAAGAGCTGGCCGCTGTCGACCGGGATTACCAATAAGAGAAACGAAAGCAACGAATGGAAGACGTGGAGACTATTCACGAGAGTGATGGCGTTCTGCCAGAGGAGAATCTGCCGCTGGCGGCGCAGGCTGCGCATGGCGATGAGCACTCGACGGAACCTGCGGCGGACGCCTCGGATGCCGCCGAATCGGGCGAAGACGACGCTAGATTGGACGACGACGGCGGGGCATTAGACAGCGACGGCCGGGACGGCTTCACCGAGATGATGGTTGCGGAAGGCTGGGAATCGACGCCTGCCGCGGACCCCGAGGACCGGCTGAAGGCGATTATCGAAGCCGTCATTTATGTGACCGATTCGCCGCTCAGCGCCGAGCAGATCGGCAGCGCATTAGGCGAGCCTCTCGATAAAGTTCAGGCGATTCTGGCGAAATTAGTAGCCGACTATTCGGCGCCGTCTCGTGGTTTGAGCGTGCGTGAAGTGGCGGGCGGCTATAAAATGGCCACCAAGCCGGAACACCACGAAGATATCCGCAAATTTGTCCGTAATTTGCAGCCCGCCTTCAAGCTATCGCTGGCGGCTCTTGAAACCCTCGCCGTCGTCGCGTACAAACAGCCGGTGACGGCGCCGGAAATCATGGAGATTCGCGGCGTTCAGGGCGCGGGCGTGCTGAAGACTCTGCTCGACCGGAAACTGATTGCAACCGCCGGCCGCAAAGATGTTTTGGGCAAGCCGATCCTTTACAAAACAACTCAGGAGTTTTTGCTGCATTTCGGGTTGAGCTCGCTCGCCGAGCTTCCAACCCTGAAGGAGTTCGAGGAGCTGGGAAGGCTGGCTCTGACTGACGCCGACCCGCCGGAGGTTGAAGGCGCCAGCCCGGGCGAGACCGCGCAGCTTTCACTCGAAGAAGGCTCGGACGCGAATGCGCCGGATGTCAACACGGAACCCGATGGCGCGCAATCAGCCGCCGGCGCGGACGCAACAGCCGATTCGGAAATCGAGGGCAAGCGATGATGCCATCGCCGCAATCGCATGGCTGAAGAGCGCCTGCAGAAGATTCTTGCCGCGGCGGGTGTCGCCAGCCGGCGCAAAGCTGAGGATCTGATTGTCGCCGGACGTGTCTCTGTCAATGGAAAGACAGTGACCGAGCTTGGCTCGAAGGCTGATCTGGCGGTCGACGACGTCAAGGTGGATGGAAGACGGCTGACCGCGCCGAAACATTTCCTCTACTATGCGTTCCACAAGCCGAAGAGTGTAATGACAACCGTGCACGACCCGGAAGGGCGTGAAACGGTAATGAACTTCTTCAAAGGGCTCCGCGAGCGCATCTACCCGGTTGGGCGCCTGGACTACGCCAGCGAGGGCCTGCTGCTGCTGACCAATGACGGCGAGTTTGCGGCGCGCCTGATGGCGCCCTCGAGTCACGTCGCCAAAACCTATCTGGTGAAAGTCACCGGCCGCCTGACCCTCGAGCAGGAGGACCAGTTCCGGAAAGGCATTCCCGTTCACGGCAAGCGCACGGCGCCG
>Ga0181525_10000214_pt1 | contig 53259 bp, 54 predicted proteins | sample PEATcosm2014_Bin_48_FD_121100 | JGI IMG/M metagenome (GOLD analysis project Ga0181525, IMG submission 121100) | Peatland microbial communities from MTU Mesocosm Facility, Houghton, MI, USA - PEATcosm2014_Bin06_10_metaG | ecosystem: Environmental > Terrestrial > Soil > Wetlands > Peat | place... | reverse complement strand
GTGTCGTTGCGGTTGTACTGGATCGAGACGAGCTTTCGCAGCAGCGCGTCGCGGTCGATCAGCTCGCCGCGCTTGAGCAGCTGCATGTTGCGCTTGTAGACGTCGGGCGAGCCGAGGCCGTAGATGCAGGAGACCGAGGCGACGACGATCACGTCGCGGCGCGCGAAGACGGCGGCGGTCGCGGCGTGGCGCAGGCGGTCGATCTCCGAGTTGATCGAGGAGTCCTTCTCGATGTAGAGGTCGCGACTCGCGACGTAGGCCTCGGGCTGGTAGTAGTCGTAGTAGGAGACGAAGTACTCGACGGCGTTGTCGGGGAAGTAGGTGCGGAACTCGTTGCAGAGCTGCGCCGCTAGCGTCTTGTTGTGGGCGATCACGAGCGCCGGTCGCTGGACCGCCTGGATCACCCCGGCCATCGTCATCGTCTTGCCGGTCCCGGTCGCACCGAGCAGCGTCGTGTAGCGATCACCGTTCTCGATCGAATTGGCGATCTGCTCGATCGCGTGCGGCTGGTCGGCGGCCGGAGTGAACGCGGGGTCGAGGTGGAAATCGGGCACCGACTGAGTATTCCAAGCCCGGCGGGTGGGCCGATCTCGGCCGGCGCGGAGCGGGCGGTACGGGGCGTACGAGCGGGTCGGCGCTAGTGCGTCAGCTCGGCGCGCAACGCCTGCGTGGCCTCGGTGGCCATCTCGCGCAGCTCGGCCACCTGCGGCTCGCCGAGCTCGTACTCCTCGTCCTTGTCGAGCTCCAGCCGGCGGCAGCAGTCACGCAGGCGGAGCGCCCCGAGGCCCATGCTGCTGCCTTTCAGCTTGTGCGCGACGCGCCGCACCTCGCCGCGGTCGCCGCGGACGATCGCGCCGTCGATCTCGTCGATGCACAGCTCCTGTTGGGCGTCGAACCTGTCGACCAGCAGCTTGCACTTCTCGGGGCTCAGAGTCTTACGAAGGCGCGCCACGATCACCGGATCGAGCACTTCGCCGAGTGCGCCGTCCAAGGATTCCGCCTCGGCGGCGCCGTCGCTCGCATGGGAGTTGCCGTTGCTCGAGTGGGAGTTGCCGTTGCTCGAGTGGGAGTCGCCGTTGCTCGAGCGCTCCGAGCTGCCGTTGCTCGCATACCGTCGCACGTCGTTCGTCAGCTGTTCGGCTGCCGCGTCGCTGCTAGTGGCGTGCGCAGGAGCAGACCCGCCGTTGGTCGAGTGCTCGTCGGCGGCTGCACCGCCGGTCTGCGCGTGGAGCGCACCCTCCGGCAGGCAGCGCTCGATGACCGCCTCAATGTCCTCGCGGCGGATCGGCTTGCTGAGGTAGCCGTCCATCCCCGCCGCCAGGCAGCGCTCGCTGTCACCGGCCATCGACAGAGCCGTCATCGCGATGATCGGAACGCGGCGCCCGGTCTCGGCGGCGCGAATCCTGCGGGTCGCCTCGAATCCGTCGAGGACAGGCATCTGGCAGTCCATGAAGATCGCGGCGTAGTCGCCGCCGGCCGCCATCTCGACTGCCTCGACGCCGTCATGCGCGATCTCGGTTCGCAGGCCGAGGCCGCCAAGCAGCGCCTCGGCGAGCATCACGTTGATCGCGTTGTCTTCGGCGATCAGCACGAGCAGATCGCTGTCAGTCGCGCTGGGACGCTTCGGCGGCGCCGGCTGCGGACGGGGAGAGCGCCCCGTGAGGGCTGTCGCAATCGCGTCGTAGATCGCCGCCTGTCGCCCCGGCTTGGTCAGGGTTGCCGAGACGTCGAGGTCTTCGAGCTGCGCGTGATCGTAGGAGCTGGAGCTGAGAATCACGATTCTGAGCGACTCGAGCTCGGGGCGCGAGCGAATCTCGCGCACGAGCTGGATGCCGTCCATCTGCGGCATGTTGAAATCGAGCACCGCCAGCTCGAACCGCCGATCGTCCGCGAGTGCCTGTTCGAGCGCCTCGAGCGCGGCGCTGCCTCGATCCGCCGTTTCGCAGCCAGCGCCCCAGCTCCGCAGGTAATGCTCGAGGATCGTCCGGTTTGTCGCGTTGTCGTCGACGACAAGGATCCGCCGCCCGCGCAGCACGGTGCGATCGCCGGTCGGCTCTGCGCTGCCGGCCACCGCCGGCATTACGGCAGTGAACCAGAAGACGCTGCCGCCGCTTTCGCCTGGCTCGGCGCCGATCTCGCCGCCCATCAACTCGACGAGCCGGCGCGAGATCGTCAGGCCGAGTCCGGTGCCGCCGTACTTACGCGTCGTCGACTGGTCGGCTTGAGCGAACGCGTCGAACAACGTCTCCGCCTGTTCCGCTGCGATCCCGATCCCAGTGTCTGTGACGGTAAACCTCAAGCGATCCTCCCCCGAGTACGCGACCCGCAGCGTGACCTCGCCGGCGAGGGTGAACTTGACAGCATTCGAGAGAAGGTTGAGCAGGATCTGGCGTAAGCGTGCTCGATCGCCGCTGACGGTCAGTGGCACGTCGAGGTCGACCCAGTGAGCGATCTCGAGTCCCTTGAAGTGCGCCTGTTCGGCGAGCATCGACGTCGCTTCCTCGACAACGCTTCGCAGGTCGAAGTCGGTCGGGTCGAGCTCGAGTTGCCCGGCCTCCACCTTCGAGAAGTCGAGGATGTCGCTGATGACCGCCAGCAGCGCCTCGCTCGAAGCGCCGAGGGCGGCGACGTAGCTTCGCTGCGTGCCGTCTAGCGCCGTGTCGCGGAGCAGGTCGGTCATCCCGACGACGCCGTTGAGCGGTGTCCGCAGCTCGTGGCTCATGCTCGCCACGAACTCCGACTTCTTGCGCGACGCGTCAAGCGCGACAGCCCGCGCCGCGAGCGTGCTGAGGAAGAGCGCGAGCACCGCCATCGCGAGCAGCGAGATCAGCCCGAAGCCAACCCAAGGTAGCCATTGCGCCCAGCCGCCGATCGAAGCGAACAGCACCGCGTTCGGCTCGGCGATGACGATCCGCCACGGCGTCCCCGCCACCGGGGCGACGACGAAGGTCGACGCCTGGCCGCCGATCGTCAGCGCACCGTGAGCGGTACGCGCTACAGCGTCGGCGAGTACCGGGCTGGCGGCGCGAAGAGTCGGTGCGCGCCCGTTCGGGCTGGCGGCGATGATGCCGCCGCGCGCGTCGACGAGCAGTACGAGATGCTGTTTCTGAACGATCGTTTGATCGACGAAGGTCGCCAGAACGCTGCCAGCCGTGGGGTAGCCGACGACGAACACACGGCGGCCAGTCGGCGTGGCGAAAGGCACTGCGATCGCGACGATCGGCTTGTGCTGAGAGACCGATGTGAAAACGCCCGAGACGCCAACCTTGCCTGACTCCGCCTCGCGGATCTGGACGAGCTTCGCCGCAGTCTTGGTGCCGATCACCGCGGGAGTCGCCGGCGTGATCTCGAGCAGGCGGCCGGCGCTGTCGAGCACGGCAGCGTTCTTGCTGCCGAACGCTGCGTCGAGCGTATCGACGACTCGGCTGAGCGACGATCCATTGCCGGTCAGGTAACGCTCGCTGCTCAGCTTCTGGCGCTGGGCCTGCTCCGCGACGAACGTTGCGGCGGAGTCGGCTGACGCGACAGCTCGGGCTTCGAACCGGGTGACGATCCCCGCTCGCGATTGGGAGTGCGACAGCGTGATCCCAGTGGCGATCAGGGCGAGCACGACGGCAAACGCGGCGCCAACGATGACGAGCGGGGTTTTCGAGTCCCGCGTCCTCACGGGCGCTGCCCGTCGACCAGAGCGGGCGACGGCCCGCTTTCATCGGAGCGGGCCTCAATCGAGCTGCGCAGCAGCTCGGCAAGCTCATCTGGGTCAATGCCCTTCTGGCAGAAAGCGGTTGCGCCAGCCGCAAGCAGCTCGCCCACGACGCTGCCGGACTCGTCGCCGGAAAGGACGACGATCGCGACACCCGGAGCGGCCTTGAGAATGCCCGGTACCGCGCGCGCCGCGCCACCCTTTGGCATCTGGACGTCGATCAGCGCCACATCAGGCTGGGTCGCAGCGGCGAGCTCGATCGCTTCCTCACCGTCGCCCGCAACGCCCACGAGCTCGAACTCGCGGGCCAGCGACGCGCCGAGCAGCGTCGTGATGATGAGGTCGTCATCAGCGATCATCAAGCGGGGTCGCCGTGGGGCCGCACTGTGGGTAGTCAACGGCTGACCGCTCCTTTCAGTGTTCCGTCGCGACAGGATGGATCGAGGGCGGATGAGCGCTCCACCCTTCCTGTCGTCAGTTCACCCCGAGATCGTGAGTATCTGCTGGGCGCAACGAACTCGAATGAGGGCCAGGGGGCTCCTCGGCCCCTCGGGCCGCACGGATCGTTAGACCAGCTCATGCCGCAGCGCCTCGGTCGCCTCGGCGGCGGCGACACGCAGCTCGGTGATCTGCGCCGCTCCGACGCCGCCGTTTTGCCAGCCGATGTCTCCGATCAGCTGGCAGCACTGACGCACCCGGGTTGCCCCAAGACTCGCGCTGCTGCCCTTCAGCTTGTGTGCCAGGCGCCTGACCTCCTCGCGGTCGCCTTGCTCCATCGCCGCAGTGAGCTGCGCGACGTAGATGTCCTGCTGGGTCTCGAAGGTGTCGATCAGCTTGCCACGCGCGGCCTCGCTGAGGGTCTTCCGCAGCAAGCCGATCGTTTTCTCGTCGAGCACCGAGCTGGGTGCGGCGGCAGCGACCGGCTGAGCCAGCGCCTGTGTGACCGCAAGCGTGCTCGTGCTTGATCGGCTCGTCGGTAGCCAGCGAGCGATCACCGCCTCGGCCTCTTCGCGGCGGATCGGCTTGCTGAGGTAGTCGTCCATGCCGGTCGCCAGGCAGCGCTCGCGGTCGCCGGGCAGTGAAAAGGCGGTCATCGCGATGATCGGCACGCGAACACCCTCCTCGCCGTCACGAATCTGCCTTGTGGCCTCAAACCCGTCGACGCCGGGCATCTGGCAGTCCATGAAGATCGCGGCGTAATTCCCCGCCGCGACCATGTCGATCGCCTCCTGGCCGTCGTGGGCCCACTCAGTGCGCAGACCAAGTGCCGAAAGCAGTCCGCTGGCTACGGTGTGGTTGATCTCGTTGTCCTCGGCGATCAACACCGTCAGTCCCCGATCGGCCGAGCTCGGGCGCGCGCGGGACGCGAATCCGATGTCGTGGCCTGGCCCTGTGAATGCCTCGGCGATCGCGTCGTAGATCGCCGACTGGCGCGCGGGCTTTGTCAGCGTCGCCGAAACACCGATGCCGACCCAATCGCTGGGGCGCAGCGTGGCGGAGCTGAGAACGACGATTCGCAGCGCGCCGAGAGCCGGGCGCCTGCGGATCTCGCGCACGAGCTCGACGCCGTCCATCTGCGGCATGTTGACGTCGAGCATCGCCAGCTCGAAAGGCTGTCCTTCGCGAGACGCCTGGTCCAGCGCACCGAGTGCCGCACTCGGGCGATCGACGCTTTCGCATGCAAGACCCCAGCCGCGCAGGTAGTACTCGAGGATCGTCCTGTTCGTGGGGCTGTCGTCGACGACGAGTGTCCGCCGGGCCTGGAGCTCGGGCCGCGGGCGGACGAGCGCCGCGGCATCGAGTGCTTCCGCCAGCTCGGCGGTGAACGAGAACACGCTGCCGCCGCCCTCGCGCGGCACCGCGGAGATATCGCCTCCCATCAGCTCGACAAGCCGGCGCGAGATCGCAAGACCGAGCCCGGTTCCACCGTACTGGCGCGTGATCGAGAGATCGGCTTGCGCGAAGGCCTCGAACAGCGTTACGGCCTGCTCGGCATCGATTCCGATCCCGGTGTCGAGGACGGAGAATCGCAGCAGGCCGGGGCGCTCAACGACAACACGGACGATGATCTCGCCGGCCGCCGTGAACTTGACCGCGTTGGACAGCAGGTTGAGCAGGATCTGGCGCAGCCTGTCTCGGTCTCCGTTGACGGCCAACGGCACGTCATCGTCGACCCAATGGCTGATCTCGAGGCCCTTTGCGTGCGCCTGCTCGGCGAGCATCGCGGTTGCATCTTCGACCGTGCTGCGCAGCGCAAAATCGGCCGGATCGAGCTCGAGTCGACCCGCCTCCATCTTCGAGAAGTCGAGGACATCGCTGATCACCGCCAGCAGCGCGTCGCCGGAGGCCCCGAGCGCCGTGACGTAGTCGCGCTGCACCTGGTCGAGCGCGGTGTTGCCGAGCAGCCCCGTCAACCCGATGACGCCGTTCAGCGGCGTGCGCAGCTCGTGGCTCATGCTCGCGACGAAATCCGACTTCGCCAGTGATGCCTGGAGCGCCTGCTCGCGGCTGGCCCGCAGCTCGTCCTCCATCAGGTTGCGCTCCGTCATGTCGCGCGCCGTTGCGTAGATCAAGCCCCGCGCATCATTGGCGGTCGCGCTCCACAGCAGGTCGCGGTACGAACCGTCCTTGCAGCGGTAGCGATTCTCGAACCCGGCGATGTCGCCGCCCGCCATCTGCCTTGCGTATGTGGCGTTCGTCGCCTCGACGTCGTCCGGGTGGATGAAGTCGGTGAACGGGCGATCCATCAGCTCCGCGGGCGAGTATCCGAGCGTCGTCTCGAACTGCGGGTTGACGCGGACGAAGTGGCCCTCGGCGTCGGCGATGACCATCAGCTCGAGCGCCGAGGCGAAGAAGCCGTCCAGCTCCTGTCGCGCATAGCTCGCCGCACTTTCGGCTTCCAGTTGTGCATCCTCACGCGCGGCGACGGCGCGGGCTGTCCCCAGCACGAGGACCGAGAGCACGACCACCATCGCGCTGGTGAGCAGTGCAAGCCCGACGCGGGTCCCGTAGAGCCCGGCCTGCTGTCCGATCAGCGAGGCCGCTGCGATCACCACGAGCGCGAGAACGGCGGTCGGCAGCAGCTTCCGCGTCAGCTCGCCCGCGGCGTCGCGCCGCAAGAGCGTTGAAAGGGGCGGACGCTCGATCCTCAGTGTGAGCAGAGCGATGCAGAGCAACACCATCGAGACGATCGACAGCACGGCGATTCCGCTCGGGCTCGAGGCGCCGCGCAGATAGTGGGCGCCGTAGGCGTAGGCGAAGCCGGCCTGGAGCGCCATCGCAACGGCGCTCCACATGAGTGTGCGGTGCAAGCGCTGCGCACGCGAATCAACGGTGACAAGCGCCGCGGCGAGCAGACAGAGCACGACCGCGGTGTAGGCAGACGTCCGAGCGAGCGCGCTCTCATGCACGTGCGCCGACCCCAGATACTGGTCGATCCCGAGCGAGTGACCCGAGACCCACTCGACGAGCGTCGCCAGCATCACAGCAAACGCTGCAGTCGCGAGGACGGTGGTACCTGCGCGGCCGCGGCGGCACGTCGCACACCAAGTCGCCAGCGCGAGCGCGATCAGGCAGATCGAGGTGTTGAGCTTCAGGGTCGGCAGCGCCGGACTGAGCCGGATCAGCGTCTGGTTACTCGTCGCCCAGCCAACGAGGTTTGATACGCCGATCGCACATACTGCGAGCGCGATGGCCCGCGGCAGCAGCCGCACGGCCAGCGGACTCGGCAAGCGCTCGCCGCGCCCCTCGTCCGTCTCGATCACGGCCGCCAGCGGGCCAGGGCCCACGCGCTAGGCCGTCGGAACGCGCAACCGGGCGCGTTCGATCGCTCGCACCTCGATCGAGTTGTGCAGCAGCGCCACGAGATCCTCCGGATCGATGCCCTTGCGGCTGTAAGCTACCGCGCCGGCCCGGATCAGGTCCCGGACAAGTTGGTCGGACTCGTCACCGGACAGCACGACGATCGCGGCCTCGGGGGCGACCTCGACGATGCCGGGCACTGCACGCGGAGCGCCGCCCTTCGGCATTTCGACGTCGATCAGCGCCACATCTGGCTGGCTCGAGCCGGCCAGTGCGATCGCTTCCTCGCTGTCGGTGGCAATGCCTACGACCTCGAAATCCTGGTCGAGCGTTGCGCTGAGCAGCGATGTGATGACGAGGTCGTCGTCGGCGATCAGCAGGCGGGGCCGCTGCCGAGTTGCACGTTGGGAAGTCAAGAGACCACGGCTCCTCTCAGAGGACCGTTGCGCGGCGTCGAAAGACGGAGCGCGGGGCGCGCTCCACCCAGTTTGTCGTCACTTCGGCGTCGATCCGTGAAAATACTTCCGCCTAGGGCGGCCCGAGGAGCTTCGCGTAGTAGCGGCGATAGGTCTTCGTCGCGGCCTCGACCTTGACGACGTAGGCCCGGGTCTGGGGGAACGGGATCGCGTCAACATCGAGTTTGCGGTCCTTGGCGCGCGCTCTGGCGATCCAGTCGTTGACGTTCGTCGGGCCGGCGTTGTAGGCAGCGAGTGCCAGCGTGCGGTCGCCGTTGTAGCTGCGCAGCAGATAGCGCAGGTAGTAGCTGCCGTAGGCGATGTTTGTCGCCGGATGCGCGAGATCGGCGATCTTGAACAGGGTCCCGCCCGACTTCTGGGCCAGTAGCTCGGCCGTCGACGGCTCGATCTGCATCAGGCCCAGAGCGCCCGCGCTCGAGGTCCGCGCGTCGAACTTCGTTTCGGCATAGATCACCGCGGCGACGAGCGCCGGGTCGAGGTGCTCGCGCGCCGCCTGCTGGTTGATGATCGACACATCGCGCAGCGGATAGCTGAACTCGCGCACGAAGTGCTTGACGACCGGCACCACCAGCAGGCCGGCCACCACCGCGACGACGATCAGGACGACAAGGGCGCCGGCGCGGCGAGCGGGCCCGCTGCCGCTGCGAGTACGCCGGCGACTCACACCCCGAGAGTAGCGAGGATCTCTGCGAGCTTCATTTCGAGCTCCGCGACTGTACCGTCGTTGACGACGGCGAAGGTCGCGCGGGCTGCCTTGTCGGCCTGGGGCAGCTGCACGCGCTCGCGCGCGGCGAGGTCCTGTTGGTCGCGCAGCGCAAGGCGTTCCGCGCGCAGGCGGTCGGCGGCGACGATCGCGATCGTCGCGTCAAAGCGGTCCTGGACGCCGGCTTCGAACAGCAGCGGCGTCTCGACCACCCCGGCTCGTGGCGGCGGCGTCCGCGACTCGATCTCCGTGCGGAAGGCCTCCGTACGCTGCGCTGTGAGCGGCCACAGCAGGCCTTCGAGCCAGGCACGCTTGTCGCCGTCGCTGAACACGAGGCGCGCAATCGCGTTGCGGTCGACCTCGTCGCCATCGAACACTGACTCGCCCCAGCGCAGGCGCAGCGCCGTCTTTACGGCTTCGGTCTCGTAGAGCTCGTGCACAACCGTGTCGGCGCTGAGCCCGGCCGCCCCGAGACGTTCGAACGCGGCGAGCGCTGTCGACTTGCCCGCTCCGAGGGAACCGGTCAGTCCGACAAACGGGACCGGCATTGCCGGCCGCTACTCGGCGGCGGGGGCGTCTTCGACTACGGGCTCGGCCTCAGGCTCGGCCGGCGCTTGCAGCTCGGGTTCAGTTGCGGCCGACGCTTCCGCCTCAGCCGGCGCCTCGACCGCTGCCGCGTCAGGCCCGGTCTCCGTCTCAGCCGCGACTTCAGGCGCAGCCGCTTCGGCCTCGGAAGCCGCGGCGGGCGCCGGCGGCTCCTCTTCGCCGTCGTCGGCAAGCCGGTCCTCATCGGTCAGCTCGATCGGGTGCAGCGGCAGGATCTGGCCCTCGACGCGCTTTGCCGAGAGCGACAGACGTCGACGCTCGGAGTCGATCTCGAGGATCTTGACGCGGATCTCATCACCCGGCTGGACGACCTCGCGCGGATTCTCGACGTGGTGGGCGGCGAGCTCCGAGATGTGGACGAGACCCTCGACGCCGTCGAGGATCTCGACGAACGCGCCGAAGGTGACGACCTTCGTGACCGCGCCCTCGAGCTCGTCACCGATGTTGTAGGTCGAGACGATCCGCTGCCAGGGGTCTTCCTGGGTCTGCTTGAGGCCGAGCGAGATGCGTTGGCGGTCGCGGTCGATGTCGAGCACCTTGACCTTGACGGTGTCGCCGATCTCGAGGATCTGACTCGGGTGGTTGACGTGCGACCAGGACAGCTCAGAGATGTGGATCAGGCCGTCGATCCCGTCGAGGTCGACGAACGCACCGAAGTCGACGATGTTGGAGATCTGGCCTTCGACGACGAGACCCGGCTCGAGCCGGTCGAGGATCTGCTGGCGGACCTCCTTGCGCTCCTCCTCGAGGACCGCGCGACGCGAGAGCACGACGTTGTTGCGCGAGCGGTTGAGCTCGATCACCTTGCACTCGATCTGCGTACCCATGTACTCGTCGAGGTTGGGGACGCGACGGATGTCCACAAGCGAGGCGGGCAGGAAGCCGCGCACGCCGAGGTCGATGATCAGACCACCCTTGACGACCTCGATCACGGTCCCCTCGACCGGCTCACCGGACTCTGCTGCGGCTTCGATCCGCCGCCAGGCCTTCTCGAAGCGAGCCCGCTTCTTGGAGATGATCAGCCGTCCGTCCTGGTCCTCCTTGGTGAGGACGAGCGCGTCGACCTCTTCGCCGATCTGGACCTCATCGTGCGGGTCGACCGACTTGCGAATCGACAACTCGTTGGCCGGAATGACGCCTTCGGACTTGTAGCCGACGTCGACGAGAACCTCGTCCTGGTCGATGCGCACGACCAAGCCGGTGACGACCTCGCCCTCCTCAAAGGGGTGCAGAGTCGCGTCATAGTTGGGGACGATCTGGCCGTCGACCTCGAGCAGCAGGCCGTCAGAGCCTTCGACGACCTTCGCCACCGGGTTGTCCGCCACAGCATTCACGGCAGGCAGCGTATCGCAGCAGCGCGTTTCAGCTGCGTACGCCGCGCGTATTATCCCCACGCGATGCCAGTCAGGGCCACCAAGCGGGGAACTGCGCGAACGCCGCTGCAGCGCGACTGCGACGTCTTGATCTGCGGCGCGAGCTTCGCCGGGCTGACGCTCGCGCGCGAGCTCGAGGGCACCGGAGCGCACGTGATGCTCGTCGATCGCTACGAGGTTGGCGAGCGCTCGACGTCGGCCTGCGCGACACCGACGGAGTGGCTCGACCTGCTGGGCCTGCGCAGCTCAATCCGCCAGACCTTCGACGAGCTTGTCGTGCATACGTCGCGCTCGACCGCCCATTGGCCGCTCCCGTTCACGTACTCGACTTTCGATTACCGCGAGCTCTGCGCGGCGCTGCGCAGCGGCGCCGGCTCGAGCGAGTTCGAGACGGCGACCGTCGAGGCCATCGCGGACGGCCAGGGCGTTGCCGTGCGGACCGATCGCGGGCTCCTGCGCGCGCCCTACGTCGTCGACGCGCTCGGTTGGCGGCGTCTCCTCTCCGGCGCCGCAGAGCCGATCCAGCCGCCGCGCGCGCGGCTCTCGCGCGGTCTCGAGGTACATCCCCGCGGCGCCAGCGACGATCTCGCGATCTGGATCGACGAGCGCTACGTGCGCGCCGGCTACAGCTGGGCTTTCCCGGCCGGCGAGGAGGTGCGCGTCGGCGTCGGCTCCTACGAGCCGCGCGACCACGTCAAGGACGCCACCGTCGCGCTCGCCCGCGACCTCGAGCTCGATCCGGTCGCCTACCAGGGCAACTGGATTCCCCACAAGATTCTCCCGGCGACCGAGAACGGCGTCTTCTTTGTCGGCGACTCGGCCGGCCACTGCCTGCCGCTGACCGCCGAGGGCATCCGCCCAGCGTTCTACTTCGCGCTCGCGCTCGGCCGCGAGCTGCGCCAGGCGCTCGCCGGTCAGATCACGCGCGAGCAGGCGCTCGCGCGTTACCACTCATTCAGCGAGGCCCACGCGCGCAAGTACAACATCCTGCTGGCAGGTCAGCATCTCGCCGGGCGCACGACGGCTACGGCCCCGATGCGCTGGCTGATCGAGGCGTTCAACTCGCAGCGCCTCTCGCACTGGGCCTTCGAGCGCTACTTCCAGATCACGCCGCCGAGCACGGCACGCGCGCTGGCTACCACGTCGAGGCCGGCGAGCGTCGCCGGTGCGCTGACCTAGAAGCACCGAGCTCCCCGGCATCCGGCTCCACGGAGCGAGCTGGCGATCGTCGTACTCGCCGTCGCGCTGCACCGGCGCCTACTTCGCGTCGAGCCAGTTCTCACCGACGCCGACGTCGACCCCGAGCGGCGGGTCGAGGTCCCAGGCGCCGACCATCTCCGCCGTCAAGAGCGCGCGCACCTCATCGGCCTCCTCAGGCGGTCCTTCGACCATCAGCTCGTCGTGGATCTGCAAGATCAGCCGTGAGCGCACGCCCGCGAGGGCCGCGTGGCTGCGAACCATCGCGACCTTGATGATGTCGGCCGCGGTGCCCTGGATCACCGTGTTGACCGCGAGTCGCTCGCCGAGCGCGTGCTGCTGGCGGTTGCGCGCGCGCAGCTCGGGGATCGGCCGGCGGCGACCGAGCAGCGTCTGCACGTAGCCCTGCTCGATCGCCTGGGCGATCGTCGTCTCGATGAACTCGCGCACCGCCGGGAAGCGTTCGAAGTAGGTCGCGATGAAAGCCGCCGCCTCCTCGCGCGGGATCTGCAGGCGGTCGGCGAGGCCGAAGTCGGTTAGGCCGTAGGCGATTCCGTAGTTGATCATCTTCGCCTTCGAGCGCATGCCCGGGTCGATCTCCGACGGCTCGACCTGGAAGACCTGGCAGGCGGTCGCAGTGTGAACGTCCTCGCCCGCCCTGAAGATCTCTTTCAGCACCGGCTCGTCAGCCATCTGCGCGAGCACGCGGAGCTCGATCTGTGAGTAGTCGGCGCAGACCAGCACGTTCCCGGGGCCGGCGACGAAGCATGCGCGGACCTCGCGGCCGAGTGGCGTGCGGATCGGGATGTTCTGGAGGTTCGGGTTCGTCGAAGACAGCCGCCCGGTCGCGGCGACGGTCTGGAGGAACGTCGTGTGCAGGCGCGACTGCGCGTCGACCTGAGCGGGCAGCGGCTCCAAGTACGTCTTCAGCAGCGTCGAGAGCTCGCGCCAGCGCTCGATCATCGGCACGATCTCGTGCTCTGAGCGGATCGCCTGGAGCACCCGCGCGTCGGTCGAGAAACCCGTCTTGCCGCGGCGCTTGCGCGACAGGCCGAGCTTCTCGAACAGGATCGCGCCGAGCTGCTGCGGCGAGCCGATCACGAACTCCTCGCCGGCCACGGCGAAGATCGCCTGCTCGAGCGCGCCGATCTCCTCGCTCACGCGCGCGCCAACCTCACCGAGCCGCGGCACATCGAGCGCCAGCCCGGCGATCTCCATCTCGCGCAGCACACCGACGAGCGGCAGCTCGACATCCCGCAGCAGCCCGTCGAGCAGACGCTCCGCTAGCTCTGGCCGCTGCAGCTCGGTGAGTCGGCGAACCAGGTGCGCGTCTGTCGCGGCCGCGCTCGGCGTCGCGGTGAGTCCGCGGTCCTCGAGCAGCTCGCCCAGGGGGTAGCCGCGGCGCGCCGGATCGAGCAGGTAGGCGGCGAGCATCGTGTCGTGTGCAAGCTGCGGCGGGACCGTGCCGAGCGACTTCGCGTCGTGGGCGACGATCGGGTGCGTCGCGAGCACGCCGACGAGCTCTGCCGGATCGCCGACCTCGCCCGCCATCAGGTCCTGGGAGCTCGCAACCCCGAAGGTCCAGGACGCGGCGTCACCGAACAGCGCACCCTCCGGCACCTCCGGGGCGCGCACGGCGACAGCGAGCTCCCCCGCCCCCAGCGCCGCCAGCTGTGCGAGCGTCGTCGCGCGCGGCTTGACCGTTTCTGTCTCTAGCGCGGCTGAGCTGCCGTTACTGACCGACCCGATCGCCTCCTCCAGGCGCCGCAGCGGATCACGCAGCTCGTAGCGACGGAAGGTCTCACGCAGAGCCCCCATGTCGGGCTCGCCAGCCTGGACAGCTTCGAGGTCGAGCTCGAGTGGCAGATCGCGACGCATCGTCGCCAGGGCCTTCGAGACGATCGCGTTCTCGCGGTGCTCGACCAGGTTCGCGCGCCGCTTCTCGCCGCTGACCTCGGCCACGCGGTCGAGCACCTGCTCGAGCGAGCCGAACTTCTGGAGCAGCTCTGCCGCGGTTTTCTCGCCGATCCCCGGAACGCCGGGAATGTTGTCCGAGGTGTCTCCCTTCAGCCCGTAGAAGTCGGGGATCAGCTCGGGCGCGATTCCGTAGCGCTCGATCACCGCCGGGCGGTCGTAGAGCTTCGTCTCGGTGATCCCCCGCGCCGTCGCCATCACGCTGACCAGGCCCGCCTCGTCGACGAGCTGGAACGCGTCGCGGTCGCCAGTCACGATCGTCACTGGGATTCCTGCTGCGCGTGCGCGCTCGGCGATCGTCGCGATCACGTCGTCGGCCTCGAAGCCCTCGAGGCGCGCGTTGCGATAGCCGAACGCCTCGACCAGGGGATCGAACGCCGGCCACTGCTCGCGCAGCAGATCGGGCCGTGAGCGCCGGCCAGCCTTGTATTCGGGGTAGAGCTCACCGCGTCCCGAGGTGCCGGCGTCCCAGGCGACCACGGTCGGCGCCACGCCGTGCTCGGTGATCAGCTTGACGAGCATCGAGGCGAAGCCGAAGATCGCGTTCGTCGGCTCCCCGGTCGAGGTCGCGATCGCCTCGGGCAGAGCGAAGAAGGCCCGGTAGACGAGGCTGTTGCCGTCGATCAGGAACAGCGTTGACAACTTGGCCGGATGCTAGTGGCTCGGTCGGTTTCGGGTTTCGGGGCCGCGACCGGCCGGCGGCAGGGAGCCGGTGCCGCAGTGCTCTAGATTGGAGTGATGCGCGTTGTCCTGACCGGCGCCAGCGGGATGATCGGCGGCCGCCTGGCCGGCGCGCTGCGCGACCGCGGCGATGAGGTCATCGCGCTCAGCCGCGGTGGTGGCGAAGGCACGGCGCGCTGGGACCCTTCGAGCGAGCCGGCGCCGGTCGGCGGGGCCGACGCTGTCATCCATCTCGCCGGCGAGAACATCGCCCAGCGATGGAGCCCGGCAGTCGGCGAGCGGATTCGCTCGAGCCGCGTCGATGGCACCAACAACCTGATCAAGGGAATCGCGGCTGCCGATCCCCGCCCGACGGTGCTCCTCTGCGCCAACGCCGTGGGCTACTACGGCAACCGCGGCGACGAGCTGCTGAACGAGGACTCCGGGCCCGGAGACGACTGGCTCGCCGGCGTCTGTGTCGCGTGGGAGCAGGCAGCGCTTGCGGCCCGGCCGCTCGGTCTGCGTGTCTGCGTCCTGCGTACGGGTGTTGTTCTCGACCGCACCGGCGGCGCGCTGGGAAAGATGCTGCCACCGTTCCAGGCTGGCCTCGGCGGCCCCGTCGCGGGCGGACGCCAGTACGTCTCCTGGATCCACGCCGATGACCTCGTGACCTTCTATCTGAACGCACTCGACGACGAGCGCTTCGACGGTAGCGTCAACGCCGTCGCGCCGCACGCGGTGCGCAACGCCGACTTTGCAAAGGCCCTCGGGCACGCGCTCCACCGCCCGGCGATCGCCCCGGTCCCCGCGTTCGCGCTGAAGGTCCTCTACGGCAATATGGCCCAGATCGTCACCGACAGCCAGAACGTGTCGCCGCTGCGCGCGCAGGCGCTCGGCGTGCAGTTCACACACCCCGAGCTCGACGAGGCGCTCGCCGACACGCTCAGCCGCTGAGGCTCCGCCGCTCGATTAGCTTGCCGCCGGCGCCGACCCGGTAGCCACCAAAGCGAGCAAGCGACGTGTCGCCGTTGCTGTCGATCCGGTAGTCCCCGATCACGCTGTGGCGCTCACCGAGCGCAAAGTAGTCAGCGACCACGTCGAGCCGTCGGTTCGGATTCGCGTGCGCCCGCTGGATTGCCACGAGGACCGAGGCCATCGCCTCGTAGCCGTAGAGGCTCCAGGCGCTCGGCGCCGTCGCGAAAGCGCGCCGGTAGGCACGCAGGACAGCCTGGGCCTGCGCTGGGTATTGCGAGAGCGGCAGGATCGGGCTCGTGACGAAGGTGGTGTCGGCGGCCCCTGCGATCGCCGCCAGAAACGGCCCTGTCGCGAGCGTGCTCGGCGCGAACAGCTTGACCGCCGGCAATTGTGCGTGGAGGCGGCTCCAGAGCGCGACGACACTCGCCTGCGGCGCGGCACCGACGAAAACGGCGTTGACGTGCGATGCGGCGAGTTTCGCGATCAGGCTGGCGTCGGCCGCGGGCGAGGGGATCCGCGCCGAGCCGGCCAGCGCGACGCCGTGCGCGGGCGCGGTGGCACCGACAAGCGCAGCGATCTGTCCGTCGTAGGGCTCGCCGTCACTCAGCGTGAAGAGGCGATCGACGCCGAGATCATGCATGAAGCTCGCGACCGCGACGGCCTCTTTGGCGTCGGAGGGGACAAGCCGCGCGAGCGTGCGCTTGCCGTCGGGGTAGTAGCTCTGCGGCTCGGCGGGCTGATCGAACGGACCTGAATCGGTCAGGCCGGCGTAGGGGCTCGCGGGCGAAACCTGGAGGATGTTGTTCTCGTTGGTGATCGTCTGCGCGACAGCAGTCGCGCCGGAGTCGAAGTCCCCGATGTAGGCGATTGCATCGAGGTCCTGTCCGGCCTGGCGTGCGGCGTCGGCGGTCGTCTTTGCGTTCCAGCCGGAGCTGTCTGCATCGTTGAGCAGCGCGAGTGAGACGTTGCTGTCCTCACCGCGAGCATGGGCATCGCGCAGAGCCAGGATCTCGCCGTCGTCGATGCTCGTCATCAGCGCGCCCTGGGGGCCCTGCAGCGGCAGATCGGAGTAGACGGTCAGCGTGCTCTCGTAGGTGAAGCCACCGGGCTGCGTCCCGCCCGAGCCGCCACAGCCCGCGAGCGCCGCGGCGAGCGCTGCGACCACGACGGCTGTTCTGAGGGCGCCTTGCATCTCTCAGCCGACATTGAAGCGACGGATCTCGATCAGATGCCCGTCTTCGCCAACCCTGTAGCCGGCGAACTTCGACAGCGAGCTATCGCCGGTGCGAGTGATGTAGTAGCGCCCGATCACGCTCTTGTCGCGTGTGCCGAGGTGGAAATAGGTGTGGATCAGCGCCAACGGCTTGGTCGCCTTCTTGCCGGCGACGTTGATCGCATCGAGGATCGACTTCATAGCCTCGTAGCCGTAGAGCGCTTCGGGATAGGGGTAGTTCCGGGGATACCTGCGCTTCAACAGCCTCAGGATTGCCTGCCCGCTTTGCGGATACTGGTCGGCGGGGAGAATCGGGCTCGTCACGTAGGTGTCAGCGGTCGCCGCGCCGAGCTTGTCGAGGAACGGACCGATCGCGAGCGTGCTCGGCGCGAACAGCGCCACGCCCACGGGTAGCTCGTCGTACAGCTCCTGCCATAGCGCCACCGCACCCGGTCCCGGTTCGGCACCGACGAACACGGCGCTCGCGTGTGAGGCGAGGATTGCGGCGGCGACCGAGGCGTAGCCGGCCGGCTGGGTTGTCGCGGCGGTGTCGATCTGCGCTTGCCCGGCGAGCGTTATCCCCACCTTTACGGCGTCGCTCGCGACAAGCGGCGCGATCGCGCTGTCGAACGGGCCGTTGTAGGGCGAGTTGTCGGACAGCACGTAGACGCTCGAGACGCCGAGCTGTTGCATGAAGCTTATGGTCGCCTGGGCCTCCTTCACATCGGACGGGACAAGTCGGGCGAAGGTCCGCACGCCCGAGGGGTAGTAGGCGCCAGGCTGGCCGATGCCGTCGACAGGATTGAGATCGGTCAGCCCGACGTAGGGGCTCCACGGGCTTACCTGGAGGATGCCGGCACGGTTCGTGCTGGGCAGCGTCGTGGCGGTCGCTCCGGAGTCGTAGTCGCCGATGTAGGCGATTGCGTCGCGGTCCCGTGTCACGGTGTCGACGCTCGCCTGCGCCTGGCTCGGGCTCCAGCCGCCCGAGCTGACCGGCGAGGGGGCATCGTCGAGCGGTAAAAGATCGACGTTCAAGTCCTGGTCATCTCTGTGGGCCTGCTCGAGCGCGAGCAGTTCGCCGGCCTGGATGCTCTCCATCAGCGGCGCCTGGGGCCCCGTCGTCGGCAGGTCCGAGTAGATCGTCAGCTCACCACCGTCGGCTGCGAGCCGCGCGCCCGAGCCGCCGCAGCCCGCCAGTGCCGCTGCGAGCGCCGCAGCGACGAGCGCCGCGGCGCTGCGCCTGCTCAGGGCTGCGAGCCGCTGGCGTCGTGACCCGGCAAGTGGCGGATGACGACGCGCCCGGCCCCGGCCAGCAGCATCACGAGGAGGGCCAGCAGGAAAGCGTCGAGGCCGCTTACGCCAAGCGCCCACATCACGATCCACAAGGCAAGCCCGAACGTGGCAGCGATGACGAGGCCCATGCCCGGCGCAGTCTATGCAACTGTCGCAGCGAGTGCGCTCGCGAATTCCGACACGAGCCGACCGACCTCTGCGGCGCCTCCGCCAGGGTCGCCAGCGGCGCGAACAAGGCGCGATCCGATGATCACCCCGTCGGCGCCGGCGTCGACCGCGGCGCGCGCCTGTGCGGGACTCGAGATGCCGAAGCCGACCGCGACGGGGACGTTCGTGGCCTGCTTGGCGCGATCGATCAGGCTCGCGAGCGTGGCCGGTCCCGACGTCCGCTCGCCCGTCGTACCGGTCACGGAGACCACGTAGAGAAAGCCGGCGGCACGCGCGCCGATCAGCTCGAGGCGCGCGTCGGTCGTCGTCGGCGCGACAAGCGGGACCAGCGCGAGGCCACGCGCCAGCGCGGCCGCAGCGATCTGCTCGCCCTCCTCGTAGGGCAGGTCGGGAACGATCAGCCCGGCGATGCCTGCCGCCTGTAGGCGGGCGAGGAACGCGTCGGCGCCGGGTGTGAGCACGGCGTTGGCGTACGACATCAGGACGATCGCGACGCGGTGGCTGAGCTTTGCCGCAAGCGCGAGGACATCGTCGACCTTTATCCCGTTGGCGAGCGCCTGGGTTGCGGCGGCGTGGATCATCGGGCCATCGGCGAGCGGGTCCGAGAACGGGACGCCGAGCTCGATCAGGTCGGCGCCGGCTTCGATCGATGCCTCGGCGATCGCCAGCGACTGCTCGAGGTCTGGGTAGCCACCCATCATGTAGGGCATCAGCGCAGCCCGCTTGCCGCTGCCGGCGAACGCAGCAGCGATCCGTTCGAGCCCCGTGGCGGTCATTCGCTGAAGGCGATGACCTCGGCGAGGTCCTTGTCGCCGCGGCCCGAGAGGCAGACCGCGTCGAGCTCGGAGTCTGGGTTCTGGAGCACCCAGGCGAGAGCGTGGGCGGACTCGAGCGCCGGGATGATGCCTTCGAGCCGTGTGATCTCGCGGAATGCCTCGAGCGCGTCTGTGTCCGTGATCGCCTCGTACCGCGCGCGTCCGCTGTCGCGTAGTTGGGCGTGTTCGGGGCCCGATCCGGGATAGTCGAGCCCCGCGGAGATCGAGTGGGCCTCGAGGATTTGGCCGTCGTCGTCCTGCAGCACCGCCGACAGCGAGCCGTGGAGGACTCCGGCCTTGCCACCGGCTGTCAGTGGCGCTCCGTGGCGCCCTGAGTCGAGCCCGTCGCCCGCTGCCTCGACGCCGATCAGCTCCACCTCGGCGTCGCGGACAAAGGCACTGAACATGCCGATCGCGTTCGAGCCGCCGCCGACGCAGGCGATCACACGGGACGGCAGACGCCCGGTGCGCGCAAGCAGCTCGGCGCGCGCCTCGTCCCCGATCACGCGCTGGAGCTCACGGACGATCGCCGGGTAGGGCGCCGGGCCGACGGCGCTGCCGATTATGTAGTGGGTGTCGCCGACGTTCTCGACCCAGTCGCGGATCGCCGCCGACACCGCCTCCTTGAGCGTGCGCGCACCGGCGCCGACGGGCTCGACGCGTGCGCCGAGCAAACCCATGCGCTGGACATTGGGCTGCTGGCGGCGGATGTCCTCCTCGCCCATGTAGACGACGCAGTCGAGGCCGAGCAGCGCCGCCGCTGTCGCTGAGGCGACGCCGTGCTGGCCGGCCCCGGTCTCGGCGATCACGCGCGGCTTGCCCATCCGGCGGGCAAGGAGCGCCTGCCCCAGCGCGTTGTTGATCTTGTGCGAGCCGGTGTGGTTGAGGTCCTCGCGCTTGAGGTAGACCGGGTGACCGACCCGCTCGCTGATCGCGCGCGCCTCATACAACGGCGTCGGGCGCCCGACGTAGTCGCGGGCAAGCAGCGCCAATTCCTCACGGAAGTCAGGCGCTGCCCAGGCCTCGATCCAGGCCGCCTCCAGCTCGGCAAGGGCCGGCATCAGGATCTCGGGGACATATTGGCCGCCGTAGGGGCCGTAGCGGTGTGCGAGGCCGGTCTGCTGGCTTGCGCTCATGCGGATGCCTCAGCCGGCGCTGCAGCAGCCTCGATCGAGTGGTCCTGCGGCGCCGTCGCGCTGCCCTCGGCGACGGCGTCGATGAACGCCCGGATTTTGTCGTGGTCCTTGATTCCCGGTGCCTGCTCGACGCCGCTGGCGACGTCGACCGCGTAGGGATGTATCCGGTCGAGCACCTCCCCGACGTTATCGGGCCGCAGACCGCCACTGACGATCAGCGGCACCTTCGAGCGACGCGTCGCGAGCAGTGACAGGTCGACCCGCTCGCCGGTCCCGCCGCGCAGGTCCGGGGCATGCCCATCGAGCAGATGGAAGTCCGTGTGGAAGCGCTTGATGTCCTGCAGCGTCGCGGGTCCGCGCACCGCCATCGCCTTGATCGTGCGTGCACCGGTGCGTCGCGCGACCTCACCGGCGAACACCGGGCCTTCGTCGCCGTGCAGCTGTACCAGTGTCAACTGCGCTCGCTCGGCGACGTCGGCGATCTCCTCGAGCGTCGCGTTGACGAAGACTCCGGCGACCTCGCTGCGGCGGTGCAGGGCGGCGCCGATCCGCTCCGCCTGCTCGACACTGCAGCGACGCGGCGAGCCTTCGTAGAAGACCATGCCGACCGCCCAGGCGCCGAGCTCGACGGCGGCAAGCGCGTCATCGATGCTGCTGACACCGCAGATCTTGATCCGCGCAGACTCCATCCTCACACCGTAGCGGGGTGCTCAGCCGGAGGCCGGCAGGGTCTCGGGCCGCGTCGCGAGCGTCACCGTGACTGTCGTGTGAGCGCTCCCGCGGACGATCCCGAGCTTCACCGTCTGGCCGGGCTTGTCACGGATTATCGCGTTGCCGAGCTGACCATCGTTGTGGATCGGGTCACCGTCGATCGAGACGATGATGTCGCCGCCGACGGCGATCTGGGTGATGCCGTCGGCGAGGGTGACAGTCCTGCTCGACGCGCGCAGGCCCGCGCGCGCAGCCGGTGAGCCGGGCGCGACCGTCTCGATCAACGCCCCGGTGCTCACGCCGAGATGCAGTGAGGCGAGCGACGGCGTAACGCTCGTCGTCTCGACGCCGAGGTAGCCCTCGGTAACGCGACGGTGCGTCTCGAGCTGGGGGATCACGAACTTCGCCGTGTCGATCGGGATCGCGAAGCCGATCCCGACGTTGCCGTCGCTGCCGCTCGCGGTCTGGATCTGCGAGTTGATGCCGATCACCTGGCCCTCGGCGTTGATCAGCGGCCCGCCGGAGTTGCCCGGGTTGATCGGCGCATCGGTCTGGATCACGTCGCCAACGGTGAAGCCATTCGGTGCGCTGATGTCGCGCTGGAGCGCGGAGACGACGCCGGTGGTCAACGTGCGCTGTAGGTCAAAGGGGTTGCCGATCGCGACAGTCGGGTCGCCGACCTCGACGGTGGCGGAGTTGCCGAGCGGGAGAACATCGAGATGCTCGCCGGCAGGATCGACCTTGAGCAGCGCGAGATCGTCGTCGGGGTCCTTGCCGATCACCGTCGCCGCGACCGTGCGACCGTCAGCGAACTCGACTGTGATCTTGACCGCACCGTCGATTACGTGCGCGTTCGTGAGGATCGTGCCGTTCGAGCGGATCACGAAACCCGAACCGGTCTGGCTGCCCGACTGCTGCGTCGGCAGGAAGTTGAATGGTGAGCTCGTATTCTCGACGACCTTCGCCGAGACGAACACGACGCCCGGCGCGTCGCGCTTATAGATCTGGCGCGGGGTCAGGCCGACGTCAGTTGCTGCCGGGCCACTCGGCACATCCTCAACGACCGTCGTGACCTCATGACTGCGGTGAAACCCAAGCGCGAGCAGGACGGCGGCGACGATCGCGCCGCCAACGAGCGCAGCCAGCAGCTGGCTGATCGAGCTGTTGCGCATCTCTCGTCGCATGGGCCGACGGTCCAGTGTGACCCTGCCTAGTCAACAGGCCCTAAATCGCCGCGCCCAGCTCGGCGCGCATCTCGCGCAGCGCGGCTGCGGGGTCGCCATCGCGCATCAGCCGCTCGCCGATCAGGGCCGCATCGACGCCCGCGGAGCGCAACCGGCGCAGGTCGGCGATCTGCGTGATGCCCGACTCGGAGACGACGACGGCGCCGTCCGGCATACCGTCGAGCAGCGCGAAGGTGCGCTCGGGATCGACGCTGAAATCGCGCAGGTCGCGGTTGTTGACGCCGATCAGCTGCGCGCCGATCGCCGCCGCGAGCTCGAGCTCGGCAGCGTCGTGGACCTCGACGAGCGCGTCCAGTGAAAGCTCTCGCGCCGCGTCGTGGAGCTCGCGCAGCAGACGCTGCTCGAGCGCCGCGACGATCAACAGGATCGCCGAGGCGCCGGCGGCGCGGGCCTCGTGCAACTGGTAGGTGTCGACGATGAAGTCCTTGCGCAGCAACGGCAGCGCGCACGCGCCAGCCGCGGCGCGCAGGTCGTCAAGCGAACCCTGAAAGTGGTGGCGCTCGGTCAGCACCGAGATTGCGGCTGCGCCACCCGCTTCGTAGGCGCGCGCGACAGCGGCGACGTCCGCTTCAGGGCGGATCGGCCCGGCCGACGGCGATGCCCGTTTGAACTCGGCGATCAGCGCGAGGCCTGGTTGCGCCAGGGCTTCGCGCAGGCTTGGGCGCTCGGGCCGCGCTGTGTCTACCAACTCGCCGAGCGAGACTGCGCGTTTGCGTGTCGCAAGGTCGGCGCGCGTGCTCGTGAGGATGTCGTCGAGGACCGTCATGGTTTGCGTGTGGCGAGGATGAATGCCTCGAGCGTGGCAGTGCCGCGACCGTCCTCGACTGCCGCGCGGGCCTTCTCGACACCGTCTGCGAGTGAGTCGGCATTGCCGGCGGCGTAGATCGTGGCGCCGGCGTTGACGAGCGCGAGATCGCTTGCGGGGCCTCGCTCGCCGGCCAGCACGGCGCGGGTCAGCGCTGCGTTGTGGGCTGGGTCGCCGCCCGCGAGCGCGTCGGCGTCGCCGACCTCGACGCCGAGGTCCTGCGGCTTGACCGTGTAATCGTCGATCTGCTCGCCGTTGATCTCGATGATCCGGGTGGCGGCGGTGGTGGAGATCTCGTCGAGCCCATCCTCACTCGAGACGACCAGCGCACGCTCGACGCCGAGGCGCGCCAGCGCGCCGGCGACGGTTTCCAGATAGGCGGCGTCGGCGACACCGAGGAGCTGGCGACGCGCGCCGGCTGGATTCGTCAGCGGGCCAAGGAAGTTGAAGATCGTGCGCACCGCGAGGTCGCGGCGGACGGGGACCACGAAGCGCGTCGCCTGGTGGTGGCCGGGCGCGAACATGAAGCCGAAACCGACCTCCTCGATGCAGCGCGCGACCTGCTCCGGCGCGAGGTCGATCTTCGCGCCGAGCGCCTCGAGCAGATCGGCCGAGCCCGAGCGGCTCGTCGCCGATCGGTTGCCGTGCTTGGCGACGGCGCAGCCTGCCGCCGCCGCGATCAGCGCCGCCGTCGTCGAGACGTTGAAGGTCGAACGCCCACCGCCGGTCCCCGCGGTGTCGACGAGCCCGTCGCGATTGACGAGGACAGGTAGCGCGAATGCGCGCATCGTCTGCGCCAGGCCGGCGAGCTCATCGACGGTTTCGCCCTTCGTGCGCAGCGCGATCAGGAATCCGGCGATCTGAACGGGCGAGACCTCGCCGGCCATGATCTCGGCGAGCACACCCGCCGCCTCGTCACTGCGGAGGTCGCGCCTCGAAGCGAGGGCATCAAGGGCACGCGTGACGATCTCGTTTTGGATCTCGCTCATCGCTCGCGCAGGAAGTTGCGCAGCAGCTCCATACCGTCGTCGGTCAGGATCGACTCGGGATGGAACTGGACGCCTTCGGCCGGCAGTTCGCGGTGGCGGATCCCCATCACAACGCCAGCGCCGCGGGCCGATATCTCGAGGCAGTCGGGGACGTCGTCGGCGACGATCAGCGAGTGGTAGCGCCCGACGGTCAGCGGGTTGCGCAGGCCGTTGTAGATCGTCCGCCCGTCGTGCTCGATCGTGGCGGTCTTGCCGTGGACCGGCTCGTGGCGGATCACCGCGCCGCCGAACGCCTGTGCCATCGCCTGGTGGCCGAGGCAGACGCCGAGCGTCGGGATGCCGGCCTCGGGAAAGCGGCGCACCACCTCCAGCGAGATGCCGGCCTCGTTCGGCGTGCACGGCCCTGGTGAGACGATCACCCTGTCGGGCCGCGTTTCGAGCAGTTGATCGACGCTCGCTCGATCGTTGCGGACAACTTCGACGTTTACATCAAGCTCGCCGAGGTATTGGACGAGGTTGTACGTGAAGGAGTCGTAGTTGTCGATCACGAGCGCGCGCACAGGACGAGCCTAACGGCCGCTCGCATCCAGACCCCGCTGAGCCCTTTGGCGCGCCTCAGCTGGTATAGTTGCTTGAGCAAGCGATTTTATTAGCCGGCTGCCATCCGCTCAGTCCCAAGGAGGAAACGCAATGCCAGCAACAACAGCAGTGGGAATCACCCCCGGCACCTACAGCTTGGATCCGATTCATTCGAACGTCACGTTCACAGTTCGCCATTTCGGGGCCGGCAAGTTCCGCGGAGCATTCACCGATTTTGACGCCAGCCTCGTCGTGAGCGATGACGGCGAGCTCTCGATCACCGGCTCAGTCAAGGTACCGAGCGTCTCGGTCAAGGAGCCGAAGCTTGCGGGCCACCTCCAGTCGCCCGACTTCTTTGACGCCGAGCGCTACCCGGAGATCACGTTCAAGTCAACGAGCATCACGGCGAGCCCTGACGGCAGCCTCGAGGTCGAAGGCGACCTGACGCTGAAGGGGATCACCAAGCCCGTGCAGGCGCAAGGCGAGCTCACCTACACCGATGACGACGGTTACGGTGGCCAGCGCGCCGGCGTCGAGCTCACGACGACGATCGATCGCACGGAATTCGGCGTCAACTTCAACGCCCAGCTGCCCGGCGGCGCCGCCGTAGCGGCTAACGACGTGACGCTCCAGATCGAGTTCGAGCTGAAGAAGGACGCGTAGCCGCGATGCGCATTCTCGGCATCTCCGGGAGCCTGCGCAGCGGCTCGCACAACTCCCGCCTGCTGGCGGCGGCCTCGCGGCTGCTGCCGGCGGACGTGGAGTACGTCCGCTTCGACGGGCTGAAGGCGGTGCCGCCGTTCGACGAGGACGACGAGGCAAACCCGGATCCGGCGGTAGCGCATCTGCGCTCGGAGATTTCGGCGGCCGACGGCCTCCTGATCGCAACGCCCGAGTACAACTCGTCGATCCCAGGCCAGCTCAAGAACGCGATCGATTGGGCGTCCCGGCCATTCGAGGAGACGGTGCTACGCAACAAGAACGCAGCGGTGATCGGCGCCAGCACCTCGATGTTCGGCGCCGTCTGGTCGCAGGCCGAGACACGCAAGGTGCTGGGCGCTGGCGGCGCGCGCGTGCTCGACCGAGATCTGCCGCTCCCCTACGCCGAGGAGCACTTCGATGAAGCTGGACGACTCACCGATCCTGACCTGGAGGCGACGCTCGAAGAAATCCTGACCGAGCTCGTGGCGCAAGTGCAACGCAGCCTGGATACGCGGGCGGCGCAGGCAGTCGGCTGAGCGCTGCCGGGACGACGGCCGGGATCAGGCATTCGGCTGAGCGCTGCCGGAGCACCGGCCGCGGCCGGTCTCAGCCGCGCAGCGCTCCGCTCTCGATCAGCTCGACGAGCACGTCGGACTCGTCGCGTAGCACGTGCCCGTCCTCAAACTCGATCGCCGGCAGCCGCTGCTGGCCTGTCAGCGCGATCAACTCGGTCCGGCGCCCGCCCAGCAACGAGGGGTGCTTGACCGTCTCGTACTCGATCCCCGCCTCGTCGAGCGCGCGCTGAACCTGCCAGCAGGGATGCGGGCCCTTGATCGCGGTGCCGCTGCAGCGGTGGAACTTGATCGCCATGTGCTCTGCTCAGGGCCAGCCGGGCTGCTGGCCGGCGAGCTCGATCGCCCGCAGCACAGCACGCGCCTTCGCCTCGGACTCGCGGAACTCGTTGTCCGGCTTCGCGTCCGCAACCGTACCGCCTCCAGCCTGGACGTGCGCGACGCCGTCCTTGACGACGACGGTGCGAATGTGGATCGCCGTGTCGAGATCGCCGCTGTAGCTGAGATAGCCGATCGCGCCGCCGTAGCTGCCGCGCTTGACCGGCTCGAGCTCGTCGATGATCTGCATCGCGCGCACCTTCGGCGCCCCTGACAGCGTCCCCGGCGGCAGCGTTACGCGCAGCGCGTCCATCGCCCCGACGCCCTCGCGCAGCGTCCCCGAGACGGTGCTGACGATGTGCATCACGTGGCTGTAGCGCTCGATCTCCTTCAGCGTTTCGACGCGGACGCTGCCGTACTCGCTGACACGACCAAGATCATTGCGCCCAAGATCGACGAGCATCATGTGCTCGGCGATCTCCTTCGGGTCGGCGAGCAGCTCCGCTTCGAGCGCGGCATCGGCCCGCGCATCGGCGCCACGCGGGCGCGTACCGGCGACCGGGCGCGTGACGACGCGGCGCCCGGTGACGGTGATCAGCGGCTCCGGGCTCGCACCCGCGAACTGAAAGTCGCCGAAGTCGAGGAAGTACATGTAGGGGCTCGGGTTGACGATCCGCAGGCCGCGATAGATCGAGAACGCGTCGACCTCGACCGGCGCCGACCAGCGCTGCGAAGCCACCACCTGAAACGCATCGCCGGCGTAGACGTACTCAATGATCCGAGCGACGATCTCCTCGAAGCGCTCGCGCTCCATGTTCGAGCGGAATTCGGGCAGCGGGCGCGGCGGGAGCGGATCCAGCGGAGCCGGAACCGGCCCTTCGAGCCTGTGGCGAACGCTCGCGATCGTCTCCAGCGCGCGTTCGTAGGACGCTTCGATATCGCCCTCATCGGTATGGACGTGCGCGAGGATTGTCATCGTGTGCTTGAGGTGATCGAAGACGACGAGCACATCGGTCAGCATCAGCGCCATATCCGGTAGGCCGATCGGGTCGGGGTTGACCTCGCCGAGCGGCTCGACCGTGCGAACGAGGTCGTAGCCGAAGAACCCGACAGCGCCGCCGGCGAACGGCGGCAGGCTTTCGAGCGGAGCCTGCTTGTAGCGCGCGACCGCCGCTGCGGCGATCGCGTAGGGGTCGCCGTCGTCGCCGAGCGACCAGCGGACCACCTCGCGCGGCTCGAAGCCGATGAACGAGTAGCGCCCGAACGTGACGCCCTGCTCGGCCGATTCGAGCAGGAACGCCGGGCCGCCGCCGCGCAGCTTCAGAAACGCCGAGACCGGCGTCTCGGTGTCGGCGATCAGCTCCTGCGAGAGCGGGATGAGGTTGTGCTCGCGCGCGAGCACGCGCACCTCGTCGAGCGCGGGACTAACGCCGCCGGCCATCGAGCACCCGCTCGACATCGCGCAGCCGCCGCTCGCGACCGGCGATCAGGACGAGCAGGTGGTAGACGACGTCGGCGGCCTCCTCATCGACGCGCTCGTCGCTTTCCTCGCGCGCCGCTCGCGTGACCTCCTCGGCTTCCTCGATGACCTTCCCACCGGCGCGCACGGGGTCGTCCAGCAACTCGACCGTATACGAGCCGGCCGGGCGCTCGCGCGCACGGTCGGTGAGCGTCCGCTCGAGCGCCGGCAGCACCTCGTGCGGGGCCACCGGCTCCAGCTCGCCGCGATGGAAGCAAGTTCGCTCGCCGGTGTGACAGGCCGGCCCAGCCGGCTCGACCAGCGCGAGCACGGCGTCGCCGTCGCAGTCCAGGCGTAGCGCCCTGACTGCTTGAGTGTTGCCGCTCGTCGCCCCCTTGTGCCAGAGCTCGTCGCGCGAACGACTCCAGAGGTGCAGCTCACCCGTCTCGCGCGTGCGCGCAATCGCCCGCGCGTTCGTATAGGCGAGCGTCAACACCTCACCGGTGTTCCAGTCCTGCACGATGCACGGCACGAGGCCCCGCTCGTCGTAGGCGATCTCGCTGTCCATCGGACGATCTTAAACGCCACTCGCCCCGGGGGCGCACGCGCTGTCGGCTTGACGTGTCCCGATCGACTGCGACGCGACCGCCCCGGCGCACTTTCGAGACGACGAGCTAGTCGATCCCGAGGCGATCGAGCAGAGCGTCGTCGGCGCGCCAGTGGCGGCGCACCCGGACGTTGAGCGAGAGGTGCACGCGCCCCTGGAGCTCGCGCTCGAGCTCGCGCCGCGCGGCTGTGCCGATCGCCTTGATCATGTGGCCGGCGTGCCCGACGACGATCCCCTTCTGGGAGTCCGTCTCGACCCACACGAGGGCGTCGATCCGCGTCAACTCGGGGTTGCGCTCGTCCGGCGCGATGTCCTCGATGACGACGCCAACGGCGTGCGGCAGCTCCTGGAAGGTGCGACGCAGGACCTGCTCACGGATCAGCTCGGCGAGCAGCTCACCACGCGCCAGGTCCGAGTGCTGTTGTGGCTCGTAGAGGAACGGACTCTCGGGCAGCTGGGTCGCGAGGTGGCTGACGAGCGCACCGACGCCGCCCCCGGTGCGGGCCGAGATCGGGAAGACGTCGGCCGCCTCGGGGGCGATCGCGGCGGCGTTCAGCAGCGCCTGGGCTTCGCGCTCGCGGTTCAGGCGGTCGACCTTGTTGACGGCGACCGTTACGGGGATCGCCACCTCGGCCAGCCGGGCGGCGATCCGACGGTCACCGGCGCCGATCCGCTCGTCGCCGTTGAGCACGAAAAGGATCGCGTCGGCCTCGGCGAGCTCGCGCTCGACCCGACTGGCCATGCGCTGGGTCAGGGCGTCACGAGGGCGCTGAACACCCGGCAGGTCGACCAGCACGAGTTGCCAGTCCGGGCCTGTCGCGACACCGCGGATCGCGCGCCGCGTGGTCTGCGGTCGGTCGGAGACGATCGCGACCTTGGTGCCGACGATCGCGTTCGTGAGCGTCGACTTGCCAACGTTCGGCCTGCCGGCGAGCGCGACGAAGCCGGCACGCGTCGGCGCGCTCACCAGCTCAGCAGCTCAGCCTGGAGCGCGAGCATCTCCCCGGCGTCGGCCTCGTGATCCATGCCGACGAGGTGGAGCACGCCGTGGACGACAGCTTCGCGCAGATCGGCGGTGTGCTCGGGGCAGATCACGACGTCGCCGAGCTCGCGCGGCCCGGGGACCCCGGGATCGGCGCCGTCGATCGGGAACGACAGCACGTCGGTCGGGGCATCCTTGGCGCGGTGCTCGCGGTTGAGAGCAGCGATCGACGGAGGGTCAACGAAGTCGAACGCGACGTGGCCGTCGTCGATCCCGGCGCTGGCGGCGGCAAATCCGGCAAGGCGCTCGATCTCGGCGATCGGCAGGTCCGCGGGCGGGCGGCCGACGATCTCGACTTCGAGCATCAGCTGCGGATGCGCTTGGACGCGATGTCCGGCGCGGAGCGCAGCGCGTGGCCGTCGTAGGCCTCGACGATACGCTGCACGAGGCGGTTGCGGACGACGTCGGTCGGAGCCATTGTGACGAAGTCGACGCCCTCGACCTCGGCCAGGATCTCGCCGACGACGACGAGCCCCGACTGCTGCTCGCGCGGCAGGTCGACCTGGGTGATGTCGCCGGTCACGACCATCTTCGAGCCGAAACCGAGTCTTGTCAGGAACATCTTCATCTGCTCGGGCGTCGTGTTCTGCGCCTCATCGAGGATCACGAACGAATCGTTGAGCGAGCGGCCACGCATGAACGCCAGCGGCGCGATCTCGATCACGCCCCGCTCGAGGTGCTGGGTCACCTTCTCGGGGTCGATCATGTCGTGCAGCGCGTCGAACAGCGGGCGCAGGTAGGGGTCGATCTTCGCCATCAGATCGCCGGGCAGGAAGCCCAGCCGCTCGCCGGCCTCGACCGCGGGGCGCGTCAGGATGATCCGGTTGACCTCGTGGCGCGACAGCGCGGCGGCGGCCGTCGCGACAGCGAGAAATGTCTTGCCGGTCCCGGCAGGGCCGATCCCGAAGGTGATCGTGTTGTGGCGGATCGCGTCGATGTAGCGCTTCTGGCCGATCGTCTTCGGCGCGAACCGGCGCCCGCGATGGCTCCAGACGACGTCGTCGAGCAGCTGCGCAGGCGACGAGTCGATCGCGCCGCGGACCGATGCGATCGTCGCCTCGGACAGGCCGTGGCCCCGCTCGTCGAGCGCGCCGAGCTCCTCGATCGTGCGCGCCGCGAGCTCAACCGCGTCCGGCTCGCCGTCGAGCGTCAACAGGTTGCCGCGCAGGAACACGCTGCAGCCCAACTGGCGCTCGAGGGCCTGCAACAGCTCGTCCTTGTTGCCGGCCAGCGCGGCGGCGAGATCGTTCGGAAGCTCGAGCTGGGTTCTCACGTCGCGCTGAGCGCCTCACGCACCTGCTCGGAGACCCGCTTGCCGTCGGCGCGCCCGGCGACCTCGGCAAGCGCGATCGGCATCACCTTGCCGAGCTCCTGCGGCCCGCTGGCACCGGACTGCGCCACGGCACGGACGACGATCTCGTGCAGCTGCGCATCGTCAAGCTCAGCCGGCAGGTAGGCCGCGATCAGCTCGCCCTCGCGTGCTTCGCCGTCGGCGAGGTCTGCGCGTCCGCCGTCACGGAACGCACGCTCGGCTTCGCCGCGACGCTTGCGCTCGCGGCGCAGCACGGCAAGCTCGTCGCTGGAGCCCTCCTTCGCCGCCTTTTGGAGCTCGGAGAGCAGCAGCCGCAGCGTGCCGACCACCTCCTTCTCGCCCGCCTTCATCGCGGTCGTGAGATCGCTCTTGACTGTGTCAATGATGCTCATCGCCGTCTAAGAGGATACGCGGGGATCGGCGCCGGCGAACAGCATCGCCAGCCATTCGGAGTCGATCCTGCGCTCGTGCTCCTGGAGTCCGTGGCGGGCACCCAGATCGGCGGCGAGCTCGTCGCCCTGGGGCGCGAGGAGACCAGACGCGATCAGGACGGCAGGCGGGTGCTCGAGACGGCTCGAGAGTTCGAGCAACGGGCCGAGCAGCAGGTTGGCGACGATCGTCGGCGCCGGCGGCAGCGGATCTGTGCGAAGGTCGCTTTGGCGGGCCTCCAGCGTGACGCCGTTGGCCGCCGCGTTGGCCAGCGTCGCCTCGATGCAGACGGGGTCGAGATCAAGCGCCGCCACGGGCGCGTAGCCGAGCTTCGCCGCTGCGATCGCGAGCACACCCGAGCCACAGCCGATGTCGAGCAACGCACCAGAGGCTCGCCCGGCGCATTCGATGTCGACGAGCAGCTCGAGACATAGTCGCGTCGTCGCATGCGCACCGGTGCCGAACGCCTGGCCGGGATCGATCACGACGTCGATCAGGCCGCTCGCGGGCTCGTGCCAGGGCGGGCGCACGTGCAGCCGATCGGCGACGACGATCGGCTGGTGGAATACGCGCCAGCGCTCGGACCAGTCGTCGGCGATCTCGCTCGTGGTGACGGTCACGAGGGCCTCACCGATGCTCGCCTCGAGCGTCGGCAGGCTGGGCAGCTCGCCCTCGTAGCCGTAGACCACGTACTCGATCGTGTGCTCGTCGATCTCGACCTCCTCGAGCCCGGCGGGCGATAGGACGAGCAGCTCGGCGAGCGCTTGGTCTGACTGTGCGCGCTCTACGCGAACCGCAAGGCGGATCACGCCGCGTGCGGGCGCAGCCAGCGCCGCAGCTTGGCGCGCACCGAGCCGTCCTCACGCAGGTTTTCCTCGGTGACGGTGGCGCTCAGCTGCTCGAGGAGATCGCGTTGCTCGGGGGTCAGCCGGCGCAGCACCTGGACGTTGACGACGATCACAAGGTCGCCACGGCCATTGCGGCGCAGGCGCGGCATACCGCGGCCGCGCAGCGTCAGTCGCTCGCCGGGCTGGGTGCCGGGCTCGATCGTCACCGTTTCCGTACCGTCGAGCGTCGCGACGGAGATCGTCGTACCGAGCGCGGCGAGCGGGCCGGAAACGTCGACCAGCGTGATCAGGTCGTCACCTTCGCGGTGGAAGCGCTCATCTTCGGCGACGTGGATCAGCACGTAGAGGTCGCCGGCTGGCGCGCCGGCCTCGCCGGCGTGGCCGCGGCCGCCGAGGCGGACGCGCTGGCCATCGGCGATCCCGGCCGGGATGTCAACGCTGATCGTGCGACTCATCATCTTGCGACCGCTGCCGCGGCACTCGCTGCACGGCTGCTTCGCGACGCGCCCATCGCCGCCGCAGACATCGCAGACGAAGGTGCGCATCACCTGCCCGAAGGGCGTCCGCGTCACGCCCTGAAGCTGGCCGGAGCCGCCACAGCGCTCGCACGTCTCGATCGGCGTGCCCGGCTCGGCGCCGTTGCCATGGCAGTGCTCGCAGCGCTCGACGGCGTCGTAGGTGATATCGAACGCTCCGCCGCTGGCGGCCTGCGCGAGGTCGAGCTCGAGCTCAACGCCGACATCGCCCCCGCCGGCCGGGCGGCGCGCGCCGCCACCGCCGAAGATCCCGCCGCCGCCCGAGCCAAAGAACTGCTCGAACAGGTCGCCGAGCGAGCCGAACTGGTCGAAGTTCGACTGGTAGCCACCGGAGCGCAGCCCCTCATGACCGTAGCGGTCATAGGTCGCCCGCCGGTCGGGGTCGGAGAGGATCTCGTAGGCCTCGGCCGCCTCCTTGAACTTCTCCTCGGCGTCCGGATCCTCGGTGTTGACGTCCGGGTGCAGCTCGCGCGCGAGCTGGCGAAAAGCCTTCTTGATCTGCACCTCATCGGCCTGGCGCGAGACGCCAAGCACTTCGTAGGGATCGCGCGGCTGGGCCTGGCTCGCCACTAGCTGTATGCGTCCTCGACGAAGCGCGAGAGCTGGCGCGCCACCGACTGGACGCTCGCGATCGCGGTCGCGTAGTCCATCCGCACGGGCCCGATCACCGACACCGTGCCGAGCCGCTGCGCCGCCTGGCCGTAGGGCGAGGCGACGATGGCAAGCGTCTGGAGACCCGGCACGTCGTTCTCGCTGCCGATCCGCACAAACGTGCCGCGTTCGGCGAGTGCGCGGCGCAGCAGCTCTACAAGAGCCACGCGCTCCTCGATCAGCGCCATCAGCTCGTTCACCTCATCGATGCTTCCGAGGCGGTGCGCGCCGAGCAGCCGCGAGGTGCCGTCGATGTAGAGCACGTCCTCGCCGCCGCCGCCGAGCTCGGCGAAGGCAGGGGCAAGATGGTCGATGAACGCGCGCTCGCGGGGGCCGAGCTCGGCGTCGGACAGCAGCCGCTGGCCGAGCATCCGCGCGCCGACCGGGAGTCCCCCGACCCGCTCGTTGAGGTACTCGGCGGCCCAGGCGACGAGGCCCGGATCGATCGGCGCCTCGAACGTCCGCAGGAACTTCGAGACGCCTCCGGACGAGGTGATCACGACGACCATCACGACACCGCCGGGCAGCGTCAGCACCTCGACTCGATGGACAAGCGCCCGCTCGATCGCCGGAGCCGTGGCGACAGCGAGCAGGTTCGTCATCTCCGCCAGCGCCTCGGTCGTGGCGCGCAGCGCCTGGTCCAGCTGGCGGCCCTCCGGACTCAGCGACACCGGCGCCTCGAGTGCGACCGACGGGCTGGCGAGCAGCCTGTCGACGATGTAGCGGTGACCCGCCTCGGTCGGCATCCGTCCCGCCGAGGTGTGGGGATGGGCGAGCAGCCCGTGCTCCTCGAGCAATGCCAGCTCGTTGCGGATCGTCGACGAAGCGCCGCCGAGCTCGGGGTCTGCAGCAAGCGTCTTCGACGCGACAGGCTGTCCGGTCGCGACGTATGTCTCGACGACCTTCAGCAGGATCGCCTCCTGGCGCGGGGAAAGCGCTCTGCGCCCGTCACGGGCCGCGCTGCGCTCGCTGCCTTCTGAGCCTGCGGTTGGCATCCACCGATCTTACGGGCCGCGCCCGCGCGTTCTAGAGCTCGAGCTCAGCGGTCGCGCCACGGATGATCGCCTTGCCCTGCTGAGTCGCGCTGGCGCTGACGATCGCGCGGCCGTCGCGGTGCTCGGTCACAGTCGAGGTGACCTCGATCTCGTGCTCGGGCACGGCGGTGCCGCGAAACTGGACCGCGAGCCGCTTCAGCTTCTCCGGTCCGCCGGCGGCCTCGGTCTGGGCCCGCGCGACGAGCGCCATCGTGTAGAGCCCATGGAGCACCCGGCCCGGCAACCCGACCGATTTGGCGAGCTCATCATCGATGTGAATCGGGTTGAAGTCGCCGGACGCGCCGGCGTAGCGGAACGTCACGTAGCGGTCAGGCGTGACGCGCAGCAGCGGCAGCTCGGGCCCCGGCTCGGCTTTGCTCACGGGCGCGGCCTCACGATCACGGTCCAGGTGCCACGGCTGACCTCGGTGTCGCGCTGGTTGCGCGAGATCGAGCGGAAAATGTAGAAGCGCATGCCGACCCGCTCGCTCACGTCGACGAGCGAGATCTGCGTCGCGATCTCATCGCCGGCGACCACGAGCTCCCCCCACTCGAACTCCTGGCCGCCGTGCAGCAGCATCTCGAAGTCGATTGCGAGTTCCGGATCATGCATCGCGTGCTCGAAAGCAGAGGCCGCGTAGACGGCGGCGAACATCGGCGGCGCGACGAGGTCCGGATACCCGCCGGCGCGTGCCGTGTCGAGATCGAGGTGGAGCGGGTTCGTCTCCCCCACGGCACGCGCGTACTCGCGGATCTTCTCGCGCCCAACCGCGTAGTGCTGGACGGGAAAGACGCGCTGCGCCCGATCGAGCTCTGGTGCACTCACGCGCGACCCCTCACGGCCGCGGACAATAACGTCAGGCGCCTGCGCGACCGGCGCGCGGGCGGCGCCGGTCGCAGCTGGTCACCTGTCTCAGAACGGGATCGGCTCGGCTTCGAGCTCGCCGTCGGCCGTGTCGGCGACGGTCGCGCCGCGCGAGCTGAGGAACTCAACGCTCTCGGCGATGATCCCAACCGCCTGGCGACGCTCGCCCGCGGAGCTCTCCCATTCATGCCAGTCGAGTCGCCCGTCGACCGCCACCGGACGCCCCTTTTCGAGGAATCGCGCGCAGGCTTCGGCGCTCGCCCCGAAGACCGAAACGTCGAAGTAGTTGGGCTTTTCCTCGTACTCCCCGGTCTCGCTGCTACGCCAGCGCGTACTGCAGGCGACGCGCAGCCGGCAGACGCTGTGCCCGCCCGTCGTCGAGCGCAGGTCGGGGTCCTTTGTCAGATTCCCTACGATCACCACCCGGTTGATGGTTGGCACGGAAACACTCCTTCCCTCGTTGGCGCACCTTCACGGGCCAAGCTACGCGGCACTTGGGTTGGGACTCGTCGATCGCGCGTCTCCGAGCAGCGACGGCGGCAGCTCGCCGCAACGCGCGAGATCGAGGACCGCAACCGACGGCGCCGCGCGCTCGCGCTCGACCGCGCGCTCGAGCGCCCGCGCCGCCGGCGCCGTCGCGTAGTACACGACACCCGCAACACGCCGGCTGCGCGCCCAGCCGCGCACGATCGCCTGCAACCGCTGGGGCGCCTTCACGGTCAGCTCCACCTCGACCGCGATCGGCAGCGATCGGCGCGCCAGCGCCACGCAGACGAGATCCGGCCTGTGGACGTCGGGCGAGCTGCCGAACCCGAGCTCAGCGCTCGCGATCAGCGTGCCGCCCCGCTCCCAGGCCCGAAGCTCGCGCTCGGAATGGACGCTGAAGCGCCCGCCGAGTGAGCGCTCGAGCGCTCGCGCGACCCGAGCGCAGGCGAGCAGGTGGATGAAGCCGGCGGGCGACACCCGCTGCACCCCGAGCTCCGCCCGCCCGGCTTCGCGCAGGCCGCGCCGCGTGCAGACCCAGAGTGCCGGCTCGCCGGCGAGCAGCCGCACCTGCTCGACGAGCCGGTCGTTGACCATCAGCCGCAGCCGCGCGGTAGCCGCGGTCTCGCTCAGGCCGGCAACGTCGGCGAGCTCTGTCGCCGCCGCCGCGCCGATGCCGGCGAGCCAGACAAGCATCGTTTGCCTGCCGTCCTTCGTCATCGATCTCTCCTTTCAGGGATGGAAGATCTGCGCGATCGCACAGACCCCGGGCCCGGCGACGGCAGCGCTCCCGGGTGCGAGTGACTTGATTGCGTCAGGGTGGAGCACGTACTCGCGGCCCTGCGTGCGTGTCGAGCGCCCCGTCGCGATGTTGTGCGAGAGCTCGACGCTGCGGTTCCAGACCACGCGCGTGCCGGCGATCTGTGCGATCAGCTCGGCCGAGTCGGGCACGCTCTGGCGGTGCGCGACGACAGTCTCGACATTGCCGAGCACCTGCTCGAGCAGCTCGTCACCGCCGGCTCGGAGGTCTGCGAGCTCCTGCGTGGCGAGCAGCATGTTGAGGCCAGCGGCTCGCGCCCGCCCGAACAACCGCGCTACCGCGCCAGCACCGATCGCCGAGAACTCGTCGATCACAACGATCGCCGGAACCGGCGCGCGCTGGCACGCGGCGGCAACGGTCAGCAGATCCTGCACGATCGCCGCGCCGAGCATGTGCGCCAGCAGCGGCAGGCGATCTGCTTCGAGGCGGAAATACACGATCGAACGCGAGCGAACCGCAGTGAGGAGGTCGATGCAGACCAGCCCCGGACGCGGCTCCAGCCACGGGCCGAGCTCCGACTCCACGAGGATCGCGAGGCGGTCGCGTGTCCCGGCGAGCCCGCTGCGCTCGCGCGCGCCGAGCGAGTCGAGATAGCCGAACAGCGCCCGGGCGGCGCGCTCGTCGGCCAGCCGACGCGCGGCCAGCTCGAGCTCGCGTGGATCCATCAGCTCGAGCAGCCGTCGCGGTGTCAGGCCTGGCCCGGCGGCGCGCACCGCGTGGGCGATGTAGCGCTGCGCCTGACGCAGGTAGTGCGGCTCGCTGTAGGACTCTCCGGCGAGCGCCTTGTCGGCGATCTCGCTCGCGCTGCCGTGGGCATAGGGGTTGTAGACGCCGGGCCCCCGCGGGGTCCATTCGAGGAACTCGCGACCCGCAGCCAGCGCGCCCTCGCGAGCGGCGCCACGCAGCAGATCGTCGCCCTTCGGGTCGAGGATCACGGCGCCGTGGCCGTGCTCGATCGCGCGCGCGACGATCCAAGCCTCGGTCACCGTCTTGCCCGATCCGGTCGCACCGACGACGAGCGCGTGCGCGCCGCTGCTCGCACGCAGCGGGATCCGCACGAGCCGCCGCTGCGAGTCCGTGCCGATCGCCAGCCATTCATTTTTTATGAGTTGGGACGTCGCGCGCGACGACCTCGGGTTGGCACCGGTGCGCACGAGCGCGGTGACGATCCCGAGTGCGGCGCCGGCGGCCGGCAGGGGCGCGAACGCCGATCCGACCGCTGCGGCCGCGAGCGCGACATTCCAGCTGAGCGGGGTGAAGCGCAGGCAGGTGAAAGCGGCGAGCCCGCAACCGAGCACGCCAAGCATGACCATCATGGAACCTCCATCTGGTGTTTGGGTTGTCGGCGGCGCGCGCTCAGCGCGCCGCAGGGAAGGCGCGACTAGCGCGCCGGTTCAAGCCGGTAGCCGATGCTCCAGACCGTCAGGAGTAGCGGCGCACGCGATCCGAGCTTTTGGCGCAGACGCGCAATCTGTGTCTCGAGCGCACGACTGCCGGCTGGTAGTCGCCGGTCCCAGCACGCCCCGATCAGCGTTTGCTTGGTGAAGACCCGCCCCGGTTCGGAGGCGAGACAGGCGAGCAGCGCGAACTCGAGTGGACTCAGCGCCAGCTCGGCGCCATCGAGAAACGCCCGGCGCCCGCCAGGATCAACGATGATCGGGCCCGCGCACAGGATCTCGGCGCCCGCTGAGCGTCGCAGCAGGGCACCGACGCGCGCCAGCAGCTCGCGCGGCGCGCCCCGGCGCACCACCGAATCAGCGCCGGCGTCGAGCGCCGCGAGTGCGGGTCCGTCGAGCACAGCGAGCACCAGCGCTCGGGGGTAGGCGGAGCGGAGCGCGGCGATCTGCTCCAGGTCCTCGGCGATGACGATCGCCGGGTCCATGGCAGTCAGCCGAGTTCGACCTCGCGCGGCGCGATGCCCAGCCCCTCGCGCGCGATCAAGGCGAGCGTGTCGCTGTGCACCCACGGGTTGTGTGAACTTGTGGTGCCGTCGGGTATCAACCCGACCCGCCGCGCGAGCCAGCTCGTCTCCCCTGAGCCCTTGCCGCGCTGATCGCGCTTCATCCGACCGCAGGCGATCGCGATCGCGCTCATGCTGACGCCGCGGTCGTGCACCGCGTCGAGCACCGCCTCGCGCAGTCTGCGGTTGAGCACAATCGGGCTCGCCTCCAGGCGACGCAGCTCGAGCGCGAGAGTTGCGATCGACACGGCGCGGTCGTTGCGTAGCGCGCTCACGGCGGTCCGCGTCAGCGCGAGCACAGGGTCGTAGTCCTCGAGCGCCGCGACGACCTCGCGCGCACTGACGACCGCCGGGCCGCGTCGTGATTCACGCCGCCAGCGCAGCTCGGCCGGGACCCCTGTGGCGGCAAGTCGGTAGCGGCAGCCCGTGGCGTCGACGAGCACGGCGGTGTGCGGCGGGTGAGCCGGTGGCGGGGTCGGCGAGGTTCCCTCGGCGAACGAGAGCAGATCGGCGAGCCGCAGCGCCCGGCAGCAACGGCGAGTTCCGGCGAGGTAATCGGCGACCACGAGCATCGCGTTCGCGTCCGGTTCGTCAGCCGCGAGGTGCGCGAGCAAACGGGCGTCGTCGTTGCTGGGGATCGAACGATCGACGATCAGTCGCGAGCCACGCGCGCCTTCGAGGAGGACGATCTCGCGATCACCGCTGTCGTAGCGGTGGAGTCTGGCGCGGACCTTCGTCCGAGGCAGTTGTGCTCGCCTGTCGGGCTGGGTCGTCACGAGCTGGGACGGGCGAGGGAGCTGATGGCTGCTTCACCGACGAGGCGTGAAGGCTGGGACAGGGTTTCAGTGGTGGAAGGGGTGAGAGAGAGATTGGGACCGGCACGCTAGGCAACGCCTGTGTCACAACGAGCGCGTCGCCGGGGGCGGCTGCACGATCGGGCGACCTGGCATCGCTCAGCGCCAGGGCAGCGCCTTGGTGGCGGGGCCGCCGGGCTCGATCAGCTGCCCTGGCCGGGGCTCACCGTCACGGGCTGGCGGCGCCCGCCAGCCCGACAGTCGCCCGGCGTGGACCGCTACCTCGTCGGCGAAGTGGATCCGCGTGCGACCGGGCCGCTCCCAGTCGCTCGGGTCGGCGCCGATCCGAGCGAGCGTCGCGCAGAGCGGCGCGTCGGCTGAGCGCGCGAGGTGTTGCGCGTCATCACACAGCACCACGACCAGCGGAGCAGTGCCGAGCCGCGCATAGCGCGGGATTGCCCGCCACCAGCCGCTCACGAGATGGTCGTAGCGCTCGAGCCAGCCGAGACCCTCGCCGCGTTGACGCACGACGAGCAGGTCAGAGCGGGTCCCGCCGAGCAGAAGCTCCACGACAGCGTCCGGACGCACTGCCGCGAACGTCTCGACGGTCTGCCGCGCTGCGTGTCCGGCGCTCACCAGGAAGTCCCGTGCTCGCAATCCGTCAGGCAACGCGAGCCCCGACGGCCCGAGGCCGCGGGGCGGTGCGATCGCAGCCCGTCCCGGCCCGAGAACCTCGACGGCCGCCCCGCCAGCGAGGCGCTCGAACGCCAGCAGCCAACCCACGACGTGTAGGTCGTCAAGCAGCCCGGGGAGCGCGTCGTCGCCTAGTTGCGGCGCGACGCGTCCGGCAATCCCGAGCAGCTCGATCGCGGCGGCTGTCACGGCACAACACTGCGGCAGCCCGCCGCCATCGCCGCGGTGCAGCTGGAAGCGTGCGATCAGCCCGGCGTCGGCGAGCCGCTTCAGTTGGCGCTGCGTGCTCGTCAGCGCGCGAGCGACGCGGAAGCGCCGGTGGATTTGGGTCGTCGTCGCACAGCGCGCGGCCGCGAGCCAGGCGAGCAGCGCGCTGTCTTCCGGTTCGAGCTCGACCCGGCGCCGTACGATCGGAACCGCGAGCCAGCGTGGGCGCCCGGCGCGGTCGAGCTCGAGCAGCTCGGTATAGCTGGCGGGCATGTCGATCGGCGACTGCGCCGCCGACGGCGGCAACTGCACGGCGTCGGGGGGCGACTGCTGGCTCGGCGGCGCAGCCGGGACCTCCGCCGAGGACCGCGGGTCCGGCTGCGGCGTGGCGCGTGCGGCGCGGTCGCGTTGGCGCTGCGCGTGGCGCTCGATCCGCGCCGGGTCGAGCGCCATCGGCAGCGTCGTCGCGATGAACGGCCGTTCGCGACCCGCTGCAGTCGTCCAGCTGACGATCGCCGTGTGCCGCGGTAGGTGAAGGCGTACGTCCGGCGTTGCGAGGCGCACCGCCTGCTCGTCACTCGGCCGTAGCTGATCGGAGAACTCCGCGAGCAGCAGCCCCGACGCCGCTCGCGCATCCGCGGCGGATGCCGTCGCGAACAGCACGCGGTGCGCGAACAGTGCATCGAGCTGCTCGCGTAGCTCGATCGGCCACTGGGCGTCCGTCTGCCAGCAGGCGACGGTTTCGAGTCCCGCTGAGCGCTTCAGCGCGAGTGTCTGAGCGAAGCCTTCGTTGATCACCAGCGGCGCTTCGTCGACCTTCAGCGCGACGGCGCGCCGCTGCGCCGCCGCGCGCCGGTCCTGCACGCGCGCGAGGGCGGCGTCGAGCATCCCCAGCAGCAGCTGCATCAGGACCGCGACGTTGCCCGCTCCGATCTCGCCGAGCGCGCCGCGGACCACCAGCACCTCGGCGCCGTCGATCAGCTTGTCGAAGTCGATGCGCAGCGCGTCGTTGCGCAGCACACGCTTGACTGCCGGCGAGTTGAGGACTCGCGCCAGCTTGTTCGCCGGCGCATCCAACTTCGCCGTCGTCGTCGCTCGCGCGTCCGCGAGCTGGGCCGGCAACTCGTCGGCAAGGAACGTCGCCACCTCGGCGTAGTCCGGCAGCTCGATCAGCCGCTCGGCCGCCTCTGCCCTTGCCCGCGTCCCCGCCGGTCCAACCTCCAGCAGGCGCGCGACGCCCCAGAGGTCGGCGCCGGGATCGCAGGCAAGTGCTGCGATCGTCGCGTTTCGCAGGTAGCGATCGGAGCTTCCGCGGACCTCGCCGTCGCTGAACAGCGCGCGCAGCGCGGCGACGACCTGGTCGGCGATCGCGTCAGGCGCCGCCGCAACGGCGAGCGGATTGAACCCGCAACTCGGCGACGCCATGTCGAGCAGCGTGCAGGTCCGCTCCTCGGGAACGATGCTGAGAATCGCGTCGGCCGCATCGCCCTTCGGATCGAGCACGATGACGGCGCAGTCGGGACGCGCGAGATCCTCCTTGGCGCTCGCCACGAGGTAGGAGCTCTTGCCCTGCTCGACCGCGCCGACGACCGCGGTGTGCTGACGGCGCAGCTCGAGGGCGATCGTTACACCGCCGTGCTCGTCGCGCAGCAACCCGCCCCCGCCGCGCGATCGGCTGATTCCCGGCGGCGCCGGTGCGAGCGGCACCGCCCGGCGCAAGCACGGGAGCGCAGCGAAGTCGGGCGAGGGCAGCTGCCAGAGCCCGGTCAGCTCCTCGGCGCTGTAGAGACGCCGCGGCGAGCGGCGCAGTCGCAGCTGGGTCAGCGCGTCGGGGCCGGAGGAGCGGATCCCGCGCGAGCGCACGAGCCGCGGCGCGTCACCGCCGGCACGCAACGCACTGGCGATCGCCCGCGCCCGCGGCAGGTCGCTCGCGAGGACGCGCGGCTCGGCCCAGAAGAGTGCTCGCGGCTGCTCGCTGACGGTGGCGTCAGTCGCTCGGCGCTCGAGCGCGGCGAGCTCCTCGATGACCCGCGAAGCAGGACGAAGGACGAGCTGCACGCTGGCCGGCGGGCCAGCAGCCGCCATCGCACGAAGCAGGGCATCGCCGTCGGTCGAGGCGCCCTCGAGCCGTGCCCCCGCCGCGCGCGGCGGCGTACGGCGGTACAGCGCAACGCGCGCCGGCGGCCCAGCGAGCGGCGCGCCGAGCAGCCGCGTGCGCAGGTTCGGGTAGCTCGCGCGCAGCGCAGCCTCGACGTGGCGCTCGAAGCCTGCCGGGCAGCGCAGCGCGAACCAGGCGAGCGGGGTCCCGCCGGAGCGGCGATCGAGGTGCATCTCGAGCGCGAGCGTTCGACCCGCCATCAGCGAGTGCAGCGCTGTGAACGTCGCGAGCAGCGATTCCGCTGTCGCGCGATCGTTGCGATAAGGCTCCACGAGCAGGCACACGCTGCCCCCGCGCAGGCGGCGTCGGGCGAGGCCCACCGCGACCAGTAGGGCGCCGACGATGACGAGCGCCGCAACAGCCACCATGGCGCCCTGCTCCGACGGCGGCGCGGCGGGCGGACGTCAGCTAGGCGGAATGCGAGCCGGCCGCCGCGCGGCGTGCGCGGTCACGGTAGGCGCGGTACTCAGCTCGCTCAGGCCGCAGGCACGCGGCAATCGCGAGCGGCCGACAGGCCTCCCGGTGGCGACCCAGCTGCTGCAGCGCGCGGCCGAGACAGAAGTGCGCGTAGTCGTTTGTCGGCGCGGAGCGAGCCAGCGCGTCGAACTCCGCAGCTGCCTCGCGGTAGCGCTGGCTCTGGAACAGTGCGCGTCCAAGCGCCTCGCGGATCGAGGCCTTGTCGGGCTCGAGGTCACGTGCCCGTCGCAGTGGCACGGACGCAGCCGCGAAGTCGCCGCTTGCGAGCAGCGCGCTCCCACGCTGATAGAGGTCGTAGACGTCGTCGTCGGACATCGCTGTCAGGGTAATGGACGCGCTCAGGCGACCGTCAACGAGCGCCCGAACGCGCGGCGGAACAGATCCGACTGGCGCTCGGCGCCCCAGCGGGCGAGGACGTCGTCGCCGCGACGTCCGACCTCGAGCTCGAGCTGTAGCGAGCCGTTATCGGAGTGCACGCCGGCAACCTCGATCGTCCCGTCGCGACCGCGGTCGAGGTGCTCGGCTAGCGCGAGGACCGCCGCAATCGCCGCGAGCAAGCGCTCGTCACCCGGCTCACACAGCGCGCCGAGGACACCGAGATCGGGTGTGCCCTTGCGGTGGTAGCGCACCGCCTGCGCGATCAGCGCCTGCTCACGCTGGCTGTAGCCGGGCAGCCCGGCGGCGAGAACGAGGTAGCGCGAGTGCTTGTGATGGTCGTCGTAGTCGATCGCCATGCCGATGTCGTGCAGGATCCCCGCCGCCCACAGGATCGCCTCGGCGTCGAGGTCGCTCGCGGGGGTCGCGCCGGCCAACGCGAGCGAACGCCACAGCTGCCCCGCGACGCGGGCGACGTGCAGCGAGTGGGTCAGGTCGCTGTGGTACTGGTTGGCGAGGTTCAAGACGCTCGCGCTGCGCACGTCGCTGAACAGCGGCGGGTCGCGGTCGGCGAGGTAGGCGGAGAAGAAGACCCCCTCGCGCAGGCCCGCCTCGGTGACCTGCAGCCGATCGAGCCCCGATGCGTCCATCACCGCCGCGACGACGACTGCCCCTGCGAGGATCACGCCGGCGCGCTCGGGCTTGATCCCCGGCATCTGGGCGCGCTCGGCCTCCGAGCGTTTCGCGAGCTGCTCGATCAGCTCGCCGAGCGCGTCACGGCTGAGCACGTAGCCATGGACGCCAAGCCCGGCGCGTTCGGCCGCGGTCGCCGACGCCGACGCGAGGTTTCGCACGGTTCCGCCCATGCCCACGATCATCCCGTCGAGGCCCTCGAGCCAGGCCGCGTCGCGGAGCTCGGCGAGGACGTGCTCGCGCAGCGCTGCGGACTGCTTGGTGCTGCCGCGTGAGTCGGAAAAGAATCGCTCGGTCATCCGCACGGTTCCGAGCGGCCACGACGACGTCGCCAGCGCGCGCCGCCCCTCGACGTGGACGAGCTGCAGGCTGCCGCCGCCGAGGTCGAGCACAGCACCGTTGAGGAGCGTCGTCGAGTTGATCGCGGCGAGGTAGGCGTAGTAGCCCTCCTCGTAGGTGCTCAGGATCTTGACCGCGAGCTTCGTCCGCTCCTTCACGCGGGCGACGAATTCGGCGCCGTTTGCCGCGTCGCGGATCGCGCTCGTAGCCACCGCCGTCACATCGGACAGCGGTATGCCGCTGGCCGAGCAGAAGTGGGCGTAGACGTCAAGCACCTCGAGCGCTCGCTCCATCCGCTCCTCCGACAGCCCGCCGCGGGCCTGCAGGCCGGCGCCGATCCGTACTCCGTCGTAGATCTCGTCGCTGCGGCGCCACCAGCGCTCGGGCAGGTAGTCGAAAGCGACGAGCCGGAATGAGTTCGACCCGAGGTCGATGACTACGGTGCGCGAAGGCGTCTTCTTCGGCATCGGCAACGCAGCGTAGATAGTCGCTACGACACTCCGCGCCGCCTGCGCGGAATTTGCGTTCTCTCAAAAACTTCACCGAGTGAGTGCGCTTTGTAGACTGGTTCGGGTGAAGTCAGTTCTCGCCTTCCCCAACCCGGTCAACGAAACGGCGGCGCGAGTCGTGGCGGGCACGGTCTGCGCGATCTCGCTCGTCGCGATCGCCACGGGTGCCTATTGGCTGCTCGTCGTGCTCGCCTACGGCTTCATCGCTCGGGTGCTCTCGGGCCCGACGCTGAGCCCGCTGGGCCGCCTCGCAACGTCGGTGATCGCGCCGCGCCTGGGCGCGGCGCGGCCGGTTCCTGGGCCCCCGAAGCGCTTTGCGCAGGGCATCGGCGCGGTGCTCACGACCGCCGGTGCGGTCTGCGTCCTCGCGGGCGCCAGCAACGCTGTCGCTGTCGTGCTGCTCGCGCTGATGGTCATTGCATCGGGTCTCGAGTCGATCTTCGCTCTGTGCATCGGCTGCCAGCTGTTCGCCCTGCTGATGCGCTTTGGTCTGATCCCACAGTCGGTCTGCGCCGAATGCGCGAACCTGACGCTCCGCGGCAAGCCGGCCTGATCAGGTCGACCGCACTACCGGCGTCTTCGCCGGCGCCGGGCGCCGCTGCGTCCAGATGAACCAGCAGATCCCGATCAGGCAGAGCACAGCCGCAACGTAGAGATTCAGACGGAGCCCGAAGAGGTACTTGGAGGGATCGATCCGCTCCGTCTCTTCCCAGATCCGGAAGCCGCTATAGCCCGCGACATAGAGCGCGAACAGCCCGGGTGGACGGATCTCACGGCGCCTGCCGAGCCAGACAAGAAACGCTGCGAGCAGGAGGTTGAAGATCAGCTCGTAGAGGAACATCGGCTGAAAGGTGCTGAATTGGAGGTAGCCGGTCGGGCGGTGGACCGGCGAGATCTGCAGACCCCAAGGCAGGTTCGTCGGCGCGCCGAACAGCTCCTGGTTGAAGTAGTTGCCGATCCGCCCGATCGCCTGGGCGACGAGCAGCGCGGGCGCGCCGGCGTCCATGAACAGCGGGATGCTGACCCCGCGGCGGCGCAGGACCAGGAGGCCAACCAGCGTGCCGAGCGCGATCCCGCCCCAGATCCCCATGCCTCCGTCCCAGATCGCGAAAGGACCCCACCAGTGCCGCGGCACCTCGTTCCAGCTCGTCGCGAGGAAGTAGAGACGCCCGCCGATGACGCCCGCCGGGAAGCCCCACAGCGCCACCTCGTAGACAAGTTCGCGGTCACCCCCGAGCGCCTCCCAGCGCCGCCGCGTGATGAAGATCGCCGCCGTGACCGCCGCCACGTACGCGAGACCGTAGGCATGGATGAAGAGTGGGCCGATGTGGAACCCGTTGGCAGACGGGCTCGGAATCGAGGCGAGCACGGCGGAGAGCCTAGTGGGCGGCGCTGCTTTTCACGCCACGGGGCCGATCTGAGGTGTCGTCCAGGCGCCCGACCCTCGCGCCGAATAGATTTCATTCTGTAGATCGGCCCGCGGTCACGGGTCCGGACCGCCGGCTGTGTCGTCCTTGGGACGGACCCCACCCCAATCGATGGCAACGCAACCGCTCAGATCCACGCGCAAGCCGGCCAAGCTCGAAGCCGGCGAGACCGTTCCGACGCCCGGCGCCAAGCCCCTCCGGCGACTGCACGCGCTCGCGACGCGCATCTTCACGCGCCGCGATGGGCGCGCCCCAGTCTGGCTCGAGGCGATCGTCGTGGTTTGGCTGCTGTGGCTCTATGACCAGATCAACAACCTTGCGCCGCTGCGGCGGATCGTCGCCCTGCACAACGCCGCGAGCGTGCTGGCGTTCGAGCGATCACTGAACATCTCGCCCGAGCTCGGGCTCGACCGTTGGGTCGCCGACCACGCGACGATCGGCATCGTCCTCTCCTATTACTACGTCTCTGCGCACTTCTTCGTGACGTTCGGCCTGCTCGCCTGGCTCTGGTGGCGCAAGTCGAAGGCCTACTACCCGCTGCGCACGCAGCTCGTGATCATCAACCTGATCGGCCTGGCGATCTTCTGGCTCTTTCCCGTGGCGCCCCCGCGGATGCTGCACTGGGATGGATTCCGAGACGTCATTGCGATCACGGCTGCAATCGGCGACTTTCACCAGGGCGCGCTCGCCAGCACCGCCGATCAGTACGCGGCGATGCCTTCGCTGCACATTGCCTGGGCAAGCTGGTGCTGCGTTGTCGTCTGGCGGATGTTCAAGAACAAGATCGCGCGCGGGCTCGCCCTTGCGTACCCGTTCGTGACCGCGTTCGTCGTCATCGCGACCGGCAACCACTTCCTGCTCGACGTCCTCGCCGGAGCGATGGTTACGTTCTCCGCCGTCATGGTCGAGCTCGCAGCGGCTCGCTGGATCCCCGCCTACCGACGCCGGCGCTTCGGCTTCGGTTCGCGGGCTAAGTCGTCCGCCGGCGCCGCCTCCGTGGCCAGCGGCGCGGCCGCGCCACCACCCGCAGGCTGAGCCCCGCTCGAGCGGCGAGCGTCCCTGCCGGCCGGGCGCCGCCGCCTCGTAGGATTGCCGGGTGAAGCGGATCGGCTTCCTCACGTTCGGCCACTGGCAGCAGGCGCCGGGCTCGATGACGCGCACGGCGAGCGACGCGCTGTTGCAGACGATTGAACTCGCCGTCGAGGCCGAGCGAATCGGCATCGACGGCGCTTTCGTGCGCGTCCACCACTTCGCGCGCCAGCTGGCCTCGCCGTTCCCGTTGTTGGCCGCGATCGGTGCGCGGACCAGCCGGATCGAGATCGGCACCGCGGTGATCGACATGCGCTACGAGAATCCGCTCTACATGGCGGAGGATGCTGCAGCAGCGGACCTGATCGCCGGCGGGCGCCTGCAGCTGGGGATCAGCCGCGGCTCGCCCGAACCGGCACTACGCGGCTCGGAGGCATTCGGGTACGTGCCGGCCGAAGACGCCACCGATGCCGATCTCGCCCGCGCGCATGCGGAGCTGTTCCGCGCCGCGATCGCCGGTGTCGGCGTCGCGCAGACGGACCCGCAGATGACCGGCGGCGCCGGCATGCTCGCGATCCAGCCGCAGTCGACAGGACTTCCCGAGCGGATCTGGTGGGGTGCCGGCACCCGACGGACCGCGGTTTGGGCGGCCGAGCAGGGAATGAATCTGATGAGCTCGACGCTTCTGAGTGAGGATACGGGCGTCCCATTCGACGAGCTGCAATCCGAGCAGATCGAGATGTTCCGCGCCGCATGGCGCGCGGCCGGCTGGGAGCGGGAGCCGCGCATCTCGGTCAGCCGGAGCGTGTTGCCGCTGGTCAACGACCTTGACCGGCGTTACTTCGGCGACCGGGCCCGACGCGACGGCGAGGACCAGATCGGATACCTCGAGGGAGTGGCTGCGCGCTTCGGCAAGAGCTACGTTGGCGAGCCCGACAAGCTCGCCCACGATCTGAGCCAGGACGCAGCGGTCGCGGCCGCCGACACGCTGCTGCTCGCCGTGCCGAATCAGCTCGGCGTAGCCTACAACGCGCACCTGCTGGAGAGCTTTGCGGAGTACATCGCACCCGCAATCGGCGTGCACCCGGCGAACACACCGGACCAGGTTTCCGCCGCCAACGCCTGAGCTCGCTTGGCGGGTGCCGGTTGAGCTCGCGCGCTCAACCGGCGTTCCCGCCAGTGCCTGTCCCGGCTACTGCTTGCGAGACGGGACAGCTGCCGACCTAGTACCAGTGCGCGCGGCCGCCGATCGCGCGGCCCGTTCCGCCGAGAATGGCGAGGATCGCACCAATCACGAGAACCAGAATGCCGAGAATCCACAGGATGTGGACCGTAAAGATGAATCCAAGGACTAGCAGGATGATGCCAAGCAAAATCATGTGCGGGTCTTCCTCCCTAATGCGCCAATAGTTATGCCTGGTCGGTGGTTACCCGTTCGGCGGGAACGCACACGCAAATTTCGGCGAGCGCGGCACACCGACGGGCGCTTCAGAGACGGACAGGGCGGGTAGTGCGTGCTTACATGGCGGACCCAGACCATCCAGTGCCGACTGCGGCACCGCCCGCGCTCCAGGACGCGAGCACGACTGGCGAGCCTGCTGGCGCAGCTCCCGCCAGCGCGCGCTCCAGCGCCGCTACCAGCCTGCGCACAAGGACGAGCGCGACGTTTATCAGCCTCGTCGCAGGCACGGTGTTGCTGATTCTGCTGATCGTGTTCCTCCTCGAGAACACGCAGCGCGCAAAGGTCACGTTCTTTGGAGCGACAGGTCGTCGACCGCTCGGGCTCGCGCTGCTCCTCGCCGCGGTAGCAGGCGCACTCATCGTGGGTCTCGTCGGGGCCGCCCGTATCGCGCAACTGCGGCGCCGCGTCAAACGGGTCTCCGCTCCCTGATCCTAGTATGCGCCGAATCAAGATCGCCGATCCGACGTTTACCTACGACTCCGGTGATCCGGAGGGCTTTCGGGCGGGAATGCTGCGTTTCGGCCCGCAGGTCGGAGCGAGGCGGACCGGCACGAGCGTGTACGAGCTTCCCCCGGCCCAGGCAATCTGCCCATATCACTATGAGTACGGCGAGGAGGAATGGCTCCTTGTCCTGGCCGGCCGCCCAACGCTCCGAACGCCCGACGGCACCGAGCAACTTGAGCCATGGGACGCGGTCTGCTTCCCCGACGGGCCGACAGGCGCCCACGCGCTCCGCAACGAGACGGACGAGATCGTACGGGTTCTCATGTACTCCACCGTGAGCCCAACAGCGGTCTCGGTCTACCCCGACTCCGACAAGGTCGGCGTGTGGGTAGACAATCCCGACGACAAACTGATCCTCCCGCGGGCCAGCGCAACCGACTACTACACCGGAGAAGTCTGACCAAGCGCAATGCCGTTGTCGCTCAGTGCGCGCGGCGCAGGACCCTGGTCCCCCTCCTCGCCTCCTTCTCCGTAAGGGGCAGTCTCCGCTCGTCGGGGGCCGCGCCGCTCCTTTGCGCGACCAGCGAGAGCCTGGGGAACGAGGAGGTCGGGTGCCGACGTTAGCCAGCGAGGCCTTTGTCGCGCAGCTCGGTGAGTGCGCGTTCGCTCTTGTTGAGCTCGTCTAAGCCCATTCCTTGCAGAACCGCCGGTGTCTTTGTGAACTGGATCTCGCGGTAGTCAACAACCTGGACGTTGTTACCCCACGGGTCGCGAAAGTCGAGCGACCCGGAAGGCTGTACTTCCACGCCGTCGCGGCGCAGCGCTGCGCGCACCGCTTCCTTGTCGTCGACGACAAGTCCGAAGTGGCGTGCCTCGTCTGGAGCCTGTGAGCGTCCCGCCGCGATCGCGATGAACTGGTCGCCCATGTCGATGAACGCCATCCGCGCGCCCGCGCGCCCGCGGAGTTCGAAATCGAAGACGCGCCCGTACCAGGTGAGCGCTGCGTCGACGTCGTCGACCTCCAGCGCCACGTGGTTGATGCCGACCAGCCGCGCCATAGTCCTCAGCCTAGCGAGCCGCGCGGCTTGAGCGGTGCTGCTTCGGGAGTTTGCGACAGCCGCCCTACCGGCATGCCGATTCCGACGCTTATCGGCGGAGTTCGGCTCGTAGCCGGGCGGCGAGTCGTGTGGAGGCCTCGATCTCGACTTTGCGGATCGAGACGCTCTCGACGTTGAGTCCGAATGGAACGCCGACGCGTCGACAGAACGTGATCAGATCGACGGCTGTCGCCACGGCTTGATCGTAGGACGCGCCGAGGGTGTCGTCGGCATGGCGTAGATCGTTCTCGATCCAGCGTGGGACCTCGACCCCGAGCCACTGCAGGAACTCGAGTGTTTTCACCGAGCCGCAGACCGAGAACGTGAAGACGATCGGCACCGGCTCGAGGTCGTGAGCGGCGCACTCGTAGCGATAGTCAGAGACCAAGTCCTTCGCAGCGTTGACGTCATAGACGACCTGAGTGACGAAGAAGGAGCAGCCTGCAGCCTGTTTCGCGACGAGTCGGAGGTGCTCTTTGCCCGTGCGCGCGTGCCGCTCGGGAATTGCGACGCCGCCTAGTGGCAGCTCCGGCCGCACCTCGCTACGGAGCTCGTAGGCCCGCAGGAGTGACGTCGCGACCGTCTTCTCGCGGGATGAGGCACCGACGAAGACCGATAGGACTCGCGCCGGATCTTGGCCTCCGAGCCAGGATCGCAGGCCGTCCTCGGTGTACTTGCTGACCGTGCGGTAGACGACGGCGGGCACGTCCAGGCTCGCCAGGTCGCGGGCGAGATACTCGGCCGGATCCATCGTGGGCAGAAACGGAAACGGCCGTTCGTCCGAATTGCGGTCGCTCTCGTCATCGATGTCGTAGAGGACCAGGCCGTCGACCCCCACCGGGCGTAGTCGCTCAAGCGTGACCTCGGCGATTTCCCTGCTCTCCCCGGGTCCGGTCGTCAGCCGCGGTGGCGTCACGGCGAAGAGCAAGAACTCGCCCGTTCGATCGACGATGCGCTGCCGCAACCCCACGCGGCGCACCGTAGCCGACCGCGTTGCGCCGTGGAAAGCAACACACCCGCTTTCGCCCTCCGGCGCCCGGAGAGAAGCTCCTCCTCGGGCAACCCGGCAGCCTGCGGCGGGCAGCTGTTGGTGCCTCCTCCCGCAAAAAGCAGCCGCGGGTCTGGGACGTCAGTGTTCGCTGACGCTCGTTGACCGGCCGTCGAGGAGGAGCGTCCAGGCCTCGACGGATATCACCGTCAGCATGCCGTTCTGGGCCCAGTTGTCCTGCGCTAGCCGTTGGCGAACCGCTTCCTCAGACGGAGCGGAAATCGCGTGCAGGATCTCCCGCTCACCCTCGAGTGGTCCCCCGAGTACGACGAAGCCCTCGTCGACCAGCGAGTCCATGAACCGCGCATGGTCCTCCCAGCCCTCCTGCTCACGTAGATCGCGCGAGCGATCCCACGGACCGCCACGCCGTAGCCGAACAGCGAAGAACACCCGAGAAACTCTAGGACCAGGCTCCTCGGCATGACCCTGCGCTGCGCGGAACGAGGACCGCGCGTGATCGCTTTTCGCGAAGGCGAGCGTGTGATCGACGTCGTCTACCGTGTCCGCTTTATGCGGGAGCGAGTGTCTTGCTCGTGCTAAAGGTTGCGGTAGATGCTGCTGCGGTGTGCGATGCGCAGTGCGAGGACGATCAGCTCAGCGTCTTTGATCGTGTAGAGCACGCGGTAATCGCCGGTTCGCATCCGCCACAGGTCGGGGTAGCCGGCAAGGATGCGGGCGCCCGGCGGGCGGGGATCAGCTCCCAGTCGGTCGATGGCTGTGGCGATACGCCGTGCGACTTGGCGGTCGAGCTTCGTCAGTTCCTTGGCGGCTCGCGGGTCATACTGGACGACGTAGCGCCGGCCCGCGTTCACTTCTCGAGCGTCCGGGCCACCTCGCCGGCCGAGACCACCTTGGTGCGGCCAGCCTCGATGTCCGCGAGACGCTTGGCCGCGATCTCGCCGTCCTGGGTGTCAATCATTGCCTCGTAGCGCTCGACCAGTTCGGCTGGCACGATCGCGGCCGCCCGCTGCTGGCTGCGGCCACGCGTGACGTAGGTAATCTCGCCGCCGAACGCCGCACGGTTGACCGCGTCGGAGAAGCGGTCCCGCGCCTGACTGACCGACAACTCAACATTGTCCGTGCTCATAACGCCAGTATAGCCAAAGGCGCCAACCTGGCGCCCTAGCAGCTAGGAGCGATCGCGAGACCCGTCAGCACTGGCCACCGCTTCATGCTGGCGCCACTGCCGGCCCTGCTGCGACCGGTAGTGATGGCGCTCCGCCTGATGCTTATGCGGCTTGCACAGCAGACAGCCAGCACGAGTGCCCTTCGGTCCCTTGCGCTTCAAATGAGCCACAGCCAACATAATCCCACGCAATCACTCGGACGCGGTAAGCGACCCCATCTCGCGCAACGCAGTCACGCGGCCGGCAAACCGCTCGCTGCCGCTTTTTGTGGGAGCGGTCGTTTCCGCGCGGGCGGCTCACGGCGTCGCTGACGATTGCCCTTGTGGGAGTATGCGGCGGATGCCTGATGTCTTGATCTTTGGGGACACGGTGCGCTCGCCGGAGATGCGCCACGAGGTTTCGCTGATGGTGCCCGATCCGTTTCTGTACGCGGAGGTCGAGGGGGAGGGTGAGCCTCACGTCGTTGTGGGATCGCTTGAGATGCCGCGCCTTGCGGAGCTCGATCGCCGCTGTGCTTTGCATCCGCTCGAGGAGTTCGGTCTCGATGACCTTCTCGCCGGTGGAGCGGATCGTTTTGAGGTGATATTCGAGGTGGCGGTTCGCGCGTGCCGGGCGTTTGGCGTTCGCGCCGCTGTGGTGCCGTCGGAGTTCCCGCTCGAGTTGGCTGACCGGCTGCGCGCTGCCGGCGTCGTGGTGGCGACGGATCCTGGCCTGTTCAGCGCGCGGCGCCGCGTCAAGAGTGCGCCGGAGGTAGCCGGCATCCGCCGTGCGCAAGTGGCAGCCGAAGCCGGCATGGCGGCGGCCGTGCAGCTGCTTCGTGCAGCCGACCGCCGAGCCGACGGCCTGTTCCTGGACGGTGAGGCGTTGTCGTGCGAGCGCCTTAAGGACGCGATCAGTGCTGCGGTCGCCTCAGCCGGAGCGAGCATCGGTGACGCACTGATCGTGTCGCACGGCGCGCAGACCGCAGTCGGCCACGAGCTCGGCTTCGGACCGATCAGTGCCGGGGAGCCCGTGGTCATCGACCTTTGGCCGCGCGATCCCGCCTCCGCCTGCTTTGCCGACATGACGCGGACGTTTGTTGTCGGCGAGGTGCCGGAAGCGATCCTTCGCTTCCACGAGCTCACGCGCGACGCGCTCGAGCGCGCACGGGCAGCGGTCCGTCCAGGCATCGCGGCGCGCGACGTGTACACACTGGCGTGCGATCCCTATCAGCAGGCCGGGTTGCCGACTCAGCTGACCAAGGCGCCAGGTGAGATGCTCGAGCGAGGCTTCTTCCACTCGCTCGGACATGGCGTCGGGCTCCAGGTTCACGAGCCGCCGCT
>Ga0181525_10000213_pt1 | contig 53343 bp, 48 predicted proteins | sample PEATcosm2014_Bin_48_FD_121100 | JGI IMG/M metagenome (GOLD analysis project Ga0181525, IMG submission 121100) | Peatland microbial communities from MTU Mesocosm Facility, Houghton, MI, USA - PEATcosm2014_Bin06_10_metaG | ecosystem: Environmental > Terrestrial > Soil > Wetlands > Peat | place... | reverse complement strand
TTTCGTGTGGAGCGATTTCGCCGAGCTGTTGGACGATCTCAACTATGCCGGCTACGCCTTCGATCCGGGCTGGTTCGAGGCGCAGCGGCAATTCCGTTTTCCGCTCTGCGGCGCCGTCGAGCATGGCGGCGTCGCGCTCGAACTTCGCCAGGCGATCGAGCCGTGGTATGTCCTCGGCGAAGAGGGCAATCAGGGCACCACCGTTCGTTTCGTCGACTCTTCGGTCGAGCGCCTGCAGGTCAAGGTCGAGCGCTTGAACCCGGACCGTCACATCGTGACCTGCAACCGCCGGCGCGTGCCGCTGATTTCGACCGGCCGCTCGGGCGAGTTTGTTGCCGGCGTGCGCTTCAAAGCCTGGAGTCTGGCGGCGTCGTTGCAGCCGACCGTAGGCGTTCACGCGCCGCTGATATTCGACATCGTCGATACTTGGAACGGGCTATCGCTCGGCGGCTGCGTCTATCACGTGGCCCATCCCGGCGGCCGCAATCATGAGACTTTTCCGGTGAACTCCTACGAGGCCGAAGGCCGCCGCCGCGCCCGTTTCCAGGATCACGGCTACACCGGCGGAAAAATTGGTATCCCGCCGCTCGAAATATCGCTCGAATATCCTACAACGCTCGATCTGCGCCGCCCGCACTGAAGCAACGGTCCGCGATATGGCACTTCAACTCGACAGCGCGGCGGCGCCACAAAATAACGGTACGGACCCGTTGCTTTCGGGCTACCGGCCGCTGCCCGGCATATTCGACGAAATGATGGATGCGGACGGGCGCGTGCGCGCGCACTGGCTGCCGTTCCTCACCATGCTCGGGGCGTTGGGGACCGACGAGATCAATCGCCGTTTCGCCGCCGCCGATCGCTATCTGCGCGATTCCGGCGTGTTCTATCGCGTCTATGAGGATGCCGCCGGCATCGAGCGTCCGTGGCCGCTGAGTCATATCCCGCTCATCATCGAGCCCGGCGAATGGCGGCAGCTCGAGGCCGGACTCATCCAGCGCGCCGATCTGCTTGAGGCCGTGCTGGCGGACACCTACGGTCCGGGAACGCTGACGCGCGACGGCCGATTGCCCGCCGCGCTGATTGCCGGCAATCCGGAATTCCTGCGTCCGCTGGTCGGCGTCGAACCGCCGGGCGGCACGCATTTGCGTTTTTATGCCGTCGACGTCGGCCGCGGCGCCGATGGGCGCTGGTGGGTGCTCAACGATCGCGCGCAGGCGCCATCCGGCGCCGGCTACGCGATCGAGAACCGGCTCGCTTTGTCGCGCGCCATTCCGGATATTTACCGCACCACCCGCGTCGAGCGCGTCGCGCCGTTCTTCCAGGCCTTGCAGGCCGAATTGTTCGCGCTTAATCGCCGCGACGACGCCCGCATCGGCCTTTTGACGCCCGGACCGATGAACGAAACCTATTTCGAGCACGCTTATCTGGCGCGTTATCTCGGCCTGCTTCTGGTGGAAGGCGAAGACCTCGTTGTCGAGGACGACGGCGTCTTCATCCGCACCGTTTCGGGCTTACGCCGCACCGAAGTGCTGGTGCGGCGCGTCGATGCCGACTTTACCGATCCGCTCGAGCTCAACGCCGCTTCGCGGCTCGGCGTCCCCGGACTTCTGCAAGCCGTCCGCGACGGCAAGATCGTCATTGTCAATTCGCTCGGGGCCGGTCTGGTCGAGGCCCGCGCCATGCTGGCGTTCCTGCCGGCGCTGGCGCCGATCGTGCTCGGCGCCGAACTTAAAATGCAGAACGTCGCGACCTGGTGGCTCGGCCGCACCGACATGCGCGAGGAAATGCTCGGAAAATTCGACAGCATGGTGATTGCGGCGGCGTTCACCGAACAGCTCGGCGACGGGCGCCATGGCAACGAGATATTGGGCGCCAAGCTCGACGACGCGGCGCGGCAGTCGTTGATGCAGTCGATTCGCGATCGCGGTGTCGATTATGTGGCGCAAGAAGCCGTGACATTGTCGAGCATGCCGGTGTGGCGCGACGGCCGCTTGCAGCCGCGGCCGTTTACGCTGCGGCTGTTCCTCGCCAAGATCGGCGAGCGATGGCAGGTCTTGCCGGCCGGCTTCGTGCGCATCGCCGACGATCTCGATGCCCGCGCCGTGAGCCTGCAGCGCGGCGCGGCGACGGCCGACGCCTGGGTGCTCGCCCACGGCCCGGTTGCCGAGACCACTTTATTGCCGACGCCGGAACGGATGGCGGTCCAGCGTGCCACCGGACTGCTGCCAAGCCGCGCCGCCGACAATCTGTTCTGGGTCGGACGCTATGTCGAACGCGCCGAGGCGACGCTGCGGCTGGTTCGCGCCATCATCGCTCGCGTCGCCGAAGCCGACGATGCGGCCGCGCCGGTCATCGCCAATATCGGCGCGCTGCTCGATGCCTGGAATGCCATCCCCGGCGACACCAGTGCCGCCCCGGCGACGTTCATTGCGCGCGCGGTGCTCACGCGCGCCGACCTCGGCGGCGCGTTGCCGCAGCTGGTCGGCGCCGCGCGTTCGGCGGCCTCCGTCATTCGCGACCGCTTTTCGCCGGATGCGTGGCGCGCGATCAACGATCTCTTCAAATTGATCGCCGCGCCGCTCACCGCCGGGCCGACCGAAAGCGCGATTGCCGAGCGCGTCGAGGCCGCTTTGCGGATCATCGCGGCGCTGTCCGGTTTGGCGCAGGAAAACATGACGCAACTCGCCGGCTGGCGTTTCCTCGAGCTCGGCCGCCGCATCGAGCGCGCTTTATTGACCTGCCGGCTGACGCGCTGTTTTGCGCAACCCGGCGTCCCCGACGGCGAACTCGACGTTCTATTGGAGCTGGCCGATAGCCAGATCAGCTACCGCCAGCGTTATGTGATGATCGCGGCGCTGGCACCGGTCATCGATCTGGTCATGCTCGATCCGAACAATCCGCGTTCGGTGGTGTTTCAGCTCGAGCGCATCGAGGCGCATCTCGGCGCCTTGCCGAAGCGGAATACCGAAGGCCGTCTCTCGCCGGTGCAGCAGATCGCCGCCGCGCTGGGGACGCGTTTGCGCACCGCCGATGCCGCCGCCATTAACGATGCGCTGATGATCGATATCGAGCAGGCGCTGATGAAACTGTCGGATGCGATCAGCGCCGCCTATCTGACCAATAATGAGCGGTCCGAAGCGGTATGGGAGGCGCTGGCGTGATTTACGACGTGCGGCAGACCACGACTTGCAGCTATGCGACGCCGGTGGCCCATGCGCGTCACGTGCTGCGGCTGACGCCGGTATCGCGCAGCGGCGAGCGCGTGCATGTCGCGGCGCTGCAGATCGTGCCGGAGCCGGCGCATCGGCGCGAAGGGCAGGATTTTTTCGGCAACCGGCTGACCTGGATCGAAGTCGATGAGCCGCATGAGACGCTGACCGTCAAATTGTCGGCGCGCGTGGCGGTCGACGCGTTGGTCGAGCCCGCTCCGCTGACTACGCCGGCATGGGAAACGGTGCGCGAAGACGCTTTCGCGACCGGCGATATCGGCCCGCTGTCGCCGGCGCATTTCCTGTTTCCAAGCCGCATCGTCTCGCTCGATCCGGAAATCCGCGACTACGTTCGCCAGAGTTTTCCGCCCGGCCGGCCTGTGCTCGACGCCGCGATCGAGCTGATTGGCCGCATGAAAGCCGATATCGTCTATGAGATCGGGGCGACCACCGTGACCACCACGCCGCCGATGTCATTCGCGCTGCGCCGCGGCGTTTGCCAGGATTTCGCGCACATTATGATCTCGGGGCTGCGCGGCATCGGCCTGCCGGCGGCCTATGTCAGCGGCTATCTGCGCACCCTGCCCCGCACCGATCCGACGCGGTTGCAAGGCGCCGACGCCATGCATGCATGGGTGCTGCTGTGGTGCGGCTCGGCCGCCGGCTGGATCGGCCTCGACCCGACCAACGCGGTGCTGGCATCCGAAGGGCACGTCATGCTGGCGGTCGGGCGCGACTATACCGACGTCGCCCCGATGGACGGCGTGATCTTCGGCTCCGGCGGCCAGCGGATCGATGTATCCGTCAATGTCACGCCGGCTGGCTAGTCGCGGCGGTCATCCTCAAGCAGCGCCCGCGGATTTTGCCAGGGCAGCCACTGCTGCCCCAAGGCGATCCGTAACTTCGGTCACGTCCGTCTCACCGTGACGCTGTGCAAGCCAGGCCGGTTCGTTATAAGAAAGCCAGACTTTTCCGTCGGCATCTTCCCAAGCCAAGATCTTCAAAGGCAGGTCGATACCGATCGTTTGATTGGCCTGCATGAGCGGCGTGCCGCCGCGGGCATTGCCAAAGATCAGGACTTCTGTAGGCCGCAATGCCAGACCGGCCTCCTTCGCGCCGGCGGCGTGATCGATGCGCGCGAACACCATCATGCCTTTCGATTCCACCTGGGACACCAGACGGTCCATCGTTTCCTTCGCGCTACGCGCGCTCGCTAAAGTTATCAAGCCATTGGCGGTCATTGTTACTGCTCCAAACGCAACAAAAATAGACCCGCTCCGCATGCAGGGATAGTGGTATTGACCTGCGCTCACGGCGGCGTGAAGAAAGCTTCCGATTACTCAAGAAAGCCATCGCATGGCCGACGACGAAAAAAAGAAAACGGACCATACCCTCGCCGACCATCTCTACGGCCGTGACGTCGTGCACGCGCATGCCGACGATTCCGACCATGATCACGACCACGATTTCGACGCCGATGACGGCCCGCTGGAGGACAATCCACTGTGGCGTCAGGACAACGTCTCGCTCAATACCGTCGGCATCGATATCGGCTCATCAGGCACCCAAGTCATCTTCTCGCGCGTCCATTTGCGCCGCTTGGCGGAGGATTTGACCAGCCGCTACTACGTGGTTTCGCGCGAGACCTTGTTCCAGTCGCCGGTGGCGCTCACGCCCTATCAGAGCGAGGAGCGGATCGACGACCAAAAGCTCGGCGACATCATCGACGACGCCTATGTCGCGGCGGGTCTCGCGCCCGACAAGATCGACACCGGAGTGGTCATCCTCACCGGCGAGGCGCTGCGCCGCGACAACGCCCAAGGCATCGCCGCGATCCTGTCCGAGCAAGGCGGCGAATTCGTCACCGCCACCGCCGGCCATCACATGGAGGCGATGCTCGCGGCCTATGGCTCGGGAGCTGCGCGGGTGTCGAGCGACCAAGGCAAGCGCATCCTCAACATCGACATCGGCGGCGGCACCACCAAGCTCGGCCTGGTCGAGACCGGCAAAGTGATCGCGACGGCCGCGGTGCATATCGGCGGCCGGCTGCAAGTGGTCGAAGACGGCAAGATCGTGCGGCTTGATCCGGCGGGAAAACATCACGCCAGGCGCGCCGGCATTTCCTGGAACCGCGGCGACGCCGCCGGCGAGGCCGACTTGCAGAAGGTCGCCGAAGGGATGGCCGATGCGCTCGTCACCGCGGTCACCACGCAGCCGCTGCCGCACGATATCGCGCATCTTTTTCTCACCGATCCGATCGGCGACCTCGGCCACATCGATGGCGTGATGTTTTCCGGCGGCGTCGCCGAATACGTCTATCAGCGCGAGGCGCGTGACTTCGGCGACCTCGGGCCAAAACTCGGCCGCGCCATCCGCGCACGCATCGACAAAGGCGCGTTCCCTTGGCCGGCACTCCCGGCCGGCGAATGTATCCGCGCCACAGCCCTCGGCGCCTCGGAATACAGTGTGCAGCTGTCCGGCAATACCAGTTACATCTCCGCGCCGGGATACCTGCTGCCACGCCGTAATCTGCAGGTCTTGCTGCCGCCCTTCGTCTGCACCGAGACGATCGATCCGGACCAGCTCGCGCGGGCGATCCGCAGCCATGTGACGGCGTTCGACCTCGCCGGCACCGACCGCGAGATCGCGCTGGCTTTGCGCTGGACCGGCCTGCCGTCCTATCAGCGGCTCGCCGCGTTTGCCGAAGGCATCAAGCGCGGCCTCGCCGACCGCATCGCCAGGAAACTGCCGCTCTACATCATGCTCGACGGCGACGTGGCGCAGACGCTCGGCGCCATCCTGCGCGAGGAACTGCACGTGGCAAGCGAACTTCTGGTCATCGACGGCGTGGTGTTATGGGATTTCGACTATATCGATCTCGGCCGCATTCGCATGCCGTCCTACACCGTGCCGGTCACCATCAAATCGCTGGTGTTCAACGAAGACCCGCGCGGCCCGCGGCCGCGCCAGCGTCTGCATCACCACGAGCCCGAGCACCAGCACGAACACCATCATCATGATCACGGCCATCATGATCACGGCCATGACCATGGACGTGAGCATGAGCAAGACCGTTAAGTCTTGGCGATTTTCCTCGGCTTGTTCGCCGGTTTTTCGCTAAGATTGGATTGAAGAATCGTCCCATCAGGTGAGCCAAATGGCCGAGAACGTCATAAAAAACGCCGTCGTTTCCGACGAACTGGCAAGCAAGTTCAAGTCCGAGAAGGAAACGCCGTATACCCGCTGGCTAAAGGCCGAAGGTCTCGACATCATTCCCTCGTTCTACGTGCGCAACCTCCGCACGATCGGATTAAAGCCATGGGCACGCCGCGGCGGCAACGCGGTCTTCCTCAATCACGACGCTTCGCGCACCTCGAACGACTGTTACGTCATGGAAATTCCACCGGGCAAAAGCCTGGCGCCGCACCGGCAGCTTTATGAGGAGATGATTCTGGTTCTTTCGGGCCGCGGCTCGACCACGGTTTGGAACGACGCCGGCGCCCGCATCACCTTCGAGTGGAAGGACGGCGCGCTGTTCGCCATTCCGCTCAACTGCCATCACCAGCACTTCAACGGCTCCGGGCTTGAGCCGGCGCGCTATGTCGCCGTCACCAACGCGCCACCGGTCATCAATCTCTACGAAGATCTCGATTTCATCTTCAACACCACATACGACTTCAAGGACCGTTTCGCCGGCGAACCCGATTATTTTTCGTCCAAGGGCGAGCAGAAGGGATTTTTGCTGACGACGAATTTCGTTCCCGACGCGGTCAACATTCCGCTGATCACGGCGACGGAGCGCGGCGCCGGCGGCGGGCATATCCGCTTCAACATGGCCAAGGGCTCGATGAACAGCCATATTTCGCAATTCCCGATCGGCACCTACAAGAAAGGCCATGCCCACGGACCTGGCGCGCATGTCATCGTGCTGTCGGGCGACGGCTTTTCGCTGATGTGGCCAGAGGGCGAGGAGCCGCAGCGCTTCGACTGGGAAATCGGCACCATGATTGTCCCGCCGAACATGTGGTTCCATCAGCACTTCAATACCGGCACGACGCCGTCGCGCTATCTCGCCTTCAAGCACGAGGGTGTCGCCATCCGCACCGCCCAAGGTGTGCCGAAGGCCTGGATCAGCCGGCGCGCCGGCGGCGATCAGATCGACTATATCGACGAGAAGCCGGAAATCCGCCGCATCTTCGCGGCCGAGCTCGCCAAGCGGGGCGTCGCACCGCGCATGGATCAAGCTTACGCCAAGGAGCAGGCGGAGCTTGGCGTCAAGACGGCGTAGGACGGCGCGATGACCGACACGCAAACACCGGCCGAGACGCCGCTTTGGCGATTCTCGCTTGCGTTTTACCGGCAGGCTGGAGTGTCCGATGCCTGCATCGCCCTACAGGATGGCTGCGGTGTCGATGTGAATTTGCTGCTGTTTTTGTTCTGGCTCGCGTCCGACGATCGGCAGTTGTCGACCAGCGAAGTCAAGATGCTGGATGACAATGTGCGCGATTGGCGCAACCTCACCATCATTCCGATCCGCGACGCGCGGCGCAAGCTCAAGGGTGCGACGACACTGGTCGCTCCGAACCGACAAGAGGCGTTCCGCACCCGGGTCAAGGCGGCAGAGCTTGAGGCCGAGCGATTGCAGCAGGAAGCGTTGTACGAATTCAGCCGGTCCGGACCGCTCGGCACCGCGGCTTCGCCGCCAGCCGCGGCCCGCGCTAATATCGCAGCCTATGAAGGCGCGCTTGGCGTAAGCTTGCCGAAACAGGCCACCGATATTCTTCTCACCGCCTTCGAACGCGTCGCGCCGTAGGGTGGTTCGTCCACGCCGCAGGGCCCCGACGCCGAACACATGGGTATCGCGTTGCGATGCCCACCCTACTCGTGGCACAACCGGCGCCGCAGGGCATGAGGGCGGGAATGGCGAAGGCGGCCTCCAATAAAACGACTGCGGCGCGGCTGATTGTGGGCATTTCCGGTGCTTCGGGCACGATCTACGGCGTGCGGCTTCTGGAAATGCTGCGCAAGACCGACATCGAGACCCATCTGGTCATGTCGAAGTCGGCGGAAATGACGCTGGCTTACGAGACCGATCTCAAGCCGAAAGACGTACGCGCGCTGGCCTCCGTGCATTACCCCGCCGCCGATATCGGCGCGGCGATCTCCTCGGGCTCGTTCCCGACCATGGGCATGATCGTCGCGCCTTGCTCGATCCGCACCATGAGCGAGATCGCGACCGGCGTGACCTCGTCGCTGCTGTCGCGCGCCGCCGACGTCGTGCTCAAGGAAAAGCGCCGGCTGGTTCTCGCCATTCGCGAAACGCCGCTGCACGCCGGCCACCTGCGCAGCATGGCTACGCTGGCCGATATCGGCGCCGTGATCGCACCGATCGTTCCGGCGTTTTACAATCGCCCGCAATCGGTCGACGATATCGTCAATCACACCTGCGGCCGGCTGCTCGATCTGTTCGGCATCGATACCGGCACCGTCAAACGCTGGAAGGGCGGCCCGGCGGAAAGCTAATCAAGTCAACCACGAGTGAGGAAAACGCCATGGATCAGAAACGCTACGATATCGGGCTTGCCAAGCGGAAGAAGGTCTTGGGCGACGCTTATGTCGACCGCGCGCTGGCGAATGTCGACGATTTCAATCGTGATTTTCAGCGCATTCTCACCGAATATTGTTGGGGCGAGACTTGGGGTGATGAAACACTTAAGCCGCGCGAGCGTTCAATCCTCAATCTCGGCATGCTCGGGGCGCTCGGCAAAATGGAAGAATTCGCAACCCACGTGCGCGGCGCACTCAATAATGGGCTAACCCCGGATGAGATCCGGGCGGCGTTGACGCAGATCATGATCTATTGCGGCGCGCCGGTCGGTGTCGATTGCTTCCGCGTCGCCAAGCCGATCATCGCCGAGCACGAGAAGAACAAGAAGTAGCACACCATGCTCGATCAGCCCGATCAACGGCGCAGCAAAACTCCATCGAGCGGGCCACCGCTCGACTTCCAGGAGCATCTGGCGCGGCTGGAATCCGCCGGCCTGCTGCGGCGCATCGATCGGCCGATCAACAAGGATACTGAACTGCATCCGCTGGTGCGCTGGCAATTCCAGGGCGGGCTGCGCGAGGACGAGCGGCGCGCATTTTTGTTCACCAATGTCGTCGACAGCGAAGGCCGCCGCTACGACACACCCGTTGCGATCGGCGCGCTGGCGGCGTCGGCGCAAATCTATGCCATCGGCATGGGCCGGCCGGTCGAGGACATCGGCGATGCCTGGATGCGGGCGATCGCCAACCCAATTGCGCCGACGCAAGTCGGCGAAGCACCCTGCCAGGAGGTCGTCATCAAAGGCGACGCGCTGCGCAAGCCCGATGGCGGTCTCAAAGCGCTGCCGGTGCCGATCTCGACCCCGGGTTATGACGCGGCGCCCTACCTTACCGCCACACTGTGCATCACGCAGGACCCGGAATCCGGCATCCGCAACATGGGCACCTATCGCGCCGGGCTGAAGGCTGTCGACCGCCTCGGCGTGCGCATGGCAGCGCGTCCCGGCGGCGCCGGCGGTTATCTGCACTGGCAGAAATACCGCAAGCTGAAAAAACCGATGCCGATCGCGATTGTCGTCGGCGCAGCGCCCGTGGTCGTGTTCACCGGACCGCAGAAGCTGCCGATTGATTGCGACGAGATGGCGGTGGCCGGCGGTCTTGCCGGTGCGCCGATCCGCGTGGTGAAAGCCGCAACGATCGATCTCGACGTGCCGGCGGACGCCGAATTCGTCATCGAGGGACTGATCGATCCCGAATTGCTCGAGCCGGAAGGGCCGTTCGGCGAAAGCCACGGTCTCGTCGCGCTCGAAGGCTACAATATGTCGATGCAAGTGACCGCGATCACGCACAAGAAGAAGCCGATCTGGGTCTCGATCCTGAGCGAGGTGACGCCGAGCGAATCGAGCGTGATGAAGCGCGTCGCCTATGAGCCGCGCTACCTTTCGCATTTGCGCGACACGCTGGCGATCAAGGGCGTGCGCCGGGTCGTCATGCACGAGCCGCTGTCCAATTTGCGCAAGATCCTGTTCGTGCAGTTCGCGCCGGGGGTGCCGCGCACCGAAATCTGGCGAGCGCTGCAAGGCGCGGCGACACTGCAGGCCGATATCGGCAAATATGTCATCGGCGTCAGCGAAGACATCGATCCGGACAATCCCGATGCGGTGTTCTGGTCTCTGGCCTATCGCGCCAACCCGATCGAAGACGTACACATCGCGCCATATCGCTCACCGGGCCACGGCGCCAAATCGGACGGGCACGGCGAAGAATCCACCATGTTGATCGACGCCACGCAGAAAGAACCCGATCCGCCGGTCTCGCTGCCCAAGCGCGAATACATGGAGCGGGCGCTCACCATCTGGCAGGAGCTCGGATTGCCGCCCGTCACGCGGCGCCAGCCGTGGCACGGCTATTCGCTCGGCGATTGGGATGCGGTGTGGGACACCTATGCGAGCCGCGCGGTCGAGGGAAAGTGGGAAGAGACCGGCAAGGAAACCTTCGCGCGCCGCCGCGCCGGCCTGACGCCGGAGACGCCGGTCAAGAGCGTGAAGGAGTGAGGTTTCCCGCTGCCGCGTCCCGCTACGCGCTTTCCGCCGCGGCATGGATCGCGGCGCGGACACGTTGATAGGTGCCGCAACGGCAGATATTGGTGATCGCCGCGTCGATATCGGCGTCGGTCGGTTTCTGCTTTTCCTTCAGCAGCGCCACCACCGCCAGCATCATTCCGCTTTGGCAATAACCGCATTGCGGCACATCGAGGTCGAGCCAGGCTTGCTGCACCCGATGTAGCTTGCCGTTTTGCGCCAGCGCCTCGATCGTCGTGACTTTCGCGGATTTGACCGTACCGACCGCCACCTGGCATGAGCGCGTGGCGACGCCGTCAAGCAGCACGGTGCAGCAGCCGCATTGCGCGATCCCGCAGCCATATTTGGTGCCGGTGAGCCCAATCGTATCGCGCAGCACCCACAACAAGGGCGTGTCGTCCTCGACATCGACCTCGTAGGTTTTGCCGTTGATCGACAGCGCAATCATAGCCGCTTTCTCGCCTGCCAGTCCTAAGACAAGATTACCTTGTTTCGATTCCGGGGCGAAATGCCAATTCCGCAGGCCGGAAATGGACGGATCGGCCGGCCGGCCCGCCGCCAGGGCCCAATTCCGGCGGGACCGGGCACATTGCCACGCTCCCTGTCAGTCTCTTTTCACCAGCGCCAAAGCAGGGCATTGTGGGGGTGACACTGTCGCGTCCTGCCCGATTTCGGGCGGTCCGCCAGGGTACAATGAACACAAAACCGTCTTTTGGAGGAAGCCCATGAGTCATCGCATATCCCGGCGCGGCGTTAACGCCGGTATCGGCGCCGCCCTGATTTCGCCCACGCTGGTCCGGACACCGGCCTTCGCGCAAGGCGGCGCGCCTATCAAGATCGGCTTCAGCATGGCGCTGACCGGTCCGCTCGCGGCCAACGGCAAGCAGGCGCTGCTCGGCGCCCAGATTTGGCAGGAGCAAGTCAATGCCAAGGGTGGTTTGCTCGGCCGCCAAGTCCAACTTGTCAATTATGACGACCAGTCGAACCCGCAGACCGTACCCGGAATCTACACCAAGCTTCTTGACGTCGACAAAGTCGACCTCATCGTCTCCGGCTACGCGACCAATATGGTGGCGCCGGCTATTCCGATCGCCATGCAGCGCGGCAAGGTCTTCATCGGCTTGTTCGCGCTCGCGGCCAATAGTGAATTCCACTATCCGAAATATTTCTCGATGCTGCCGTCCGGCCCCACTCCGAAAGAAGCCTTCACCGAAGGCTTCTTCCAGGTCGCGGCGGCGCAAAGCCCCAAGCCGCTCACCATCGCCATTGCGGCCGAGGACGCCGACTTCTCGCACAACGCGGCCGAGGGCGCCCGCAACAACGTGAAAAAATACGGTTTCAACACCGTCTACGACAAGACCTATCCGCCGAACTCGGCCGACTTTTCGCCGATCATCCGCGCCATTCAGGCGACCAATCCGGATCTGGTGGTGTTTTGTTCCTATCCGCTGAGTTCCGTCGGGCTGGTGTCGTCCGCAAACGAGCTTGGCTTGAAGCCGAAGATGATGGGCGGCGCCATGGTCGGATTGCAGGCGACCGTGTTCAAGGACAAGCTCAAATCCAAGCTCAACGGCATCGTGAACTACGAGACCTGGGTGCCGTCGCAGAAACTGATGGCTCCGGCCGCGGACTTCTTCAAGACCTACCAGTCCCGCGCGCAGGGCATCGATCCGCTCGGCTATTACCTCGGCGGCTGGGGCTACGCCTATTTCCAGGTGCTGCAACAGGCCATCGAAGGCACCAAGAGCATCAACGACGACAAGCTTGCCGACTACCTGCGCAGCCATGAATTCACGACCATCATGGCGTCCAACATCAAGTTCGGCAAAGACGGCGAATGGACCAAATCCGGAATGTTGCAGGTCCAGTACCACGATCTCACCGACCAGGCGAACCTCGATACCTGGCGCGGCATGAGCTATCAGACGGTGCTGACGCCAGCCGACGAAAAGACCGGCAGCGTCATTTATCCCTACGCGAAGGCGGTGGGATAAAGCGGCTATTATTCGGACTGGTCCCGGGCGCGGCGCGGCACGGAGTGGCGCGCTGCCGACCCGGGACCGTCATAAATCGAAATGATCCCGGATCAGCGATGCACCGCAAATGCGCTGCATCGCGTCCGGGATAAATCATTGTGAGCAACAATGCTCCTGCCCACTTCGCTGGTCGGTTCTTATCCGCAGCCGGATTGGCTGATTGATCGCGAAAGACTGTCGAGGCAAGTGCCGCGCGTCCGCGCCGGCCTGTGGCTGATCGCGCCGGACAAGCTCGAAGCGGCGCAAGACGACGCCACGATCCTCGCCATCCGCGATCAGGAGCGCGCCGGCCTCGATATCGTCACCGACGGCGAACAGCGCCGCGAAAGCTATTCCAGCCGCTTCGCTACCGCGCTCGCCGGCGTCGATGTGGAAAACCCCGGCACGGTAATCAACCGCAACGGCAAGCCGATTCCGGTGCCGCGCATCGTCGGTCCGATCCGGCGCACGCGCCCGGTCGAGCTGCGCGACCTGCAAATGCTGCGCGGCAATACCAGCCGTGCCGTCAAGGCGACGCTGCCCGGTCCGTTCACCATGTCCAAGCAAGCACAGGACGATTACTACAAGGACGAGGCAGCGGCGACGCTCGCTTACGCCGAAGCAGTCAATGCCGAGATCAAAGATCTGTTCGCCGCCGGCGCCGATGTGGTGCAGATCGACGAACCGTGGATGGCGCAGCACCCCGACAAGGCGCGGCAATATGGCCTCAAGGCGCTCGACCGCGCGCTCGACGGCGTAGCCGGCACCGTCGCGGTGCATCTGTGCTTCGGTTACGCCGCGGTGGTGCACGACAAGCCGTCGGGCTACGCATTCCTGGGCGAGCTCGAAGGCTCAAAAGCGCAACAGATTTCCATCGAAGCCGCCCAGCCGAAACTCGACCTGAAGGTCTTGAAGGAATTACCGTCCAAGACGATCATCCTCGGCGTGATCGACCTTGGCGACATGACTATTGAAACGCCGCAGACGGTCGCCGATCGCATCCGGCGCGCGCTGGATTACGTGCCTGCCGAACGAATTATCGTGGCGCCCGATTGCGGGATGAAATACCTGCCGCGCGCGGTCGCCTTCGGCAAAATGAAAGCTATGGCCGACGGCGCGGCGCTGCTGCGCCGCGAACTTACCGGCGCCTAGCGGATTTGCGCGGAGGCACGTCGCGCCTTTGCCCGGCCGGTGAAACAATGCTTATAATGCTAAGGAATTATCCTTGGCATCATGCATCAAGACGCCGGCTCAAATCTGTTGCACGACTGGATCTGGCGCGCCGCGGATCGCGCGCCAGCCAAGCCGTGGATCGTTTCGGTCGAAGACGGCCGAACCGCAAGCTACGGCGACTTGCGCGAAGTCGTCGACCGTTTCGCTGCGTTTCTGCCGCAGTGCGGCATCGGCCGCAACGATCGCGTAGCGCTGCTTGCCAACAATTCGATCGAGCATTTGCTGTGCTATTTCGGCGTCATGGCGGCCGGCGCAACCGTCTGCACCATCCATGTCGAGATGAATCGCAACCAGCTCGACAATATTTTCGAGCGGCTGAAGCCGAAGCTCATTCTATATCAAGACGGCTTGCAGCTCGACGGTCTCCTGGCCGGCGCCTGCGCGCCGCATCTCCAGATCGGACGCTGGGATGCGCCGGGCGCCGATACGCTGTTTGCCGAGCTCTTGCGCTACGCGCCGAGCGCGCCGCAGGCACCGGCGCGCGCGGACGACGATGCGGTAATCCTTTTCACCTCGGGCACCGGCGCCAAGCCCAAAGGCGTGGTTTTGAACTTCCGCGAGTACCTTTTGAATATCGACCCGCTGGCCGAGGGCTTCGGCATCACCGCGGACGACCGGCTTTACGATTTCCGTCCGTTCTCCTGGGCGTCGGCGCAGCTATTGGGGGCGCTTGCGGTCGTCAATCGTGGGGCCACATTGGTGCTGGCCGAAAAATTCTCGGCAAGCCGGTTTTTCGCTCACCTGCGCAGTCACGCGGTGACCATCGCCGCCGGCAATCCGACCACCATCAATATTTTGCTCAACAGCGAAGCCAACGCGCATCGCGACAACCTGCCGGCGCTGCGATTCATCACCTCCAGCTCGGCGCCGCTGCTGCTCGAAGAATGGAAGCGGTTCGAGCAAAGATTCGGCGTCCCGATCGCGCAAGGCTGCGGCGCCAGCGAGGTGGGCTGGATCGCCGCGATCCCGGGCGGGCGGCGCCGTCTCGGCACTGTCGGGCGGCCGTTTACCTATCTTGACCTCACCATCGTCGGCGGCGATGGCCGGCGCCTGCCGGCGGGCGAGATCGGCTGGGTTGAAGCCGGCGGCTTGGGCGATCATCCGTATCGCTATCTCGCCGAAGACGGCGAGGTTAAAATCCACAGCCGCACCCGCATCCGTACCGGCGATCTCGGTTGCCTCGACGCCGACGGCTTTTTGACGCTCACCGGACGCGAGAAGGAATTGATCATCCGGGGCGGCGCGAAAATCTCGCCGCTCGAGATCGACTCTTGCTTGATGCAATGCACCGACGTGATCGAGGCGGCGACTGTGGGCGTGCCGGATGCGGTCTACGGCGAGGAGGTGGTGAGCTACGTCGTCGCCCGGCCGGGCGCCAAGATCGATGCCGGCGAACTGCTTCGCCACTGCGCGATGGCGCTTCCGGCTTTCAAGGCGCCGAAGCAAATCGTCATCAGCGCCTCGTTGCCGAAGACCGAGCGCGGCAAGCTCGATCGCAGGGCACTGGCAGAGCGGTGGTCTCGCGGGGCGGACAGCTAAACCTGCCGGCACCTGATCCGGCGCCCTTCTTCGCACTCACCGTGGCCACGGCGATCTCCTACCGACCCGTCCGCGCCAGCGAGTGCACCCAGCCGTGCATGCGCTTCTTGGCGTTGGCGATGTCTTCCTTGGAAAAGAAATCTTCCGGTTTCACTTTGTCGACCGGATAGACCGGGCGCAAAAAATCGCTCTCGTAGCCGAACGGCACCGTGGCATCGATGCCCATGCCGCCCTCGAATTGCGTGTTCGACGCGGTCCATTGCCGGTCGCCCGCGGTCATGCGCTCGGCCGGCATGAAGGTCTGGCCGCGGCCGCCGGGGATCGGATTGAGGATATCGGTGCGCGGATTCACCCGCGTGGTCAGGCACCACATGATGTCGTCCATCGAATAGGGATCGACGTCCTCGCTGACCGCGATGGCCAGCCGCATGCCCTGCGAGCATGAGAGAATGGCGCCCATGAAATTGCGCTGCCAGCCTTCGTCGAGCTGATGGCGCTTCTTGACCTGGATGATGCAGCCGCCCCAATCGGTCATGCAATACGGGATCACCACATTCTGCACGATGCCCGGCTGCAGCCGGTTGCACAATTCGTAGATCGCTGCCTCGCGCACCGACGTATCGATATTGTGGTCGTCGAGCATGTGCACGCCGAGGGCGAAGATGATCGGCTTGGTCTCTGGCTTGCGCATAGTGATGGCGGTGACGTGGAAAGTGGGGGCCTTGTAGGATTTGCCCATATAGCCCGCCCATTCCGGATGGAAATGATAGCGGCCCTGCACGCCGGCATCTTCCGCTTCCTTGGTTTCGAAGCGGCGGTCACGCGGATTGACGTAGCCTTCGAGCACCAGTTCGCAGTCGGCCAGCGCCATGGCGTCGACGGTGCGCGCCCTGACGAGCCGGATCGGCGCGCCCTGCACCGCTGACGCTATGCCGATCTCGTCGCAGCCCATCGGCAGAATGGCATAATCGAAGCCGGCGCCGGCCAACAGCGTGCAAGCCGGGGGCACGCCGAAGCACATGGTAATCGGCACCGGCTCGTCTTCTTTGTAATATTTGTTCACCACCTGCCACATGTGCGAGCCGGGCGAGATTTGGAACGTACCGACATTGCCCCAGCGGAAATTCATGCGGTTGTAGCCGAGGTCGGAGCCGCCATCGAATTGCGCCCCGGTGACGCAGCGGATGCCCGAGCCGACGGTCAATTCCGGCTCGTAAGTCGTGTGCCGGATCGGCACCATCCACTCGTTGACGTCGCGCGGCTTCTCGATCACGTGCTCCTGGCACGGCGCGTCGCTCTGCGCGATCTCCACCGGCTTGAGCGGATGCGACAGCGCATAGGCGAGCTTGCGCACGCGCTCGGGATCGTCCTTCCAGCCGAACATGCGATTGATCACCGCCATGTCGCCGAACAGATTGGTGATGATGCGGTGGTTCGGCTTGCCTTTGACGTTGTTGAACAGGATCGGGCAGCCGCCATCCATGTGCTTTTGCAGCCCGGTGACCTGAAGGTCGGGATCGACTTCCTTGTCGGTCTCGATCAACTCACCCGACGCGCGCAGCCATTCCAGCGTGCTGCGCAGATCGAAAGCCTGGTTCGGCACGGCCGGCATGTCTTCCTTGCGCAGTGGCTGTTGCATCGATCACGTTCCTATTGCATAGAATACTAAGTATTATCGGCATGGCGAACCGGAGCTGTCAACGCCGATGCCGTCCGCCTCATCGCGAAGCAAGCCCACCGCGCGGCGCGCGGTGGAATTCCCACCCCGGCTCAGTTCCGGTTATCTGGTGCGCGACGCGCACCGCGCCTTTCAACGGCTGCTGGAGCGGCGCATCGCGGCCTACGGCGTCGCGCGCGGGCAATGGTACTTTTTGCGCGTATTGTGGAACGCCGATGGGCTGTCGCAACGCGAATTATCGGCGCGCGTCGGCATGATGGAACCGACCACCGTGATCGCACTGCGCGGCATGGAGCGATCGGGACTGATCCGCCGCGTGCGCGGCGACGACGACCGGCGCAAGGTGCGCGTTTTCCTGACCGCCAAGGCGAAGCGGCTGCGCAATGAATTGCTCGCCGTGGCGCGAAGCATCACCGACGAGGCCGAGCAGGGTATCGGCGCGCGTGAACTTGCCGTCTTCCGCCGCGTCATAAACCTGATGACCGCCAATCTCGATCGGGTCGAACGCTAGGAGGCAACGCCTCGCGCCGTCAAAACGGTCCGATCAGGGAGCGGATGCGGGAAACCAAACGCCACGCCAGCGGCGTTTGCTTGATGAAGCGCTTAAGCCGGTGCCGCACGATCGAAGCGAAATTCGCCGGCAAGCCGCGCCACGTCGCGACCGCGCTGTAATCGCAAAGCTTCAGACGCAGATCGGACCATTCCAGCTTGTAATTCTCATCGCCGATGGTGAAATCGAACAGCCTCATCCCGGTCCCGATGGCATGCGCCAGAAGCTCGCGAAGATGAAGCGTGCCCGGCCCATAGCGGGTCAATTGTCCGCCGCAGTAGCTCGACAGCACGTGGTAATAGCAGCCGCCGAATGTGAGTGCGAAATTCGCCGCCGCGCAGGTGGTCCCGATGTCGACGCGGCTGACATGGACCAGTTGTCGGGTGTCCGGATGTGACGCGATATCGGCAAAGAAATCGCGGTATCCGGGCTGGGCAAAAATATCGGCGATGCCCTTGCGCGCGAAGATCTGCTTTTTCTGCTGCCACAGCGTGTCGAGCGTGCGCTGGATGTCTGCCGGCTCCGTGACGGTGGAGAAATGAATCTCGCCCAGCTCGGCCATATGCTTGCGCTTGGTCCGGTCGCGCCGCCGCGTCGCCGACGATCGCTTGGCGCTGTAAAATGTCTCCCAATCGCCGCCCAACTGGGTGATGTGCGCGCTGTTGGCGTTGGGCGCGACGCCGATGGCGGTGAACGGATTGATCTGCACGCCGACCGTTTCCGGCATCTTTTCGAATTCGATCCAATCGTGCCGCAGCCGTGGATCGGACTGCAAACGGCTGCGCAATTCTTGCCAAACCGCGAGGAAGCGCTCGGATGTCACGCGCAGCGAAAAGTCACGCGACAAAAGCGGTGCATTGTAATCGCAGAGATCTTGGCCGAGCCAGCACAGCCGTTTAGTCCAGCGCCGCGTTTCGACGGCGAGCGGCGCGATGAAGGCAGTCTCACCGTTCGCGAAGCGGCCCACGACGATGACCGGCACGACGCCGCCACGCCCGCCGATATTGCGTTGCCATGCCGACAGCCATTCGAAGGTCTGGAACGCCGTGCATTCGGCGGATTGCTGGAAGCTCCGCCATTCGCTTTCGACGGCATCAAGATCGGTGTAGATGTCCAAGCTCAAGTCCGGCGCAAACTCGCGCGACAAATCCGTCAGACGCTGGACTGCGGCGTGGTTCAGGTTCAATTGGTCTGCGGCCACGGGCGAACGCGCGGTCCGAGGCGCAGTCAATGGTGTTGCGGATGTCACGATCTGGACCGGACGGACAGAGGGCTCATCGCCGCCGTCATAGTGGAAAGTCCTTAAATGTGCATCCCCACCCGGCGGTTACATCGGGTTAACGTAAAGAGACGACTGGCGGGCGGTGGAGCGCGCCGTGTCGGTTTAGCGCACATATCCCGGTGGCACCGCCGCTTCGCGCGCCGTATCCTTAATTAAGCATGTGTCGCGGCATGTGCGCCGATGCGGGCTGCGCGACCACGGGGGGACGTCATGAGGCACTACCGTCATTGGCCCGGCATTGCCGCCTTGTGTTTGGCAACCTTGCCGGCGGCCGCGGTCGCACATGCGCAAGCCGTCAATTATCCGGATAAGGCGGTGACTGTGATTTCCGACGCCCCGCCCGGCTCAACGCCGGACGTGGACGCGCGCTTTGTCGCCGATGCGTTGACCAAGGTGTGGGGACAGCAGGTCGTTATCGTCAATCGCGCCGGCGCCAATGGCAGCATCGCCGCGCGGGTCGCGAGCGAAGCCGCGCCCGACGGCTACACGCTTTTCATGCCGGCGCTTTCGACCTTTGCCGCGCTGCCGTCGGTGGCGCCAAATCTGCCGCTGAAACTACCGCGTGATTTTGTGCCGATCGGATTTACCGCGGAGAATCCGATGTTCGTCGCGGTAAACCCGGCGCTGGGCGTGAGCACGCTGCCGCAACTCATCGCGCTCGCCAAGAAGGAGCCGGGAGTGATCTCGATTGCGGTGACCGGCGTCGGCCGGCTGACGCATCTGACCGGCTTGGTGCTGCAGGAACGGGCCGACATCCAGTTGCTTCCGGTTCCGTATAATGCCGGACCGGCGGCGGCGCTCGCCGACGTCGGTTCAGGCCGGGTGTCGATGATCATCGAGGGCTATTCCGGAATCCTCGGCGCGGTGAAGGCCGGACAGGTCAAGCTGATCGCGGTCGCGGCGCGCGAGCGGCTGCCGCTATTTCCCGACCTGCCCACGGTGGCGGAGACGATTCCGGACTTCACCGCGACCGGCTGGCAAGTGCTGGTGGCTCCGCTCGGCACGCCGCAGCCAATCATCGCCAAGATCAGTGCGGATTTGGGCAAGGCCATGGACGATCCGGATTTCAAGACGAGGCTGGGGAACATCGGCAGCTTTTCACACTCCATGACGCCCGACCAAGTTCTGGCCTTCGTCGACAAGGAGCAAAAAACGTGGCTGCCGGTGCTCGATAAAATTCCGAAATAGCGACACGCCGTCAATGGATCGTACTGTCTTCCCGCGGATTCGTCTCTTATAGTACCGTCAAGTCGAAACGGATGAATGCGGGCGGATTGGTCAAGGAGGGTTTTGTAATGCTGACGTTATACTATGCTCCCGGTGCATGCTCGATGGCGTCGCACATCGTGTTGGAGGAGAGCGGCGAAAAATACCAGCCGAAGAAAGTCGACCTCGCCGGCGGCGAGCAGCGCACGGCGGCTTACCTTAAACTCAATCCGCTCGGACGGGTGCCGGTGCTGGGTCTCGATGACGGCGAGCCGCTGACCGAGAACACTGCGATCCTGCCCTATCTCGGCAAGCGTTTCGATCTGTGGCCCAAGGACACGATGGCCGACGCGAAGGCACTGTCACTGATCGGCTTCTTTGCCTCGAGCGTGCATCCGGCGCACGCTCACATCGGTCGGCCCGAGCGCTACACGGCCGATACGACGGCATACCCCGGCATCAAGGAAGCCGGACTCAAGACGTTCCACGGCTATTTGAAGCAGATCGACGGCATGCTGGCGGGACGCGAATGGTTGGGCGATCGCTACTCCGTCCTCGATCCTTATGCTTTCGTCTTCTACACCTGGGGCGTGCGCCGCGAACTGCCGATGGCGGAGCTCAAGAACTACACCGCCCACAAGGACCGGCTCCTCAAGCGGCCGGCCGTCGGCCGCGTGGTCGAGGACGAGAAGATCAAAGTTTGAGCGACGCTCCAAATCCGTCGTGCCCGAGCTTGTGCCGGGCATGACGCTCACGCCGTCTTCTGCGCCTTAAGACCGAGCTCGTTGATGGTGCGCTCGCGCATGATGAATTTCTGAATTTTGCCGGTGACCGTCATCGGGAATTCATCGACGAATTTGACGTAGCGCGGCACTTTGTAATGAGCGATCTGGTCGCGGCAAAAGGCCTTGATCTCCTCTTCGCTGGCGGTCACGTCAGGGCGTAGCTTGACCCAGGCGCATATTTCTTCGCCGTAGCGGTCGTCCGGCACCCCAATGACTTGCACGTCCTGGATTTTCGGGTGCCGGTATAAAAATTCCTCGATCTCGCGCGGATAAACGTTTTCGCCGCCGCGGATCACCATGTCCTTGATGCGCCCGACGATGTTGCAATAGCCCTCGGCGTCGATGGTGGCGAGGTCGCCGGTATGCATCCAGCGCGCCGCGTCGATGGCCTCGCGCGTGCGCTCCTCGTCGCCCCAATAGCCGAGCATCACCGAATAGCCGCGCGTCAGCAGTTCGCCCGGCGTGCCGGCCGGTACGATGCGGCCGTTGAGATCGACGATCTTGACTTCGAGATGCGGCTGGATGCGCCCGACTGTCGACACGCGGCGCTCCAGCGGGTCGGTGGTCGAGCTTTGGAAGCTGACCGGGCTGGTTTCGGTCATGCCATAGGCGATGGTGATTTCGGAGAGATTCATTTTGGCGACGCAGCGCTTCATCACTTCGATCGGACACGGCGAGCCGGCCATGATGCCGGTACGCAGCGTCGAGAGATCGAAGCGGGCAAATTCGGGATGATCAAGCTCGGCGATGAACATGGTCGGCACGCCGTGCAGCGCGGTGCAGCGCTCTTCGGCCACGGTTTCCAGCGTCGCGAGCGGATCGAAACCTTCGCCGGGAAACACCATGCAGGCGCCGTGCGTGACCGCCGCCAGATTGCCGAGCACCATGCCGAAGCAGTGATAGAGCGGCACCGGGATGCAAAGACGGTCCTGCGGCGTGAGCCGCATCGCTTCGCCGATGAAGTAGCCGTTGTTGAGGATGTTGTGATGCGACAGCGTCGCGCCTTTGGGAAAGCCGGTCGTTCCCGACGTGAACTGGATATTGATCGGCTCGTCGAATTGCAGTAGCGGCGCCAATTCGGCGATGCGCTGTGATTCTGCCGCGCCGCCGCGCGTGAGGATTTCCGAAAAGCGGAACGTTCCGGGATGCCAGCCGTCGCCGAGCAGCACCACCGAGCGCAGCGCCGGTAGCCGCGCCGATTCAAGCTTGCCTGCCGTCGCGTGGCCGAGCTCGGGGGCGAGCTCGCGCAGCATGCCGATATAATCGGAGGTCTTGAAACGCTCGGCCAGGATGAGCGCCTTGCAGCCTACTTTGTTGAGCGCGTATTCGAGCTCGGCGATGCGGTAGGACGGGTTGATATTGACGAGGATGAGACCGGCTTTGGCGCTGGCGAATTGGGTGAGCACCCATTCGCTGTTGTTGGGCGACCAGATGCCGACCCGATCACCGGGTTGCAGGCCGAGCGCCACAAGCCCGGCCGCGAGCCTGTCGACCTCTTGCCGCAGCTCGCCATAGCTGAGCCGCACCTTTTGATGGCGGACGACAAGCGCCGGGCGCGATGGCCATTTCGCGCAGACGGCGTCGAAAAACTGGCCGATGGTTTCGCCAATCAGCGGCTGTTCGCTCGCACCATGGACGTAACTGAGCTTGAGCTCGGCCATCGCGTTTCCTCCGGCGTCTTGCCCTCTATCATAGCCCATGCCGTAGCAAGGCCAAAGCCGCCGGCTGAAAACCTCAGGCTGCATAGGGTGTTAGCCGGCCCCGCGGCAATCGCCTCTCGGACTAGAGGACGAAGCTTCAAACTTAAATATTTAAGCTTGAAGTATATCGCGGGCGGTGCCATCCTTGAGGCCGTTCAGCAGAAAGGCGGCGGCGCATGAAGATTGCGTGCCTTGGCGGCGGTCCGGCCGGCCTCTATTTCGCGATCAGCATGAAGCTGCGCGACGCCGCGCACGACATCACCGTGTTCGAGCGCAACCGGCCCGACGACACGTTCGGCTGGGGCGTCGTGTTCTCCGACGAGACTTTCGACAATATCACCGCCAATGACCCGGTCAGCGCCGCTGCTATTCGCGCCCATTTCGCCTATTGGGACGACATCGCGGTGCATTATCGCGGCCAACGCGAAGTATCGGGCGGTCACGGCTTTTCCGGCATCGCGCGCAAGAAATTGCTGATGCTGCTGCAAGATCGCGCGCGCGAGCTTGGCGTCGCGCTGCGGTTTCAGACCGAGATCGCCAGCGCCGGCGAGCTTGCCGAAAATTTCGATATCGTGGTCGCGGCGGACGGGCTCAATTCAAAGACGCGGGCCGAGTTCGCGCAACATTTCAAGCCTGCGATCGACACCCGCAAGAACAAGTTCGTCTGGCTCGGCACCCATCAAAAGTTCGACGATGCCTTCACGTTCATTTTCGAGCGCACCGAGCACGGCTGGATCTGGGCGCACGCCTATCAGTTCGACGCCGACACCGCGACCTTCATCGTCGAGTGCTCGGAAGCGACATGGCAGAAATTCGGTTTCGGCACGATGAGCCAGGAGGAGACCTGCCGCACCTGCGAGCGAATCTTCGCCAAATACCTCGGCGGCCATGCGCTGATCTCGAACGCGTCGCATATCCGCGGCTCCGCCTGGCTGAACTTTCCGCGCGTGCTGTGCGAGAAGTGGTCCTATCGCAACATCGTGCTGATGGGCGACGCCGCCGCCACCGCGCATTTCTCGATCGGTTCGGGCACCAAGCTCGCCATGGAAAGCGCCGTGGCCATGGCCGACCTTCTGCACACTCAGCCGACGCTCCAGGCGGCGTTCGTGAAATACGAGGATGCCCGCCGCACCGAAGTGTTGCGCCTGCAATCGGCGGCTCGCAATTCGATGGAATGGTTCGAGGACGTCGAGCGCTACCTGCATCTCGATCCAGTGCAATTCAACTACTCGCTGCTGACGCGCTCGCAGCGTATCAGCCACGAAAACTTGCGGCTGCGCGACAAGGAATGGCTCGAAGGCGCGGAGGCCTGGTTTCAAAGACTGGCCGGCGCCGATGCCAACACCATGCGGCGGCCGATGTTCGCGCCGTTTCAGCTGCGCGACATGCGGCTGAAAAACCGTGTCGTGGTTTCGCCGATGGCACAATACAAAGCCGTCGACGGCTGTCCGACTGATTGGCATCTCGTGCATTACGGCGAACGCGCCAAGGGCGGCGCCGGTCTCGTCTGCATCGAGATGACGTGCGTCAGCGCCGAAGGCCGCATCACACCCGGCTGCACCGGAATGTATGCCCCCACGCATGAGGCAGCGTGGAAACGTATCGTCGACTTCGTCCATGCCGAGACCGACGCTAAGATCTGCTGCCAGCTCGGCCATTCCGGAGGCAAGGGCTCGACCCAGCTTGGCTGGGAGGACATGGACGCGCCGCTGCGCGAGGGCAATTGGCCGGTGATGGCGGCATCGGCCACGGCCTGGTCGGGGCGCAACCAGCGCGCTCGCGCGATGGATCGCGCCGACATGGATCGGGTGCGCGATCAATTCGTCGCCGCGGCGCAAATGGCGGCACGCGCCGATTTCGACATGCTCGAAATCCACTGCGCGCACGGCTATCTGCTGTCTTCTTTCATCACACCGCTGACAAATTTGCGCACCGACGAATATGGCGGCTCGCTGGAAAACCGCATGCGTTATCCGCTGGAGATCTTTCGCGCGGTGCGCGCGGTGTGGCCGGCGGAGAAGCCGATTTCAGTGCGCATTTCCGCTACCGACTGGGTCGGAGCCAAAGGCATCGAATCGCGCGACGCGGTCGAGATCAGCCGCTTGCTGCAAGAGGCCGGTGTCGACATTTGCGACGTGTCGGCGGGCCAGACCTCGGTCGATGCGCAACCGGTCTATGGCCGTATGTTCCAGACGCCGTTCTCCGACCGCATTCGCAACGAGACCGGCATGGCGACGATGGCAGTCGGCAATATCTTCGAGCCGGACCACGTCAATTCGATCCTGATGGCCGGTCGCGCCGATCTGGTGTGCCTGGCCCGGCCGCACCTTGCCGATCCGTATTGGACACTGCACGCCGCGGCCAAACTCGGCGACCGCGGCGAGACTTGGCCGCAACCCTATTACCCCGGCCGCGATCTGCTTTACCGGCTATCCGGCAGCGGCGAAGCCGCGGTGGTGGCGGTATGACGAGCTTCGCCGGCAAACATGCGCTGGTGACCGGCGGCGGCAGCGGCATCGGCGCGGCCATTGCCCTGGCGCTGGCGCAAGCCGATGCGGCGGTCACCATTTGTGGGCGGCGCATGGAGGCGTTGCAAGAGACTGCCGCACGCCACGCCAACATTCACGGACTTGCCGCCGACGTGACGGACGAACAATCCGTCGCGCAGCTCTACCAACAAGCCCAGGCGACGCGCGGCCCGATCGGCATCGTCGTCGCCAATGCCGGCGGCGCGCAAAGCGCACCGGCCGAAAAGATTTCCCGCGAGTTGTGGACCGAAACGCTGAGCGTCAATCTCACCGGCGCTTTCTTCTCAGTGCAGCCGGCGCTTGCCAGCATGCGTCAGCGCGGCTGGGGCCGCGTGATCTTCATCGCCTCGACTGCGGGATTGAAAGCCTACCCTTATGTGGCGCCCTATGTTGCCGCCAAGCACGGCGTGGTCGGACTGTCGCGCGCCTTGGCGCTTGAAACGGCAAAAGCCGGCATTACCGTGAACGCGGTATGTCCGGGCTATACCGAGACACCGCTCCTTGAACAGGCGGTGCGCCGGATCGTGACAACGACGAAGCGCAGCGAGGCCGACGCCCGCACCATGCTTGAAGCCAACAATCCGCAAGGACGCTTCATTGCGCCGCAAGAAGTCGCCGACGTAGTGCTGTGGCTCTGCACCGAGGCAAGCGCCGCCATCACCGGCCAGGCGATCTCGGTGTCCGGAGGCGAGACATGGTAAGCGCGCCGCTATCGGCGTTACGGCCTGAGAAGGACAGCAAGGCGCGGCTGCGCCTGTGGATCAGGTTGTTGCGCGCCAGCCGGCTGATCGAAGGCGTGGCGCGTGAGCGCCTTAAATCGCAATTCAACGCCACGTTGCCGCGCTTCGACGTGATGGCGGCACTCTATCGCCAGCCGGACGGCATGCTGATGAGCGAAATCTCGCGCTTCCTGATGGTATCGAACGGCAATATCACCGGCATCGTCGATCGCCTGGTGTCGGACGGCTTGGTGGTGCGCGCGCAACGCAACGGCGACCGTCGCACCTCTTTCATCAGCCTCACCCGCAAGGGTCGCGCCGCATTTGCCGACATGGCGGCCGCACATGAGCGCTGGGTCGACGAATTGCTTGGCGGCGTCTCGGTCCGCGACGCCGAGCACATGTCGGCCAAGCTGAAATCGTTTCGCAGCGATTGGGAGGGCGAAGCATGACCGCCAAATCTGTTTCGAAAATGTCTGTGTCGAAAATGGCTGCCCATAAGCCCGCGCATTTTCTGTGGCGCATGGACGGCGCGGTCGCCGTCATTCGGCTGAATCGGCCCGACCGCAAGAATCCGCTGACCTTCGAATCCTACGCCGAATTGCGCGACACGTTCCGCGCCCTACCCTACGCCGACGACGTGAACGCCGTCGTGTTCCTGCCCAATGGCGGCAATTTCTGTTCCGGCGGCGACGTCCGCGACATCATCGGCCCGCTGGTTGCGATGGAAACGAAGGACCGGCTGGCGTTCACACGCATGACCGGCGATCTCGTCAAGGCGATGCTCCATTGCGGCAAGCCGATTATTTCCGCCGTCGACGGTATCGCTGCCGGCGCCGGCGCGATCATCGCCATGGCGTCGGATCTGCGTATCGCCACGCCGCAGGCGCAAACCGCGTTCCTGTTCAATCGCGTCGGGCTTGCCGGCTGCGACATGGGCGCCTGCGCCATGCTGCCGCGCCTCATCGGCCAAGGCCGCGCCGCCGAATTGCTCTACACCGGCCGCGCCATGACCGCGCAAGAGGGCGAGCGGTGGGGATTTTTCAACAAGCTCGTCGCGGCCGACGCGCTGGAGCAGGAGGCGCTGGCGCTGGCCGGCCGGATTGCGGCCGGCCCTGTCTTCGCCAACGGCATCACCAAGACGCAACTGAACCAGGAATGGTCGATGAGCCTCGATCAAGCCATCGAGTCCGAAGCGCAGGCGCAGGCGATCTGCATGCAGACCAATGATTTCGAGCGCGCCTATCGCGCGTTTATCGCCAAACAGAAACCCATATTCGAGGGCGATTAGTGGCGGACCAGACCTTCCTCAGCTGGCCGTTCTTCGACGCCCGGCATCGCGCTTTGGCGGCGGCGATCGAGCGCTGGAGCGCGGTCAACCTGCCGGCCGACCATGGCGATCTCGATGCCGCCTGCCGCGATCTCGTGAGCCGCCTCGGCCGTGATGGTTTCCTCGCGCACACTGCGCCCGATCCTGCCACGCCGGCGCCGCTCGATGTGCGCACACTCTGCCTCGTCCGCGAAACGCTGGCGCGCCACGACGGTCTCGCCGATTTCGCTTTCGCCATGCAAGGATTGGGCGTCGGCCCGATCAGCCTGTTCGGCAGCACCGAGCAGCGCCGTTGGCTGACGCGCACCCGAGCCGGTGCGGCGATCGCCGCATTCGCGCTGACCGAGCAGAAGTCGGGATCTGATGTCGCCAATATCGCGGCGACCGCGACGCGCGACGGCAGCGATTACATCCTCGACGGCGAAAAGACCTGGATCTCCAACGGCGGCATCGCCGACCTCTATGTGACGTTCGCGCGAACCGGCGAAGGCGCAGGCGCGAAGGGTCTTTCCGCCTTTCTGGTTCCGGGTGACGTGTCAGGACTGAGCGTCGCCGAACGCATCGACGTGATCGCGCCGCATCCGCTGGCGCGTTTGAAATTCGACCGCGTCCGGGTCCCGGCTTCCGCCCTGATCGACGCCGCCGGCGAAGGCTTTAAGATTGCGATGGCGACGCTCGACATTTTCCGCGCCACCGTCGGCGCCGCCGCGCTCGGTTTTGCGCGCCGCGCGCTCGATGAAACGATCGTGCGCGTGGGCAAGCGGGACCTGTTCGGCGGCCCGCTGGCCGATTTGCAAATGGTGCAAGGCCACATCGCCGACATGGCGGTCGATGTCGATGCCGCGGCGCTTCTGGTCTATCGCGCCGCCTGGACCAAGGATAACGGTGCCCCGCGCGTGACGCGCGAAGCCTCGATGGCAAAGCTCTTCGCCACCGAACGGGCGCAGGCCGTCATCGACCAGGCCGTGCAGTTGCACGGCGGCGATGGTGTTCGCCGCGGCCACATCGTCGAAAAGCTGTATCGCGAAATCCGGGCGCTGCGGATTTATGAAGGCGCCTCCGATGTCCAGAAAGTCGTCATCGCACGTCAAACGCTCGTGGGAGCATGATCATGGCTGCGCACTCGCTTGGCCGCTCGGCCCATACGGATACCTTCACACGCGACAATCTTCCGCCGTCGCAACAATGGCCGCTGATTCCGCTCGAAAAGTTCGATTATCCCGAGCACCTCAACGCCGCGGTCGAGCTGACCGACCGCATGGTGGCGCGCGGCTTCGGTGACCATGTCGCGCTGATCGGCAACGGCCGCCGCCGTACCTATAAGGAACTGTCGGACTGGACCAACCGTATCGCCCGCGCCCTGATCGAGGACTTCGGTGTCAAGCCGGGCAATCGCATCCTCGTGCGCGCGGCGAACAATCCGGCGATGGTCGCCTGCTGGCTGGCGGCAACCAAGGCCGGCGCCGTCGTCGTCAACACCATGCCGATGCTGCGGGCCGGCGAGCTCGGCAAAATCGTCGACAAGGCCGAGGTCGGGCTGGCGCTGTGTGACACGCGGCTGACGGACGAGATCGCCACCTGCGCCAAGACCTCGAAGTTCCTCAAGCAGGTGGTCGGCTTCGACGGCACCGCCAATCACGACGCCGAGCTCGACCGCATCGCGCTGAGCAAAGCCGTGACCTTCGACGCGGTGCAGACCGGGCGCGACGACGTCGCGCTGTTGGGCTTCACCTCCGGCACCACCGGTGAGCCGAAGGCAACGATGCACTTTCATCGCGATCTCCTCATCATCGCCGATGGCTATGCCAAGGAAATTCTCGGTGTGACGCCCGACGATGTGTTCGTGGGCTCGCCGCCGTTGGCCTTCACCTTCGGCCTCGGCGGCCTCGCGGTATTTCCGCTGCGCTTCGGGGCCACCGCGACACTGTTGGAGAATGCCTCGCCGGCCAATATGATCGAGATCATCGAAACCTACAAAGCGACCATTTCGTTCACGGCACCGACCGCTTATCGCGCGATGCTGGCGGCGATGGATCAGGGCGCCAATCTGTCGTCGTTGCGCGCCGCCGTTTCGGCCGGCGAGACCCTGCCGGCGCCGGTGTTCAAGGAGTGGATCGCCAAGACCGGAAAGCCCATCCTCGACGGCATCGGTTCGACCGAAATGCTGCACATTTTCATTTCCAACCGCTTCGGCGACGCGGCGCCCGCATGCACCGGCAAACCGGTGACCGGCTACGAGGCCAAGATCGTCGACGACGACATGAAAGAGAAGCCGCACGGCGAAGTCGGCAAGCTCGCGGTGCGCGGCCCGACCGGCTGCCGCTATCTCGCTGACCGGCGGCAAGGCAATTACGTGCGCGACGGCTGGAATTTGACCGGCGACGCCTTCACCCAGGACGAGAACGGCTATTTCCATTTCGCCGCGCGCACCGACGATATGATCATCTCGGCCGGCTACAATATCGCCGGGCCTGAGGTGGAAGCCGCGTTGCTGGCGCACCCCGACGTCAAGGAATGCGCCGTGATCGGCGCGCCGGACGAGGGCCGTGGCCAGATCGTCGAGGCCCATGTCGTGCTCAAAGAGGGCGTCATTGCCGGCGTCGATACGGTCAAGCGCCTGCAGGACCACGTCAAGGCGACCATCGCGCCGTTCAAATATCCGCGCTCGGTGAAATTCACCGAGGCGCTGCCGAAGACGCAGACCGGAAAAATCCAGCGGTTCCGGCTGCGACCGAACGCATCATGAGCGAGCCGCAGCACATGACGCAGCCGCACGAATTTCTGCATCCGCGGAATTGGAAAAAGCCGAAGGGCTACGCCAACGGCATCGCCGCCGAGGGCCGTGTAGTTTTCCTTTCCGGCCAGATTGGCTGGAACACGGAGCAGCAATTCGGCAGCGACGATTTTATCGCGCAGACGCGCCAGGCGCTCATGAACATCGTCGCGCTGGTCGGCGAAGCCGGCGGCACGGCGGCGCACATCACGCGCCTGACGTGGTTCGTCATCGACAAGCAGGAATATTTGTCGCGGCTAATCGAGTTGGGGCAGGCCTACCGTAGTGTTATGGGTAAGCACTTTCCCGTCATGACGCTGGTTCAAGTCGTGGCTTTGGTCGAGGATCGTGCCAAGGTCGAGATCGAGGCGACCGCCGTCGTGCCGCGTTAAGCCGGCGGCGGCTCCGCTCGGCTATTTAAGCGCCGCGCCGCTTGCTAGACTGATGCAACATAAGATCAAGGGCGGACCAAGGAGTCGCATGTCCGACACGCTTTCGGAACTCTCGGTCTCGGTCTGGCGCGGCGTGGCGGAGGGCCGCTACGAGACCTATACCGTGCCGCAGCGCGCGAGCCAGACCGTGCTCGACGTGGTCACGTTCGTGCAGCGGCATATCGATCCGACGCTGTCCTACCGCTTCGCCTGCCGGGTCGGCGTGTGCGGCTCCTGCGCCATGACCGTGAACGGCAAGCCGCGCTGGACCTGCCGCACCCATGTGGTGAAAGTCGCCGGCGGCGGCCGTCTTGAGATCGGCCCGCTGCAGAATCTTCCGGTGATCAAGGACCTGACCACCGACATGGAGGTCTTTTTCGAGAAGTGGCAAGCCGCCAAGGGAGTCTTTGCGCCGAGCAAGACGCGTCACGATCCGATCGCGCCAATCAGGCCCGATACGCCGGCGCGCATGGCGGCGGACGCCGGCATCGAATGCATCAATTGCGGCGTCTGCTACGCCGGCTGCGACACGGTGCGCTGGAATTCGGAGTATCTTGGACCCGCCGCGCTCACCCGCGCGTGGACGCTGGTGAACGACGAACGCGACGGCGGCAATACGGCGCGGCTGCAAGCGATATCGGCATCCGGCGGCTGCCACGCCTGCCATTCGCACCAATCCTGCCAAGAACTTTGCCCGCAGACGCTCAATCCGACCGCGTCGATTGCCGGGCTCAAGCGGCGCACCGCCGCGGCCTACCTCAAGGGCGAGATCACGGCATGAACGTGCAGCTTTATGTGTGGCAGCGGCTGACAGCGGCCGTCATGGCACCGCTGGTCCTCCTGCATATCGCGGTGATCTTCTACGCCACACGCCAGGACCTCACCGCCGCGGATATTCTCTCACGCACGCGCGGCAGCATCGCCTGGGCGTCGTATTACGGCCTCTTCGTCGCCGCCGTGTCCATTCATGCCGCGATCGGCGTGCGCAATATCCTCGCCGAATGGTCGCCGCTTAAGAACAGGCGTGCCGATCTAACCGGCGCGGTATTCGGCCTGGCGCTGGCGGTGCTCGGCTGTCGCGCCATCGCCGCTGTGGTGCTGCCGTGATCGCGCGTCAATTGGGGCATCGCGGCAGCGTCTTGTGGATCGCCGCCATGGTGCACCGGGTGTCCGGGCTCGGCCTGGCGATTTTCCTGCCGCTGCATTTTCTGGCGCTCGGGCTCGCCATCCACGACGGAGCTGGGCTCGACAGTTTCCTGCGCTGGAGCGATCAGCCGCTGGTCAAGCTTGCCGAAGGCGGCCTGGTGTTTTTGCTCACCGTGCATCTGCTCGGCGGCCTACGCGTCTTGGTGATCGAGAATTTCGATTGGCGCGACGGCCAGAAGCAGCTTGCGACCGTCGCCGCCGCCGTTTCCGCTATCGTCGCCTTCATATTTCTTGTTCGCGTGTTCTGAGAATCGCAAAGAATCAAACATGAGCCTCGAACAGCTCAAGACCGATATTTTGATCCTGGGCTCCGGCGGCGCCGGGCTGTTCGCCGCGCTGCATGCCTTGAAAGCCAATCCCGACCTCGACATTACCGTCGCGAGCAAAGGCCTGCTCGGCAAATGCGGCTGCACCCGCATGGTGCAAGGCGGCTACAACGTCGCGCTCAATCCCGGCGATTCGGTCGAGCGCCATTTCATGGACACGATCGAGGGCGGCAAATGGCTGCCGCATCAGGAGCTGGCCTGGACGCTGGTGTCCACCGCGGTCGAGCGGGTACGCGAGCTCGAAAACGAGATCGGCTGCTTCTTTGATCGCAATCCGGACGGCACGCTGCACGGCAAGGCCTTCGCCGGCCAGACTTTCGACCGCACCGTGCACAAAGGCGACTTGACCGGGATCGAGATCATCAACCGGCTGATGGAGCAGGTCTGGGCGCGGCCGATCCGCCGCTTGGAAGAGCATCGCGCCATCGCGCTCATTCCGGCGAAGGACGGCGCGCTGGCCGGCGTGCTCATGATCGACGTGCGCAGCGGCGAATTCCGCTTCGTCGCCGCGCAGGCGGTGCTGCTGGCGACGGGAGGCGGCCCGACCATGTATCGCTATCACACGCCGTCCGGCGACAAGACCATGGACGGCCTCGCCATGGCGCTGCGGCTCGGACTTCCTCTTCGGGATATGGAGATGGTGCAATTCCATCCGACCGGCCTGCTCGCGGGTCCCGACACGCGCATGACCGGCACGGTGCTCGAAGAAGGCTTGCGCGGCGCCGGCGGCCATTTGCTCAACGGCGCCATGCACCGCTTCATGGGCGATTACGATCCGAAGCTCGAGCGCGCCACCCGCGACGTCGTCAGCCGCGCCATCTATGCGGAAATGAAGGCCGGCCGCACCACGCCGAACGGCGGCGTCTATATCAAGATGGGCCATCTCGGGCCGAAGAACGTCGCCAAGCAATTCAAGGGTATGGTCGATCGCTGCCGCGATTGCGGCTTCGATCTGGCCGGCGGGCTGGTCGAAGTGGTGCCGACCGCGCACTATTTCATGGGCGGGGTGATCTGCGAGGTTGATACGGCGACGGAACGTGCCGGGCTGTTCGTCGCCGGCGAGGATGCCAGCGGCATGCATGGCGCGAACCGGCTCGGCGGCAACGGCGTCGCCAATTCGACGGTGTTCGGCGGCATTGCCGGCGAGGTGATGCCGCGCTGGATCGCGGCCAATCCCGGCCATCGCACGCCCGATCCGTTCGTTCTGGATGCGGAGATTTCCCGCGCGCTGCAGCCGTTTGTGCGCAAGCCGGGCGATCTCAACCGCTTGCGCGAAAAGCTCCTCGATACGATGTGGGACGAGGTCGGCGTGGTGCGCGATCGCGCCGGCATCGGGCGCGGCCTCGTGGCGCTCGATCGGATCGAGGCGGAACTGCTTTCGAGCGGCGTTGCCGACGGCAATCGCCGCTTCAATCTGACGTGGCACGACTGGCTTAATCTGCGGTCCTTATGCGAAATTAGCCGGGTCATTGCGCTCGCCGCACTCAAGCGCGAGAATTCCCGCGGCGCACACTATCGGTCCGATTTTCCGGAGCCCGGCGATCTCGCCACCTCGACCTTCACAGTGGCGCGGCAAGGTACCGGAAACATCGAAATCACCGAGCGGCCGGTTCTGTTCACGCATGTGAAGCCGGGCGAAACCTTGCTGCGCGACCCGATCGCGGCCGAATAGAGGCGAACATGATTCCGCTGTCAGCCATTCAACGCACCGCCGAGGATTTGATGGCGAAGGCCGCCATCGAAATCCCGGACGATTATCTCGCCGGCCTGCGCCGCTGCGCCGACACCGAGAAAGGCGATCTGTCCTCGTTCGTCATCAAAGCGATGCTGGAGAATTACGAGGCGGCGAAGGAAGACCGCCGCGCCATGTGCGGCGATACCGGCCTGCCGCGCTGGTATGTCAAGATCGGCAACGAAGCGCAGGTCGAAGGCGGCCCGGTGGCGCTGGAGGCGGCGCTGCGCCGCGCCACCGCACGGGCGACGACGAATGTACCGCTGCGTCCCAACCGCGTGCATCCCTTATGGCGCACCGATCACAACAACAATGTGGGTATCGGCGCGCCCGAGATCGAATATGCGTTCCATCCCGACGCCGACTGGATCGAGCTCACCACCGTGCACAAAGGCGGCCTGTTCGGCTCGGATTACCGCATGCTGTTTCCCGGCGACGGCATCGAGGGCATCAAGCGGTTCTTTCTCGACACCTTGATTGGCTTCGGCAAGCGCGGGTTGGCCTGCCAGCCGGCGATCGTCGGCGTCGGGCTCGGCGGCTCGAAAGACACCAGCATGGTGCTGGGCAAGCAGGCGTCGTGCCTGCGCATCGTCGGCTCGCGAAATCCCGATCCGCGCATCGCCGCGCTGGAGGAAGAGTTCAAGGAGCTCGGCAACAATATCGGCATGGGCGCCATGGGCTTTGTCGGCTCGTCGATGGTGATCGATTGCCACATCGAAGTCGGCTATTGCCACACCGGCGGCATGCCGATGTCGGTGCACATGTTCTGCCTGTCGTCGCGCCGCGCCTGCGCGCGAATCTCCACCGACGGCAAAGCAGCGTTTCGCACGGATCCAATGTGGTTCACCGACTATATGCGGCGTTCCACCGTCGAGTGGGGTCAGCAGGCCGCGGAAGCCGCGGAATAGATTGGCGGCGGGATAAAATGACCGACCTCAAAACCGTTCATCTCGATCTGCCGGCGCGCACGGAAAATCTCCGGCAATTGGAAATCGGGTCGGTCGCTTACCTCACCGGCCGAGTCTTCACGGCCCGCGAAGGCGTCTACAAACGCGCGATTGCCGACGGCGCCGGCATGCCGGCGGACAAAGACGCGCTCGGCATCACCAATTTCCATTGCTCGCCGGCGGCGAGCGTCAACGCCGACGGCAGCTATACCGTCGGCGCGGTGACCGCGACGGCGTCATTTCGGTTTGCCCAATGGCTCGAAGGCTGGTTCAAGCTGTCCGGCTGCAACGTCATCATCGGCAAGGGCGGAATGACGTCGCAGGCCTATCGCGACCACTTCGTTCCCAACAACGCGGTCTATCTCACCACGGTCGGCTACGGCACCGGTGCGTTGCTCGGCCGCGGCATCAAGCGCGTCGCCGGCGTTTATTGGCTGGAGGAGCTCGGCCTGGCGCAAGCGGTTTGGGTGCTTGACGTCGAAAAATTCGGCCCGTTTTTGGTCGAAAGCGATCTGGCCGGTAATTCCCTGTTCGAACGCGAGAACGCCAAGATCGCGCCCGGGCTGGAACAGCTTTATGCCGGCACCAAACCGGCCACGCTGCGCCGTTACGGCGAGACCGACGACAAAACCGAGGAAGTTATTTGAGATCGGCGTAGTTCATCGCGTCACAACACGTCGGCGCGAACGAACATGATGCCGCGGTTTATCATTCCGAGCACCCGCGCCGCGGCGAGCGAAACGTCGATCACACGGCCTTTGTTGAACGGACCGCGATCATTGATCGTCACGATGACGTTGCGGCCGCTTTTCGGATCGGTGACGCGGACGCGGGTTCCGAACGGCAAGCTGCGATGCGCCGCGGTGAATCCATTTGGATCGAACCGCTGGCCGGTCGCCACTTTGGCGCTTTCCGAATAATAGGCGGCAAACCCCGAGAAACTGCGCGGTGCGGCTTGTCCCGCGACCACGGGCTGGCTCAGCCAGGCCATACCCAGCACGATGATCGCAGCATGCATTGTGAAACGCGAAACGGTCATCGGCGACCTTTGGCTGGTACAGCTGGGTGGACTCGAACCACCGGCCTCTTGATCCACAGTCAAGCGCTCTAACCAACTGAGCTACAGCTGCACGTTCCGCCGTATGTTTTGCTTGAGCATGATCTTGTCGGAAAACCGGTAGCCATCCTCGGATCGGGTCCGAGCACAGGCCTGTTCCGGATCATGCTTTAGCGCGCGGAACCTATGGGCAACGCCCAAGTTTGGCAAGACGGCAGCAATTTGCCGGAAAAAGCAAAAGCCCGGGTCGAGACCCGGGCTTTCCCCTCGCCGCATTAACTCGGCGGACGCGCTCGCAGTCGCGATTAGGCGACCTTGGCGAACGCCTTGTTCATGCCGCTCTTGATCGGCTCGGCGGTCTCGGTCGCGACCTTTTGGACCAGCGCACCGAGTTCCTTGCTCTGCTCGGTCAGCGCCTCGAACTGCTTGCGCGTATGCGCGCTGGACAGATCGATCACTTCCGACAGCGACTTCGCCGTGATCAACTCGCCGACGAAATCGAACGCGGCGTTGGTATTCACGCGCGCCGCCTCGATCACCTTGAGGCCGTATTCGGACGTGCCTTTGGAGGCCGTCGAATAGGTGGTTTCGAGCACGTCGGTCGCCTCTTCGGCGGCGGCCTTCATCTTCTCGTAGGTGTCCTTGCACTGGGCAACGCCGCGCTCGGCGAATTCACGGAAAGCAGCCGGCATTTCGACCTTCGGGATTTCAAATTTTGGCATTTCGAATTTCGGCATTTCGAATGCACTGGCGGTGGGCTTGCTGGACTTCACTTTGGGGGGAGTTGTCGTTGTGGCATCAGCCATGACTCGGATCCTCAGTTTTGCTCATTGCTCTTGGGCTGTCTCACTTGGGAGATTTATCTCGGATGGCCTCGCCGCCCGTTGCGCGCGACCTGGCATTTCGTGATCCCGCGGCTGAACGCCATAAGCTTCAAAACCCGGGCATTTGGTGCCAGATAGATAGCAACTTATTTGGTGCATTGCAACAGAAATTATTGCAATGCACAAATAATATCAGGTAATTGAAACTATTATAATTTTTGAACTTTAGGGGACCGCTTTGCGATCACATCTTGGGCTTGGCGGCATCGACAACAATCTTGGCGGCACTTTGTCCAAGATCCTGAACCTGGGTCGACATCGCCTGCATCTGGCGGCTCAGATATTCCGACTGCAGCGCCATGACTTCCGAGGCATTCTTGGCATGCATCAGCTTTTGCGCAAAATCGAACGTCGCCGTGACGTTTTGTTCGGCATAGGTCATCGACTTATGCGCGATTTCATTAGCGTTGCTGTGCGCCGCCTGGGCCTGACCCTGCAGCTGCCCCATCGCTTTGTTCGCCGCATTGATAAAGCCGTCGAAGGCCTGCCTGGCCTGCGTCACGCTCTGCTCGACGAAGGCTCTCATCTCGTTTGGGATAGCAAACTGCTCAAATGGATCTTTAGCCATCACACGCTCCTCGTACTCCCGGCGTGCCAATTCTAGCGCGAATTTGCGGCCGGCAGGCAAGCTAAACGACGGCACCCGCTAAGCCTCGGAGTAATTAAGGTTATCTTGGCTTGCCGGGTGGCGCGATGGCCCGTGGCATGGACGCCGTAGATGGCGCGCTCTATTAATTTTTCCTTTAGAAAGGCGAGTGCCGCCGCGTATGCCGATCATGGAGAGAGATCTCGCTTTGTTGCGTCATCCGCGTCTCGCGGCGCTCGCGACGGGTGCGTGGCCGGCTTGGCTGTGGAGCGTCGACGGATCGCGAATCCTGTGGGCGAACGCCGCCGGCGCGACGATCTTCGGCGCCGACGAACCGGCCAGCACTGGGCGGCGCGGCTTCGACGATGGTGATGCTCTCACTGTTCAAATCGTCCGTCTCGCCGCGACACTGCCACCGGCCGCGCATGAGCGGCTCGAACGCTTGCGCGGCCTCGGCGCGAGCTTTGGCGGCGCTCTGACCTGCGCCTGCTCGCGCATCGTTCTTGATGACGGGACTGCTGCGGTTCTCATTGCCGCGTGCGAGCCGGCGGCCGGACCGTCGCTGACATTGGCGGAGCGCGTACGGCGGCTGTTCGCCGATCGTGAAGAGGCAATCGCGGCCTTCGCGCCCGACGGTGCTCTGCTTTATGCCAATGCCGCGGCGCAAACGCGACTTCCCGGCGTCGCAACGCTGTCGGCGCTCGGCATCGAGGCGCTCGCGGCGACGACGCTCGAAACCGGAAGCGGCAGCGGCATTGCACGTTTGGGGCAGAAGTCCTTCGACGTCGCCGCCACGCGGCTCGGCGTAGATGCTTCGCGCGCGATCGTGTTGACGCTGCCGCAGCCGATAAGCGAAGCGCCGCGCGCGCAAAGCGCCGTGGTGAAAATGGAATCGGAGCCGGTCGCTGCCGCCAACCCTGCTGTCACGGCGCCGGCACCCGACGTGGTGCCAGCCGATGCCGCACCGGTGCCCACGGTTCAACTTCAAGAAACAGTTGCCGAACGACGCCATCCGCTGCGCTTCGTCTGGACCATGGATGCGGACGGCCGTTTCGGCATCGGATCGGACGAATTCATCGGCCTCGCCGGACCGCGAACCATGGCGACGGTCGGGCGGCTGTGGAGCGAGATTGCCGAGGAGCTGAACCTCGATCCGAACAATCAAGTCGCGCGGGCGGTGGCGACACGTGAAACATGGAGCGGCATAGTCGTTTCCTGGCCAGTCGACGACAGCAGCGAGCGGTTGGCTATCGAGCTCTCCGGCCTGCCGGTGTTCGACCGCGACCGCAGCTTTCGCGGCTATCGCGGCTTCGGCGTCTGCCGTGACATCGCGCGCATCAACCATTTGGCGCAAGCGCGCCGCGACCAGCCAATGAACTTTGCGCCGACGCCGCAGCAAACGGCAACCGCCCAGACGACGTCCGCGCCCGCCGCGCCGGAGACGACGGAACCGGCCGCCGCGCTTGAAGCTGCGCCCGCACCGGATCGTTCCGCGCCGAGCGTCGCGCCGGCTTCCGCCAACGTATTGCCGTTCCGCCCGTCGGCGCCGGCCGAACCAAAGGCGGTCCCGGCCTTGAGCCCGGTGGAACGGCGGGCGTTCCGCGAACTGGCACAAGAGCTGACGTCGCGGCTGCGCGGCTCGCCGCAAGTCACGGCAACCGCCGAAAGCGGCGCTGAAGAGCTTGCGGCCGGGCACCCGGAAGAAGCCGAAACCGCCGCCGCCGAAACCGCCATCGAGCATGTGCTGCTTGACCGCATCCCGATCGGCGTCCTGGTCTACCGGCACGATTCGCTGCTCTACGCCAACCGTCATTTCCTCGACTGGACCGGCTACGAGAACCTGACGGCAATCGAGTCGGCAGGCGGCGTGAATACCCTGTTTGCCGAACCCGGGACCGATGCACTGGCCGAGACCGGCAGGGCTCAATCGCTTTCGATCGTGACTCGGCACGGTGACAAGCTGACCGTCGAAGGCCGCATGTTCTCGGTTCCTTGGAATGGATCTTCCGCACTCGCGCTGATCTTGACCAACGGCCACAATAACGAAAACGCCGAGGCCAGCCGGCAAACGGATGAGCGCGCGCGCGACGCCGCCGCGAATGAAAATCGCGAGCTCAATTCGATGCTCGACGCGGCAAGCGATGGCATCGTCACGCTCGATGCCGAAGGCCGGATCGCCAGCGCCAACGCGCGCGCCGCTTCGTTGTTCGGCAAGCCCGCGAGCGAATTCACCGGCCACGCGCTCGGCGAGCTCTTCACAGCCGAGAGCGAGCGGGCCGCGCGCGATTATTTCGACCGCATCCTACGCGGCACCAACGTCCTCGATAACGTCATCGACATCGACGCTCGTGCGGGTGAGGACCGGACGGTCCCGCTGACCATGACGCTGACACGGATCGGCGACGACCGGTTCTGCGCCACGTTCCGCGATGCCACGACGCGCAAGCAGGCCGAGGAAGAACTGCGCAATGCCAAGCGCGAAGCGCTGCGCGCGGCGTCGGCAAAGGCGGAGTTCCTTGCCAAGGTCAGTCACGAAATCCGAACGCCGCTCAATGCCATGACCGGCTTCGCCGAAGTCATCATGGCCGAGCGCTTCGGCCCGATCGGCAACGAGCGCTACCGGGAATATGTCAAAGACATCCACGACGCGGGAATGCACCTGGTCTCGATGCTCAACGATCTCCTCGATCTGTCCCGGATCGAGACCGGCCAGGCCGATCTCAACTTCACCAACGTCAATCTCAACGATCTCACCCAGCAATGCGTCGGCATCATGCAGCCGCAGGCGAACCGCGCGCGCATCATCATCCGCACCTCGCTGACGCCCGGTTTGCCGCTGGTGGTTGCCGACGAGCGATCGCTGCGCCAGATCGTGCTCAATCTGTTGACGAACTCGATCAAATTCACCGGCCCGGGCGGCCAGGTGATCGTATCGACGGTGTTTTCCGATGCCCGCGAAGCGGTGCTGCGCGTGCGCGACACCGGCGCCGGCATGAGCGACAAAGATATCCAGGCCGCCCTCGAACCGTTCCAGCAGACTGCGACCTCGGGAAGCTGGGGTTCCGGCGGAAACGGCTTTGGATTGCCGCTGACCAAGGCGCTCGCCGAAGCCAATCGCGCCAATTTCAGCATCAAGAGCGCGCCGAATGCCGGGACATTGGTCGAGATCGCATTTCCGCCGAGCCGCATCGTTGCCGATTAAATCCAGCCAAAAATCCTCTAGACTGAGCCCCGTGGACTTGGCCCCGTCGAGTTTTCGCCGTGTTTGACGGCGATGCTCCCTGAGGTGCGGCAATGCGCATGTTCAAACTATTCGTCACGCTGATCTTCGTCGGCGCCGTTTTGGCCCCGACGGCGGCGCTTGCCGGCGAGGATGTCGACCTCGTTTTGGTGCTGGCCGCCGACGTGTCGCGCAGCATCGATGCCGCGAAATTCCAGTTGCAGCGCGACGGCTATGTCGCCGCCGTCTCCGATCCGCACGTCCTCGATACCATCCGATCCGGCCGCTATGGCCGCATCGGCTTGTGCTTCGTCGAGTGGTCGGGCGCCGAAGCACAGCACGTGGTGATCGACTGGATGACGGTGGGCGACGCCGCATCGGCGAAGGATTTCGGCGACCGCTTGGTCGAGGCGCCGCGCTCGTTCATGGGCCGCACCTCGATCAGCGGTGCGATCGATTTCGCGATGAATGAACTCGGCCAGGCGCCGTTCCAATCCGCCCGCCGCATCATCGATATTTCCGGCGACGGCACCAACAATGAGGGCCGCGCCGTCACCGAAGCTCGTGATGAAGCGCTTGCCAAGGGCGTGACCATCAACGGCCTCGTCATTCTCAGCGAAAATCCGATGTCGTGGAATCCGGAACACACCAATCCGCCGGGCGGGCTCGACAATTACTATCGCAATAACGTCATTGGCGGTCCGGGCGCGTTCGTCATGGTCGCCAAGGATTTCAACTCGTTCGGCCAAGCCATCATCGGCAAGATCATCGCCGAAGTGGCGCAGGTGCACGGCGCCAAGTCGTGGCGCGAATCGGTCCGCTGAGCGCCCCGTGATTGCGGCCACATTGCCGCATTTGTTTATTCGCGGCAGGCATTTGGGCAAGCGTGTGCAGGCTTAAGGCCACGAAAGGGACATAGATACTGGGCATGTTTGCAGCCTGTCTCCCGCCCGGTATATTTGACCGGCTTCACAACAATCGGAAACGGGTCCCGTGACCGCGACCATTGGCTTGAAACGCCTTGCGATTGCCGTTGCCGCAATGGTTGCGGCAGCTTTCGTGACGCTTGTCGTGCTGTCTTTTCTCATTCCTGCCGCCTCGGTGCGTGACGCCGTGAAGTCGGAAATCCACGCAGTCACCGGTCTCGACCCGCTATTGGGCGACGATATCTCGCTTTCGCTGTTCCCGTCGGGAACGGTGCGTTTCCGGAACGTCCTACTCGGCGACGACAGCACCGGCGAGCCGGCCGTCGCCGCGGATGAATTGACGGCACGGCTGCGCTATTTTCCGCTGCTGGCGGGCCGCATAGAAATTTCCGACGTCACGCTCGTTCGCCCGACCATCAATGTCGTATTCGCCGCCGACGGCCGGTCGAACTGGGCGGGATTGATCGCCGCACTCGCGCATGCGCTGCAGCCGGCTCCCGAGCGCATGGCGTCGTTTTCGGAGATCGGCATTCAGGACGGCACTGTCGTCGTGCATGACGCTAGCAAGAACGCCACCGAACGCCTCGAACAGCTGAATTTTCAAGTCGCATGGCCGTCGATCTCACGAAGCTTCGGAGCCAATGGCCACTTCCTGTGGCGCGACGAGCCGGTTGAGGCGAGCCTTACACTCAGCGATTTTCTTGCAGCCCTCACCGGTGACCGCTCCGGCCTCAAGGTGCGGCTTTCCAGCGCCCCGCTCCAGCTCGCCTTCGACGGCACGGCGAGCGATCAGCCGACGTTGAAGATCACGGGCACGCTCGGCGTCGAGGCGCCCTCGCTACGCGACGCCATGCACTGGACCGATAAAGGCAAGCTGCCGTTCGGCGGCTTCGGGCGCTTCGCGCTGCGGGCGGAGAGCGACATTGGCGGCGGCGTCGTGTCGCTCTCCAACGTCAATGTCGAGCTCGACGGCAACAGCGCCGAAGGCGCGCTGACGCTGTCCGACGACGGGCATCGCGCCGTGCAGGGCACGCTCGCGGCCGATGCGCTCGATCTGACGCCTTATGTCTCGGGAATGCGGCTATTGGCGAGAAACGAAAACGACTGGGACCATCTGCCGATCGCACTCGACGGCTTCAACGATTTCGACCTCGATCTGCGGCTCTCCGCCGCGAGCATCAGAATATCGAACGCGCAATTGGGGCGCACCGCCGTGGCCGCCAACATGCGCGACGGCAAGCTTGCTTTGACGATCGGCGAAGCGCAGGCGTTCGGCGGCGTTGCCAAGGGGACGCTGGGTCTCGCCAGCGCCGAAAACAGCATCGCGGTAACCTCGCATATGCAATTCACCGATGTCGATCTGGCCGATTGTCTCGGTCAAGTCTTCGGCATGCACAGGGTTGAAGGCCGCGGCAACCTTGCGGTCAATATCGAGGGATCGGGAGATTCGGTGCTGGCGGTGACGCATGCGCTCAACGGCACAGCGACGCTCAACGCGCAATCCGGCGCGCTGGCCGGCATCAATGTCGAGCAATTGCTGCGACGGTTGGAGCGCCGGCCGCTATCCGGCAACGGCGACTTCCGCAGCGGGCGCACCGCATTCGATCAGCTCGCCGTCAGCCTCAAGATCGACCAAGGCACTGTGTCGATCGACGATATGCATATCAGCGGTCCGGCGGTCCGGCTCGCGGTCGGCGGCCAAGCTTCGGTGCCGACGCGCGATCTCGACCTCAAGGGCGTGGCCACGCTGGTCTCGACGGCAACGTCCGACGAATTCGATCTGCCCTTCGTCGTGCAGGGGTCGTGGGACGATCCGATCATGCTGCCGGACCCGCAGAGCTTGATCCGCCGCTCGGGCGCCGCCGCGCCGTTGCTCGACGCCGCCAAGACCCACAATGCAAGCGACGCCGTGCGCTCGGTGATCGACCAATTGCTGGCGTCGCCGCAGGCGCCCGCCGCGGCGACGCCGGTTGCGTCACCGGCCTCGACGACAGCGGCGCCGAAACCTTCGCAATAACCAAAAAACTTGGCATTTTAGTCCGGTTTTGACCGCGCCGGCCGGCGAGCGGCCGCGCAGCTTTTAACTTTTTGCTCTATGATTCGCGGCGCACGAATCAGCGCGGGTTTTCGCCCGTGACCGGAGCCAGGATGCTCAGCCGATGCTCGGCCGCCTCACGCGAACTCTCGTCAAGGTGCTGGTTGCGTCGCTGATCGTCGGGACGGTCCTTGCCCATTTCGGCATCCACACCGAGGAACTCATAAAGACGGCGGGACTTTCGCCGGACCATATCGAGGACTTGGCGCGGCAAGGCGCCGCCTGGGTATTGCCTAATCTATTGCTCGGCGCGCTGGTGATCGTGCCGATCTGGTTCGTGCTCTACCTGTTCCGGCCACCGGGCGAGAGCCGAGACTGATCACGCCCGCGCCGGCGTGCCCCGCGCCGCGCCGAGCTTGGTCAGGAGCGAGGCGGCAATCACGGCAATGCCGACCACGCCGATCATGATGCTGCAGACCGCGTTCATTTCGGGACTCACGCCAAGACGCACCTCGGAATAAATGCGGATCGGCAGCGTGGTCGCGCCCGGGCCGGTGGTGAAGCTCGCAATGACGAGATCGTCGAGCGAGAGAGCAAAGGCGAGCATCCAGCTCGCGGCAATGGCGGGCAAGATCAGCGGCAGGGTCACCGCGACAAAGGTGCGCGCGGGCGAAGCACCCAGATCCATCGCCGCCTCCTCGAGACTGACGTCGAAATCGACGAGGCGGGACTGCACGATCACCGCGACAAAGCACATCGCCATCGTCGTATGCGCGATGACCACGGTCCAGAACCCGCGATCGATCGAAATGGCGACGAACAACAGCAGCATCGACAGTCCGGTGATGACCTCCGGCATGACCAGCGGCGCATAGATCATGGCGGCAAACAGGAGCCGGCCGCGGAAGCGGCCGAAGCGGACCAGCGCCACCGCCGCGAGCGTGCCCAATATTGTCGCGGCACTCGCCGAAATGACGGCGATGCGGAGGCTGATGAATGCCGAATCCAAAAGCGCGAAATCGCCGGCGAGCACGGCGTACCAGTGCGTCGACCAGCCGCCCCAAACCGCGACCAGCCGCGATGCATTGAACGAGAACACGACCAGGATGACGATCGGCAGATAAAGAAAGACGATGCCGGTGAGCAGTACCGCGAGATTGAGCGGAGATAGCCTGCGCATGGTCAGTTTCGCTCCGTTGCACGCATGGTTTGATGCTGGAACACGACGATCGGCGTGACCAACAGGCACACCAGCACGACGGCAACGGCCGAGGCGGTCGGCCAATCCTTGTTGGCGAAAAATTCCGTCCAGATGGTCTGGCCGATCATCGATGTCTGCGAGCCACCAAGCAGATCGGGAATGACGAACTCGCCGACGATCGGGATGAAGCACAACAGCGCGCCTGCCAGTACGCCCGGCGCCGACAGCGGCAAGGTCACCAGCCAAAACGTTTTCCAGCGCGGACACCCGAGATCTGCCGCCGCCTCCAGAAGCTGTTCGTCGAGCTTTTCCAGCGTCGCATAGAGCGGCAGCACCATGAACGGCAGATAGGAATAGACGATACCGATATAGACGGCGGTATTGGTCGAAAGCCATGCCGGCGGCTCGCGCACGATGTGGAGCGCCAATAAAAGCTGATTGAGCGGTCCGTCGTGCTGCAGGATATTCATCCAGGCGTAGATGCGGATGAGGAACGAGGTCCAGAACGGCAGGATAATCAGCACCATAAGCACCGCCTGCGCGCGGCGCGGCGTGCGCGTGACGGCGTAGGCGATCGGATACCCGATGACGAGCAGCAATAGCGTGGAGAACGACGCTATTTCGACGCTCTTCAAATAGGACAGCACATAGAGCGGATCGGTGCCGAGGAAGGCGTAATTATCGAGCGACAAGCCGGCAAAGAAGCTGCGCAAGCCTTGCCAGCCGGAAGCAAGGTGGAAAACCGGCGTATAGGGCGGCTGGGCGATCGCGGTCTGCGACAAGCTGATCTTAACAACGATCAGGAACGGCACGAGAAACAAAGCGACGAGCCAGGCATAGGGAACCCACACGACGAGCTTCGCCAAGAATGAGCGTTGGGCTTGCCGTTCTGTCATGCGCCAGCTCTTTTCATCGCGTCAGCACGATCGCGGCGTCAGGCGGGAAGCTCAGCCACACCTTGTCATTCCAGCCGAGCGCAAGCTCCGGCCGACCGGTATTGGCGATCGCCCCGCGCACCGGCACGCCGGCGTCGGTCTGCAGCTTGTAGATCGACAGATCGCCGAGATAGCCGATCTCGACAATCGTCGCGGCGAGGCCGTTCTGCCGCCCGGTTTGCTGGCTGCCTGACGGTTCGGCTTGCGCCATCCGGATTTTCTCCGGCCGCACCGCAATCCAGACCGTTGCGCCGGGCTCGGCGTCGATCTTTGCCGCAACATGGACGCGGCCCAATGCCGTCGCCTCGACGCTCAAGCCGTCGTCGCCGACGCGGCCCTCGAACAGATTGATATCGCCGACGAAATCCGCGACCCACCGCGAATTCGGGCGCTCGTAGATCTCGGCGGGCGGCGCGACCTGCATGAGCCGGCCGCGGTCCATCACTGCGATCCGATCTGCGACCGTCATCGCTTCGCTCTGGTCGTGGGTGACGATGATGAAAGTGAGCCCCAGCCGGCGCTGCAAGTCCAGCAGCTCGAACTGGGTCTCGCCACGCAATTTTTTATCGAGCGCCGCCATCGGCTCATCGAGCAGCAGGACACGCGGACGCTTGACCAGCGAACGCGCCAGGGCGACGCGCTGGCGCTGGCCGCCGGAAAGTTCATTCGGCTTGCGGCTGCCGAAATTTTCGAGTTTCACCAAAGCCAGTATGTCGGCGACCCGCTCGGCGATTTCGTGCTTGGGCAAACCCTCTTGCTTGAGGCCGAAGGCGATATTGGCTTCGACATTGAGGTGCGGGAACAGCGCATAACTCTGGAACATCATGTTGACGGGACGCCGATACGGCGGCACCGGCGCAAGGTCGACCCCGTCAAGCAGGATACGGCCGGCGTTGGCTTGCTCGAAGCCCGCGACCAGGCGCAACAGCGTGGTCTTGCCGCAGCCGGAGGGACCGAGCAGCGCAAAGAATTCGCCTTGGTAGATATCGAGCGTGAGCTGATCAACCGCAGCGAAGGCGCCGAAGCGTTTGCTCAACCCCTCGATCCGCAGCAGCGGCGCCAGCGTGCGATCGGCCCAAGGCGCGAAGCCCCGCTTCGCAAAGCCCCGTTTCGATCCGACGGTCTGCATCGATGCCCCGATCGTGACAGTGCGCCTCGACGGCGCACCGCACGCTAGAGCATTTTCACGCCTACTGGAAAGAGTTGAGCGTCAGCCTACGACGGCCTCGGCCACCGTCGACGCGAGAGCGGCGTCGTCGACCGCCTCGACCACCAGCTTGCGCGGCTCCGGGCCGTAATACTCGCCCAACTGCACGACCGCACGCGGCTGCGTCGTGATCGAGAGCAGCCGATCGTAAAGCGCTTTCGCGGATACCGGCTTGGTCAGATATTCATTGACGCCGAGCCGAACCGCCTCGACCACGCGCCAGCGTTCGCAGTGACCGGTCAGCATGATGATCGGCACGTCCGGAATCGGAAATACGCCCGGCGAACGCACGATGCGTACCAGTTCGGGCCCGCTTAACAGCGGCATTTCCCAATCGAGTATCACCACGTCGGGAGCGACGGTGCGGATCGAGTCGAGCGCCGCAATGCCGTCGGGCGCTTCGTAGATGTCCTTGATGCCGCAATTGACCAGCAAATTGCGGATCATCTTGCGCATATACTGATTGTCATCGACCACCAGAACGCACAGCGACTGGATGATATTCTCGATATGCTTTTTCGATAGTTTCGCTGACATGGCGTACCGCCGCGACGTCACGAGTTGATTGATGGACGCCGATCTGATCGCGCGGGTGCATCAGACCATGGGCGCATTGCAGGTTGGTAAAATGAAAGCTTGTAATTTGCTGCGATCGCGGCGCCGTCGGTGTTTGACGGTGCTGCGGTGAGCACTGCGTTGACGGGCCGGGCTGCTACGCGCTGCAAGCTTTTCACCATGTCAATGGACCAAAAAGATGTCGCCGTGACCGGCATCGGATTCCGGTTTGTAGCTACTGGGCTTGCGCGGTTCGGGTCCGTAGTAATCGCCTCGCCGCACCATCCGGCGCGGCTTGGCAAGAATTGCCGCGATGCGGCTCAGCAGCGCGGTCGTCGACACCGGCTTGAGCAGGTATTCGTTGACACCGAGCCGCACCGCTTCCACCACGCGCGAACGCTCGCTGTGACCGGTGAGCATGATCATTGGCACGTCGGGAAAAGGAAATGTGCCGGGCGACCGCACCGTCCGCGCGAAGTCCGGCCCATTGGGGCTCGGCATTTCCCAATCCAGCAATACGATATCAGGCGCGAACGTGCAGATGGCTTCGAGGCCACTCTTGCCATCGGGCGCTTCGTAGATGTCGCGGACGCCGATCGCCTGCAACAGCGCGCGGGTGACCCTGCGCGTGCCGGGGTCGTCATCGACGACGAGAACCTTGAGCACCGCAAGCTGCCGCAATAATTCGCTTGGGATCGAATCCATAACGCCCCTTTAACGACGCCTAAATTCCCAGTGTCCATGTCACCACAGACCCGCGAAAATCCGGTGTGGCAAATCGATAGGATTTTACCGATTTACACCGCTGCCCGTCGCCATGAAACGGTCGAGGACGGCGGTCTGTGCATCGGTTAGGCGCAGGCCAAGCTTTGAGCGGCGCCACAGCACGTCCTCGGCGGTTCGCGCCCATTCCTTGGTCATCAAATAGCGCACCTCGACCGCGGTGAGATCGGCGCCAAAGCGCATGCCCAAATCGTCAAGCCCGGTCGCCTGGCCGAGCACACGCTCCACCCGCGTGCCGTAGGCAAGCACCAGCCGCCGCGCATGATCCGGCGTCAGAAACCGCCAGGTCCGCTGCGTGCGCTCAACCAGCGTTTCGATGCCGTCGTAGACGAAGTCGCCGCCGGGCAACGGGCTTGGCGCGGTCCAAGGGCGCGTGCGCGGAAAAAAGTGAGCGAGCCGCGCCAGCGCCTCTTCGGCCAGACGCCGATAGGTGGTGACCTTGCCGCCATAAACGGTGAGCAACGGCGCCTCGCCGAAGCGCTCGTCAAGGATCAGCGTATAATCGCGTCCGATATCTTGCGGCTTGCGCGCGCCGTCATCGTAGAGTGAGCGCACACCGGCGAAGGCCCAGACCACGTCGGCGGCGCCGATCTCGGTGCGGAAATACTCATTCACCACGCCGCAGAGATAATTGATCTCCTCGCCGGTCGGCAGCACGGTCGATGGATCGCCGGCAAAGGCCAAGTCGGTGGTGCCGATCAGCGTGAAATCGCGTTGAAACGGGATGGCGAAGACGACACGGCCGTCGAGCGCCTGCAGGAGGTAGGCGCGATCGTGATCGTAGAGCCGTCGCACTACGATGTGGCTGCCTTTGTCGAGCCGCAGCCGGCGTTGCGGCTCGACCCGCAGCACTGTCTCGGCGAATAATCCGCTCCATGCGCCGGTAGCGTTGACCAGTACCCGCGCCGTCACCACGTCACGCTGGCCCCTGGCGTTGAGCACCAGCCGCCACAAGTCGGAGCGCTCGGCACGCACGCAGCGGGTGCCGGTGCGGATCACCGCGCCACGTTCGGCGGCGTCCACCGCGTTGAGCACGACGAGCCGGGCATCGTCGGCAAAACAGTCGGAATATTCGAAGGCGTGGTGGAAGCGCGACTTGAGCGGCTGACCGGCTTCGTCGGTGACGAGATCCAGCTCACGGGTGCCCGGCAATATCTTGCGCCAACCGAGGAAGTCGTAGAGCAGCAACCCGAGCCGCAGCACTGTGGCGGACCGCCGCGCCGCATTGATCGGCAACACGAAGCGAAGCGGCCGGATCAGATGCGGCGCCGCGCGCAACAGCACTTCGCGCTCGCGCAGCGCCTCCCGGACCAGGCGAAATTCGTAACGCTCGAGGTAGCGTAAGCCCCCGTGAATGAGCTTGGACGAGGCCGACGACGTGCCGGAGGCGAGATCGTTCTGCTCGACCAGGACAACGCGAAAACCGCGCCCGGCGGCATCGCGCGCGATACCGGTCCCGTTGATGCCGCCGCCGATGACGGCGAGATCGAAATCAGCCACTGATTCTCCCCTCGGCGCAGGATATCAAATCCTCATCCGGGCCTTGCCTCGGACGCAAGATAGCGGATGATGTCGCGATGGACTTTCGCGATCGTCATGTCGTCGTCACCGGCGGAGCCGGCGCGCTCGGAACGGCCGTTGTCACCGCCCTGATCGAGGCCGGGGCGATGTGCCACGTGCCTTGTTTCGACGAGGCGGAAGCAAAGCGCTTCCGCTTGCGCGAGCACAAGCAAGTCGCGCTCACCGTTACCGGCAATCTTGCGGACGAGGCGCCGATTACCCGCCTTTATCAAGGCATCGCGCCACTATGGGCCTCGATCCACATTGCCGGCGGTTTTGCCGCCGGAGCGCTGGCCAAGACGGAAGTCGCGGCCATCAGGCAGCAGATCGACATGAACCTTATGAGCTGCATGCTGTGCTGCCGCGCTGCCGTGACGGCGATGGGCGGCAACGGCGGCCGCATCGTCAATGTCGCCGCCCGCGCCGCGCTGGAATGGCGCAGCGGCGCCGGCATGGTGGCCTATACCGCGAGCAAGACGGCGGTGGCCGCGCTCACCGCGGCGCTGGCCGAGGAGGTCGCCAAGGACGGCATTCTGGTCAATGCGGTTGCGCCGTCGATCATGGACACAGCCGCCAATCGGCAGGCCATGCCTAAGGCCGATTTTGCGCTTTGGCCGAAGGTCGAAGAGGTGGCGGCAACGATCGTCTTTCTCGCCTCGCCCGACAACCGCGTCACCCGCGGCGCTGTGGTGCCGGTGTACGGGAAATCGTAAACATTGCCGCAGAGCAATCTGAACGACGGCTAGCCCGAGACCGGAACGATGTCGCGTGCCGGCGTCGTCACCAGCCGCGTCACCGTGCTGGCGGCGACGACCGCGCGTTGCTGCGCATAGGCCTCATGATTGCGCTCGATGTAATCGAGATCGTAGAGGTAATTCACCATCAGGCCGTGGGACTGTCTTAGCGCCCGCTCCGACGTGTCGGCGAGCCAGTCGAGGCGTTCCAGCCGCGCGCCATTGCCGAGGTGAAAGCGCGCGACCGAGTCGACCGGCAAGCCGCGGCTGTTGCGGGCGCGCAGATAATACCAGGCGGCGGCCCGAATGAGCGGTTCGCGGACTTTTTCGGCGACTTCGGCCGATCGCCACCAACCCGGCGTGTCGAGCGCCGCGAGCGCCTCACGATCGTCGTCGTCGAGCGCCTGCGAGGCGGCGTTGGCGCGCTCGCGCTTGAGCCATTCGGCGAAATTCGGCACCGGCGACAGCGTGACGAAAGTGGCGACGCGCGAAACCTCGCGCGAAACCTCCTCGACCACCTGCTTGATCAGGAAGTGCCCGAAGGTGACGCCGGCTAGGCCGCGCTGGCAATTGGTGATGGAATAGAACACCGCCGTCGTCGCGCGCTGCGGTTCGACCGGCTCGCGTTTGTCGGACAGGATCGGCGCGATCGCGCCCGGGATTTCCCGCGTCAGCGCCACTTCGACGAAGATCAACGGCTCGTCGACCAGCGCCGGATGAAAGAACGCGTAGCAGCGCCGGTCTGGCGGATCGATGCGCCGGCGCAGATCGGCCCAGTCGCTGATCTCATGGACCGCCTCGTAGCGAATGATCTTTTCCAGGATCGCCGCCGACGTCGACCAATCGATCCGCCGCAGCACCAAAAATCCGCGGTTGAACCAGGACGAAAACAAATGGATGAAATCGTTGTCGATGACGCCGAGCTCGTCGCGGTGATCCATGGCATCGAGCAATTGCTCACGCATGCGAACCAGCGCCGCGGTGCCGCCCGGAGCGAGATTGAGCCTGCGGAACAGTTCGAGCCGCCGCGGCTCGCTGGCTTCGTGCAGGTCGGCCGCGGTTTGGTCGGACGGCGACTGGCGCCAATCCGCGATGGCGCGGTCGATACCGGCGCCGTCGTGACCGAATGTGGTGGCCAGCGACTCGAAAAAGGCAATGCGCGGCCCGGTGGTCAACTCGGCGTAGCGCGCCAGGATTTCTTGCGCCAGCGCCACGCCCGAGGCTTCGCCGCGGCCCGACAGCAATTCCTCGCACTGTTCGATGATACCGGCCGAGCGCTCATGGGCCGGCTCCCGCCGCTCGCGCTTGATCAGTGCACGGCTGCGGTCGGCGATGCTTTGCAGCATTTCGCTGAAGAAGGTGGTGTTCACCGCTTCATCCCATCCGGCAGAGCTTAGCTAATGTCAGTACGCGGCGATGACAAGTTGGCTATGCGCAGCAGCTGTAGACAAACCTGGACAAATTCGCCTCGCTTTGCCAGTTAAACGCCGGCGCGGCGGCTCGCCGCGCTACGTCGGGAGCACTTGATGCCGGGTCCATTAGCTGGGTTGCGCGTGCTCGAATTGGCCCGGATTTTGGCCGGCCCGTGGGCGGGGCAGATCCTCGCCGATCTTGGCGCCGACGTCATCAAGGTCGAGCGCGAAGGCGCCGGTGACGATACCCGGGCATGGGGCCCGCCCTTCGTGCCGGCGGCCGACGGCGGGCATCTCAGCGCCGCCTATTTCCACAGCGCTAACCGCGGCAAACGGTCGATCGAGGCGGATTTCACCAGCGCCGAAGGCCAGCGCATCGTGAAGAAGCTCGCGGCGCGCTCGGACGTCCTGATCGAGAATTTCAAGGTCGGCGGCCTCGCCAAGTTTGGTCTCGATTACAAGAGCCTGGCGCCGGAAAATCCGCGTCTGATCTATTGCTCGGTGACGGGTTTCGGCCAGACCGGACCGGCGGCGGCGCGTGCCGGCTACGATCTCATGGCGCAGGGCATCGGCGGCATGATGGGTCTCACCGGCACGGCCGATGGCGAGCCGATGCGCTGCGGCGTCGCGATCTCCGACATCTTTTCCGGCGTCTATTCCGTGGTCGGTATCCTCGCCGCGCTGGCGCGGCGGGAAAGAACCGGGCGCGGCGGCTATGTCGACACCGCGCTCGTCGACTCGACCGTCGGCGTACTGTCGTTCCAGGCGTTGAATTATCTCGTCTCCGGCGACATCCCCAAGCGTATCGGCAATACCCATCCCAATCTCGTCCCTTATCAGGTGTTCCCGGTCGCCGACGGTCTGATCATCATCGCCACCGGCAATGACAATCAGTTCGTAAAACTGTGCGGCATTCTCGGAGCCCCGGAACTGGCGCAGAATCCCGAATACAAGGACAATAAGGGCCGGCTCGCCGATCGCACCGTGCTGGTCGGCAAATTGTCCGCGCTCACCGCGCGGCTCAAGCGCGAGGAGCTCTTGGAAAAACTCGAAGGCGCCGGCATTCCGGCCGGCCCGATCAACGACCTCGAGCAGGTGTTCTCCGATCCGCAGGTGGTCCATCGCGGCATGCAGATCGAACTCAACAGCGCTGCCGCCTTGGGCGGCACGATCCCCGGCCTGCGCACGCCGATTATGCTCGATAATGCTCCGATGGCATCGGACCGCCCCGCCCCGCGCCTCGGCGAGCACACCGCCGAGATTCTGCGCGAAATCGGCGAGGGGTAAACCGCCAGCCGAAATCTTTCTTGCGTCGCGATCGCGCCCGGGTTTCGCTCCGCTCAAGCCGGGCTACGAACGCATCAGCCGCCGGTGGTTGCCGCGGACACGCCTTTGATAAATATCGAGAATTTTCTGGGCGGCGCGATGGCC
>Ga0181525_10000208_pt1 | contig 53916 bp, 46 predicted proteins | sample PEATcosm2014_Bin_48_FD_121100 | JGI IMG/M metagenome (GOLD analysis project Ga0181525, IMG submission 121100) | Peatland microbial communities from MTU Mesocosm Facility, Houghton, MI, USA - PEATcosm2014_Bin06_10_metaG | ecosystem: Environmental > Terrestrial > Soil > Wetlands > Peat | place... | reverse complement strand
ATGGAAGGGCCCTGGTGCCGATTCCGAACAGAAGCGCGAGCCCGTGAGTGACATCGACACTGCAGCGGAGGATAGTCTGAAAGCGCTTGACCCCAAACGGCCGATTAGAGAAGCGGACGTGACGCGAAGAACGCGGAATGTCGCCTAATGACCCTGTTGGTCACGCCAATCGAAAACCCACGCCGCGTCTTCATTTTCCGGCCTTGAAGCACGGCCTAAACGTGCTGGCTGCGTCTTGCCACCTGCCCTAGACTGCACCAACATTTCGCTGGTGGGGCGATGGCTGGCAAAATATTCCTCAACTACCGCCGCGGCGACGATCCCGGCTTTGCCCAGGCGCTGTTCGGGCGCCTGGAGCAGGCTTTCCCGCCCGAGCAGTTGTTCATGGATGTCGATAACATCGATCCGGGACTCGATTTCGTGCGCGTGTTGAACGATCAGGTCGCGGAATGCGACGTACTGATTTCAGTGATCGGCAAGGGCTGGATCGACGCGCACGACGAAACGGGCGCGCGACGGCTGGAGAATCCTGCGGATTTTGTCCGCATCGAGATTGAATCGGCGCTTGCCCAAGACAAGCGCGTGATCCCGGTGCTGGTCGGCCAGGCGCAAATGCCGCGCGCCGACCAACTGCCGGAGACGTTGAAGCCGCTCGCTACGCGTAATGCCGTGCGTCTGACGCACGAACGCTTCCGATCCGATACCGGTGCACTGATCGTGGCTCTGCAGCGCGCGCTCAAGATCGCCGAAGACGCTCGCAAGGCGAAGGCGGATGCTGCCGCGCGCGCGGAAGCCGAACAGGAGCGCGAACGGGAGGAGCAGGCCGCACTTGAACAAGCGAAAGCATTGCGTGAGTTAGAAGAACAGGCACGTCGCGACAAAGAGCAAGCGCGGCTGACCGCTGTCGCCGGGCTGTCGCCTGAGCAGATTGCCAAGGCGGAGGAGCTCGCCAACTGGGAGTTCATCAAGGATAGCTCGCACGCGCAGGACTTTCGCGATCATCTGGCCCGATTTGCGCACGGCGTCTGCGAGCGCATGGCCTGGCACAAGCTCGAAGCCTTGGCATGGGCGGCGCTCGGCGAGGCGCCCGATCCAGTGGCGCTCGCATCGCACTTGGAGGAGTTTCCGGAGGGCGCTCACGCCGAGCTGGCGCGGACGCAACTCGCATCCGCCGAACGCGCGGAGATGGAGCGCGCGACGCTTCGGCGCGACGAGGTATCGCATTCCGAGTCACAAGGGGCAAGGGCGCGGCGGGTTCGGAGCGAAGTGGAAAGGGAAGCCAAACCCAAGAAGGACAAGTTATCAAAACAGCCAGCGGATGACCAATTACCTGCGTCGGATAGCGAACTCGAGACGGCACAAACTTCGGGAGCCATCGGTCCGAAAGGAGAAAAACGAGAATCAGAAGGCTCGAAACGGTTTGGTCGCGGTAAGATCCTTGCCGCAGCATCGTCATTGGTGATCTTTTTGGTGGGACTCTACTTCTATTTCGTCGAGCCAATATGTTTCGACGGCATCTGTGGAACGACGTGGGCCTATGAAGACACTCTTTCTCAAAGCCGTGATCTTAAGTTTTTGCCAAACCATCTTGTTGAATGGTCAGACCCGAGTGGGATGGGCAGTTACCGAGTTGCGTCGGATACTATAAAAATCTCGCTAAGCTACAGTGATAAGAATAACTTTTTTGTCACTGACTATTGTCAGGGAACAATTGGTCCCGGGGCCTTCATGAGCGGCTCCGGCACGAACACGGGAGGCAAGACGTGGAATTGGCACGCGAACAAAAAATAAAAGTCTAGTCGCGCACGGCCTTCCGTCCTGCCCGCTTGACCATCCAATTGAAGCTACCCGTTGTGAATGGTCCGCCGCGTTCGCTTAGGAATAGGAACGGCGACTTTGGCGCGCTGCGATAGACAATCCCGGCCGGGAAGCCCTAAAGTCGTGCCGGGTCCTAGCTTTCCCGAGGAGCAGTCTGCGTGGCCGATGAGCGCTTTCAAAGGCGGCTCGCAGCAGTTCTGGCTGCCGATGTGGTCGGTTAGCGGCGAGCACAGCTTGAAGAACATTGCTCGGCCCGTGCGCGTCGAACGCGACGGAGAAGGTACGACGCCGGCGCCGCCGGCAGACTTACCGGACCAGCCCTCGATCGCAGTATTGCCATTCCAGAACATGAGCGGCGATCCCGAGCAAGATTATTTCTGCGACGGTTTGGTCGAGGACATCATAATAACCACCCTGTCGAAGCTGGCGGGACTGCGAGTCATCGCCCGTGACGCCCGTGAGTGCGGCGACAGGGCCAGGAGATCATGGATCGCTTGCTGAGACTTGCGCCGGACAATGCCATCTGGAAGCGCGATGTGGCTTGGTTTCGTGATCAGATTGCCGCGCTAACGAAATAGGTGATTGCTTTGAAATCGGCGTTGTAAGCGGCAGGGTGAGGGCAGTGCCAAAAATAGCCCTTTCCCGTCAAAATGCCCGAATGGCCCGCACCTTCGTGTAAGTCTTTGCCGCGACGAACGAGTGCCACATCTCCCGGCCCAGCCACACGCCGCCATCGCCGCGCTGGGCGGTCCGCAATCGAATCGAATTAGGTCGCGTTAATTGCTCGACCGGTCGCTAAGGGCAAGCGACTTTAGTTCGCCGTCAGCAGCAGATTCATGACAATGCCAATGGCACGTTTTTGTCGCGACCAGGCCGGTCGTTCGTAACGGTCAAGCCGGACCAAATCGGCCGCAGCTTCTTCCAACGCCTCATGCTCATCGCGTCCCTGGTGCTCGATGCGTTTGCGCGCAAGCTCAAGCGCAAGACGTTGCTGCTCGACAGTGCCTGCCTCGCCCAGCAGAGCTTTGATGCACCACGGTACGATGCCAGGCGCCTCGATTTGCTGGTTCATGTCCAAGGGCGATGCCACTTGAATCCGGTATTTCTCCAGGACTTTGGGGACCAGCGCTTCAATTTCTCTATGCGCGAGCCACACCTGCCGGCCGTCGACGGCGACGAAATGCGTTGCAGCGTCAGGATAGGTATCGCGCGAATACGCCGAACCGTGCGACGAGGATTATCCGCCTCGTTAGGCACACCAGCCCCCAACGCTCAATAGGCGTTTCCGGACCGCAACAGCTCAAAGCAGGTGCGCGCCATAATCCGCAGATCGAGCCACAGGCTCCAATTATTGATGTACCAAAGATCGAGTTGCACCCGCTTCTCCATCAGAGCGGGGTCGATCGTTGCGCCACGAAACCCATGCACCTGCGCCCAACCGGTAATTCCGGGCTTTACGTGATGGCGGAACGCGTAGTGATCAATCGTACATGAGTATTCGTCGTCATGGGCAACCGCGTGCGGACGTGGGCCGACTAAAGACATGTGGCCAGCCAGAACGTTGAACAACTGAGGCAGCTCATCGATGCTGTTGGCCCGCAGTAAACGTCCAATCCCGGTTACGCGGCCGTCGTTTGGCACGGCCTGCCTAATTGTTGGCCCGTCCTCCAAAACTCGCATGGTGCGAAATTTTAAGATCTCGAAGTCGGCGCCATTAAAACCCTTACGGCGCTGGCGAAATATAACCGGTCCGGAAGAATCGAGCTTTATTGCCACGCTCGTCATCAGCAGAAACGGCGACAGAACCAGCAAAGACAGGCCGGCAAACGCCACGTCTAACGCGCGCTTGATCGTCAGATCGCGCCGCGACAGTGGCGCACGCTGAAGCTCGATCGGCGCCGCAACGCCAATGTCCCCGTTGGTGTCAGTAATTGAGCTTACGAAGTGATCGGGCAGAAGAAGCACGGGCAGAGGCAGGACCTGCAGACGTTCGCAAATTGCGTCCCGGCGGGAGGCGTCGACCCAGCACAAGGCAAGCAAAATTTGCTCTGCGTGTTGGGCTTGAGCGACCTTTATAGCGGAATCGATAACGCCCAGATCGGGCGCGATGCGGGAATGAGAGTCTTTCGTGGTCCCGGAGAGTTCAAAGCGCGCAACTTCTCGCGTCCCATAACGTCGCAACATCTCCAGAGGCGACTTGTTCGCCAGTTCCTCGGAATCGCCGATAACGATGACGCGTGGCCCTGCCAACGTACCGTCCGCTAGCGCCCGTCGGAGATTGTGCCCGATGACAGCGCGCGACATCAAAACGGCGGCAAACCCGGAAAGGCTTAAGAGAAAAGTGGCACCACGGGAATAATTTGCGCCGGCCTTCAACAGAAATAAAAGCGACGTGACAAACAAAAGCGCCCCGCACCACGCGACAAAGACGCCGCGAATTTGCGCGCGGGCGGACAACAGACAATTTGGTCGGTAAAGTCTGAGAAGTTGCGACACAAGGACAAATATGAACCCGCAATAGCTGCCGATTGCGATGTAATCGACAACGTTACCTTCACGATCAAGAAAGACCCAATGATAGGCGATCCCAGAAGCGACACTTGCCGCCAGGATGAAAGCAAAGTCGAATATTGCGGTAACTGCTCCTACCCGCGCGTAGGAGACATGGCGAAAGAACGATCGCGATTTCTGTGGACGAGGCCAAGCCTCAGTAAGGGAAAGATTGGACACGAGCTGACACCACCACCTTAAGCTGTACCAGCGTCTGTTTTTCGCTCCTTGGTCCCCTCGCTGCAACGCAATATCATCAAAGCCGCCTTAGTGAAAAGGCGGTTAACTAGCAATTTACTAGTATCCTTCTGGCGCCGCACGGATATTCGTGGTCTAAGCAATTGATTTAGCTAACTATTCTTCGAATCTTCGCACCCAAGATTGCTCAACTGCAAAGTGTGTCCGCCAACACGCAGTCGCGGAAAATCTTCAGCTCCCAGAAACCAACTTGGGTCGCCGGTGCCCTTCTGGGGCGCTAGTATCCTAGCGGTTCGCTTGGAGGGGAGTAGATCATGGTTGGCAGATGTTGGGGCTGGATAGCGATCGTCGCGATTGGCCTGCAAGTTGCGGGCTGTTACACCGATTATGGCCCGGTCGCCACCGAACCGCAGCCGCTATTGCATCCCTCCGGCGTCGCCAATCTGCTTCAGCCAGGTGACACTTTGAAAGTGGTCATCTACGGCGAAGAGGCCCTGACCGGCACATACGTGATCAATCCAGCGGGCTACCTAACCATGCCGTTGGTTGGACAACTCAAGGCCGCGGGACTAGCAAAGTTCGAACTTGAGAGGGAAATCGCCAGCCGGTATGGCCAAGGCAAATTTCTGCAGGAGCCCAAGGTCACCGTCGACGTCACCTCATACCGGCCGATCTACGTTTTGGGTGAGGCACTACGACCGGGCGCCTATCCCTACTCTGCCGGCCTCAACGTATTGACCGCGCTTACGCTTGCTGGCGGGCCAACTTATCGCGGCAGTAAGGACAGGGTCTTCATTCAGCATGCCGGAGAAGAGGTCTGGAATGAGTACCCCTTGACGGCCGCGGTGACCATAGCGCCGGGCGATCTCATCCGCGTACCTGAGCGATATTTTTAGCGCGAGAGCCAAAGGAGGCTGATGCTCGGCTGATTTATCGCTCAAGATATCACGCTTGACCTGGACACTTCATGTCCTGCGGAAATGCGAGTAAACTGATCAAGTACGCGTTCCGTACGGCGTTTGGCGGTGCCTGCTACATCGCTGCTGTTAACGCCTGCTTTGCGCAGGCGGAGCCTCCGCTCGGGGTTGCAAGGGCCGGTCTACTGACTGGTGTGAGTTCAGGCTGCGATCCGCTTTCGTCCAATTCTAGTCTCTATGGCGCCGCACCGATTGCGAGTGTTAGCCCCACAGCCAATACCACTTCGGCGCCCAACCCTGCCGGAACTGATAATCTTCCGCTTTACGGAACCGATCTCAGCGGCAATGCTCCGTTGTACAGCACCCCGGACCTGGGCGGCACCGCACCGCTCTACGGCACTCTGACCCCCGGGATGAACGGTCCGCTTTACAGCAATACCGGTCTTCTCGCCAACAAGAACGGCGGCAACAATCCGGGTACCAGCAGCAATGCCGTCAATGCTCAACCTACGCGATGTCGAAGTGGCATCCCGGTTGGTCAATGGCTGCTCTATCCTTCGATAACCGCATCTTCGCTCTATTCAAACAATCTGTTCCTCACGCCCGTACCGATCAAAGCTGTTGGCCTCGGGGCGACGCCAGCTTTGACCGCGCAATGGACTGATGGCATTTGGACGACAATCATTTTCGGCAATATCAGTGGCGAATATTATCCGACCGACACAACCATCAACACGCTCAACAGCGAAGCGACGGTTACCCAGAAATATTCACCGTTGCCAGACCTTACCTTCACGGTGGTTGGCGATTACCAGCACCAAACCATTTCAAGTTCGCTGACAAATTCGATACCGACATCGGTGACTACGCCGCCGGCGGTGCCAACGCTGTTGCCGAACGGAGATACCGTGTTGCCGAACGGCAATATCATTTCACCGAGTGGACAACTTGTGGGCAACATCAATCAGGCGCTTGCCCTTAATGGATCGACCCTTGTCAATCCGTACAATCAATACACCGGCACCGGAACAGTCAGTAAGATTTTCAATGGCGCCATCCTGACGTTGAGCGCATCAATTGCCAGCACGGATTATCAACAAATACAGGGCACCGGCACCGGGGCATTTACGTCCTTCACGACCCAGACATTTACGGAAGCGACCTCCGTCGCGCTTGGTCCGCTGTTCTATGTTTATTCGAACGGCGATTTCTCGCTGCGCAATCAAAATTCGAGCGTCGATAGCAACTCCGATGCCTACAGGGTGATTGGCGGGCTTGGCACGCGACAGTTTGGATTGTTCCGCGCTTCCGGCTATTACGGCTATCAGGCCTCGCAAACAGAAGGTTCGGGCGGAGCCGGCGGCACGGTTTATGGCGCCAGCCTTTCCTATTATCCAACGTTTCTTTGGACAATCATTGGCCAATTTGATCAGACCAACAATATCTCCACGCAAACCGTTGCCTCGACGCAGGCGCTCTTTACGCCAACAAATCTGCCGGTCCAGATACCGTTGAGTTCGTCGACGAGTGTCTCAACGCCTTCTTTGCAGAGCATTTATCAACTGACACCGCAGTGGGGTTTATTGGGCGATCTCAGCTATTCGCGTATCGCCGGCATCGGCGGTCCCGAGCTGACCCAAACCTGGTTTGCATCGCTGGCGCTAAGCTATGAGATTCGCCGCAATATGACCCTCGTGGGCCAGTATCAATATAGCAATATCGCATCCAACATCGCCGGAGGAAGCGGGCAGCGTAGTCTCATCATGCTCAGCGCAAATTACCGGTTCTGATTTATGTTAGACGTTCTAGTTATGTACGCGGACCGCGTGATCGACCGGCTCAATAATAATAATTGTAGTTGGTTTGTTGCTCGGGGACCTTGTTGAGCACAACCCGAACGACCTCAGAAAGCTGCAAATGGCGAGCGCATTCCTCGATCTCTGCTACCGTTGAAACCCCCACCGCCGCGACCATCAGCACGCAGTCTACTTTTGGCAATATCGTAATCACATCGTCGCTGACCAAAACCGGCGGCAGGTCGAGGATGATGATCCTACGATGATACTCTTTTCTCAGGTCCGAAATCATGGCGGCTAGTTGGCGGGACGCCATCATCTCGGACGAGTTAATCGTCGAGGCCGTGGGCAGCACTTCTACCAGCTGCTCGCCGATGCGCGCGCGAAGCACCGCACTTTGCAGCGTAGCTTCGCCGTTGAGCACACTCAGCACACCGTCATTTGCGGATCCTAGACCCAATGCCGTCGCCACTTTTGGTCTCTGGAAATCCAAATCGACCACCAGAGCCGACCGCTCGGGCTGGCGCGCTACACTGATCGCCAAGTTCAACGCGACAACCGTCTTGCCGCAATTTGGCGTCGGCGACGTGACTGCAAGGACCCGCCAATCCTTGGTATCCATTGATTGAAGTATCTGTGTTCGTAACATGTCGAATGATCGGGAGCGCGGATCGGCAATCACGTGCGAGATGATGCGATTTGATTGCAGTAATGCGCTGTTGAGCGCACGGCTGCGAGCCGCAGCAGGTTCAGCCCTTCCTCGGGTGTTCGCCTTGACCTTTTGAGGATCAGCACCCTGCTGTGCCCTCAGCCGCTCAAGTGCTTGTTCGATGTTTTCCATGGCGAACTCAAGCTTTCAGGCGGCTTATTTGGTCAAATGCGTCAGCGAGGAAATCCACGAGCGATCTAGCCATGAGGTATCAATCTCGACGCCAATCAAGAAGGCGGCGGTGATCCCGACGATCAGCGCGAGCCCAAGAAGCGCCCAAAGCACAATGATCCTGCGCTTGCTGCGCGCCAACTCTCCGGCCGTTGTTATGTAAGGGATAACGACCAGCAATTGGCTGTCGATCACACCGGCAAGATCCTGACTGCCGCGGATCGTCTTGTCCAAAACTTCAGCCGCCACGACGCTGCCGGCACCGACCATGAACGCCAGCGCAAATGACATGGCAAACAGCTTCAGCTTTTTGGGTCGGACCGGCTTTTGCGGCAGTGACGGCTGCTCAATGACCTGCAGATGCTCCGCCTGCTGGTCGCGCTCCATGTTTTCACCGAGGCGTGCGGCGGTGTACTTTTTTTGCGCCTCCTCATACTGAGCCTGTAGACCTTGCTGCTTTTCCACAAGCCCAAGCAGATTATCGCTTGCGCGCTTTTGCGGGGATGCCGGATCTTGTGCAGCCTTTTGTGCGCGAGCTATTTGCGCTTCCAGGGCGGCAATTCGCTTTTTGAGGTTTTTGATCGCCGGATGCTCCGCTGAATAAACGGATGACAATTTAACGAGGTCAGTCTTCATGGTCGTTAGCGTCGCCCGTTCCTCCTTGAGCTCCTCGGGTTCGCCCGCACCCTGTTGCGCGTTATCGACAAGCTCACGTTTGGCGTCAGAGATCTGCCCATTGACCGCGTCTAACTCCGTTTGCAGCCGCTTGACTTCTCTAGCCAAAAACTGCGTCGTCTCGGTCGCTCGATTTGTTCGTGCGCGAACGTCTTCGTCCAGGATCAGGGTGAGAAAATCGTTTGCCACTTTCATGGCTAGTTCGGGTTTTTCGTAATCGAAGCCCATCGTAAAAGCGACGGCGGAGCTTTTATTGCTCGGCCGCGGCGCCGTTTTACCGTCCTTGCCTTTGCTGAGTTCGGTGTCGACATCGACGAGCTGGATTTCTGCCCGATCTCGCATCAAATCGAGAAGCTGCGTCGTCGACATCCACTGTCGCTCCGATGGAAACAGCCCAAATTTATTGATGATCGCAATCAGATTCTCCCTGGTCATTATCCGCTGTTGAATGACCTGAATGCGCTCAGTGGCGGCTGCTATCACGGTGGGCTGAACCAGGGTCGTCGGTATCTGCGGCGATTCGACCAGGATCTTGCCTTCCGAATGGTAGATTGGGCGCTGGATCTCGACGACCAAAAAGCCGATGATGAGAAGAACCGCAAACGGAATGGCGAAATAAAATATTCGCCGGCGCACAATGCGCAGGTAGTGGGCTGGATCGAGGCCCTGCTCGCGGTCCTCATAAAGGCTGGGCCGTGAGGGATTTAAGGTCTGGAGCATGGTGCCTACCGAGCAATGATGGATTAATATACCGGTCGGTCATGCCCGACAACGAATTAGTAAAATTGATCGTTAAGAGCAGTGCGTCCGGGCCTGCCGGACTGCTTAACTGTCAGGCCGATGGCGCCTAACACTTGACCGGCGACCGCTTCGGTACCGTGCTAGTTTTGCCTCAAGGGGATAGAAACGGCGAACGAATTTCGTCTGTCGCTATACCGAAAGGATGGCGAAATTGCGAGGTTCACCGTACCAAGGGAACACGCTGTGGATTTGCTCGCTCAGATGCTAAATAGGGGTGCGCGGGCAAAGATTAAATTTCACCGCCAGGGCTAGTGCATGTACGAGGAATTCTATGGGCTTCGGGAAAAGCCATTTTCCATTTTGCCTGACCCGGATTTGATCTACTGGGGTAAAAGTCATCGGCTAGCGTTCGCCATGCTGGAGTTCGGCGTTCGCAATAGCGCCGGTTTTGCGGTGATTACCGGCGAAATCGGCTCCGGCAAGACCACCCTGTTACGCTATCTGTTGCGAATCTTGCAAAACCTGGACCCGGAAATTGCGGTTGGGCTTTTGTCGAGTACGCCGCAAATGGCCGATGACCTTCTGCAGTGGGTGATGATGGCGCTGAACCAACCGTACGAGGAATCCTACCCTCGACTGTACAAGCTGTTCCAGCAATTCCTCTACGATCAGCACGCCAAAGGGCGCCGCACCATCGTTATTGTTGACGAAGCGCAGAATTTGGGGCTGCAGGCGCTCGAAGAACTCAGAATGTTATCGAACATAAACGCCGACAAAAACCAGTTCTTACAAATCATCCTTCTGGGTCAGCCGCAGCTTAAAGACTTGCTGCGCTCGCCGCAATTGTTGCAGTTTGCGCAGCGGGTCTCCTGCGATTTTCATCTCCGCCCGTTGCTGGGAGACGATGTTACCCGGTATATCGATTTTCGTCTTCGGGCGGTGGGAGCACGATCGCCCCTATTTACCGAAGAAGCGTGCCAGTTGATCGCAAAAGCGAGCCGTGGGATCCCTCGAACAATAAACATACTGTGTGATACCGCGTTAGTTTATGGCTTTGCGGTTGAGCGGAAACAAATTAACACCGAGATTGTGCAATTGGTCATCCGCGATAAGCGGGAGTATGGCGTTCTGCCGATGGCAGGAATATCAAACTAACCAGTGACCGTCGCCGCCATCCGCTGGGCGGCTTCGATCATTGCGTTGTGGTTTTCCTCAGCTCTGCCCTGATTGTCTCCGCCAAGGCGTTGCTGGGAGACTTTGTAAGTGCGGTCTTGAATTCCTCGGCAGCCTTTGCGCTTTGGCCAGTGGCCTCATAGCTCATGCCGAGATGGTAGTGAACCAGCGCCGCATTGGGCATCGCTGTCGCCGCCTGTTCGAGTAAGGGGACGGCTTCCTTAAAATCGCCGGTGCGATAACTGATCCATCCAATGGTGTCCTTAAATTGCGGCATCTGATATTTGCGCAGCGTAATAGCAAGCGATTTCGCCCGGTCGAGACTTGCTTGATCGGTCCGATGATCCGCCAGGATGCTCGCCAGGTTGTTAGATGCAATCACCGAACCAGGCTGTTGTTTCAGCAAATACTCGTACTCCGTAATCGCGCCTGCGTAATCTTCGTTTTGCTCGAGCAATCCCGCCAGCATGATGTGCAAGACAAAGTTGTCCGGCATTTGATTAAGCCCAGAACGAATGACCTTTAGCGCCGCGTCCGCATTTTTTTGACGGAGATAGAAGTCGGCAAGGGCACGATATCCGACCACGTCCTTTGGTTGCTTATCGATCGCGGCTGTAAAATTCTTTTTGGCCTCGTCCGGTGCGTTATTTGCAAGACTAACCGTCCCAAGCAGGACAAGAGCCTCAGCATTGGCCGGGTTTTCCTTCAATATCGCCTGCAGAAAATCTGCCGCCTTGTTCGTCTGCTTGGCCGCTATGTATTCCCTGACAAGTAAAGCAATCGGCCGATCCGCCAAGGGTGCAGCCGCTACGGCATTACGAAAGGCAGCAATACTATCGTCATATTTATTCTGGCCGCCTAATGCGAGCCCGAGAATTTCATCGGCGACACCGTTGCGATCGCCAAGCTTTCGTATCGTCGCAGCAATTTGCTCTGCCCCCGTCCAGTCCTGACGTTCCAGCTTGATCTCCGCTAAAGCCGACAACACCGGAACGCTTTTCGGGTTGCGGTTTGCAAGATCGTTCATGACATCTTCTGCGCGCTCGGTGCTGCCCCGACGGCGTAGAAATGCAACATAGTTCAGTCCGACACGTGGATCGTAATTCGATGCCCTGGTCGCATCGGCGAATTCCTTCTCTGCAAGCTCGACGGCACCGCTGCGGTCATAGGCGGTTGCCAACCGCAACATCAACTCGGTCGAGCGGGGCTGGGCATTGAGTGCTTCGCGCAGGTCGGCAATGGCCGGCTCGAACTGCCCACGATCGATCCGTATGGTTGCCCGCAGCTCCAACGCATCAGTGTTTCGATTATCCTTAGCAAGAATAGCGTTGACGATCGTCTCAGCGGCATCGACATTTTTTCGAGCGAGATTCATGTTAGCGAGTTTTATTTTCGCCGTCAGAGCGTGCTCGGGAGCATCCTTGTCGTTTGCGAGGGTCTCCAGCAGTTTGGAACTGTCGGCAAAATTCCCCTGAGCGTAATCAAAATCCGCCAAGGCAAGTTGGAAGGAAAAGACATCGCCGCCGGCGCCGATGCGATCAACCAACTCCTGTCGCGCAACGGTCGGCCCTTTGGCGGCGGCAAGGAACCGCACCAGATCAAGCTCGGCGTCGATACTTTTTGGATCTGCCTTGGCAATGTTTCTCAGTTCATTTTCGGCATCGTTCATGCGGTGTTGGGCGATATAAAAGCGCACGAGTTGCTTGCGAAAGTTCACGTCCTTTGGATAAAGCTCTGTCAATGCCCGTAACAGCCTCTCCACACTCGCCGTATCGCCCAGTTTCTCATCGACCTGGATCTCAAGAAGCTTCAGTCCCAAGTCGTCGGCATGACCGCTCTGTTGGCTCCTCACAATCTCAAGTGCTGCTTTGGGGTCGCCGTTCGCAAGGCGATCCACCGCGAGGATCATCGCTGCTTCGAGATTTGCGGGATCGATTTTGAGAGCGGCCTGCGCATCTTGCACGGCCTCGGCGGTATTTTTGAGCTTGTAGGCAATCGCCGCTTTTACCGCGAGAACGCTGGCGTTTCCGTCCTGATCATTGATCTCGTTGACAAGTTTTGACGCTTGATCCGCAGCGCCCCCTGCCAGCAAAAGCCTGCCAAGCTTTAGCTTGGTATCGACGTCTTTCGGATCGAGCGTGATAATGGTCTTGAGTACCGGCACCAAGGCCTGCCACTGATGGGTGGCCTCATCGACCTGCGCGAGACCGCGCCAGGCCGGCACTAGATCTCGTTTTTTCTCGACGGCGTTTCTGAATTCGATTGCTGCTTTTGCGTATTCGTGCGCAGCGAGGAATTTCATGCCGCTTTCATAGTAGCTCTGCGCGCGCTGCTCGGCCGAACTGCAACCTGCTGCCTGGAGGACGGCGAGTGACAACAATAAAAGACGCACCTTGCCAGGAATGCGTTGAGAAAATTTCGACATGATGATCCTATGACTGACGATCGCGGAGTAGCCCGACCCAGCTTGGCCGGCCGATGCTCGCGCGAAGCGCATCACGGCCCGTCCACAGGAGCCACGCCGCTATCACGGGGATGAGAAATCCGTGGCTATACTCTTCCTGTCGGTTCCAGCGAATGACCAGGTTCGAATGAGCCATACTGAAGACGACGACGCAAATGACCAACGCTGCGAGCAGGAAAACACCAGTCGAGCTTGCGGCCCTTTGCGGCACTTTCGTCGACGCAACGGAAGCCATTACGCCTTTCTCTGGGGTATCAGATACTCAAGCCCATGCAGACGGAACAATCGGTCTATTTTGCCGGACATGCCCGCAAACTTTAGGGTGCTCCCGTGGGCTTTGAGCTGTTTTCTTAGCATCAGCAAAAGTCCAAAAAACCGTGCATCAACAGCGCGTGTGCTAGAGAGGTCAATAACGACCTGTTTCTTCCCCGCTATCGCGTTCCGAAAATAGCTAGCCGCCTTTTCCGCATGACTGCCTACGGCAAAGCCGATCAGACTCAAAGTAACACAATCGCCATGATCGGTCGTGTCAATGACCAAATCATGTCCCTTGCGCTTATTTCGCTGCCGTAGAAATTGAGCCTCGATCGCCAGCGGCAGACTGCGGGTGATCAGAAGGTGTAACAGGACAAGCCCGTCACTGAAGTAGCGTCGCCAAAGATATGGCTCTTCTTTGATACGCCACAGCCATTCCAGGCCAAGCTGGCGGAGAACGGGAGGTGCCCGCTTAACCTCGCCGGCCTGAAAATTGATGACCGCACCGAGATGGGCGCGGATCGGGATTCGTAGGCGCTCATGATTCCGCTGGAGCCAAAGCTGCCCGTTCTTGGCACCCAAAGCAGCCACCAGAAAGTTTGCGTTACTCGAATTGATCTTTTCGAGGAGACGATCTGTGCTGAGTTCCTCGATGGTCCCGAACCCTGGACAGATCCAGCCGATGCAAGTGAGTACCGACGGATCGACGTTCAGCGCCCTTGCCGCTGCCGCGGCCACGCTTTCTGTTGATCCGAAGAGAAACACCTTCAACGGCTGGTCGGAACGGGCTCGTGACTTCAGCGCATCAAGAATGTCGGAACCTGCAACCCGTTGCTTGATCGTTGTGCCCAGGAGGCGCGCGATCCACACTAACGGCATGCCGTCGGTTGGACAAAGATCGCTTTCGAGAACTGCTTCTCGAAATTCCGCATCCTTTCGGCTATTGATCAGGAAGTTGACATTAGGCGTCGATATGACAAAAGGCGCCGCGTTCCGGGCCGCTAGTTGGATTCTGCCCAGAACCTCCGACATCTCGATGGCATCAATCGGTATCCCCAGGATACAGTAAACCCGCCGGGAGAGGTCGTCAGGAAGCGCGACGGGCGGATCCCGATCAGCATCGCCGGTAGCGATCGTGGATGCCGCGCTTGCATAACGCAGCTTCGCGCGAGCGCGCGGCCACTGAGTTACTGGATCCACCGTGACGCTCGAAAAGTTTGGAACGCCCTTCATGACCCCCGTCACCAACCCATGCCGCACCAGTCCGGCTAAGGCCCAAACTTCCACCCAAACCCTTATTTTATCACAAACATCTTCAAATTAGTCCGTCAAATTCCGCACAGCCTTAACGCTACACCCGGCTCCGAATGCGCCAAATTGGCCACGTTTGCGGGCTCACCCGTCAGGTCGTTCGGCAACAGGTCGCTCGGCAAACGGAATTGTTCCAAAGCAATTGTTGCAGGGACCCTCGGCGGCACCACCCCTCCCCAATGAGGAGATGCGATACGATCGCGACGGGATTGTGGCTGTTGGCGAGAAAGATAGTTTGACCGGCGGTCAATTGGGATGCTGACGAAATGCGAAATCGCGCGAGCGCCCGCTGAGCCCTGGCCTCCCGCGCAACCCCAACCATTCCGTCGTTCCACGCGCACATTCGATTGGTTTGAGGCCGATAGTGCAACCCCCCTAATCGCGGGGGTGCGCATAAACCGAGGCGACCGAGCAAAAACCAAGCAACGTCGCGGACTTTGCTCTCCTCCGATAAAAATACCAATGTTAAATGTGTTAAATGAGTGCAGTTCACGCAAGGTTCGGCGATAGCACATGAAGGGGAAGCACAAGAACATTATTGTCCACTTCCTTGCCACAGCACAGCGAGAGCGATTGCGTTCCAAACTCGCCAAATTAGTTGAATGGCAGCCTCTAGCGAGGCCGGAGGGTGGCTGCACCGCCATAATTGGTGCGTGCTCAAAGTTGCCCGATATTTTGATGGCCAATCTGCGCTGTCTATCGTCCTCAAAATGGTCGGAGCTGAAGCGGGTGATCGTCGTTATGGATTGCGTCAAAACTTCGATTCCGCCAGGCTTGGAAAGTGGGGTGAAGAATGCATTTCCCGAGCTGCATATAGATCTCGTTTATTACTCGGTTGCGCAATCCGCTTTGGCGGAGCGGGTCAAATTGCCTTTCGTGTACTCCTGGCTTTCGTGGTGCATTGCGCTGGGACACACGACGACTGCGAACGTACTGTTCCATGATTACGATTCCCTGCTTCTCAGTACGCTCAACGAAAAGTATCGGGCTTTTGAAGCTTCGGGAGCGAAAGTACAAGGCATCAGATGGTATAATGGGCATGGCGTTGAGGTAGATGACCATCTCGCAACGACATTCGAAGCCTTTATGGACACGGTTTGGTTGAGGTCGCTGGACCCAATCTCTCTTTTCAACAAAATGCGAATTATCAACGGTCGGTCAATCGACTTTGACACTACGCTGGATGCTCAATATCGGCTTTTGAGGCGCGATGAAAGGACGACGGCGCCGATGGAGCCGGACGAAATTGTCCATCCATCACAGATGATTCACCAATACACGATGTTCCGCCACTCTCCCGGCGCGCGATTGCCCTGTTTCTCGATTCCGATGATCCCGTTTTTTTGCTATTTGAGCGGCCGTACGGACGCGATTGACTGTGCCACGCAAAGCTTGAAACAAGAGCAACGTCATGCCCTCAATCTGCTAGGCGACGGAACGCTCATCAATTTGTCTGCTCTTACGGTCGAGCAAGTTGATTGGCAACTTAAGCAGATGGTGCGTGCCTGCCTTTCCTTGTCCGTGAAGCCGGACCACAGGATTTACTCATATGGACTAGCGCTCTATCGCGCCATTGACACGCCCCTGCAGTACATCTGGCGTGGCGATTTCACAGATAGACAAAGAATTTGGATTCTGGCCGCGGAGAGCGGCGGTTAAGATTGCCAAAATTCCGCAGCGATCAGCCGATCAGCTGGCGCCGACAAGTCATCCGTAAGCAGAAATCACGAAAGCTCTTGAGCCCGACCTACTTAAGCGGCCTCCGCCACGCAGAGCCGGAGAAATGTTTGCTTTGTATCTCTATTGCGGCAAATAGCTCCGCATTTTGGAAGTTGCGCCCTGGGCGAAGTCTCGAAGACGAGCGTTCGCCTCCTCTTCGCCTCTTTCACCGGCCGCTGTAACGACTGGCGTAAGAAGACGGATTAAGGCCCCGTCCTTACGACTCTTGAATAGGCCGTCTACCAAAACATAGTACTTCATGCTGAATTCATTTGCGGTGCGTCGCTCACGCTGTTGATACCAATAATACATGAGCATTTTTTGCTCACCCTTCTGGATCACAACGTAATAATAGGTTCCTAGCGCACCAGGCATCAGATCGCTAAACTTCCGTTCTTCAAAAGAGGCAAACTCCCATCCCGACCCCGGCAAGCAAACTCGGGGCGAATGAATTGCGGCGCTTTTGCTCAAGGAATCATAGTAAGCAACGAAAAGATTTACCGCGGGTTGGCGCGGCGATTCTGTGAAATCGCCATTATAAGTATCCGTGGCTTTCAGCAAATTGATGGTGTCGACATCGAGCGATGAGGGCCGGCCATTCCAGTTACCAATATGCCTTGGAAAGTCCGAGAAGGTTTCGCGCGAGGGCAGCGGTGTGGATTTGTAGGCCAAGGCGATCGAATTCGTGACTCCAAAAGTCACAACGCACACTAGGATCGCTAAAATAAGTGGCGTTGCGACGTTACCTAGATTCATCGCACGTTTGGATGCAGACGACCGGGCCATAATCGAATCAATTTTGACGTTGGACCATCGAAACCTCTCGAGCGCGAGAATCTCAATCATCAAAAGTAAAACACCCATGAGAAATACGAGCCAACCTTCGAATTCGTGAAGGAAACCCTCGGCCATTCGTATGCCAAAGCTATTTACCAAAAGGGCGGTAGTCGCGATTCTGAAGCTGTTGATCAAAATCGTTAGTGGCGGTGCTGAAATAAAGACAACAGCCTTCTTCCAAAAGGGCGCCTTGTAGAGATAGGCAATTAAAAAACTCATGCACAGTAATGGAAGCAGGTATCTAAGCCCACTGCAGGCTTCAGCTACTTGAAGCTTGTAAACTCCAAGATCAATGATGTTGCCCTCCACATACACCGGTATGTCTGTGAGACGGATTAGTGCCACGCCGATATCGGTAGAAAGCAGTTGAAGTTTGATTGTAAGGATCGCCTGCAGCGTATACGGCAAAGGAACTGTGAGGATCAACAACAGGGCGAGCGGTAGGAGCGTTCGGATCGCTTTGCTACTGAACACCAACAGACCAACGCCAAGAAAACTCACGATTAAAGATATCTGCTCAATGAAATACGATTCGCCTAGTCCAGCAAAAAACGTACAAAGCTGCGCAACGACAACGAGAGACAGCCCAGGCCATCTCGGCCCAACGGAGGAAGCCGCGAGAGCATTCCACCGCCTCCAAAATAGAAACGGAACTAAAGCAACGATTAAAAAGGCGTACCCGTACTCCTCTTCGTAAGACCAGCGGTCGTACAGGTTTGTAATCCCGTCGCGGGCGGTAAGGCACATCAGGATTAAGCAGGGGATCGCAAGGCTGATCACCCACATGCCTGACGTGAGCGGAAATGACCTCTTATGAGTGGTGTGGACGGTTTGACCGGGATGTGTCGGTCCTAACGCCGTCATATGACCGCCGCCTCGAATGTTGATGTCGATCATGATATGGTTGTCCGCGCCGCAGAAGAGTTGCAAGGGTTTGAGTTGTTATGCCTTGCGATCGCTACTGGCGACAAACTCGACGGCTGCGAATATGGCATAAATCAGCGGAACTTGGAAAGCGGAGCACGATAGCGCTAGCGGACTCCACCACCCAAAAAGCTGGGGGAATTTTGCGGGTTGCCTACGTCAGCCAGGTGATGTTGAGATGTCACAGGATGTTTGGTTTCCACCGTCTGTCATAACCTTTTGCATTCTAAGCTCTTGCAGCGGCGATCGAAGCCGCCCCTAAAGACGGGTTGATGGAACACGCAGTAGCACAGAATTGGTTTGCGACACTCGCCCTCCTTGCGTGGCCAGTAGTAACCCTTTGGTTCTATGGCACGCGGCCCGTCAGCCAAGCGACCTTATGGACGATTTTGGGGGCGTATTTGCTGCTCCCTGTGGGCGCCAGCATCAAACTTGCCGAAGGCATCCCGCAGCTGGACAAGGCTTCGATACCAGCCCTCGCGGCACTTGTAGGATGTTTTCTGTTTGCAAGACGCCCGGTGAGATTTTGGAACGGATTTGGATTGGCGGAAGTTCTGTTGCTGATGTTTTTGTTAGGTCCGTTTGTGACCTCTTCATTGAACTCTGATCCTGTCGTGAGCGGAGGGGTCTTATTGCCTGGCGTGGGCGTCTACGATGGCCTATCGGCAATCGTTGCCCAATTTCTATCACTGCTCCCGTTCTTTCTCGGACGTCAATTTCTTAGAAGCTCGTCTGACTGTGAGGAAACACTGCGAACATTGGTCGTAGCTGCGCTATTTTACTCTTTGCCGGTTCTCTTTGAGATTCGCATGAGTCCACAACTGCACCTTTGGTTCTATGGATACTACCCTCACCAATTTGTTCAACAGATGCGCTTCGGTGGCTTTCGGCCGATGGTATTTATCGGACATGGACTCAGTGTCGCATTCTTTATGATGACGGCCACCGTGGCGGCGGCCGTCCTTTGGAGGACGCGGACCCGCGTGACGCGGCTAGCTCCCGCTGGCATCGTCGGTTACCTAAGCGTGATCCTAATCATGTGCAAAAGTCTTGGTGCTCTGCTGTATGGCGCCGCCGCGATGCCTTTGGTGCGTTGGACGAAGCCTCGGCTGCAATTTCGCACCGCGATGGCATTGGCGGTCGTTGCTCTGCTGTATCCCCTGCTTCAAGCCGAGAATTTCGTACCAACCAAATACATGGTCGCGGCAGCAAACTCCATCAGCGAGGAAAGAGCGGACTCCCTTGAATTCCGCTTCGACCACGAACGCCAGCTCTTGGATCGAGCGTCCCAGCGCCTCTGGTTCGGCTGGGGACGTTTTGGTCGAAATCGTATCTACGATGACTGGGGAAACGATATCGGTGTTTCGGATGGGCGCTGGGTCATTACATTAGGGCAGTTCGGCCTGCTCGGCTTCTTAGCCGAATTTGGCCTGCTCGCGTGGACCGTATTCCGCGCGGCATCGGCTCTCAGATTCGCGGAATCTGAGCGTGACGGGCTATTTTTAGCGGCTCTCGCACTTATCGTAGCCATAAATTTGGTCGATCTGTTGCCCAATGCCGGGCTCACATCGTTGACTTGGCTCTTCGCAGGGGCGTTGCTGGGAAGAGCGGAGTTCCTGCGGTTAGCCGCGCGAAGATTGCCGCGACGCGATCAGCCGGCTGCCGTAGCCTCCGGTGCAGAAATATCTGCCGCGCAAAAAAACGTCGCGCTCCATAAACGCGCCAAAGGACGAGCCGGTTAAGACAATATCGTTTATCTGAGCTTGACAACACGTAGAGCAAAGTACCTCAGCGAGCATGACTGATAAGTTTGATTTATATCCAACTCTGTCGGAGTTGCGTGCACCGCCTTAGACGGAGGCCAATCGGATCGAGGACCCGCTATGAACGCAAGCAACACTGTCGCCTTTATCGACGCGGGCCTATCGTTTAACAACCCGAACGTCCCCTCGCCATTTGCGCGTCAACGCCATCAACTTCAATCACTGACAGCATATCGGCTCAGCAACCGACTTGATAGCTGAATGGATCCTCAAAAACATAGATTACCAATTTCCCTTTTGATCAAATCTTTGGCTATACGGACGCCCCTGGCAGATTTGGCAAGACAAAGCCGGTGGTTACTCTCGGCGCCCAAAAGAATCAAACATCCGGAATTGTGGGAGCTTTACCTTGAGGACCGGCGCATGCCGCTCGTGTTGGAAAAGATTCTGAAGAAGGACTCTTGTGCGGTTGATGTCGGGGGGCATGTAGGCTCTTTCCTAAGGCTACTGGAAAAGTTCGCCCCCGAGGGAATGCATATTGTATTCGAACCTTCGGCGGTAAAAAGCGGGTTGCTAAAGAAACAGTTTCCTGCCGTCAGAGTCGTACCCTATGCTGCGGCAGATGAAACCGGCACCGCAATGTTCGACGAGGATTATGCGCGACCAGGCCTCAGCGCTTTGCAACGCGGGCACCGGGAACAAGGAGCAACAACAGTTAGATCCGAGATTAAAACCTACCGTCTCGACGATATTCTACTTGAAACAACAAATCCAATCGACCTCATCAAATTAGATATCGAAGGTAGCGAACTAGCCGCACTCCGCGGCGCCATTAGAATAATCGAGAAATGGTCTCCGGCGATAATTTTCGAATGCGGGCCCGAGCACTGGCTCGCCGAGCGAAATCTCAGCCGCATGAGCCTCTACAAATTTATAACCGAAGAATTGGATTACAACATATTTGGGTTCGCTGATTTTCTTTTTGATAAAGGACTGATGGGTTACGACGAATTTCGCAAGTGTGGAGTATATCCATTTCGTGCCCTTAATTTTGTTGCGATTTCGCGACGTGCACCAGGTGATTTCCGCAAATAAAAATGCCTTCTTTGAATAACGCCAGACGGTTCTGTGGAACAAGCAATTCGTGCGCCGAAGCACCGACTGCGTCAATCAACGAAAACCTGCGGACTGGCAGTGTTATAATTTCGCCCCATTGGCCACTATTCTGCAGCTTCAAGCCGGTAGAGAAGCGTGCGCATCGCCAATCCCCTTTCGGATATGCGTCCCTAATGCCGCCCGCTTGGCCGGACTTATTTCTGACCGGGCTTTTAGCCGTCCGCTCGGCAGCGGAAAACGCCTTAGCATCTACTGTTTCGGGCAGGAGATTTGGCGAGGAGGTTTTTACGGCAGCAAACTGGTATTGTGCGATTGAACACGAGGCCGCGAAAACCCTCAAGCTACGGAGTGAAATTGTGTTTACTGCCAGAATCTTTGTGACTTTCGGCCTTCCCATTTTGTCGGCCTGCCTATTCCACAACGCGGCATACGCAGCTGCTTGGACCGCGAGTATCGATCAAAAAAACGGCCTACTTGTCGTTTCTAAAGGTGGGAGCACTGCGGTTTCAAGTAATTTTGTTTTTTGGGGGAAAAGTTGGACTTGGGCTGGCCTCTCTCAGAAATTCAAGGTGGTGGCACCCTATGAATACTCGGTCTTTGGAACAAATCAGGCGCTGAATTTCGCACTGAGTGATCACATCACCAAGCAATCCGACCAGCAATTAGTCTGGGAATTTGATTTGGATGCATCCAATACGACACCCGACGCCATCGGTGGAGGAATCGCATTCAATCTCGATCTTACGAATTTCAATTCTGAATTAGGTGACCCGGCACTTCTCCCCGACGATCGCGGGTGGTCTTGGGGCCGGGTTGACGGCAACCGCATAGAGATGCGCTTCGATCCGCCAATGGCTGCAGTGTATTTTGAAAGAGGCAACAAAGCGGAAATACGGGCATTTTTCTACAAGGGTCGAGTCCCCGAAGGCAAGCGACATTTTGTTGCTACCATGACCATTTCAGGCGATATGGCGATCGGCCCTACCACTGCGGAGCGATTTGGACTAGATGATGAAACCAAGTGGCCAACAAACATAATCGATTGGAAAATTTCTCCTGTCGATCTATCTTTCCTGAATTCAGCCGAGAAACCGGCCGGCAAGCACGGCTTCTTGACAGTCGAACACGGCAAGCTCGTTTTCCAAGACGGCATCCCGGTCCATTTTTGGGGTACCAATCTCACAGCAGGTACCTTATTCGGCACGAAACGTGAAGACGTTAAGCTTCAGGCGCATCGCCTCTCCGAGCTCGGCTTCAACTTGGTACGCATCCACCATCATGATTCGGCCTGGGTCGTTCCAAATATCTTCGGTGACCGGACCGCAGTAGATACAAGAAACTTGAGCGTTACCATGCTGGAAAGGATCGACTGGTGGATCAAGTGTCTTAAGGATGAGGGGATTTACGTTTGGTTGGATCTGGAGGTCGGTCGACAGTTTAAGCCGTCTGATGGCATCGAAGGATTCGACGAGATCAGCAAGGGCAAACCAACCGCGGATCCAAGAGGATACAATTATGTCAATACAAGCATTGAGCAAGCGATGCAGCGTTTCAATGAGGAATATTTAAGCCATCGTAACTCGTTTAATGGACTGGCTTACAAAGACGACCCAGGTATTGTTGCGTTGCTCCTAACGAACGAAAACGATGTGACCCATCATTTTGGGAATCTTTTGTTGCCTATCCAAAAAGTGCCTTTTCACAGCGGCATTTACATGTCTCAAGCTGAAGAATTCGCGACAAAGTTTGGACTAGACAAAAATAAAACATGGGTCTCTTGGCTACCGGGCCCATCGATGCTGTTTTTAAATGACCTTGAGCGGCACTTCGATATTGAGATGATCGAACATTTGCGAAAGATCGGCGTCAAAGTGCCTATCGTGACGACGAGTAGCTGGGGCAACGACCCGCTGAGTTCAATACCAGCTTTAGTCAGCGGCGACATAATCGATGTGCACTCCTATGGCGCAGTCGATGAATTCGAAAAAAATCCACTATATGCCCCGACATTTGTTGATTGGATGGCCTCTGCACACGTGGCTGGCCGTCCATTGAGCGTCACCGAATGGAACGTGTCGCCCTTCCCGACCCCTGACCGTCATAGCATTCCGCTATTCGTCGCGAGCTCTGCGAGTGCTCAAGGATGGGACGCGTTGATGCAGTTTGCTTACTCGTTACAACCCCTCGATGGTCCCGGGGGTCCGTCGAATTGGCAGGCATTCAACGATCCCGCGCTGCTGGCCACGTTACCTGCGGCTGCTTTGCTTTACCGACGCGGTGACGTTCAACCGGCGAAGACGACTTACGTGTTTGCCCCCACACCGGATCAGCTTTTTAATCAAGTTATCTCTCCAAATAGCTCCGTCGCACTACGCACTGCCGTTGAGAAGGGCAAACTGGTCGTTGCGATGCCGCAAACGCGGGAGCTACCTTGGCTCCAGAAGAGCGAGATTCCTGAGGGCGCGCAGATCATCACGGATACGAACAAATCCCTGATCGACGTCAATGCAGCCGATGCTCTCTCAGAGAACGGGGAACTACGACGCGACTGGGTAAAAGGTACGTTCAGCATTAATACGCCGCGCAGCCAGGCCGCCATGGGTTGGATCGGCGGTAAAAAGATCACCCTTACCGACGTGGATATTGAGATCACAACCCGAAATGCAACAGTCGCCGTACAAAGCCTTGATCAGACGAACATCCGCGAATCCCGCAGTATACTGATTTCGCTGGGCGCGAGATCCGTTCCTGAATCAGATAATCGAATGCCGTTTCACTCGGAGCCAGTCGTCGGCCGCCTGACGATCAACGCAAGCAAGGGCCTCAGGCTCTACAGGCGATCCGCGACCTCGAACGAAGAGCGTGAAATTCCCACCTCGTATGAGAACGGTCGATACCAGATCAGCCTTGATCGTAGTCTTGACACGTATTGGTTGCTTCTGAAGTGAAGTCGTAGTCGAACTATGTCTAGAATCGAGAACCATTCCTCCGCTTTCGCGGCGAGACCGATACGAAAGAAGCGGTATGTTCGATCCATCCGTGACGTTGAATTCGCGCTTGATAATCGGCCAATTGAAAGACGATCCTAAGCACCGCTGCCCCGACATTAGTCTCGCAAACTCAAACGGAAACCGACTATTGCGCTTTCCGATGGTGTAATGCCGACTATCGGATATTTTCAGTCATGATCGAGAGGTGTGATCTAAGCAATTAGCCGAGGAAGAAATTGATGCGCGCGCTAGCGACGATTTCGACCAAAGTCCACTACCGACTGGCCAATGCAGCTATTGGCCCAATCTACATGGCCTCACTTGCCACAATTCAGCGCCGACAAAGTGAGCTTTCTTATTGGATTTGGCGCACGACCAGATCAAGGCCTCGGCTCAACCGCAACAGCGTTCTACAATTCATTCCGTCGGCTGTAAAAGTCGAATATGGCATCATCCCGGGTCGCTTGTTGGCAAGAATCGCTTTTCATTTTCGTGCGCCACGCCTGAAATACCTTGTTGAAGTAATCGAGCAACTCAGGCTTCTGCCCTTTTCAGATGTGGTGATTGCTATCGACACTAACTCCGCCGATTCGCTGAATATGATCCGGACATTTTGTGTCCCTAACGAAATCAAAGTTCACACCGATCTAAAAAACCCTCGTCGCTTGGTATGGACCCATAGGGAGGCGATGAGATCAGCCTTCTCGAATTTCGATTACTTCCTTTACATCGAAGACGACATATTACTCACGCCGGCTGCGGTAAGCTTATGGCACGAACGTCTACCATCACTCACTAAGCGTGGATTCTTGCCAAGCTTCCTGAGGGTAGAAGAGAATCGTAAGGGTGGATTGGTGGCATCAGATTTTACCCGGCCCGATACTCGGGAAAACGTCCTAATCGTCGATGGCAAGCCATATCTACACACCACATTTCCCTATCAAGCCATGTGGCTGTACGATAAAGAGACTATGCGAGCATTTATGTCTTCGGACACGTTTGAACGCGGCTATCCGCGAGACCTGCACAAGATATTAGAGAACGCGGCGTTGGGCTTCACATTTGAGCGGATAGGTGAAAGCTACAGATCGCGATATCTTCTGCCACTAACCACTTCAATGAAAGTGGACCCTCGATGCTACGTGTACCACATGCCGAGCAACTATGGTCGCCGTTTTGTGACCCACCCAGCGAACCTCGGAACGCTTTCGGTCGATCATCTTATTTCTTCATCAGCATAGGGTTGCCGACAGGGCGCCTTAAGGCTAGAGCCGCTATGCGCAGCGAAAGAAAAGGGACGATTCCTTCGCAGCTAGCGCAAGCTCGACAGAACTACACTTGAATTGCGACCGCTCGATCAGGCTCGTTTGCATCGATGTAGTCAGGACAGACTCGTTGATCGAACCGGCGCAGAGGACTTAGTAGCTCGTCTCCTTCTATATTATAGCGAGCGGCACGGGTCTTTAGAGGCTCTGCATGAGCCATTGGGGGCTGCCCTGGGTCGACTTGACTCATTGTCGCTCACAATTTCGGTCGACCAGTCGGCACCGATCTGCCGAGGTTCATGACGCTGCTTGCCCGAGCTGCGCGACCAAGATTATGTATTAGTTAAAGTGGGCGGCCCGGTTCGATACCCAGCTCTAAGCGAAGACTAGGACCACACAGCATATGAAGATTGCTCTTTACGTTCCGTCATGGCCACCAGGCCTTGCCGCAAACGGAATCGTTACTTATGCGTCATACCTCGTGCCTGCGCTACGCCAGCTCGGCCACGAAGTTTTCGTGCTGACGTACGGGGCGGGCAGCGAAGCCGACGCCTACACAATCGATTTGAAACGATTCACACCGACGCCAAATCTTTTGGATCGAGCCATGTCTAAGCTCGCTCCTAAGGCGGCAAATACTCGTTTAATCCCTAGTGCGATCGCCGGCGCGATCCTCGAATTAGTGGTGAATCATCGAATAGACGTGTTCGAAATTGAGGAATCCTTTGGTTGGAGTTTTGCTGTATCTCGCTTGGGTCTTGTCCCGGTTGTAGTGCGACTCCACGGCCCATGCTTTTTGATGGGGAGATTTGATCAACCTCACAACAGGAAGAAAATAAAACAGGAAGGCCGCGGCATACGATATGCCGACTATGTGACCGCGTGTTCCGCGGACACGCTCAACGCCGTCAAGAGCTACTACGACCTGCGTCTGCACAAAAGCCGGGTAATTCCAAATCCAATCAACGCGGCGCCCGAAGCAGAAATATGGCAAGCCAATACATGTAACAAAGATAATCTGCTTTATGTCGGAAGATTTGATAAAGTGAAAGGTGGTGATTTGGTTCTCCTGGCCTTCCGACAACTTGCCACATGGTTTCCGAGATTGACGTTAACTTTTATCGGACGGGACCGGGGCATCGAGACCGCCAAAGGTAAGAAATTGTTTTTTCATGAATTCGTACGTGAGAACATTCCCGAAGGGGTTCGATCGCGAATCAACTTTCGCGAGCAAATGAGACATGCGGAAGTAATGTCCCTTAGAACTCAGCATTTCATCACTATCGTAGCCTCTCGTTATGAGCCGCAAGGTTACGTGATGATGGAGGCGATGTCGCGCGGATGCCCATTAGTCGCCACTGCGGTCGGTGGAATCCCTGAATTCATCAAGGATCAGCATAACGGGCTACTCGTGCCGCCTGACGACCCAGACGCCATGGCTGCAGCTTGTAAAACACTGTTAGATGATGCTGCCTTTGCGGCGCAAATCGGTCGACGCGCTTGGCTCGATTGCCGTCACCTTTACAAACCAGATGCAACCGCCGATCTCGTGATCTCGATCTATAATGACGTTATTAATTCGGCGAAACCCCACTCGCACGGCGCGAACCATCGTTAGAATGCCGCGCCCGCACTAGCAGTAAATGCCAACATCTCGTTTAGTCGCTCCTCTCCGGGTAGCCGAAACCCAAGAGATTCGATTGTTCCGAGCGATTTGGATTTCAGACCTCCGGCTTCCGCCAACGCGCTACAGTCAGAAGCACTACGTTTAAGAAATGGGAACTGTAACCACGTGCTGTTGCCGAGATGAGTGTTAATCTGCGCGAAACAAACTCCGGTTGGTTTAAGTTTTCTAGCGACCTGGGCGAAGTAGGGTTGCAACAAATCGTCGCTCAGATGAAAAAGGACACTAAAGCTCAACACGAAATCGAATTGTTCATCACGAAGCTCTTGCGCGCCGAAGGACGATGAGCAGACTAATCTAGGATTTTTATTGCTTATTTCGGCCATACCTACTTCACACCAAGCCAAATCAAGGACCGACCCCCGTATATCTATTCCGACGTAACTGTCAGGTCCCAGATAGCTGATAATAGGAACTCCGCCCGTCAAAGGCCCACAGCCGATTTCAAGTAACTTATGTGAAGGATTAAGGCCTTGGTCTATTAAAAAGGCGAGCTGGAACCGACGATGCTCGTCCCACTGACCTCGGAACCCCATTGAATCTTCGAGAGCATGTCTTCGACGCTCGTCAACAAGCTCTTGCAGGTTTAATTTATCAAATATAACGGCTTTGATGGCCAGTTTTGCTTTGCGTCTCGTGCGGGATAAAAACATCTTGCCCCACTTTTTCAGTTATCAATCTAAGATTGTTTTCGCCATCTGCATATTTCCTGGATTGATAGGTAAGGCGGCTCTCAACCACAAGCGATTTAGGAATGGAAAAGTTGATGGATATTTTCGAACCTCAGCAACATGGCAATTAGCACAATGCCCTTTCCAACTAATATCCCGACGACAAAAGCAGGAATGATCCGAAGCTCTCGCCACATTCCGAACCAATTGCGCTTATGTGCAAGAGATAAGATTACGACCGACGGAACAATGCGATGCAACGCTATTCCACCGACGGCTCCTAGTTCGCCATACCAATGAAATCCGATGGCGATAAATGCTATAAGCGATACGGCTTTAATTATGGAAATGTAAGCATTGATATGCGTGTCGCCAGTTGCAGTGAACGCATTTCCAATGATCGCAAATGGATAGGTAGCGATGCCCAGGGCAAGAAGTTGGAGCATTGCGCCCGCTTGAGCATACCTTGGGTCATAAAAAAGCTGGACGATAAACTGTCCCGCGGCAAATAGGACTCCACTCAGCAGCCCGGCGGAAAGTTCGATTGGCAGTCGAAATTGGTAGTAGCGATCCCGCAAGTTGCTTGGATACTTGCGGATTACCTCGCCTAAGGCCGGCAAAGCTAGTGAAATATTGAGGCGATCAAGAAGACCTTCTCCAGCACCGGCCAGTAATTTTGCAATCGAATATAGCCCAAGCATGGAGCCTGGCATAATAATACCCAGTGCTATAACGTCGCTTTGCTGGCTAATAAATGTGGCAATGGATGCAACAACGATCCATCGGCCGAACCGTATGATCTCGTGAAAGTGTTGCGTGTCCCAATTTAGACCCATCGAAGGTCCGGGTACAAGCGTGTGAGAGAGTACTAGTCGCAATAGACTTCCAGCCAGGGCGCCGCCGACAAGTGCCCACACACTCGGAGCGATCCACGCCCAAATCAGCATCACAGGTAGCCCACAGATCCGGCCTGCCAAATCAATAATTACAATCGGCCTGTAGTTAAGGCGTCGGACATTTAAAGATACGCAGGTTGATTCGGCTGCGCCTAGAACCAACGTAAAGCCGAGGCAGGCAGTGACCAATGCAAAGGAATGATTTGCAAAAACGCTACTAGGCGGAAGCAAATTCCGAATTATTGAGAGATCCAGCAATAGACAAAGGCCAACGAGAATTATCCAAAGTAACGTCCCACGCCAGAGCTGGAAAACCCACGCCGAGCGAAGAAAGCCAACCTGCTCACCGCGCGGACTCTGTATGATAACCGCTCTCACACCGAAATCGCTAATCAAGGCTAAACCGACAATCAACGCCATAGCGGCAGCAATCGCGCCGAACGCCTCCGGAAACAGTAAACGCGTTAGGATCAGGTTGGAGAGAAGCCTAACGAATAAATCGACGCCGTAGCCACCGAGCGTCCACGCGCCGGCCTTCACAATCCGATCGCGCAGTCGCGCCTGGAACGGTGTGGTGTGGTCGAGTTGGGAAATCACTTCGATACACCACCGTGAGATCCTGGCTTTGTCTCGGACTGCTCATCCCGTTCAAAAAGCGCAACGTTTGAGAAGTTCATCCTGCTTTCAACAGCGGCGTCGAACAAATTGGCGAGCAGTGCAGTCTGCGCGTCGACGGAGTGGCGGGCAAGTACGCGTTGGTGTGCCGACACTCCCATACGATTTAGAACAGCGCCTGGTGTATCCAGACACGCCTGAATGGCGTGCATCAACGCTTCCGCGTTGGCGGCCGGCACGAGCCAGCCGTGCTCACCCGTCTGTACCAGTTCCGGAATGCCGCCGACGAACGTGCTGATAACAGGCCTCCTGAGTGCCATGGCCTCCATAATGACCACGGGGAGGCCCTCAGCAAAGCTTGGTAGTACGAGCGCGCGTGCCGCCAGAATCTCGTCGCGCACCTGCGCGCCGCTGATCCACCCCGTGATGCGCACCCTGCCCTGCAGATTGTAATGTTCGACGTGCGCCTCGATCGTGCCGCGCATCTCGCCGTCGCCTGCCAGCACGAGCTCAAACTCCACACCTTGAGCAACAAGGCGCTGGGCGGCCTCGATCAACAGCAGTTGACCCTTTTGCTCACATAACCGACCCACACAAACGAGACGGCGCGTCGCCGGCACCGGAACGACAGGCCAAGCAAGATAGTCTTTATCCAATCCGCAATGGACAACATGCACTTTAGACCAATGCCCGTGCTCTACCCATCGATAGAGTTGACTGCGGCCATATGAACTGACCGCTACCACGAATGAACACCGTCGAATCTTCTCGCCCAAACCAATGAACTGGGCTTTGTCGAATTCCTCCGGACCATGGACCGTGAAGCTCCAAGGTGGGCCGCCCAAAACATGGACTAACATCGCCACCTCGGCAGAATTTGTACCGAAGTGCGTATGGAGATGTCGCGCCCCCACAGCCTGCAGCCAAGATTTGACGCGGCATGCCTCAGCAAGATAGATGAGGTGCACGATTAGCGGGCGCTCGGCGCGGTGGCTCATGCGAAAGGCTAAGGCCAGCGCCCGTACGAAAGATGCCGGACGCGTCAGCGCCGATTGCATGAACGCCCAGATCAGCGCCGGTGTCCCGTCTCGTAGGACGTAACGCGTGCGCTTTCTTTCGATAAGATCTTCCTCATCGACGAGCTCGCCCGCCCATCCCCGGAGTGCGATGCGAATGACCTCGGATCCTTGGCGCTCAAGAGCCAGAATTTCCCGGCGGATGAAGCTATGGCTGACCTTGGGATACTGATTGACCAAGTACGCAATGCGCATGGCGCGGTCACTTGTATTCGATGATGACCGTTTGGCGTTGGAATAAGCGATCGCGCAGAAACTTCATTTGGCCAACCACCTCAGGGAAGCGAGCCAATACCTGGAATATCGCCACCTGGGCCCGCTGACGCAACGTTCCAGCGTTGCGCATCGCCAAGCGCAGCGCCTGCAGCGGAAAGATCAGAAGGGTCGCCCACCCCCAGGGGCCGAACGCCAGTCCAGCGACCAAACAAGCTATCGGCAGCCAGATACCCCATAACCAGGCGCGGCGCGACTCCCGGACAAAGTGGCGTTCGGGTGCTGCTCCGTGCAAGTGAGCGCCCTGAGCAAACGCGTAGCCGCACCGAACTGCGCGCCGCCACCACTGGCTAAAGCGTGTCATAGCGGCGTCATGAATCGTCATCTCCTCATCAAGGCGCCATACTCGCCAGCCAGCAGCGCGGAGACGAACACACAATTCTGGCTCTTCGCCAGCTATTACATCTGGCCTAAAGCGCCCAATTTCTTTGAACGAACTGATGCGCACCAAGGCGTCTCCTCCGCAGCTTGTGGCCTCTCCGATCGGAGTATTCCACTCGAGGTCGCATAGCATGTTGTAAACTGATTGCCCGGGTTCCCGCTCCCGACGTCGGCCGCAGACGATGGCCACCTTTGGATGCGCTTCCATAAATTTTACGGCTTTATCTATCCAGCCGACAGCGAGTTCACAGTCTCCATCAATGAAATGCACTAATTGAATATCTGGCCTGAGCTTAAGAAGGAGGTCGAATCCGAGGTTGCGCGCACGCGCAGCAGTAAACGGCGTGCTCATGTCGAGTTCGATAACGTCACAGCCAGCGCGCGTCGCCGCCAACACCGAACCGTCCGTAGAACCTGAATCAACATATACAGCTGTTTCGAAACACCCGACGATCGACCGCAGGCACATGCCCAAGCGATCGCCCTCGTTCCTTCCGATTATGACTACGCCAACCCTTGAAAACTCCTGTCGTGCCATATTTGGCCACCTACACAATGCCGATCGAAGAGGCTCAAAAATTGCCCGATTTGCGGCATCTCGAATGCACTCGAGGTGGCATGGTCACAGTTGGACAAAGAGAAATGCAGCAGCTTTCTACGTTTGACCAGATCACCCGAAATCGGCGATCGTATTTTAAGGGGCGAAGGTAACCTTCGGCGGCGAGAGGCGCAAGCTTTGGTTCATACTCGCGGGGAGGTACGGATGCCGGAAAATCGAATGGCACAATTTTGCCGGATTACTGAAAGAGTCAGGGTTACCGAAAGAAAAGAATGAAAATTGCCGGACTACCGGGACGACGAAAACGCCGGGTACGCTGCACGAGCTGCCAGTACTTTAAGGAAGCCTCTGCCGCCTGCTATCATAAACGATGTACGAGAGTCACTTTGGGAATGTCGGCTTAGTGGGGCTCAGCCGAAATCAGGGATCAACCCAGGCAATGCAAGTACCAAATGCCCTCGGCCCGAGATAAGCGAATACAAACAGAAACAGAATTGATTGATACAATGCTTTTGTGTCGATTAGGCTTGATCGGGAAAGCCCTGCGGCGGACCTCCTCTCGATTCCACTCCATCATGCTCTAGTCTGCGAACGGTCACGTCACATCGTTCTCTGTTGCCCTCAAGTCCCGTTAATGGATTGGGCGGGAGGTGCCTAATGGCCGACGGTCGTCTGCTTCTTGTTCTACCACTGCGGATTTACAACGTTGGTGGCCGCTTCTTTACCGACACGCAAGCGTGCAACGGCCTCAGGTTGTGGCTCGACAACTTCAGCTGCGTGACGCTCGCGGGTCCATCCGAAACAGTCGCGCACGCCCCACCAGATACCTCCCCGATCGATGCGATAAGCGGCTTCGACAACCTAACTGTTTTGCCGTTGCCGCTCGCGTACTTGCCGCACCGTTTCACGGCCGCATTGCCGAAAACGATCAAGCTGCTGAAAGCGAATATCGCCAAGGCTGACTATCTCCAATTCGCTATCGGCGGTCTTTGGGGCGACTGGGCCTCGGTCGGCTGCATTATCGCGCAACAAATGAAACTGCCGTACGCCGTTTGGACCGATCATGTCGAATCGCAAGTCGCTGAATTTCAGGGTAAATCAAAACACGGACTCCGTCGGATCTACGCTCTTGCTAACGCCACGCTGATGAGGCGCTACGAGAGGTATCTTGTAGGCCACGCTGCACTTGGTCTGTTCAATGGCATGGATTGCTATGACGCCTATGCCAAGTATTGCAGCAACTCACACGTCGTTCACGACGTCCACCTTGCTTCAAGCGCACGAATTTCAGACCAGGAACTGGAGAAGCGTCTTTCCAGGCAGCCGGGTCCGTTGCGGCTCGCCTACGCTGGCCGGGTCCACCTCGACAAAGGCGTCTTTGATTGGATCGAAGCGCTTACGACTGCTGCAAGGGAACAAGTTGACTTCGAGGCAACGTGGTATGGCGGCGGGCCGCAACTTGAAGCTGCCCGAGATCGCGTCAGACAACTTGCTCTTTCGGCAAGAATATCGTTCCCCGGTTCGCTCGAACGCTCGGATTTATTGCGCGAACTTCGTGTGGCGGATGCGTTTGTGTTCTGTCACAAGACGCCGGAATCCCCACGCTGTTTGATCGAAGCCTTGATGTGCGGGCTTCCAATCATTGGCTACGATAGCAGCTATCCGAAGGACCTGATCCGCAATGGCGGTGGGATGCTTTCGCAGGCTAACGATCCGCGTCTAATTGCGCGCTCGCTGGTCGCGATTCAGAACAGGTCTGCGCTGAGCGACTTGAGCCGACGCGCGATGGCGGACGGTCGGAAATTTACCGATGAGGGAGTCTTTCGTCATCGTTCTGTTTTGATGAAAACGATACGAGTCGATGCCCGCTTAAGGACCTGACGATCAAGTCGCTCTCTCGTCACGACAAGGTATCAACGAAACCGCAAAAATATGGGAAAGAAAACTTATGCTCGCGCTCCAGTAACTCGCACCACTTCATCGATTGTCCGCAGCAAGCGTTCGATTGGAAGGCAAAAGCCCTCAGGGTGGGGCGTGGCGACAACGAACGCCCAGTTGACGCCCACTACATCGCAACGCACCTTACCATGCGAGTTAAAGCGAGTGGGCGGCTGGATCGTTACGATCGTCGATCGGGACGGCATGGCGAGAAAGCAATGGTTAACCCCGGAGCCTTCAACCGCAACGGCGATTTCAACCGCTGAGAGCTTCTCGACTATGCTACGGGGCGTTTCTAATTCGGCGTTGAGAATTTCGAATCCGAGCTGATCAAGCACATTATACACCTCAGGAGAATTAACGAGGTTGCGCGCAGCACCGAGTGTCCCTCGCGTAAGTAATACTCGCTTCGCCCCGTTTGGGATCACTGTCAACCGCACACGACGCCGGAGCTCCTCAATTCGCGAGATCCAACCATCGTTTATCCCACGGTCATCAATAACCCAGAGCCGCTCGACCCGAGCGTGATCCGAGCGCGTTATTTCCAGACGACATAGCTCGCGGTATCCCGGCTCGTGTGGCCATTGGGTGCCAGCGAACGTCAACCCCGGCAGCGACCGTTGTGCCGCCAGAAGTTCTAAGACCAATCCATCTATAATCCAATGTCCAAAGTAGCGGCCGATTACATAGTTGGTACAAAGCTGCATCTCTGCAAAGCAGTCCTTATGGCGAGGCAGCAGCGGTCGTTTTGAACCGCCACGCATCCCTTGGTACCCACCGTCGAAATACAAACTCCCCTGTCCAAGTACGGCGTTGTCGATCCGATATGCAACAGTCGGCCCATGTCGTCGCGTTCCCTCTCTTATGCGCTCGAGTTCCAATTTTATGTCCGTATCTTCCTGTACAGCGATCACACGATCGAACTCGTCCGGTAGCGCGATTGCTGCGAGCTGCTCACGATCAACGGCAGGCGCTAGCTCAATGATTTCTGTCGCGCACGCGGACAAGGCCAAATTTCCGAAAAATTTAGCCCGAAGGCGCGCGACAATTGGTAGTATCCGTTCCACGATTATTGATTCATCCCGAACGTGGGTTCTACTTGCTACGAGAAGGAGGTTCAATGAAGATTCTAGTGCTTGGAGGCGACGGATTCTGCGGGTGGCCTACTGTCCTACATTTGTCCGCGCAGGGCCATGATGTGATCGTCGTCGACAATCTATCGCGCCGTAACATTGACAACGAGCTCGAAACGTCCTCGCTAACGCCCATCCGACCGATCGGCGAACGCGTCGGAACTTGGAAGACGTTGACCGGCAAGACAATCGAGTTCCATAATTTCAACGTCGCCGAGAATTATCATCGCCTTTTGACACTGATCTCTGACTGGAAACCCGACGCGGTCGTCCATTTCGCTGAGCAGCGCGCCGCGCCCTATTCGATGAAGTCGTCGTTTCACAGGCGCTACACCGTCAACAACAATTTAAACGCCACGAACAACTTATTGGCAGCGATCGTAGAGGCCGGAGCAAATACGCACGTTGTTCACCTCGGTACCATGGGCGTATATGGCTATAGCGCCGCTGGCATGACAATTCCTGAGGGGTATCTGCCAATCAAGGTCGAAAGACCGGGCGGCACGGAGATTCGTCAAGAAATTCTCTTCCCTGCGAATCCCGGTAGCATCTACCACATGACTAAGACGCAAGACCAATTGCTGTTTGCTTTCTACAACAAGAACGACAAAGTAAAGGTAACGGACCTCCACCAAGGCATCGTGTGGGGAACTCAAACTGAAGAAACGTCACGCGATGACCGGTTGATCAACAGGTTCGACTATGACGGCGACTATGGAACGGTATTAAATCGTTTCCTCATGCAAGCGGCGATAGGCTATCCACTGACAGTTCATGGAAGCGGAGGCCAGACCCGTTCTTTCATCAATATTCAGGATACCGTTCGCTGTATCGAGCTCGCCATTCTTAATCCGCCACAACAAGGCGAGCGCGTACGCATCTTTAATCAGATGACCGAAACCCATCGCTTAATTGACCTTGCGACAACGATTTCGGAAATGACTGGCGCCAAGATCGCGCATGTACCGAACCCGCGCAAGGAAGCGGATGCCAACGAACTCATCGTTGATAACCGAAGTCTTCTGGGGCTTGGATTAATGCCCATCACTCTTACCAGTGGGCTTATGCGAGAGATTGCGGAAATAGCAAAAAAGTACGCAGACAATTGTGACCGTTCAAAAATCCCCAGTGTATCGCGTTGGTAAAGACGTCGAAAAACGGGAGGAGATGTCGCCGGCCAGATTGAGCTGACCGGTGTCGGTGTGGGCTCACGTCGCAGCGCCGAGTTAATGCGGTGCCTTGCCGGTGCAATACATCAATCATCCAACTTGATTACCGCCAGCGTTCGCGTCGCGCTGCTTTACGACCGCCGGCACTCCAACCGCAATGCAATTATCTGGTACATCACACATCACCACCGCATTGGCGCCGATGAGCACGTTATTGCCAATCCGAATGGGGCCGAGCAGCTTTGCGCCCGAACCGATATCAACATTGTTGCCGATAATTGGTGCGAGTTTGTCTTCTATGCGACGCAAACCTACGACGACCCCGTTTCGGATACGGCAGTTATCGCCAAACTTCGCGTATCCACTAATTATGATACCACCGAAGTGATCAATGACGAAATTACGACCTACTACAGCCTCGCAGGGCAGCTCAATTCCTGTGATAATTTGCACGATCTTATAAAGCACGTGGTAGATCAGCGAGAATAATTTACGTGCCAGTGCCGGTCGCACGCCGTAGCGCCAGCGACCGAAACGGTAAACAACCATTGCCCAGAATCCCTGGGCGCCGTAACGATTATCGTGAGCTCGAAGATCCTCACGAATGTTGTTGAACATACATTTCTCAATACCAGTGCCTGCCTGGCCTTTTACCGCATCAAAGCCCACAATCGCTATAGCATTATATTTGGCCAATACTACTTGTTGGAAGGTCCGCGCGTCCGCGGAGGACCTCGGCGGTCAAGCCTTGACGCTGGGTTGCGTTCCGGCGAAGCAAGATGACGGAAGATTAAATCCGACCGCCGAGAATGAGTGAAATCGAGAATCGTCACCTGACTCTAATATCCGCTTCCCTTGGGCTTTTGGCGCCCCGGATTGATTATGAAGCAGACTGATAGCGCCGTATTCGAGCAGCGGGCCACGGTCGAGTCATGGAACCGTGACTATTATAATCCGATCGCCGAGCGATACTATGACCGGGCCGTTTCGACCATGCTGCGGTTAATGGATGCCCAGCCCGGCGCGAGAGTCCTCGATGCGGGGTGCGGCCCGGGGGTTCATAGCCTACGTGTCGCTCGCGCAGGTTATCAAGTCTGCGCCGTCGACATCTCACAGACCATGCTGCAGGAAGCGCGAGAATGGATTGCAGCGGCTGGGCTGGCATCAGCAGTTGAATTTCGGCATGAGGATCTGACCCAACTCGCGTTCCCAGATGCCTCTTTCCGTTACGTGTTCTCTTGGGGCGTAATCATTCACATCCATGACGTTGAAAAAGCCTTAGACGAGCTCGCCCGGGTTATCAAGCCCGGCGGCAAGCTCGCTCTCTATGTAACCAACAGCGGATCCTGGGACGAAAAGCTAGAGTCAGCGCTTCGTTACTTGTTGCGGAAACCATTGCCGGGTCGGGTGTCCCTTAGGCTGGGCATAGGAACTTGGTACGAGATGCACGGGCAGAGGCTTTGGGTTTGGCAGTTCGACATTCATGAGCTTGAGCGGCAGCTTAAAATACGCGGCTTGCATCTGACCTACCGAATGATCGGAGAGTTCTCCGAAATCCAGCGTCGCGTCGGAAGTCCGCTGCGCCAGATGCTGCTGTTATTGAACAATCTCTGCTACCGCCTCAAGCTTCCGCCCGGCCCGGCCGTCACCAATCTTCTGGTGTTTCAGAAAGGTGCGGGCACCAGCAATTTTACGGAACAAAATTCGCCGACATCGCCATAAGGTGGCCTTGGGCAACCACCGATTTAAGTTTCATGGCTTTTGCCGCCTGTGAGCCGGGTTTTCAACCTCTTTCAGCTTGAAACCGGTCAGGAAAACGCTGTGTCGAATGGAATCGCGCAGAAGAAACGGCGCAGTTGTATCTTCTTTTCGGGTAAGCATCACTCGTAGCCGCCATAGTGCCAACCCAACGATCAGCGCAGCGTCTGCCATGGCGGCATAGAGCGGGCCGTTGTTCTTCAAAAAATAGCGACGTCGCGCCTCGAACACGTAACTCGGCTGGCGCTTCGGCTTTTTGCTCGTAACTCCCGTCGCCTGACCCACTAAATGGACCACGCGACTAGCCGGCACGTACCAGGTCGGCCAACCTGCCTTGTGCGCGTTAAAGCAGAAATCGATATCCTCAAAATACGTATAATAACCCTCGTCCAGCAATCCGACATCGCGAAACGCCTCCCGCCGAACTATCATGCTTGCCCCAGGTACCCAATCGGTCCGAAAAGCTTCGTCTCTTACCTGTGGCGCAATTACCCAGCGCGCGAGCAATCGACTGGCTGGTCCGAGTTTTAGATTGGCTTCGAACTCGCCAAGTGGCGACTGAAATCGAAACGCGGACCGCTGCGGCGTCCCATCCGGGTCCTCGAGGCGGCTACCGGCAATGCCGACCTCCGGATGATCATCCATGAAATCGACCAATGCCTTGAGCGCGTTTGGCCGTACGATCGTATCGGCGTTCAGCAGCAGAAAATATTGCGGCGGGTTAGCTGACTGGATCGCCGGGCGTAAGATTACATTGTTGCCGCCCGTGAAGCCCAGATTTGTGCTGATTGCCGTCAGCGTGCACCACGCTGTCCACCCGTTGTCATCGATTGCTTTCTGTATCCTTTCTGTCGAATCATCGCCTGTCCCATTCTCACAGACGGCCACACGGGCGCCGGGGACTTGTCCGATCTCCTCCGCTAGCGAGTGCAGGCAGTCGATGGTGAGCTGCGTCACCCGATAATTGAGGATGACGACCAATAGCTTCATGTCGCGGTACCTGGCCTTTCGGGACTTTGCGAATTCACCACGTTCCGGCAATTATTCGGGTTTCTGGCCAAAGCAAAAACCCGGGCATTGCCAACCCCTTACACCATGACCTATGACAAAATCATCGGCAATCGATCAAATGAACCGGCTTTATGCTTGCCATATCAGATCAAGGTAAGTTGCCGCGCGTCTTTTCTTTGCCAAACGCGGCGCGGGTGAAGCGGACTGAGATGATGGTTGGGACGTTGGTCAGAAACCGCACGCGCGCCTTGAGCACGGCCTGGATGGGGTGGTCGCGTTGAAACCTGACCCGTCAAAAGTTCCGGTTTTTATTCTTTGCGGTGGGCTCGGCGCACGTCTGCGCGAAGAAACCGAACTGCGGCCCAAGCCGATGGTGCCGATCGGCAATCACCCGATCCTCTGGCACATCATGCGCAGCTACGCGCATCATGGCTTTAAGAACTTTGTGCTTTGCCTCGGCTACAAGGCCGAAATCATCAAATCATATTTTCTCAATTACCCGACGCTCAACAGCGATTTCACCATCGCGCTCAACACCAACAACGTCACCGTCCACAAGATCGATCACGGGCAGGATTGGACCGTGACGCTCGCCAACACCGGCGCGCTGACCATGACCGGGGCCCGCGTCGCGCGTGCCGCAGCGAAGTATCTCGGCGATGCGCCGCACTTCGCGGTAACCTATGGTGACGGCGTCACCGACGCCAATCTGCTTGATGAGTTTGCGCTGCACATGAAAAATGGAAAGCTCGCCACCGTGCTCGGCGTCAATCCACCCTCGCGCTTTGGCGAGCTCAAACTCGATCACGACGAGGTCGTCGCGTTCGCGGAAAAGCCGGATTTGGCCGATACCTGGATCAATGGCGGCTACTTCTTCTTCAACCGCGAAGCGCTCAGCTATCTCAGCAAGGATGAAGGCTGCGTGCTCGAAAGAGAGCCGTTGGTGAAGCTTGCGCGCGACCGGCAATTGAGCATTTGCAAGCATAGCGGCTTTTGGTACGCGATGGATACGCAGCGCGACCGCGAATACCTTGAGGAGCTGTGGAAGTCAGGCAAGGCGCCGTGGCGCGTCGCATGACCGTTAGGCGCTAAGGATATCGGTTCAAGGGTATCGGAGTAAAAGGCAAGCGATGAAAGCTTTTGTCACTGGCCATAAGGGTTATATCGGCGCCCACCTGGTCGATCTGCTCAAAGGCGCCGTCCGCCTGCCATGATCTTCACCCCAACACCATTACCAGGCGCCTATCTGATCGATCTCGAGAAGAAGGGTGACGATCGCGGCTTCTTTGCGCGTAGCTTCTGCCAAATCGAGTTCAGCCAAGCCGGCCTGGTCGGGCAATTCTGTCAGGTGAACAATTCACTCAGCGCACAAAAGGGCACGTTGCGCGGCATGCATTATCAGTTGCCGCCGGCCGCGGAAACCAAGGTGGTGCGCTGCATCCGCGGCGCGCTCTATGATATGATCCTTGATCTGCGCAAGCACTCCGCGACCTTTGGCCAAAGCTTCGGTGCCGAGCTGACCGCCGACAACCGCCGGATGATGTATGTGCCTAAGGGCTTTGCCCATGGCTTTTTGACGCTCAAAGACAATACCGAGACGTTCTATTTCGTTGACGAATTCTATTCGCCTGAGCGTGAACGTGGCGTGCGCTATAATGATCCACGATTTCAACTTAATTGGCCTGCAGCGCCGATCGAGATTTCTGACAAGGACAAGAACCTAAGAGATTTCGATCCAGTCTGGCATTTTGGCGAATGAAAATCCTGTTCACCGGGGCAAGTTCATTTACTGGCTACTGGTTCGTCAAACAACTGGCCGCCGCAGGCCACGAAGTTTCCGCGCTGTTTCGCCGTCAGCCGCATGAATATCAGGATCTGCGAGCAAAACGAGTCGCGGCCTTAGCTGATATTTGTCATCCGGTGCACGGCGTTGCTTTCGGCGATGACGCCTTCGTTGCGTTCATCAGAAAAGCAAAAGTTGATCTGTTCTGCCATCACGCCGCCGACGGCACCGACTATAGGAGCCCAGATTTCAACGTCGGCGCCGCCGTCGAAAATAACACGCACCGATTGCCACTCGTGCTCGATCTGCTGAAAGAGCGCGGCTGCAGCAAAGTCGTTTGCACCGGAAGCGTATTTGAAAATGACGAGGGCGCGGGCTCCGGAAGTCGCGAAGCGTTTTCGCCCTATGGCTTGTCGAAGGTGCTCAGCTGGCAAATTTTCCGCTATCACGCCCAATTGCGCCAGATCAGCTTGGGCAAATTCGTCATACCGAATCCGTTCGGCCCCTATGAAGAGCCCCGTTTCACCCATTATCTCATCAAGAGCTGGTTTGCCGGCACCACGCCTGTGGTCAATACGCCTGACTATGTGCGCGACAATATTCACGTCTCGCTGTTGGCGAAGGCCTATACCCGTTTCGTATCCACATTGGCCAACGGCACGAGCCGCATTAACCCCAGCGGCTATATCGAATCGCAGGGCGCGTTTGCGCGCCGTCTTGCGATCGAGCTGAGGGATCGACTCGGCTTGAAATGCGAGCTCGAACTCAAGATTCAAACCGATTTTTCCGAGCCGCTTATTCGCATCAATACCGACGTCCCTGACAGAAAGTCTTTGGATTGGACCGAAAGCACCGCCTGGGACGAATTGGCAGATTACTACGTCCGGTTGATGCGGACGCAGCCTTAGGACGTGTACTCATAAACGCATAGGGCGAGGTCCGCGGGGGAAGGAGCAGACATTACAAATCGGCTCCGCAACGTCTGTTTTTGACCCATAAGCGATAACGCAGAGCCGAATGATTGCAGACGCTGACCTATTGATCCGCATCATTACACTTTGCGATGCGATGATTCGCGTCTCTATAATTGGATCAATGCTGTAAGGTCTATGCAGCATTTTAAATCAGTATACGCTAAGAAAGCCGTGGTCGTCCGGCCTGATCGACGTCAGTGAACAAGCCATCATTCGCTAAAGCGACCTTGGCAGGCGGGCGTGGGCAATGAAATCAGAGGTTTCCGGCAATATCGTGAGGTAGCGAATGTTGCCTTCATTTATAGCGCGTAATGGCAAATTGCATTCAATCCTTCGCTGGGGTTATCAGCCGGCCAAATATTCCATTGCTGCGCTTGGGGAACTGGCAGCGACACCAAGATATCGGCGCCGGATTTTGGATTATCTTCGACAGGATGGATTTAAGGGTCTTCAAATTGGCAGCGGAAAAGCAATTCATAGGGGCTGGTTAAACACAGACATATTCGGCAGCGACGGAATTAAGATTGATACAGAAATAGATGCCGCAATCGACATAGAAAAACCCCTACCTTTTCCAAATAGCTCATTCGATGCAATTTACGGCGCAGAGGTTATTGAACATGTACCGCGCGAAAGTGTCGGTCCGTTTCTGATTGAAGCCCGTCGCGTTCTCCGACCTGATGGAGTGCTGCGTTTGACAACTCCGAATGCAAAAGCCGTTTGCGAGATTTATCTTGGAATCCATAAGAACTCAAAACTAGAAGAACGTTTTTCAACGTGGCTGGAGGCAGAAGCAAATCCAGAATTTTGGCTCAATGCGATGTTTCGATTCTGGGGTCACAAATGGCTGTGGGATTCTGACAATCTTTGTGCGTTGATGCGCTCATCTGGATTTAAATTCATAGCTCTCGTTGAACCGCAAAAAACACGATCCGGCATGAAGGAATTGGAAAACTTGGACATCCGATATGGAATGCCAGCGCCGCCGCACGCATGGAGTTCTAGCATGATAGTTGAGGCGTCTGCTGAAAGGCATTTGTCAGAAAACTGACCATTCGGGAAGATCAAAGCGAACGTTAGAACATTTTAATTAACCGCCCGCCATGATGGGCAGTTGGTCGCAATTGGCCCTAGGCCGTTCCCCGACAACTAGATCAACGTCAATCGAAACGGACGCGAAACATTGTGGGCGGGAAATCCCGTTTCCACCATAAGTTTGAGGACGACCCAGGTGCATAGACTCCTACTGCAACGCTGCCTGCCACGGCGGGAGATTCGCGATGCACGGTAAAATCTTGATTGTCTGCGTCTTTGAACAATGGGTTGCCGAAGATCGGCCGACGGCCATTTACTGCATAGATCTTCACGCGATCGACGGGGTTGCCGCCACTTTCGATAGCCTGATTAATTGTGTTGCGCCCATCAATCAGGTTATTGGTGATTTCAATTTTCTTGTCCTTTGCAACCGCATGCCACGGTCGATGATCGTTCACGAACAGGTCGCTATAGCCGATTTGAAAGCCTCGGTTCTGGCTAAAGATATTGTTCACAATCGAGATGCGCTGGACATTGGTGGAATAGAGGTACAGCCCCCCTGTCATCCAATAGTACGTTTGACCGGCTTTGGGTGGCCCATAGCCGTTATGGTAAAATACGTTGTGGTAGATTTTTATGTCGCGGCGCGGGTTGTCGACTCCCCAGCGCGAGAAATAAAGGCCGCTGCCCTGGTTGTTAAAAACTAGATTGCTATGAACCTCGACGTTTTCAACGTACTGCCCATTCTCAGCAGATAATGCGATGCCGGCCCCTCCGCAGTCGTGGACGATGTTAGAAAAAATCATGATGTCGCTCAGCTTCCCGAACCACGCGTCGACGTAGATGCCCTGCCGGGCTACTTTTTCGACCAGGTTATGATGAACATTTCCTTGTTTGCTCGTTTCCTTAATGTCGATCCCTTCTTTGTCGCTATCGTAGACACGATTATAGGCAACCTCGAAATCGACCGCCCCTCCGATGCTCAGCGCTTCATGCGGTGGCTCGCCTTGTCTCGGCGCATCGGGGGGCGCCAGATCCCAGGTCGTGGCCTTCGTGATGATATTTCCGAGAATCCGAATGTGTTCAGTTGCTTTAGCGTCATGATTTGTGTCCCAGACCTGGATGCCGGACGAGAAGGTGCCCTTGGTTGAGTTGTTTATGAGGTCAATGTGGCTGCTATCGCGGACGGTGAAACCGGCATCGTGCGAGTTTGTTACGGTCAAGTTCGCTACGCGGATGTAGGCAAGATTTTCGATTTGAAATACGCCGTTGTCCAATCCTCTCTGAGTCAGCGAGGATCGCGGAATTAACTGAGCATCGAGGATTGGTAGCTCACCGGGGTATCCGACAAAAGTGATCCAGCTATCAGACCGTCCGGAATTGCGCGGTCGCACTTGGGAAGCGAGCGTATAGTGGCCGCCGCGCACCACCACCGTGTCACCAGCCGCGGCTTGGTCGGCTGCATGATTGATCGTCGCCCAGGGGCGTTCGGCAGTTCCCGGTCCGTCATCGCTGCCGTTCACCGCAACAAAATGGGTTGCGCCGACAAGGACAAACAGTTCTTGCCGCACTCCTTTCTGTTCCGCAAATGCCCCTGAGATGCCCCCGTTAAAGAACGAAAGCACCAACACAGAGGTTAGCAGCGCGACGGTCGAACACCGGGCTGCCAATGCGCAGTGTAGCTTTTTATCGCTCCTTGCGTCTCGCAATCAGTCGCCTATGATCGGTTCAGTTGCATTCGGGTGTTGCGACGGCTCGACCGGTTTATGATGATTTACCGATCTCGGTTTGCGAAAGAAAATTGTTTGTTACCTGAAGCAGCGGCAAAGGTTGGGCTGACGTCTGCTCTGGGCAGCCTATCACAGCTTCCAGTGTCCTCCAGCCACGTGCGGAAGAGCGCCGCTGCGCTCGCAGCCGCCTGACGAAACACCGATTGGGTTTCGGAGAAACCGCCGTGAGGCGGTCTTTCTGTTTGGCCTTGCCAATAATTGCAGTGCATGAGTCTCTTCCTGGCCCGAAGCCGACGCGCCTGTCGTGCCGGCGAATAAGGAGCATTTCGGCTCTTCGCGCCGAGCACGCTGGTTCGGGATGTGAGGACGCCCCCTCAACTTTCGAGAGGAGCCGCCTGTGGTCAATACGCCTGACTATGTGCGCGACAATATTCACGTCTCGCTGTTGGCGAAGGCCTATGCCCGTTTCCCGTCCACATCGGCCAACGGCATTAGCCGCATGAACCCCAGCGGCTATATCGAACCGCAGGGATCGTTCGCTCGCCGTCTTGCGATCGAGATGAAGGATCGACTCGGCTTGAGATGCGAGTTCGAGCTCAAGATTCAAACCGACTTTTCCGAGCCGCTTATTCGCATCAATACCGACGTGCCTGACAGAAAGTCTTTGGATTGGAGCGAAAGCGCCGCCTGGGACGAATTGGCAGATTACTATGCCCGGTTGATGCGGACGCGGCCTTAGGACGTGTGCTTATAAACGAATAGGGCAAGGTCCGCTTTCGGGGGGCAAAGGAGCCATCGGAACGCTCATCATGGTAACCGCAATTTCCTACCATGAGCACGCCCTCGGCCATTTCAAGCGGTCTCAGGAGTACACTTATGCGGCTGAAAAATAAATTGGTCAGGTTAGGCGATTGGAGGCTCTGGCGAACCGCAAAGGAAGTGCCGTTCGATTTGTGCGCCCGAGGTGCCATAGCCGTATGAGCGTACTCCTTCCAGGAAAGCAAAAAATATCTATACTGTTTGGAAAATCTTCCAGAAAATCCCATTCGTTTATGGGTTCAAATTTGGTAAAGCGCGTTCCGTGTACGCGGGGGCATTCAATGTCGGACCCGTCGTCAAATAAACCGCCGACGATCGCGAACTTCCTCGCGGTGGTCTTTGGGGGGTCCGCTCTCGTTCTGCTTGGAATTGCCATATTGGTGATGACGTTCGGCTTTCTCTACGGCCATGTTTGTGGGTACGGTTCGTGCGCCCGCAGAGGCGGATCGCTTATTGCGGGCCTATTTGTCTTTTTGCCATCCATCTTCGCCGCAGTATCCGTGCCTGCCGTGTTGGCCAGCGTTTGCCTCGCGGTCGCAAATGAAATCGCCGGCGCGAAGGGTTCGACTGGCAAGCGCATCTTCATTGCCGGCGGAGCGTGCGTTATGGTCGGGGCAATCTGTTTCGTCCTTTATGCCCTATTGTTGAAGCCGGACGAGCTTTATGCACGTTGCGCAAGTCCAGACGTGAAGGCGCAGATTGCGGCTATATTGGACCGACAGGACTTCAGCGTCAGCACAACGCGGAAAGGGTGTGTCGCATCGCACGATGGCTTTACATTGGAATACGAGGTTGATGGCACGGGCAAAATCTGTATGCGGCAAGAACAAAAAGTGGCGCCTATCTGCCCGCATTGAGCCGAGCTCATTGGGTGCTTAAACCGGACGTGACAGCGGACATCGCGTTTCGGTAGCTTTTGACCCAAAGCGGTCATTGCGAGCAAAATTTTGCTGTGACGCACAACGTGGTTCGCGTCATGGGCAGTTGTTAGCCTTCGGGGGAATTTGAGTAATGTCTCAGGTTGAATTTCGCCGTAGCCGTTGTGCGGACGGACTTTGCTTGATCGCGTCCGCCAACCACGTCACGGATCGCGTTGCCGCTGCTAGCGCGGCCTCCTGCGACGCATAAGTGGAGCCTGAGTAATATTGGAGCGGCGTCCACTCGCCTCTGTCTTCTACGTCGCGTCGGAACTCCTCAAAACCATAGCTCCCGTCAGGACGGGAGAATAGGTCGACGCATCGGTCGTGTTCAAAATTCTCAATGCTGACGAAAACGAGCCACGATTTATCGATCCGCTTTGACATTGGAGCTATTCCCGCGCGCTATTCGTCGGCAATGGGGACAGAGCCGACTCGTCATCGGAGACCGGGATCGCGCCCGGTCATCTTCATCGTCTGGCACCGCGCATCCGCTTGCTTTCGCGCTACTGGGGCGTTCTATAGCTCCTTCCCGATCAGGCGATCGACCGAGTAGGGCCCGCCGCCCCGGATCGCGATGGCGAACATCACGATGCCGAGCAGCAGTATGTATTCGTATCCGCCGCTGCTGACAGAAAATCCGGCCTTGAGATGCACGGCCAAAAGGCCGATCAGCAGCTCAATCGCAAGCGCCGCCGCGAAGAACCGCGTGAACAGCCCGATGATAATGCAGATGGCACCGACGGTTTCCAGAAACATGGCGGCAGCCGCAAACGCCGCGGCGGGCTCGAGGCCCGATTTGGCCATCAAACCGCTGACGCCGGCGAGCCCGAACGTGCCAACCTTAAGCCAGCCGTGCATCAGCAGGATACAGCCGATGATTACGCGCATGGCGGCGTAGGCGATATCGCGCCAGGATGCGTAGAACCCGGCGAGCCCCGGAAAAAGCAATTTCGTTTCGGCCGTTGTCATGATGTCCCTCCCGACGCCCTCATCTGCCACTTACGGCAGACAAATGATCATAACCGCGCCTGCGCGGCGATTAAATCCTCTTGTCGTCCCTTGTTGCCGAATGAGGCGCCATTTTACAGCGGCCCATCATGCATTTTGCTGCGCTGCCAGACGGTAGCGATCGGCCCTTACCGGACATCCCGATCACGCCGGCGAGGGTCCGTTATCGAGAAAACGGACGTGACGGCGGACATCGCGTTTCGGTAGCGATTGACCCGGAGCAGACATCACTCCGAAAGTGTGTCACTCGCCGTTGAGCGATTGCACCTGCCAGGGGCGTGCCGACATTGCCGAGCCCGGCGGATGGGAGTCCCCCTCTCGTGGTGAGAAGAGAGGGGGGACATTGCGCTTGCCATTTGGCTTACGCGGCGGTTTGGGCGAGTTCGCCAAGCGCGGTTTTGTTCGCGGCCATCCAAGCGGCTTCCTCGCCCGGACGCGGCATGATGAGACCGGCTTCCATGATGGTCTCAGCGTCGGCCTCCTCGACCCTGATGACGAGTTTGCGCTCCGCTTGCCCGGTGAGGCGCGACCAAGCGGCCGAGAGCGATTTCAACAGTGCCTGGCGAGTCTCCAGCGTTCGACCGGCGCGGACGATGGCGTTGATGAGCGTCCCGTTCTCGCGCACGGCGCCGGCGAGATAGTGCGAACCCAGCGGCAGGTCGCTGAAGACGACATTGACAAAGGGCTCCGGCGCGGCGGTGAATTCGACATGGATACGGGTAATTTCCTTGGCGATGGCAGCCTTGAGTTCGGGGCTGAGGGTCTGGGAGGTGACGCATTGATAGATGGGCATGGAACTCTCCTTTGGCTGGACTTCCGAGTCTATTCTCGGTAAGTTGACAGTGACAACTCTCTAGACCGACAAAGTTGGCATTGTCAACTCCCCCTAGGAGATTTTTTGTGGCCAAAACCTTCCGCCGCACTGCCCCCCGCCCCTATCATCACGGCAATCTCACCCATGCCCTCGTCGAAGCGGCGCTGGCGTTGCTCGATGAGACGCAGGATTGGGACTTCTCGCTGCGCGAGGTCGCGCGCCGCGCCGGCGTCAGTCACAATGCGCCGTACAAGCACTTTCCAGAAAAGCGCTACCTTTTGGCTGCCGTCGCCGCGCGCGGGTTCGAGGCGCTGGCCGAGAACACGCTTTCCTCGCTCGAAGGGATGACAGATGCGCGAGCGCGACTCCTCGCTTGCGGTCGGGCGTTCGTCGCGCGCGGCATTGCCAATCCGGCGCTCTACCGTCTGATGTTCAGTGCGGCGTTGACGAGCCCCGAAGCGGGCCGGCCCGCGATCGAGAAGGCGGCGGCGGCTAAGGCGCGGGCAATTATTGACGCCACGCTCGCCGACGCTGTCCGGGCGGGACGGTTTCCTTCAAGCATGGCCAACCCGCGCGAAAGCGCTGCAGCGTCGCTGGCAATGTGGTCCATACTGCATGGTCTCACCATGCTGGCGATCGACGATTTCGTCGGGCCGCCCAAAAGCATCGAGACTTTAGTCGATCCGATCCTAGGCGCGCTCCTCAATGGAATTGCGTCACATCCGCCAACACTCCCCGCAAACATTTGGATGGCGCCGCGGCTCTAGCGCTGAGTGCTGCGGCTCTATTTGCGCGCCAAGTTTCGTCTAATCGTGATTGAATTAAAGCTCGCCATTTCCGGCATAGCGCTTCTCAGACTTGGCACGATGGGTCGACAAATCCGATTTGGGGCCGCTTAGAGGCGGGCCTCTTCTGTTCCGACGCCCGCCGCCGCGAGCCGACTTTTGTTTTCATCGCTGATTTATATTGCGATGTCGGCTTGTGGCCCTTAGCGTCACTTCGCTGCGCCGAACAATAATGTTGCTATTGGAGTAACAACGGACATTGATCGGCGCCGGTACTGAATGCATCGGTCGTGAATGACCCAGAGCAGACCTAAAGCCGATCTGATTTTGAATATTCGTACTATGCTACATCAGCCGTCGCAGGCAATAAGTTACTTTGACTTCGGTTCGCCAGGGCGCGGCTCACTTGTGCGTCAAGTGTTGCGTTAAAGGCCAGTTGATCGACCATTTTGCCGCCCGCCGCGTAAATATAGACTTCCGGTCGCTGCTCGGTGCGCTCAAAATAGCGTTCGAGCGAACGCTCATGTTCATTCTGATGGGTATCTGCCTGCACAAAAAGGCACTTCGCAATCAGGTCTCGTCTGACGATCTGATCCAATTCCCATTCGGTGCCGCTTTTGATTTTGCTCAGATCAGCCACGATGAGGTCGCAGGAATACATGAGCATTAGGATGCAGGGCCTCCACCATGCGTCCGTACTCTTGATGTTGAAAGCCTGCAGTGCGCACAGCACAGAATAGTAGCAAGGTCGGAAACGCCGGAGCAAGAACTCCTGCAGTCGATTATAGCCTCCTTCGTTCCTGACTGTAGCGATTCTATACGAGTTACGAATAATTGGGCTTACGCCGAATAGAAGCAACGCAAACGCAAAACGGCTCATCTGCATCAGAAGATTCGGACGGTAGGAAAGGTCAGAAAGGGTATACACGTAGCCGATCCTGCCGATGTTCTTCACGACGAACCGCTTAAGGGGCTTTGTCATACGTTTGTTTCCGAAGGGGCGGAGCAACAATATGCGTAGGGATCGTCTGGTGAAGAGGATGCCTCCTAAGATGGGACTAATAAAAATCACAACAAGAAAAAGTGGCCAGACAGTTCCTTCCACCTTGACGCCGCCATCTATGAAGTGGGCGATCAAGAATAGACACACACAAGTGATAAGTATTAGACGGGCGCTCGTGACCCACGCATTTTGGATGCGAGCCAATAGCATGTAAATCGTTTTGTTAGGCGCTCGCCGAAAGGCAAACGGCACGGCAAGTTCTTCGGCCTGGGGATGCCAGTCACGAATGTCTTCTTTTGAGTACCCGCGCCGTCCGAGTTCCTCAGCTGCAACCTCTTTCGCATCGGCCGTATACATAGGCCAGAAGAAAACCCACAATAGTTCGTCGTCTTTCATTTCCGCTGCGATCTTCATGTCGAGGTGTTGCCCCGCGTTGGTGCGCCGGATTAGGCCAGCTTTCTCGAGCGTGCGGTTCCGGCGACGGGCGGGAACGATGAAGCACCAGATAATTAAGAAGGGTATGCCCAGGAAGACACCGACTAATTCTGCTAAAGCGACAATGGATGTAATCCATCTCAAAGGCACCAAAGGGCCAATTGATAATCCATTTTTATTGCCGCCTGAATATGCGCTTTTGCGATATCCGGGCAAGACAAAGCGCGAGGTGTACGTGCTAGCTGGAACGTGGCTCTTGGCCTCAACGCGGGCGATGTAACTAATTGATTGCGGACTCAGCTTGCTTTTAATCGGCGCGGGGAAGTCTGCCAGGTACGCTTCGGCAAACGCCGTTATCGTCAAAGGCGCCGCTCGCGATGACGACATAACTCTCGCGCAGAACTCGCCCAATCGCTTCTTTCGGCGCATCGAGATGCGGCTGTCGCTCAAAGTAGTGAAGAATGGCAGCTGGCGCCGAGCTCGGTCACGGTCTCCCTGATGAAGGCAATCGCCGAGGTTGTCCATGTCTGCGGATGGAGCAAGTCCATCGATGAAAATCCGGGAGCCTGAGCCCACCGGCATGTCGGCTTGTGGCCCTTCGCGTCACTTCGCTGCGCCGAACAATCAATGTTGCTATTGGAGTAACAACGGACATTGATCGGCGCCGGTACTGAATGCATCGGTCGTGAATGACCCTTATGCGACATGGCGGCGCGCTGCCAATCAGGGCTTCACTCACATTTGGCCACTTCCGACAGGACGGTTTGACCCGCTACGATGCAGCCCCGTGAGCTTAGTGGAGGCGACAATGAAAAGGCGTGGCGAGCCGGCCAAGGCGCAACGCCGTAAGACGATAAAGCCTAACCGCAATACGCTCGAGGCAGTCGGTCCGCGGCCTTCCTCAGATCCCGGCCATGAATTAGAGATCGCTCGGCTTACCCGGGCGCTGCGCGAGGCGCTGGAACAGCAGACGGCTACATCGGAGGTTCTGCGGATAATCAGCAGTTCTCCTGGCGATCTTGAGGCGGTGTTCGCCACCTTACTGAAGGACGCAATCCACCTATGTGCCGCCCATTTCGGCATCATTTACCGCTGGCAGGACGACGCCATTCACGTTGTAGCGACTCATCGAGTACCATCAGCATACGCCGAAGCACTGCAACGCGCGCCGCTCCATCCTAGTCCCAAAGGCTTTTTGGGGCGCATGGTGGCAACCAAAGCGGCAGTCCAAATTGCCGATTTGGCTTCGGAACAGTCGTATCTCGCACGCAATCCGCTGGCGGTTATAGCCGTTGAAAGTGCCAGCCTTCGCACGCTTCTGATCGTGCCCATGCTGAAAGAGAACGAACTGATCGGCGCGCTCAGTTTGTGCCGCCAGGAAGTCGAACCCTTTGCAGAGAAGCAGGTTGAAGTTCTTCGGAACTTTGCTGCCCAAGCAGTCATCGCAATCGAGAACGCGCGGCTTCTCGGCGAACTCCGACAATCATTGGCACAACAGACAGCCACGTCCGAAGTGCTTCAAGTTATATCAAGCTCTCCGGGTGATCTTGAACCAGTCTTTGCAACAATGTTGGAGAAAGCAGTAGCGATCTGCGACGCTAAGTTTGGAAACATTCATCGGTGGGACGGGGAAGCTTTGTGCTTGCTCGCCGGCCATAACAACCCGCCGGCCTTCGCCGAATGGCGTCGGCGGCATTCGTCGTACCGTACAAACCCGAAAACTTCAGCGGGTCTCATGATTGCATCGAAAGCGGTGGTCCATGTAGCTGACGCTGCGGAACAACCCGGCTATATCGAAGAGCGTGACCCTTTGACAGTAGCCGCTATTGAATTGGGAGGAGTTCGGACCGTTCTCTATGTGCCGATGCTCAAAGAGGACGAATTGGTCGGTGCTTTTACTCTTTCACGCCAAGAGGTCCGGCCTTTTACTGACGAGCAGATCGGTCTGGTACAGAACTTTGCGGCCCAGGCAGTAGTAGCAATCGAGAATGCGCGACTTTTGAAAGAACTGCGCGATAGAACGGAAGAGGTCGAAAAACTTAATCAGGAACTGGAACGGCGCGTCACCGACCAAGTTGGCGAAATCGAACGCATGGGCAGGTTGCGACGTTTCCTTCCCCCGCAGGTAGCTGATCTGATTGTTGCGTTAGGGACCGAGAAGCAACTTGAAAGTCACCGACGAGAAATTACGGCACTGTTCTGTGATCTGCGCGGGTTCACTGGATTCTCGGAAAGTTCGGACCCGGAAGACGTGATGGCGCTACTGCGCGATTACCATGCCGCGATTGGCGAAATTATCATCAAGTACAGCGGCACGCTTGAACGTTACGCCGGTGACGGCGTGATGGTGGTCTTCAATGATCCGGTCCCGGTAGATAACCCAGCGCTCCAGGCCGTGCTCATGGCGCTCGAAATGCGTGACGCTATTGGAGCGCTGACCGAGAAGTGGCGTCGGCTGGTCCACGACATTGGTTTTGGCATCGGCATTGCGCACGGATTTGCCACGCTCGGAACCATCGGCTTCGAGGGCCGGTTCGACTATGCCGCTATTGGGACGGTATCCAATGTCGCCTCTCGGCTTTGCGACGAGGCCAAGCCAGGTCAAATCCTCATCAGTCCCCGTGTGTTGATGGCGATAGAGGATGCCATCACAGTCGAACCAGTTGGGGAGTTTGCGCTCAAAGGCATCCGCCGTCCCTTGGCGGCGTACAACGTAGTCGCTGCCAAATCTGCGAATTAAAACCGTGCAGGACCAGGCTCGATGTCGGCGACTGGCCCTTCGCGTCACTTCGCTGCGCCAAACAATAATGTCGCCATTGGAGTAAACAACGGACATTGATCGGCGCCGGTACTGAATGCATCGGTAGAGATTGACCCACAACGGAAGTTGGGCGCTCTGTTGGGTCATTCCAACTCCGACATTAAACTTTCTCCACGAGCTTGCCGGCGCGGGATTTGTAAGGCTTCCGCAAATGGCCGGATTCCTAGAACGCGCTCTTGACCACACCGCCGTCGACGCGGAGCGCGGCGCCGGTTGTTGCCGAAGCAAGGGGGCTGGCGATGTAGGTGACAAGACTGGCGACCTCCTCGGGCGTGGCGAAGCGTCTGATGAGCGAAGTCGGGCGAACCTTCTCGAAGAATTCCGTCTCGAACTCCTCGAAGCTTTTGCCGCTGCCCTGCGTGAGGGCGCCCACGAAATCGACGACGCCGCGCGATTTGGTCGGGCCGGGCAACACGCTATTGACGGTGATGCCGGTGCCGGCGACCGCCTCGGCGAGGCCGCGCGCAAGCGCAATCTGCGCCGTCTTGGTGACGCCGTAATGGATCATTTCGACCGGGATCTGCAGCGCGCTCTCGCTCGAAATGAAAATGATCCGGCCCCAATTGGCTCGCTTCATAGCGGGCAGGCACAGCCGGGCAAGCCGCACCCCACTCAAGACGTTGATTTCGAAGAACCGCAACCAGTCAGCGTCTGAGATCTCTTCGAATGGTTTAGGTTCGAAAATACCGAGATTGTTGACCACAATCTCGATACCGGAATGAAGGCGGACCAGTTCCGCGGCCGCCGCGGCGGTGCCGAGGTCACCGGCAAATCCCACGACGTCACCATCGGTCGCTGTCTTCACATCAGCGACCGCCTTGGTCAGGCCGGCTTGCGTACGGCCGGTGACAATGACGCGCGCACCTTCCCGCGCCAGGCTTGTGGCGATGGCTAGCCCGATTCCCGCCGTGCTGCCGGTGACCAGGGCGCGTCTGCCCTTAAGCTTGAGGTCCATGCGTTTTCCTTCAACTCCGTGCGATCTACCTGGGCGTTAGCTCGGCGGCGGGCAGCTCGCTCGGTCCGTTCGAGCACTCCATTTCATGACCGATTCCAACTCGAAGCAATAGCGGACGCCGACCGCGCCATTTAAATGACGCGATTGACCCGGACCGGAAGTTACCGCGCCGAACTTCTGTTGGGTCATTCCATTCCGAGATTAAACTTTCTCCACGAGCTTGCCGGCGCGGGATTTCGCCATTTTGGGACTTATAATAGCCGCGCTGAGCACGGGGT
>Ga0181525_10000206_pt1 | contig 53992 bp, 46 predicted proteins | sample PEATcosm2014_Bin_48_FD_121100 | JGI IMG/M metagenome (GOLD analysis project Ga0181525, IMG submission 121100) | Peatland microbial communities from MTU Mesocosm Facility, Houghton, MI, USA - PEATcosm2014_Bin06_10_metaG | ecosystem: Environmental > Terrestrial > Soil > Wetlands > Peat | place... | reverse complement strand
GAGCCGCCCAGTGAAATTAGGTGAGCGCTGCCTCGATGAACTCGTAGGCCAGATAGAGGAGACCCACCACGCTGAGCGCTCCCGCCAATCCCCAAAACGCCGCGCATAATTTGGCGCCGATGGCGAGAAGCTTTTGCCACCAGGCCGCTTGCGGATAATGCGATGCGCTGCGCCAGAGGGTGATTGCGGCGAAGGGCAGGGCCACGCTTGAGAATGTGAAGAGCGTAATGATGCATCCCGCGATCAGCGGCTGTTCGACGCCCCAGCCGAGCACCATGCCGGCGCCGGTGACAAGCCAGAGCAGGGCGAGCGGTATTTCGATAAGCCAGAATGTGCGCCACAGCGCGATCTGGCCGGTCGCCAATCTTGTCAGGAACTTCATCGGCGAAGATTAGCCGCAGCAGGCCGCTTGGCCAAACGGCATCACGAAAAAATGCTGGCCTGCGAATCGCGCCGGCTGTTACTGATAGCGCATGGTTCAAGCCAAGCGAATTGCGGCCATCTTCTTGGCTGCCCTCCTGATCGCGGTGTGCCTTGCCACGACCGGCGGAACCGCGGCGGCCGAAACGCCGGGCGGCCCGGCCGACGTGCACGGCCGCGCCTATCTGTTCCGCGGCCTGATCGGCCTGATCGATTGGGGCATGGACCAGTTGGCCGATCGCATCAACCGCGCGGGCGTCGCCGCCAATATCAGCTCGCACTTCGTGTGGCGCGATGTCGCCAATCAGGCGATCGCCGATTACCGCCGCGACCCCAAGCCGATCGCCGTGATCGGCCATTCCATCGGCGGCGATGAAGCCCTGCAATTCGCCGAAGCGCTCGGCGCCGCGCATATCCCGGTGAGTCTCCTCATCACTTACGATCCCAACCGCTCCGCTCATCCGGTGCCGGCCAATGTCGAGCGCTATATCAACCTCTACCAGTCATCCAATTTTCTGGGCGGCGGCGACGTCGTGCCCGGCCCCGGCTTCCACGGCCACTATGCGAGCTTCAATCTCAAGGACCGGCCGGAAATCATTCACGTCAATATGGACAAGTTCGAGCGCATCCAGGAGCTATTGGCCGCCAAGGTGCGGACGATGAGTGCGCGGGGTGAGGGCGAAGCGGTGCCGCTGCACATCGTGTTTCCGGCGGCCGGTCCGATCGAATTGTGGGACTCCGGCCGGCCGGTCGCGGCCCAAGCCGGCGATACGCTGCAAAGCCTCGCGGCGGCAAATCATGTGCCGCTGTGGGCGCTCGTCCAGATCAACCAGAAGCCGGAGAACACAGCGCTGACCGCGGGCGAGCGCATCGTCGTGCCGCGCTATCTCGGGCAGTCGGCCGCACACTGATTGCGGGGCGCGGAGGGTGAATTGCTCTGAACCGCGCGCCGAAGCTGCACAAGGTATCGTGGCGCTGTAGAATGAGTGGGTCTCGCCGCTCGCTCACCCTCTCCCCGCGTGCGGGGAGAGGGTAGGGTGAGGGGGCCTCGAGGCATGCGCGGTGCGAAGGCGACGAAGACGGGTCTGGCTAGAGCGTTGCGAAAAAAATCGACGCTCGCCGAACGTAAGCTGTGGCGTCATCTCCGGTCGCGTTCGCTCGCCGGGTTTAAATTTGTGCGTCAGGAGCCGATCGGCCCTTACGTGGTAGATTTTGTTTGTAGAGAGAAACGGCTCGTCGTCGAGCTCGATGGCGGCCAGCATGCCTATAGCAGGCGCGACGTCACGCGCGATCGATGGCTCGTCGACCATCGTTATCGCGTTGTGGGTTTTTGGAATAATGACGTGCTGGGAAATATCGAAGGCGTTTGGGAGGTAATCTTCGCGGCAGCATCTTCTTCGGCGCCCCCTCACCCCAACCCTCTCCCCGCGCGCGGGGAGAGGGAGTCGCCAAGCCGGATCACTGAATGAAACTCCGCTTGCGGCCATCAATTTACGCATTAGCTTCAATATGATATGACTGCCGCAGGAGACTCGCGATGAATCTCACCGCCCTGGGCTATGTCGGCATCCGCGCCAAGAACATCGACGATTGGGTCGAGTACGGCACGCGCTTTCTCGGCATGCAGATGGTCGATAAGAGCCGCGGCACGCTCGCCTTGCGCATGGACGACCGCAAGCAGCGCGTCATCATCCATGCCGGCGAGGACGCGGGGCCGTCGTTCTACGGCTGGGAAGTCGCCGATGCCGCGGCGCTCGATGCGCTCGCCGCGCATCTGGAACAATCCGGCGTCAAGATCGCGCGCGGGACGCGGGCGCTGGCCGACGAGCGGCGCGTCAAGGATTTGATCGTGTTCTCCGATCCGGTCGGCAACCGGCTCGAAGTGTTTCACGGCGCCGAAGTCGCCGCCGATGCGTTCAAGCCCGGCCGCTCGATCTCCGGCTTCCGCACCGGTCCGCTCGGCATGGGCCATGCCGTGCTCACCGCGGCGCGGCTCGACGACGTGGTGCCGTTCTACACCGGGATCCTCAACTTCAAGCCGACCGATTACATCCTGCAGCCGTTCCAGGCCTACTTCTTCCACATCAATGCGCGTCACCACAGCCTCGCCTTCATCGACACCGGCAAGAACGGCATCCATCACATGATGTTCGAGGTCTGCTATCTCGACGATGTCGGGCAAGCCTACGATCTGGCGCTCGGCAAGCCGGAGATCATCGGCACCACGCTCGGCCGTCACGTCAACGATCACGTCACCTCGTTCTATTCGCATTCGCCGTCGAGTTTTCTGGTCGAGTACGGCTGGGGCGGCCGCAGCATCGATACCGAAAACTGGACGCCGCATGAACGCACCGAAGGGCCGAGCCTGTGGGGCCATGACCGCATGTGGCTGACGCCCGAAGGCCGCGACGCGGCGCGCGAATTGCGCCATCGCGTCGCGCAATCCGGCGGCCGCGAGCCGGTCAATGTGATGGATGGCAATTACACGCGCGCCGCCGACGTCTGCCCGTGGTGGAACGCCAACGTGCCGGCGCGCAAGACCGGGTAAGTCGTTACCACAACAGCTTTTTTCGTTGGCCAAACACGCGCGCGCAGCTAATCTCAGCCGCGAGGGCCTCCATGAGCGACGATCAAAGCGGCGCAGCTAAAAAGAAACAGTCGAACCCGCGCAGGTTCGCACTGCTCGGCGCGGCAGCGACCGTGCTCGCCATCATCAACATGTCGACCGGGAGCGAGGCGCCGGCGCAGGCCGTCGTGATCCTGCAATATGTGGCGCTCGCCCTCGGGCTGTTCGCCCTCGTCGGCGGCCTGGTCATGATGATGGCGCAAAAGTAACGACGCGCGGCGGCGGTTGTCGTGAACCGCGTCAGGTTCCGGGCTGCGGCGCAACCCGCGGCGACGGATTGGCCGAATTCTGCAAAGCATCCGGACCGGCTTTTAGTTCGCGGCGCGGCGCAGCGCGCTCCAGGTGCCGTAACACTGGTTGTTGCCGGCGCTCCAGCGGCCGCCGCCGCTGCCGCCGCTCAGCCGGCCGTAGCCGGTGGCGTTGGCAAGGCCGCGGCTCACGGTGACGGCGATGGCGCCGCTCGACACCACGGCGCCGGAAATCTGATAGCTGAAATCGTTTTCGGCCTGGACGATCTGGCCGCCGACGATGCGGGCCGGGTAGCGGTAGCTGGCATCACAGGGACCGAACTGGGTGCGGATCGAAACGCTCCACAGTCCGTCATAGGCGTGCGATCTTGAGTGGCTGCGCCGATGCGAGTCGGCGCTCGACGGGGTTGCCGCTATGGCCACCAGCAGACCCGCCACCGCGATTGCGGTGACGGCGCTGCCCAGCTTTGTCATTTGTTCGCTCCCGGTTGCGGATCGGTTGGTTTGGGATCGGTCGGCTGCGGGTCGGTCGGATCGATGTTTAGTCGCTGCGGGTAGGGCGGCGGTTCACCGGCGAACGGGTTCGCGCCCTTGCCCTGGTCGAAGCCGATATCGAACAACGCCTTCATATAGTCGGGATCGAACGCGCCCCGGCTTGTCATATTGAAGCTCGCCGGAATGGTCGCGGCATTGAAGGGCACGCCGCTGCGTTTTGCCAGTTCATAAGCGCGGTCCAGCATCAATCGGGTGTCGATATTCACCGCGGCGCCGACCGCCTGCGTGAGGATCGACGGCACGAAGCGCTCGACCACCTGGAATTCCGGCTTGAGGTCGGTATTGATCACGACATAAAGCGCGGTTGCCGGCAGGTGATAATCGCTGGTCGCCGCCATTACCGCCGCCGGCGCGACAAAGAATTGTCCGCCGATGCCGCCGTCGGCATGCATTTCCTGGAATTTCTTGCCGTTCGATTCGACGTCGATCAGCGTCGGCGGGAATGCGCCCGGGATGCTTGCCGAAGCGAGCAGCACGGTGCGGAACAGCTTGAGCCCGTCGTCGCCGCCATGCGCGGCGATCGCACCCAAATTCCAGACCACGGAGCGTTCGGCGTCGAGGTCGTAGGACACCACGAACAAGCGGCGGCCGTTGCGATAGGCGGCGGCGACATCGTTCAACAGATCCGGCGTGATCTGTTTGGCGATCAAGTCGCGCAACGGCCAGGAATCGGCAAAGCTCTCGCTGGTGCGGCCGGCCTCGTAAATGTCCGCCGAGGTGATGGTGGTATAGGCTTGGCGCAGCGCGTCGTCATATTTCGGACCGGCAAAAACGTAGGGCGCCATCAGCGCGCCGGTGCTCACGCCGGTGACCACGGCGTAATCCGGCCGCTTGCCGGACGCAGTGAGGCCGTTGAGGAGGCCGGCGCCGAAGGCGCCGTCCTCGCCGCCGCTGGAGAGCGCGAGCCAGGGGCCCGGCTGCGACGGCAAGGCTTTGGTGAAATCGGCCACCGAATTGCCCCAGAACCGCGCCTCCGGAATGCCAGGGATGCTTGCGGCGTCCTCGTCGGCGGCGGTGAAAGGAATGCGCGGCGGCGGTTCGTTCGACGTGCTTGACGGCGGCGGCGGCATTTGGGTCTTGGTGGCGCGCGCCGGGCTGCCGTGGGTCTTCGGCTTGCTCAAACTTTGCGCATGCGCCGGCGCGGCGGCGATTGGCAGTGCCAACGGCGCAAGCAGCGCGGCTAGCATTGCAGCGGCCTTGCACGGGGTAATTGTCCGACGCCTCGCATTATTCATTTTGCAATGAGTGTCCTGAATGCCGCGAAAGGTTCGGATTGGTCTGGCTTCATACCCCAACAACGCAGGTCTCAAACAATGCAGGTCTCACGCTCTACAAGGAGCAAATATGACCGGCCGGGACCGACTTCAATTGTGCCGGTTCCAGCCGCCACCGCGCCCGCTTCAAGCCAACATAATTCTCACCCGTCTGTTACGGCGCTGCGACGTATCGGCTCAGGCCGTCGTGTTAGGCATGCCGATCGGCAACGAAGTGCGCGCCCTGAATGAGGATCGCGGCCGCCGAGCCGAACGGCGCCAGCGCTCCCTCGGCCTCGGCGACGAGTTCGTTGAGGCGCGCCTTCGCCCCCGGAATACCCAGCACGCTGACAAAAGTGGCCTTGCCGGCGGCGGCGTCCTTGCCGGTCTGCTTGCCGACCAGCGCCGGATCGCCTTCGATATCGAGAAGATCGTCGGCGATCTGGAACGCCTCGCCGACCGCGGCGCCGTAGCGTTCGAGCGCTTCGCGCTGCGCCGGTGTCGCCTGCGCGAGAATGCCGCCGGCCTGGCAGGCAAAGCGCAGCAGCGCGCCGGTCTTCATCGCCTGCAACAGGCGCACGTCGCTGGGGCCAAGTCTTTGTGCGCCATGGTGTTGCGCGCCGAAGCGGCCCTCCGCGGCGAGGTCGAGCATCTGGCCGCCGGCCATGCCGCCGAGCCCCGCGCCGCGCGCCAGCGCGCTGACCAACGCGATCCGGACGGCCGGATCGGCGTGGGTTTGCGGGCGCGACAGGATATCGAAGGCGAAGGTCAAAAGCCCGTCGCCGGCCAGGATCGCGGTCGCCTCGTCAAATTTCTTGTGCGCGGTCGGCTGGCCGCGCCGCAGCGCATCATTGTCCATGGCCGGCAGGTCGTCGTGCACCAGCGAGTAGCAGTGCACGCATTCGAGCGCGGCGCCGGCCATCAGCGCGCTGTGCCGCGGCACGTCGAACAGGCTCGCGGATTCGACCACCAGGAACGGCCGAAACCGCTTGCCGCCGCCGAGGCTGGAATAGCGCATGGCTTCGATCAGGCGCGCCGGGCGGCTTAATTCGCCCGCCACCGGCGTCACGGCGAGCAGCCGGTCGAGCAGCGCCTCGGTTTCCGCCGCCACCGCGTCGAGGCGGGTTAAAAAGGGGCTCTCCTTGGCATTCATTGCGTTATCGCCCGGTCCCCACTCTGACCCTCCCCCGCTTGCGGGGTGGGCAAGGCTGGGGGCAGCGGGGTCCTATATCAGGTCCTACATTTAGGGGATAACCAGGACGGCCGCCGCGACGGGAAATCCGCATCGGCGTCAGTGTCTGTCTGTCCCCGGGAGCATTTGTGGCCAACGACTTGATAGCGTCAACTGTGCTGGCGATCTGGCTCTATCTTATTGCCGCGCGCGGGGGGTTTTGGCGCGCGGCCGAGCGCGACGGCGACGCCCCGTCGCTGGCCGGTCCGTGGCCCACGGTCACCGCGATCATCCCGGCGCGCGACGAGGCCGAATGCGTCGGCGAAACCATCGGCTCGCTGTTGCGCCAGGACTATCCGGGCCGCTTCGATGTGATCCTGGTCGACGATCAGAGCCGCGACGCCACCTCGCGCGTGGCGCGCGATGCCGCGGCGGCGCTTGATGCCGGCGAGCGGTTGACCGTGCTTGCGGGACGGGCTTTGCCGGCCGGCTGGACCGGCAAGCTTTGGGCCCAGCAGCAGGGCGTCGAGCAGGCCGAGAGCGCGGCTGCGGCGCCCGACTACCTGTTGTTCACCGATGCCGACATTGTTTACACCGCGGACGCGGTGGCGAACCTCGTCGCGCGCGCGCAGGCCGGCGGTTCCGTGCTCACCTCGCTGATGGCGAAATTGCGCTGCCAAAGTTTTGCCGAGCGCATGTTTGTCCCGGCCTTCATTTTCTTTTTCCAGATGCTCTATCCGTTCGCCTGGGCGAACGATCCGCGCCACTCGACCGCCGCCGCGGCCGGCGGCTGCATGCTGGTCCGCCGCGACGCGCTGCGTGAGGCCGGCGGGTTTGCCGCGATCCGCGATGCTTTGATCGACGATTGCGCGCTGGCCAAGCTCCTCAAACGCGGCGGCTCGATCTCGATCGCGCTGACCGAGCGGGTGCACTCGATCCGCGCCTATCCGCAGATCGCCGACATCCGCCGCATGGTGTCGCGCACCGCCTATGCGCAGTTGCGCTATTCGCCGCTGTTGCTCCTCGGAACCGTGCTCGGCCTCGTTCTCACTTATCTCGCGCCCGTCGCGCTGACGATTTTCGCCGATGGCGTGGCGCAGTTCATTGGCCTCTTCGTCTGGCTGCTGATGGCTTTCGCGTTCCGGCCGACGCTGCGGTTCTACGGCATGTCCTGGCTGTGGGCGCCGGCGCTGCCGGCGATCGCGGCCGTCTATATGGCGTTCACCGTCGATTCCGCTTATCAGCATGCGCGCGGCCGCGGCGGCATGTGGAAAGGCCGCGCCCAGGCGGATCTTTCGAAGAAGCCTGATCTTTCGAAAAAGCCCAATGCCTCGGAATTGCGATGAATGACGCCGGCAAACACGACGCCCAAACCTTGGCTTTGGCTGCCAAAGATTGGCGCTCGGGCAAGGGCCATCGGGACGAGAATTTCCCGGTGGCGTCCTTCCTCATTCATCCGCGCCATCGCGGCGTGATCCGGGCGTTCTACAATTTCGTGCGCACCGCCGACGACATCGCCGACCACGCGACGCTGCAACCGGCCGAAAAACTCACGCTGCTCGATCGGATCGAAGGCGGCCTTTTGGGCGCCAATACGCACGACGCGGTCGCGGTGCGGCTGCGCGCAGCGCTTGCCGAACGCAATCTTTCGGCCAAGCACGCGCAGGACCTCATTGCCGCGTTCAGGCTCGACGTTACCAAGCTGCGCTATCGCGATTGGGACGATCTGATCTCCTATTGCGCGCTGTCGGCGATGCCGGTCGGCCGTTTCGTCTGCGACGTCCATGGCGAGAGCCGCGCGGTCTGGCCGAAGAACGATGCGCTGTGCGCCGCCTTGCAGATCATCAATCACTTGCAGGATTGCCGGGACGACTATCGCAATCTCGACCGCGTCTATATTCCGCAGGACGCGATGACGGCGAGTGGGACAAGCGTCGAAGCGCTGGGCGGTGAGCGCGCAACGCCGGCGCTGCTCGACTGCCTGCATAAGCTCGCCGCACGCACCGGGCGTTTGCTGAGCGAAAGCGACGATTTCGCGGTGGCGATTGCCGATCGCCGGCTCGGCTTGGAGGTTGCGGTCATCAACACGCTGGCGCATCGCCTGACGCGCATCCTGCAAACGCGCGATCCGCTCAGCCAGCGCGTGGCTCTCGCGCTGCCCGCCGTCGCCGGCCTGACGCTACGCGGCGTGTTGAGCGGCGCCTCGCGCCGGCTCGGCCGGCGTTTCTTGCGCCCCTCGCAGAAGCCGCGGGGGGCGTAAGTGACGACGTCCGATCAAGCGGCCGAGCGCGCCTCCGGCAGCTCGTTCTACGCCGGGATGCGCATCTTGCCGCGCGCGCAGCGCGAGGCGATGTTCGAGATTTACGCGTTCTGCCGCGCCGTCGACGACATCGCCGACGATCCCGGGCCGCGCGAGCCGCGCCGCTCAGCGATCGCGGCCTGGCGCAGCGCCATCGGCTCGCTCTATGCCGGTGCGCCGCCGCCGCATCTGTCCGGGCTGGCGCAGGCGGTCCACACCTTCAACCTGCAAAGCGAGGATTTTTTGGCCGTCATCGACGGCATGGAGATGGATGTCCTCGCCGATATCCGCGCGCCCGATCGCGTCACGCTCGATCTCTATTGCGACCGCGTCGCTTGCGCGGTCGGGCGGCTGTCGGTGCGCGTGTTCGGCATGGAGCGCGACGCGGGTTTAAAGCTCGCGCATCATCTCGGCCGCGCGCTGCAGCTCACCAATATCCTGCGCGACCTCGACGAGGATGCCGCGATGGGCCGGCTTTATCTGCCGCGCGAGGAGTTGGAGAAGGCCGGCATCGCGGCGACCGATCCGGCGGTGGTGCTGGCGACGCCGGCGATCGCGAAGCCCTGCGCCGCCATCGTCGGACTGGCGCGGCAGGAATTTGCCGAGGCGAGCGCGATCATGGCGCAAAGCCCGCGCCGCGTGGTGCGGGCACCGCGCATCATGGGCGAGGCCTATCGCCTGATCCTCGACGCGCTCGTGGCGCGCGACTTTGCGCCGCCGCGCCAGCCGATCCACCTGCCGCGCGCGAAATTCCTGTTCATCGTGCTGCGCAATCTTTTCTGATGTAGCCGCCGCCATGCCGCGAACTGCTCACATCATCGGCGGAGGTCTCGCCGGCTTGTCCGCCGCGCTCAAGCTTAACGCGCGCGGCGACGACGTGGTGGTGCATGAAGCCACCGCCTTTGCCGGCGGCCGCTGCCGCTCCTATCACGATGCCTCGGTCGGCATGGTAATCGACAACGGCAATCACCTCTTGCTCTCGGGCAATCGCGCGGCGCTCGGTTATCTGCGCGAGATCGGCGCCGAAGCGCATTTGATCGGTCCGCCAAATGCGGAATTCCCGTTCATCGACTATGCCAGCGGCGAGAGCTGGACGCTCTCCTTCAACGACGGCCGCGTGCCGTTCTGGATGTTCGATCCGGCACGGCGCGTTCCCGGAACGCGGCTGCTCGATTACCTCGCGCTGGCGCGGCTGCTGTGGGCGGCGCCGGGCACGACGGTCGGCGACGTCATCGCCTGCAAAGGGACGCTCTATTACCGGCTGGTCGAGCCGCTCCTCCTCGCGGCGCTCAATATCGATCCGCCGCGCGGCTCGGCCAAGCTCGCCGCTGCGGTGATCCGCGAGACGCTCGCCGCCGGTGGCCGCGCTTGCCGGCCGCTCGTCGCGCGCGACGGCCTGAGCGCGACGCTGATCGAACCGGCGCTCGCCGTATTGCGAGAACGCGGTGCCGCGGTCCGGCTCGAGCATCAGCTCCGCGCCATCCGCTTCGGCACCAAGCGCGTCGACGCGCTCGATTTCGGCGGCGAGACAATCGCGCTCGCGGATGAAGACGCGGTCATCCTCGCCGTGCCGCCATACGCCGCAGCTTCGCTGGTGCGCGGCCTCGACGTGCCGACCGAATTCCGCGCCATCGTCAATGCGCATTTCCGCATCGCGCCGCCGGCCGGCCAGCCGCCGATCCTCGGCGTGCTCAACGGCACGGTCGAATGGCTGTTCGCCTTTCCCGGCCGGCTGTCGGTAACGATCAGCGCCGGCGATCGATTGATCGATACCCCGCGCGAAGAGCTCGCTAAGGCGATCTGGGCCGAGGTGGCGAGTTTGACCGGCTTGCCGGCGGCATTACCGCCGTGGCAGATCGTGCGCGAGCGCCGTGCCACTTTTGCCGCAACTCCGGCGCAGGATGCAAAGCGTCCCGGCGCCGCGACGGCGTGGCGCAATCTCGTTCTGGCCGGGGATTGGACAAATACCGGCTTGCCCGCGACCATCGAAGGCGCGATACGCTCCGGCAACCGCGCCGCCGACATCGTCGCAGGCCGCTGAGCGGAACTTAACCCGTGAATTTCCACATGACCGAATCGCCCGGCATCGGCCTCGATCTCGACCGTCCTATCGCGGCGGCGACGGCGGCGCTGCTCGCCTGCCAGCGCGCCGACGGCCACTTCCTGTTCGAGCTCGAAGCCGACGCCACCATTCCGGCCGAATACGTGCTGCTGCGCCATTTCCTTGGCGAACCTGTCGACCCGGACCTCGAGGCCGGCATTGCCGCCTATCTGCGCCGCATCCAGGGCGCGCATGGCGGCTGGCCGCTGTTCCGGGACGGCGCCTTCGACATGAGCGCGACGGTAAAGGCCTATTTTGCGCTCAAGATGATCGGCGAAGAGCCGCAGGCCGAGCACATGCGCCGCGCGCGCGAAGCCATCCGCATGCGCGGCGGCGCCGAGCGATCGAACGTGTTCACCCGCTGCCTGCTGGCGCTCTATGGCATCGTGCCGTGGCGCGCGGTGCCGGTGATGCCGGTCGAGATCATGCTGCTGCCGAAATGGTTCCCGTTCCATCTCGACAAGATTTCGTATTGGAGCCGCACCGTGATCGTGCCGCTTCTGGTGCTGATGGCGAACAAGCCGCGCGCGCGCAATGCCAAGGGCGTCACCATCACCGAGCTGTTTCTAGACCCGCCGCAATCGCTCGGGCCGACGCCGAAGGCGCCGCAGCAGAAAGCGTCGTGGTTCTGGTTCTTCCGCGCCGTCGATAACGTGTTGCGCGCGGCGGAGCCGTATTTTCCCAAACGCACCCGGCGGCGCGCCATCGATGCCGCCGTCGCCTGGGTCGGCGAGCGGCTCAACGGCGAAGACGGCCTCGGCGCGATTTTTCCGGCCATGGCCAACAGCGTGATGATGTTCGATGTGCTCGGGTTTCCCGAGGATCATCCGCAGCGCGCCATTGCGCGGAAATCGATCGAAAAGCTTCTCGTCGTGCATGACCACGAGACCTATTGCCAACCGTGCGTATCGCCGATCTGGGACACCGGGCTCGCCAGCCACGCACTGCTCGAAGTTGGCGGCGACCCGGTCAACGCGCAGGTTAGGCGCGCACTCGACTGGCTGGTGCCGATGCAGGTGCTCGACGTGCGCGGCGATTGGATCGCGCGGCGGCCCGATCTGCGGCCCGGCGGCTGGGCGTTCCAATACGCCAATCCGCATTATCCCGACGTCGACGACACCGCCGTCGTCGCCATGGCGATGGATCGCATGCAGCGCCTGACCGATGCCGATTACAAAGCCGCCATCGCGCGCGCCCGCGAATGGATCGCCGGCATGCAAAGCAGTAACGGCGGCTGGGGCGCATTCGACACCGACAACGAATTTTATTATCTCAACAATATTCCGTTTGCCGATCACGGCGCGCTGCTCGATCCGCCGACCGAGGACGTCAGCGCGCGCTGCCTGTCGATGCTGGCGCAATTCGGCGACACGCAAAGCCCGGCCGTCACCCGCTCCATCGACTATCTGCGCCGCACCCAACTTGCCGACGGCTCATGGTTCGGCCGCTGGGGCATGAATTACATCTACGGCACCTGGTCGGTGTTGTGCGCGCTCAACGCCGCGGGCCTCGATCGCGCCGCGCCGGAAATGCGCAAAGCGGTGGACTGGCTCGCCGCCATTCAGAATGAGGACGGCGGCTGGGGCGAGGACGGCTCAAGCTACAAGCTCGATTACAAAGGCTACGAGAAGGCGCCATCGACCGCGTCGCAGACCGCCTGGGCGCTGCTCGGCTTGATGGCCGCGGGCGACCTCGATCATCCGGCGGTCGCGCGCGGCATCAAATATCTCGCCGAGCATCAAGGCGCCGACGGTTTCTGGACCGAAGACCGCTACACCGCCACGGGTTTTCCCCGCGTGTTCTATCTGCGCTATCACGGGTATTCCAAGTTTTTCCCATTATGGGCGCTGGCGCGCTATCGCAATCTCAAAAGCGGCAATGCGCGCCGGGTGGAGTGGGGGATGTAGCTTCGTGGGAGGCTCAGCGCGGCCGTAACCCGTCTCGATGAGCGGAAGAGCGGCGGATTGCGCTTCGGTTAGCAGGCCCGATAATCAACGTAAGCTAATGGTTGACATATGTCAGCGTTTGGCTTACAATTCTGCACGTGATCAGAAACTTCAAAAGCAAGGGTCTAGCCGAGCTTTGGGAGCATGGGCGGACCAGAAAGATAGATGCGAAGATGCATATACGCATCTTGCGGCGCCTGGACCGCTTGAACGTTGTCGCGCGGCCGGAGGAAATGAACATTCCAGGCTTTGATTTCCATCCGTTGCGAGGCTTTCAACCAATTCGGTATTCGGTTCACATAAACGGACCGTGGTGCATCACGTTCGAATTCGACGACGGCGACATCTGCCGTGTTGATTTCGAGCAATATCATTGAGGAGAACAATCATGGCTCATGTCGCCAAACGTAATCCGGCCCGCTGCCCGACGCATCCGGGCGCGTTGTTGCGGGAAGATGTGATTCCGGCAACGGGGCGGAGCAAGGCCGAGATTGCGCAGCTTCTCGGCATTTCCAGACAACATCTCTATGACATTTTGCGCGAACGGAAGCCGGTTTCCCCGTCGATCGCGGTTCGACTCGGCAAGCTGTTCGGCGACGGCGCCGCGGTCTGGGTTCGCATGCAGGGCGCCTACGATACCTGGCATGCCGAACGCAAAGAGGACGTGAGTAAGATCCCGACGCTGCGGGCGAAGGCGGCGTAACGGGGCACTCCATCGTCATTCCGGGGCCTCGCGAAGCGAGGAGCCCGGAATCCATAACCCCCGCACCCACAATTTGGCGCATGCGGAATTCATGCCGTTAGAACCGTGATTATGAATTCCGGGCTCGGCCCCTTCGGGCCGCCCCGGAATGACGAGATTACGCCGCGCTGGCCGACGTCTGCGGGGTCTCTTTGGCCGCTTTCGCCGCCTTCTCGCGCGCTTCGTTGGCGCGCATTTGCGACAGCGTCAGCTGCACCTGACTGTCGAACACGTATTGCGCCGGCCGCTGGTCATCCATATTGATTTCCGGCGCCATCGGGCCTTCGGTCTTGACGCCGCGCCAGGCGATCGCCAGCGCTTTGAGCGGATGGTTGGTCATGGCGTCGGCAGCGGTCGGCTCGTAGCCGCAATGCGCCATGCAGTTCGCGCACTTCTCGTAGCGGCCGGTGCCGTAGGCGTCCCAGTCCGTCGTGTCCATCAGTTCATCGAACGTCTTGGCGTAGCCTTCGCCGAGCAGATAGCACGGCTTCTGCCAGCCGAAGATGTTGCGCGTCGGCATGCCCCACGGCGTGCAGTGGAATTCCTGATTACCGGCGAGGAAGTCGAGGAACATGCTGGAATGCGTCAGGTTCCACTTCTTGCCCTTGCCGCGCGCGAAGATGTCACGGAACAGGTCCTTGGTCTTGCGGCGGTTGAGGAAATGCTCCTGGTCGGGCGCCCGCTCGTAAGCGTAACCGGGCGAGATCGAAACACCGACGCCGAGCTCCGTGGTGAGGTCGAGGAATTTTGCGATGTCTTCCGCCGGATGGCCGTCGAACACCGTGCAGTTGACGTTGACGGCAAAGCCCTTGGCCTGCGCCGCCTTGATCGCGGACACCGCCTTGTCGAAGCCGCCGTCCATGCACACCGACTTGTCGTGATGCTCCTTGATGCCGTCGAGATGCACCGAGAAGAACAGATAAGGCGACGGCGTAAACAGATGCAGCTTCTTTTCGAGAAGCAGCGCATTGGTGCACAGCGACACGAATTTCTTGCGCGCAACGATGCCTGTGACGATCTCGCCGATCTCCTTGTGGATCAGCGGCTCGCCGCCGGGAATGGCGACCATCGGTGCGCCGCACTCGTCGACAGCGTCCAGGCATTCCTGGACCGTCAGGCGCTTGTTCAGGATGGCGTCGGGATAATCGATCTTGCCGCAGCCGACGCAGGCGAGATTGCAGCGGAACAGCGGCTCGAGCATCAGCACGAGCGGGTAGCGTTTGCGCCCCGCCAGGCGCTGCCGCATGACATAGGCGCCGACTTTCACCTTCTGACGTAAAGATACACCCACAACCTTATCCTTCTTTTGTTCGTTTGGTCGCCGCGCGCCGGCGTTGGACTTTAGACTTTTGCGGTCGCGCGACCGGTGGTGAGACCGTCCGTCAATTCGGGCGGCAGGCGGAACTCGATGGTTTCGTGGCGGCCGTTCAACTGGCTGACATCGACCGTATTCAACCGGCGCAGCGCATCGATCACGTCCTCGACCAGCACTTCCGGCGCCGAGGCGCCGGCGGTGATGCCGACAGTCTCGGCATTGCGGAACCAGCCCGGATCGAGCCCGCTGCCGTCGGCGATCAGATAGCTCGGCGTGCCGGCCTCCGCGCCGATCTCGCGCAGCCGGTTGGAATTGGAACTGTTCTTGGCGCCGACCACCAGGATGACGTCGACCAGCTTGGCAAGTTCACGCACCGCGGTTTGCCGGTTTTGCGTCGCGTAGCAGATGTCGCGGGTCTCCGGTCCGACGATATCGGTGAAGCGGTTATGCAGCGCGGCGATGATGCCGCGGGTGTCGTCGACGGACAACGTGGTCTGCGTCACATAGGCGACCGGCGTATCCTTCGGGATGTCGAGCTTGGCGACGTCGCCTTCGGTCTGCACCAGCGTCACCGGCTGGGAGATCTGGCCCATCGTGCCCTCGACTTCCGGATGCCCGGCATGGCCGATGAGAATGAGCTTGCGTCCCTGACCGACATAGCGCTTGCCCTGATTGTGCACCTTGGTGACCAGCGGGCAGGTGGCGTTGAGCACCGGCAGATTGCGCGAGGCCGCTTCCTCTTCGATGCTTTTGGCGACGCCGTGCGCGCTGAAAATGGTGACGGCATTGGCGGGCACTTCGGACAGGTCCTCGACAAAGCGCGCGCCCTTGGCTTTGAGGCTCTCGACCACGTGCTTGTTGTGCACGATCTCGTGGCGCACATAGACCGGCGGGCCGAATTTCTGCAACGCCCGTTCGACGATCTCGATGGCGCGCACGACACCGGCGCAAAAGCCACGAGGTTGGGCGAGAATCACTTTCATCAATACCTCCCGGTCAATGCCGGTTTTCGTCTTAACTTCATCGCGCCTCAGTCCCGGTTGGAACTGCGGCCATGCGCCGCAACGCGCAGCCGAGCCGGAAAATGGTGGTTGCTTAGGTGCTTACTTGGCTGCCAAACCGCTACGATCAAGCCCCGACACTGTTTATTAAGCCTTTGTCGCCGCGTCCGGCAAGCGCGATCGATGACCCCATAAAGTGCCACCATTGAGCGGAAAAGGGGCCCTATGTCCAGCGTGGCGGGCCGATCTAGGGCTCCGGAAGCGATTCTGTCCTCTGATATTGGGTGTCATTTTACTCCTGTCTCGCGTTCGGGCTCAGGGAACCAAAAGACCCACCCGCTCCAACGGCAACGCATGACCTCTGCAACCGGTTCGGGGTGATATCGATTGGTGATGACGCGTCGGCGCCGGGCGCTGCGGTGTTAACGCCACGGCAGAGCAGGAGACTCGGCGCGTCGGTTTCGCTACCAAGACAAATCTCGGCGACAGACAAATCACGCCGAGCAGCCTAGGAAAATATCCACAAATTCACTTTTGCCGCCATTCAGGGCATTTAGGTCCCGCTTAACTGGATTTGCCTCGATTTTGCCGCTGTTGACGCCTCAAACGCCGGTTCATTCTTTGATCTCCCACCCATCCGCTCACCCCCCTCCGCCCCACCCATGAAGAGCATCACCGCCTTCGTTGTCCGCGCGATCGGTTTTTGCGCGCAAAATGCGTGGCCGGTGATCGGTGTATCGGTTCTGCTGGTGCTGCTGTCGTCCTGGTATGCGGCAACGCATTTCGCCATAACGACCGACGTCGATCAGCTCATTTCCCCGAAAATGGCGTGGCGGCAACGCGAGGCGGCCCTCGAAAAGGCCTTTCCGCAATACGAATTGATCGTCGCGGTGGTCGACGCGCCGACGCCTGAATTGGTCGATGAAGCGACCGGCGCCCTGGTGGCGCGGCTATCGCAGCAGCCCGATCTGTTTCATTCCATCGAACAGCCCAAAGGCGGCAGCTTCTTCGCGCAGAACGGCCTGCTGTTCGAATCGGCCGGCGAACTCGCTCCGCAAATGAAAATGCTCGCCCAGGCGCAGCGCCTGGTCCAAGTGCTGGCGGGCGATCCGACGCTGCGCGGCGTCGTTCAGGTGTTTCAGTTCGCGCTGCTCGGGGTGCAGGGCGGCCAGCTCACGCTCGAGCAATTGGCCCGGCCGATGACGCTTGCCGCCGACACGATCGAGAAAGTCATTGCCGGGCAGCCGGCGAGTTTTTCATGGCACGAATTGGTCGAAGGTCACGCCGCCGCGTTCGATGAGCGGCTTAAATTCCTGCAGATCGCGGCAGCGCTCGATTACTCCGAGCTTGAGCCGGGCGAGCGGGCGACCGATGCTATTCGCCAAGCCGCAAAGGACCTCGATTTTTCGTCCAAATATCAGGCGCGCCTGCGCCTGACCGGTCCGGTGCCGATGGCCGACGAGGAATTCGCCACCATCAAGGAAAACGCGGCGCTGAACGCCAGCGTGACGATCGCGATCGTGCTCCTCATCCTGTGGCTGGCGCTGCGCTGGGTGCGCATCATTTTCGCCGTGTTCGCCTGCCTCGTGGTCGGGCTGTCCGTCACCGCCGCGCTCGGCCTTCTGATGGTCGGCACGCTCAATTTGATATCGGTGTATTTCGCGGTGCTGTTTGTCGGGCTGGGCGTCGACTTCGGATTGCAGTTCAGCGTCCGCTACCGGGCCGAACGGCATGAGGTCGACAATGTCGGCGAGGCGCTGCTGCAGGCCGGCAGGCGCGCCGGCGCGCCGCTGACGCTGGCGGCGCTGGCGACCGCGGCCGGTTTCTTTTCGTTCCTGCCGACGGTCTACAAGGGCGTCTCCGAACTCGGCCTGATCGCCGGTGTCGGCATGCTGGTCGCGTTTACCACCAGCATCACGCTGCTGCCGGCGCTGTTACGGCTGCTCGACCCGCCGAGCGAGCCGGAGCAGCTCGGCTATGCCATTCTGGCGCCGGTCGACGACTTCCTCGCGCGGCATCGGCTGCCGATCCTCGTCATTACTCTCGCCGTCGTCGCGTGCGGACTGCCGCTGCTGTATTGGCTGCATTTCGATTTCAACCCGATCAACCTGCGCAGCACCAAGACCGAGGCGGTGGCGACCTATCTCGATCTCATAAAAGATCCGGAAAGCGGCGCCAACGACATCCAAATCCTGGAGCCGTCGCTGGCGGAGGCCGACCAGGTCGCGGCCAAGCTGCAGGCCTTGCCGCAAGTCTCGCGCGCGGTCACGCTGTCGAGCTTCATTCCGCCCGACCAGGAGCAAAAACTGCCGCTGATCCAGGACACCGCCAAGACCCTGCTTCCCGCCCTCAATCCTGCCGCCGGAAGTCCGCCGCCCAACGACGCGCAAACCGTCAGCATGCTCAATTCCACGATCGATTTCCTCAATCGGCTGGCGGACAAGGGCAGCGGCCAGGGAGCGGCCGCGGCGCGGCGTCTGACGGCGGCGATGGCGGCGCTCGCCAAGGCCGATCCGGCGGTGCGCCAGCGCGCGGAAGTGGTGTTCGTGCAGCCGTTGCGCACCGCGCTCGACGATCTGCGCAACCTGTTCAAGGCCCAGGACATCACGCTGGCCAATATCCCCGCCCAAATGGCGCGCCAATGGGTGACGCCGGACGGGCAGGCGCGCGTCGACGTCGCGCCGAAGGGCGATTCCAACGACAATGCGGTGTTGCGGCAATTCGCGCGCGCCGTGCAGGCCGTTGCGCCGACCGCGACCGAGGGGCCGATCTCTATTCTCGAGGCGCGCAGCGCAGTGGTCACCGCCTTCGTCGAGGCCGGCGCTTGGGCGCTCATCTCCATCGGCATCATTCTTTGGATCACGCTGCGCCGGTTCGGCGACGTGTTGCTCACGCTGGTGCCGCTGCTTTTGGCGGGCGTGGTCACGCTCGAGATTTGCGTGCTGGTCGATCTGCCGTTGAACTTCGCCAACATCATCGCTCTGCCGCTGCTCTTGGGCGTCGGCGTGGCGTTCAAGATCTATTACATCATGGCGTGGCGCGAGGGTCAGACCAATCTGCTGCAGTCCGTGCTGACGCGCGCGGTAACGTTCTCGGCCTGCACCACCGCGACCGCTTTCGGCAGCCTATGGTTTTCCAGCCACCCCGGCACGTCCAGCATGGGGAAACTGCTGGCGATCTCGCTGCTCACGACGATGGCGGCGGCGGCGTTGTTCCAGCCGGTGCTGATGGGCAAGCCGCGGGAGCAGCAGCCGCCGGGCGCCTGAGTTATTGCCGCAGCGGCACGAGTTCCGATTTGTGCGGCGCCGGCGCATGTTTCGCCGCGGCAGCATAGGGATTTACCGACGGATCGAGCATGCTGTAAGCGGTATCCGGCAGCCGCGTCCAATATTGATTCTGGCCGAGCAGTTCGACGCCGATATAGCCGCGCACGACAAGCGTCCCGCCGTCCGGCGTCACCTTCATCGTCGCGTGATAGATTTTGCCGTCGCGCGGATCGAGGATGGTTCCGCCGCCGAATTTATCCTCGCCTTCTTGCGCCATGCCGCGGATGATTTCGAGCCCGAGCCACGGATGGTCGTGCCGGTCGTCCTTGCACTGATCGCAGACCACATTCGGGTCTTGTCCCGGCGCCAGGAACATCTTCGCGATGATGCCGTCATAGACGCCGTCGTGATTGGCGATCAGGAACCAGCCGGTCGGTTGCTTGGTATCGTTGTCGACCGCCTGCCACAGGCCGACCGGGGTCAAATCAGCGCTCACGGCGCGGCCGGGTAGGACGAGTGGCAACAGCGTTGCCACAACCATCACGAACCTCGCTCGCATCCGCCGAACTCCCAAACGCCCGGGCCCCCGCGCGCCGCGCCGCGGCAATCGCGAAAATCACATAGGCCGCTCGCCGATTCCGCGCAATGCCCGTAACCTGCGGCTTGCCGTCCTACGGCCGAATGATACCGCACGCGGCATCCGACAGGGGGCAACATCGCGGCGGAAAGCTGATAGAAATGCGAACCAGCAATGCCGCGGCCGGCAAGGCCGGTCGGGCGGAAGCGGGAAACGGCGTGAGAATTAAAGCAATCGAGGCGATCGCGGTCAGTCTGCCGATGCACAAGCCGGTGCAGATGGCCGGCGAGACTGTCGCGCGGGCCGACAATGTGCTGCTGCGCGTCGAATCCGACGACGGCGTGGTGGGCTGGGGCGAGGCGGCTTCGGCGCCGGCCATGACGGGCGAAACGGTCGCCAGCATGATGGCGGCGGTCGATCACCTGACGCCGGCTCTGCGCGACCGCGCGGCCGAGGATTTTGCCGGCGCGGCGGCGGCGATGGACGCTGCGATGTACGGCAATAGCGCGGCCAAGGCGGCCATCGACATCGCGCTCCACGATCTGGTCGGCCGCGCCACCGGGCGGCCGATCCACGCGCTCTTTGGCGCGCGGCGGCGCAACCGCATTGCGGTTCTCGCCGTGATCGGATCGGAAGATACCGCCGCCGATCTGCGCGAAGCGCAGGCGCGGTTCGCCGCCGGCTATCGCGCCTTCAAGATCAAGGTCGGCCTCGGCGCGCCGGAGGCCGATGCGGAACGCACCCGGACTATCTGTTTGGCGCTCAAGCGTCACGGCGAGGACTGCCTCGTCTCGGCCGACGCCAACCAGGGCTTTGGCGCCGACGAGGCGTTGCGCTACGCGGCCGTGGTTGCCGATTGCGGGCTCGATTTTTTCGAGCAGCCGGTCGCTGCGCACGATCTTGCGGGTATGGCGCGGGTCGCCGCCGCAAGCCGCGTGCCGATCGGCGCCGACGAGGGCATCCATTCGCGCGACGATATCGCGCATCATCATGAACGCGATGCCGCCAAAGGCGTCAGCCTCAAAGCGATAAAGCTCGGCGGCTTGGGCGCGTTGCTCGAAGCCAGCCGCCTGTGCGATCGGTTGGGCATGCAGGTCAATATTTCCTGCAAGACCGGGGAATCGAGCATCGCCTCGGCGGCGGCGCTCCATGTCGCCGCTGTCGCGCCGGCCATTGCCTGGGGCCTGACCGTGACCAACCCCGGCCTTGCCGAGGACGTCGCGGTTGAGCCGCTGCGGGTCGAGCATGGCCATGTCGAGGTGCCGGATCGCCCCGGCCTCGGCATCGAGGTCGACGAGCGCCGGGTGCGGCGCGGTGCGCAAGACTTCAAGCGCGTGGCGTAACCGGTTCGGCGAACTGCGATGAACGATACCGGCGCACCGGACCAGCCCTATCGCTTCATCGGCAAGCCGATGCCGCGCAAGGAGGACGCGCGGCTCATCACCGGCAAGGGCCGCTTCACCGACGATTTCAATCTCGACGGCCAGACCTATGCGGTGATGGTGCGTTCGCCCTATCCGCATGCGCGCATCGTCGCCGTCGAGGCCGCCGCGGCAAAGGCGATGCCCGGCGTGCTCGGCGTCTTCACCGGCGCCGACTGCGCGGCCGATAGCCTCAAACCGATCCCGCACGATCCGCTGCCCAAGACCAAATTCGACATGAAGCTCACCGGGCCGAATGGCGGAGTGGTCTTCGCCGGGCCGCATCTCTTGTTGCCTCCGGACAAGGCGCGTCATGTCGGCGAGGCCGTCGCCATGGTGGTTGCCGAGACCAAGGCGCAGGCGATGGACGCCGCCGAAGCGGTCGAGGTGCGCTACGAAGAGCTGCCTTTCGTGCTGCATTCCGAAGACGCGATGCGATCCGGCGCGGTGGCGGTGTGGGACGAAGCGCCGGACAACGTGCTGGTCGATACGCTGTTCGGCAATCCGGAAGCGACCGATCGGGCCTTTGCGCGCGCGGCGCACGTCGTCGCCAAAAATTTCCATGTCGGCCGCGTCACCGGCGTGCCGCTCGAGCCGCGTGCCGCGCTCGGCAACTACGATGCCGCGAGCGGCCGCTATACGCTCTATGCCGGCTCCGGCGGCGCGGTGCGGCAAAAGAGCGAGCTTGCCACCGTGCTCGGCATTACGCCTGACAGCCTGCGCGTCCTGTCGCACGACGTCGGCGGCAATTTCGGCACCCGCAACCGCGTCTTCGTCGAGTACGGCCTAGTGCTGTGGGCGTCGCGCAAGATCGGCCGGCCGGTCAAATATCTTGCCACGCGCTCCGAGGCCTTTCTCAGCGATTACCAGGGCCGCGATCTGGTGACCAAGGTCGAACTGGCGCTCGATCAGCGCGGCCGCTTCCTCGCCATGCGCGCGACCAATATCAGCAATGTCGGGGCGCGTTGCGTTTCGCTGTCGCCGCTGAGCAAGGGCGCCGGCCTCATTCCCGGCTCCTATGCCATTCCGACGGCAACCTTGCGCGCGGTCGCGGTATTCACCAACACCATGCCGACGCAGGCCTACCGCAGCTCCGGCCGCCCGGAAGTGACTTATGCCATCGAGCGGCTGGTCGACGCCGCCGCCGCCGAACTCGGCATCGATCGCATCAAGCTGCGGCGCAAGAATCTGGTGCGGCCGGACGCCATGCCGTATCGCAATGCCGTCGGCATGCTCTACGATTCCGGCCGTTATGAAGAGAATATGGACTGGGCGATGGACATCGCCGACTGGAAAGGATTTCCGGCGCGCCGCCGCGCGGCCAAGCGGCGCGGCAAGCTGCTCGGGCTCGGGCTCGCAAACTACGTCGAATCCTCGATCGGCGCGCCGCGCGAGCAGGCGCGCATCAAGGTGCAGCCGGAAGATCGATCCGGACCGGCGCATGTCGACGTGATCATCGGCACGCAGCCGGCCGGGCAGGGCCACGAGACGAGCTTTGCCCAGGTGATTTCCGACCTCCTGCACGTGCCGGACGGCAGCGTGCGCATCATCCTCGGCGACACCGATGTGGTCCGCGCCGGCGGCGGCACCCATTCCGGCCGTTCGATGCGCCACGCCGCGACGGTATTCGCCAAGGCCGCCGTCGCGCTCATCGCCAAAGGCAAGGAGATCGCCGCCATCGTCATGGGCGCGGCGCCGGACAACGTGTCCTTCACCGACGGCCGGTTTTCCTCGCGCGACACCAACCGCACCTTCGATTTCCTCGAACTCGCCGGCGCGGCCGTCCACCACAAGCTACCCGAGCCGCTGCAAGACGGCCTCGCTGTTGTCGCCGACAACGAGATGCACGAGCCGGTGTTTCCCAACGGCACTGCGGTCTGCGAGCTGGAGATCGATCCCGACACCGGCGCCATGGCGATCACGCGCTACGCCTCGATCGACGACGTCGGCCGCTGCATCAATCCCTTGATCGTGCACGGCCAGACCCACGGCGCCATCGCGCAGGGCGTCGGCCAGGCGATCTGCGAGCAGGTCTATCTCGATCCGGAGTCCGGCCAGCCGCTGACCGGCTCGCTGATGGATTACGGCATGCCGCATGCCGACATGCTGCCGTCATTCGACACCGGGATCGCCGAAGTGTTGTCGCCGACCAATCCGCTCGGCATCAAGGCCGGCGGTGAGGGCGGCACCACGGCGGCGCCCGCCGCGGTGGTCAGCGCCATTCTCGATGCGTTGCGCGATACCGGCGTGCGCGACATGCCGATGCCGGCAACGCCCTATGCGATCTGGTCGGCGATCCAGGACGCCAAAGCGCGCAACGCTTGAACGCCGGCCGGTTCTTGACCAAGGTAGCGCCGGACAGGCAAAAGTCCCGCCGCAGTCCCGGGTAAAAGCCCGCAGGGAGAAACGAACCAATGGCGAACAAGATCATCATCAGCTGCGCGATCACCGGCTCGATCCACACGCCGACCATGTCGGACGCGCTGCCGATCACGCCGGATCAGATCGCCACCCAGGCGATCGACGCCGCGGCGGCCGGCGCCGCCATTCTGCATTTGCACGCGCGCGACCCGAAGGACGGCCGGCCGTCGTCGGATGCCAATGTCTTCATGCAGTTCCTGCCGCGCATCAAACAGGCGACCGACGCGGTGGTGAACATCACCACCGGCGGCGCGGTGACCATGACGGTCGACCAGCGCATCTCGGCCGCCAATACGCTGTCGCCGGAAATGTGCTCGATGAATATGGGCTCGATGAATTTCGCGCTCTATCCGATGGCGAAGCGTTACAAGAATTGGAAATACGATTGGGAGGAAAGCTACCTGACCAATTCCGACGCCTACATTTTTCCCAACACGTTTCGTGATATCGAGAAAGTCTACAAGACGCTCGGCGAAGGCCACGGCGTGAAATTCGAGCACGAATGCTACGACACCGGCCACCTCTACAATCTCGCCCATCTCGTCGACCGCGGCATGTTCAAGCCGCCGATATTCCTGCAGCTCATTTTCGGCATCCTCGGCGGCATCGGCCCCGATCTCGACAATCTAAATTTCATGAAGCGCACCGCCGATAAGCTGTTCGGCAAGGACTATCTGTGGTCGGTGCTGGCCGGCGGCCGGCATCAGATGAATTTCTGCACCAATGCGGCGATGCTCGGCGGCAATGTGCGGGTCGGGCTGGAGGACTCGCTCTATATCGGGCCGGGCAAGCTCGCCAAGAGCAATGCCGAGCAGGTGGCGAAGATCCGCCGTATCGTCGAGGATCTCGGTTACGAGATCGCGACGCCCACCGAAGCGCGGCAAATGCTCGGCCTCAAAGGCTCCGACCGGGTGAATTTCTAGACGACAACGACACTCGCCGCGGGCGCCTGACATGAACGTCATCGATCTGAAAGGCCGCACCGCGATTGTGACCGGCGCGGCACGAGGCATTGGCTTTGCAGTCGCGCGCAAGCTTCTGGCCTCGGGCGCCGCAGTCGCGCTGTGGGACGTCGATGCAGCGGCGCTCGCGCCGGCGGCTGCCTTGCTCAAAGCGGCCGGCGGAGTTGGCGCCGCGATTGTCGATGTGACCGACGCGGCCTCGATCGGCGGCGCAGTGGACGCGCTGATCCGCGACTTCGGCAAGATCGATATTCTCGTCAACAATGCCGGCATCACCGGCGGCAATGCGCCGCTGTGGGAGCTTTCGCCCGAGCTGTGGCGGCGGGTGGTCGAGGTCAATCTGATCGGGCCGTATCTCGTCTGCCGCGCGGTCGTGCCGCACATGATTGCCAAGGGTTACGGCCGGATCGTCAACATCGCCTCGATCGCCGGCAAGGACGGCAATCCGAACGCGTCGCATTATTCGGCATCGAAAGCCGGCCTGATCGGGTTGACCAAATCATTGGCCAAGGAATTGGCCACCACAGGCGTCGTGGTGAACTGCGTCACGCCGGCCGCGGCGAAAACGGAAATGTTCGGGCAAATGAGCCAGCAGCATATCGATTACATGCTGTCGAAAATCCCGATGAATCGCTTCCTCGCGGTCGAGGAACTGGCGGCGATGATCGCCTGGCTTGCATCGGAGGATTGTTCGTTTTCGACCGGCGCGGTGTTCGATATTTCCGGCGGCCGCGCGGTCTATTGACGGCGTCTCGCGCTCCGGCGCGGGCTTGACCCGGCTGGCGTCGCACAGCTAAACCCTCGCTCCTGACGAACCTGAAATGCGCGGTTAGCTCAGCGGAAGAGCACTTCCTTGACATGGAAGGGGTCAGAGGTTCGATCCCTCTACCGCGCACCAGCCTTCGCTGCCGCTTGGCGAGCCGTATCAGCTCTTCGGCGGCGCCACGTCCGAGACGCACTTCTTGGTGAAGCTTGTCGCCGCGGCGCCGTGCAGCTTCGCCGCAGTTGCCGCATCCTTGCAGCATTTTTTCGCGGCGCTCGCCAGCGCGGCGCCATGCAGACTTTTGGGGCCGATCTGGCTCTGGCAGGCGGCTCCCGCGGTGTCGGCCGGCCCGGCAGCCGGTGCGGCGGCGGCCGGAGCCGGAGCGGGTGTGGCCGGCGGCGGCGCGCTTTGCGCCATCGCGGCACTCGCCAGACATAGCGAAGTGACAATAATTGCGATCGTCTTCATGTTTTGCTCCCTGCATTGCTCGATTGAAGTCCCGGAGAAACCCGCGCTGTATCGCGCGTTACGCGTGCGGCAGCGTCCCGTTCGGGCTCGCTTTGTCGACCAGCTCCGGCAGATATTGCGCCAAGAGCTTGAGAATCTCATCGACCGGCAGGCCGGAATTGCGCGCGAAATCCTGGAGCTGCGCGTTGCCGAGCACCGCCTTGAGCTGATCCTCGGTGATCGGCAGATTGGTGCCGTTGCCAAGCCAGGATTGGACCTGCGGCCCAAGTCCGCCTTTCTCGAGCGCGGCGACCAGGCCGGCGAGATCGTGGTATTGCGTCTGCGCCAGAACCGCGCTGATCATGGCCGGAAAGGCGGCGCCTTCGACACTCCCCAGCGCACCCTTCAAACTGTCAAATAAACCCATCATCGTCCTCCATGCGCGGTCGCAGAAGTGTTACGCCGCCGCCGTGTCATTCCGACGACGGAACCTTAATCGAACGCCGCGCGCCGTGCCAGTGGGCCCCGTGATCGGAATCACGCCGTGGGTTTGTGCGCGGCCAGGCCGAAGCCCGCGATTGCGGCGAGCAGGAGCGAGATCAAAACGTTGTAGCCGGCGAGCGAAATGCCGAGAAAGCGCCAAGCCGCCTCGTCGCAGCGCACGACATGGACCGAGTGCAGCTGATCGAGCAGCGTGCCGCCGGCGGTGAGATCGGTCAACGGCCCGCTGCACTCGGTCGGCCCGGCCCACAAATGCCACTCGACGCCGGCGTGGTAGGTGCCGAGCACCACGTTGCACAACACCGCGATGATGATGGCGATAAAACCGACCGTGACGAGCTTTGCCGGCGCGCGCACCAAAGCCGCGATCGCCAGGAGCAGCGAGAGCGGAATGGCGACGTGATAGGGAATGCGCTCTTCGAGGCAGAGCGGGCAGGGCGGCAGCTTGACCACGTATTCGAAGAACCAGGCGCCGCACAGCGTCGCCAAGCTGATGACGAACACCGCAAGCGCCGCCGCGGCGGCCGGTTCGGCACGCGCCCGATCGGTCAAGCTTCTCTGCATCGCACCCTTTCCCGCCGCCCCGGGCGACAAGCAATGTGCCGATCCTGGAGGCGGAAGCAAGGCCGCACCTCGACAACGTCCTTTGCGGCAAGGCGCGGCGCGAGCCGGGGCCCGCGATAGACGCCAGCGCCAGCGGAATATATAGAAAGCGCCGGATGCCCGTGTGGCGGAACTGGTAGACGCGCACGACTCAAAATCGTGTTCCGCAAGGAGTGGGGGTTCGATTCCCTCCACGGGCACCAGCCTCGTCGCGCGGCGGGTAAAGGCTGTCGGCCGTAGCTTTTGCGCAGGCGGACCGAGCGAGGCCGCCGCGAGCTTCGGTCGACAAATCCTCGGTACGTCCAAGCCCTCAAGCCTTGACGCGCGCGCCGGCGCGATTCGCGGCAAAATCGGTGGAACCACTTGCCTCCGCGGCAAGTTGAGTCCTGCAGCGGCACGATGGACCGCGAAGAATTTCTGAATCTGCGAACACCGTTCTTAAATTCATTGACCATTTTGCGGCAAGTAAAACCGATGCGTGGTCAAACAACATCAAGGATATGGATCAAATGAAACGCTCACTATTGACGGGCGCTATGACGGCGTTTTGCTGTCTTGGTCTCGCAGCACCGCTCCTTGCAGCGCAACCCGCCGCGACCGCTACAGAGAGCCAAACGTCCGCCAATGAGAATAAAGGCGCTGCCGTTAAGCCGGCCGCGAAGTGCTTTAGCGATTTGCGCGCCTTCGGCGATCAGATGAGCAAGGAAGGTTATTGGGTCGGCGGATCCGGCTACGGTTATGGCTACCCGATGGCGGAATTTGGCTCCGGCCCACCGCTGGGGGTAGGAAGCACGCAAGAAGGGAGCGGATCGGCCTATCAGAACGCGCGGCCGGGCTATGAGCTTCGGACGCTTCTTTCCGCCGCCGGCATTCTCGCCCGGCAGGGCCAACAGCAGCCTTGTGAGGACGTGCTCGCCGAATCCCGCGAAATCTACAAGACTTACGTTGCTGAATTGCACGGTACAAAAGCGCCGACGGCGGACCTGCAGAGTTGGCGGCAGCAGCAGATCGCAGCGGCGCAGCCGGTCGCCGCGATGAATGCTTCGTCGCGGTCCGACACATTGCTTGGCACCGAGGTGCGTAATCCGCAAAACGAGGCTCTCGGCAGTGTCGACGACCTCATGACGAATCTGCAGACGGGGAAGATCGACTACGTCGTCATCGCTCGGGGCGGAGTTTTCGGAATTGACGAGAAATATGTCCCGGTGCCCTGGGCCGACTTTAAGATTTCGCCCAACCTGAGCTTGCTCGTGCTCGCCACGACGAAGGATGCCTTGAGCAGCGCGCCACAGGCAAGCAAAGACCAATTCGCGACACCGGGCCGCTTCGATCAGTTGGGCGCGAAAGTCGATTCCTACTGGAAGACCCATCTCTCCGATAAAGGCAGCGATTGAACTGTTCGGTCGCTCCGCCTTTTAAATGCTGGTCGTGCAAGCAAGAAAGAAACGCACAACGTTGCGAAATGCATCGGAGATCGGCGGCTGAGCCAAGGCGGAGGCGCCGACAGTGCCGATCGATGTCACGGGTAAATCCAAAGGTTCATCTCCCGCAGATGTCCCTCGACAGTGATCGGCGTGTATTTCGGGGTGTCGCCCGGGGCCAGACAGGCGGGCAGGCATTCGATCATGTGGTCCGGATTTCCATCAAAGAAAAACGGCACCGCGTATTGCTCACGGCCTGATACGTTGACGATGCGGTGGCGCGTCGAACGATAGAGCCCGTTGGTCCAGCGGGCCATCATGTCACCCAGATTCACGACACACGTTGCCGGGATCGGCGCCGCTTGCAGCCACTCGTCGGCCGTTTTGCCCTGCACCTGGAGACCGCCGGCCTCGTCCTGCAACAACACAGCCAATCCGCCGAAATCGGTGTGCGCTCCGGCATCGTTTTCGCCGGGCGCCGCGTTGCCAGGCGGCTGCGGATAATGCAGGAGACGCAAGATGGCGAGCGGCTCCGTGCAGTAAGCCGCGAAGTGGTCTTCGTTGAGCCCTAGCGACAACGCCAGGCCCGCCATCAGACGCTCGCTCAGGTCGAGCATCGCGGCGAAATATGCCTTCATCGTCGGCCGGAAGCCGGGCAAGTCCGCCGGCCAAAGATTGGGACCTTGGTTGAAGCGACGCGCCACGACGCGAGGGTCCTGGAGCGGCAAATCGGGACCGATAGAGAAACTCTCCTTCAAGTCGGGCGGCGCGCCCTTCTTCGGCGTCGGCGCGGGTAACGGCTCAAATCCGCGATTGCAAATCGACCGGCTCTTGTCGAGCGCGGCCTTTTCGGTGGACGAACGATCGAAGAAGCTCTTGGTTTCGGCGAACACCGCATCGATCAGGCCGGCCGGTACACCATGGTTCGCGGCATAAAAGAATCCATTGTCGACGCATGCGGCGCGCAGCTGTTCCCCGACGGCCTGTCTATCGGCAAACCATCCCGACGAAAGCCCACTCACGTCGATGACCGGCAATGCCGCATCCGCAACACGGCTCGCCTCAAGGGGTGCCACTCGGCCGCTCTCCTGTGGATTACGAGCACCGCTCGTAGCCGCAAGGGAGCGGTCTGAACAGAAGAGCTTACCGCTCGGTCAGATGCCTAAAAGGCATCAGTAGCCAACTTTAACTCGTCATTTCCCTGAAAAAGCGATATCCCAAATCAGTACTGCGCTTGAAAAGGCCTCAAGGTGCCGGAGGCGGACCGCTTGGGTCATGGCGATGCTGCACGCTCGAATGCTGAAATACCTGGATGAGATCGCCCGGGCCGGCTCGATCAGGAAGGCGGCGGAGCGCCTGAACGTGGCATCGTCCGCGATCAACCGGCAGGTGTTGTCGCTGGAACAGGATCTCGGCGGGCCTATTTTCGAGCGGTTGCCGCGACGGATGCGTCTGACCGCCCTGGGCGAGTTGCTGATTCTCCACGTCCGTCAGACGCTCAAGGAACACGAGCAGTTGAACGAACGGATCGGGGCGCTCAAGGGCCTGCAATCCGGCCGGGTCAAGATCGCGACCATCGCCATGCTCGCGTCGCGGCCGCTGCTCGCCGTCATGGGCAGGCTGCGGCAGCGCTATGCTTTTCTAAAGTTGCGTGTCGAGGTGGACTTGCTTGGCGAGGTGACCTCCGCTCTGCTGAACGGCGAAGTGGATCTCGCGCTGGCCTATGACATCCCCTATAGCCCGCGCCTTCAGGTGCTGTGCGAATATGATCAGGCGTTGGGCGCCGTGATGGCTCTCGAACATCCGCTCGCGGGCAAGGCGGAGATTAGGCTGTCCGATTGCCTCGCCTTTCCCCTCGCGCTCCCGGATGCCAGAGTCAGCATCCGGCCCATTCTGGAACGTGCGCTGCCTTCCAAGGCGACGCTTTCGCCCGCGCTCGAAAGCAACTCGATCGAAATGTTGCGAGACATGGCGCATCTCAGTCCCCACATTACGTTCTTGAACGAACTGGACGTCGCGCCCGAGCTCGTCCGCGGCGACCTCACTCTGGTGCCGGTGCGAGAATTATTGGCGGTCCGGCAAAAGCTGGTTCTCGCCTGCCGCCTCGACAGCGCGCTCGATCCGGCGACATATCTGGTCGCCCAAGAGATCAAGAACGTCTTGGACGCCAGCGTGAACAGTATCTCCCGAGTTCGTGAACAGCATCTCCCGAGTTAATGTGAAGAATAGCCAAGCTTCGACGTTGAATTCCGCCCGCTCCGTTCCATAGTCAACCGGCGTGACCCCATGAAATTCGCGCACTTCTCCCACATCTGGGCTAAACCCGGCATGACGCCGCATCAGCGGTACGAGGAGCTATGGCGCGAGTTGGAGGCGTGCGACGAGCTCGGCTTCGATTATTCGTTCTGCGTCGAGCATCATTTCCGGCCCGACGAGAGCTGGATGTCGTCGCCGAGCCTGTATGCGGTCGGCGCCGGCGCGCGGACCAAAAGGCTGCGCATCGGGCCGATGGGCTATATCGTGCCGCTCTATCATCCGCTGCGGTTGGCCGAGGAAATCGCCATCGTCGATCAGATGCTCGGCGGCCGCATGGAGCTTGGCCTGGTGCCCGGCATCAATGCCGATTATTTCCGGCCGTTCGGCCTGGATTACGGCCAGCGCAAATCGCCGACACTGGAATTCGTCGACTATATGGCCGCGGCATTCGGCGACACGCAGCCGTTCTCGTTCCACGGCCAGGAGTTTCATACCGACAATGCGCGGCTTGCGGTGCAGCCGGCGCAGCGCCCGCATCCGCCGCTGTGGATGATGAGCCGCGATCCGCAGACGCTGCAGTTTTGCGCGCAGCACGGCATCAGTCCGGGCTATTTCCTGGTCTATCCGCGCGCCGACGCCGCGCCGCGCTACCGCAAATTCCTGGCGGATTGGAAAGACGCCGGCCGCGCGAAAAAACCGAACATCGCCTATTGCACCGTGGTCTATGTCGACGAGACCGACGACAAGGCGATCGACACCGCGCTGTTTCGCGCCAGCCGCGCCTATGAGGGCTTTCTTGCGCCGGCAAAGCCCGGTGCGACGTTCGAGGAGCGCGCGAAAGAACACGCCAAAATGTTCGTCGGCCGCGGCGAGCCCGGCGCGTCCGACATCATGCAGCATCTGTTCGATGCCGATTATCTGTTCAACAACGATCTCGTCTTCATCGGCTCGGCGGAAACGGTCGCGGCCAAAATCCGCGCCGCCGCGGCGGAGGGCGTGTTCAATGTGTTCATGGGCGAGTTCAATTTCGCCGATTTGCCGGCGCGCGATTTGATGCGCTCGATCCGGCTGTTCGGCGAAAAGGTAATCCCGGCGCTGCGCGGGTATGAGCCGTTTTAGTCATTCCGGGGCCGCGCCAAGCGCGGAGCCCGGAATGACAACCGCTACTGCGCCTTCGCCAGTTCCGGGTGCGCGCGCAGCCGTGCCTGGTTGAGCAGATAGATGACAAAGCACACCACTGCGCCGACGGCGAACGGGATGGCCGACCACATATAAAGCTCGTCGACCGGCCGGCCGACGAACAGCGCGCCGAGGAACGGGCCGATGATGGCGCCGAGCCGGCCGATGCCGAGCTGCCAGCCGGAGCCGTTGGCGCGCAGCGAGGTCGGATAGATCATGGCGCCGACCACGTTGATGCCGGACTGGATGCCGAGCACCAGCGCGCCGGCGAAGAAGGTCGCCACGATGAGCGCGGTGGTCGAGGTCAGGCCGGCATAGCCGATCGAGCCCACGATCGGGACCGCGATCACGAACAGGATGGCGATGGCGAGGAAGCGCGCGCGCTGCAGCCACCAGCACAACACCAGCGCGCCGACCGTGCCGCCGACCTGCAGCGCCGCGCCGGCGAGCGCCGCGATCTGCGGCGGCACGTGGGCGGCGCCCATCAGCGTCGGCGTCCAGCTGAGCAAGAAGAAATAGCCCATCAAGTTGCAGGCGAACATCAGCCAAGTCAGCGGCGTGATCGCCGCCAAGCCGTTGCTGAACAGATAGATCGGGTTCGAGCTCGGCGATTGCTGCTCGTCCTCGATCACAAAGCGCGCACCGGCCGGGACTTTGTAATCCGGACGGATGTCGGCGATCAGCGCTTCCATTTTGGCGCGCGAGCCTTCGTGCAGCGTCATGAACTTGATCGATTCCGGCAGGCCGATCGTCGCGGCCAGGGCAATGACGATCGGCACCACGCCGCCGATCTCGAACAGGATTTGCCAGCCATATTGCGGCACCAGCGCGAAGGCGACGAGGCCGGCCAGCGCGCCGCCGAGCGGCACCAATCCGGCGGCGATGATCGGCAGCGTCGCACGCAGATTGCGCGGCGCGGATTCGGCGTTGATGGCCACGATGTTCGGGATGACGCCGCCGATGCCGAGGCCGGCGATGAGGCGGAGCCAAGATAATTGCGTCAGATCGGTCGAATAGGCGGCGATGAAGGTGAACACGCCGAACAGAAGATTCGAGAGGATCAGCGCGGTCTTGCGGCCGTAGCGGTCGCCGATCCAGCCGAAAATCTGCGAGCCGAACAGCACGCCGATATTGCTGGCGCTGAGCACCAGGCCGAGCGCTTTCGGCGGCACGTGCCATTCCGCGATCAGGTGCGGCGCGGCAAAGGCGACGGCGCCGATGTCGTAGCCGTCGATCATCGCGATCAGGGCCGACCAGAAAATCAGCTTGATCTGGAACGTCCCGAGCCCGTGCTCGTCGAGAAAATGCGAGACTTGAACTTCCGCTGCGGCGCCGGCCATCGTTTCCCCCGCGTCTTGTTTTGTGGCGCCGGCCCTTAGCTATCCCGCGCCGCCGCCGGAAAACTAAGTCACCCGCCGCGCAAAGGAAAGCGGCATTACCGCGCGGCGGGTTGGGCCACGGCCCCCGCGATGGCTATCGCTTGGCGCCCTGCGCCAAACTATGATGCGCCGGCTCAAATGCATCGAGCGATTGCGCGGCGCCGGATGTCGAGCGCCGCCGTTGCGGAGTGTCATGGATGCCCACGAATTTGCCAACGCCGCGGCCGCCGTCACGTGTTGTCATTTTTCTTCTCATGCTTCCTCTCATGGCATCGGCGCTGCCGCGGACCGCATTCGCCGACACGCCGTGCAGCGGGCATCAGCTGTTGTCGCAGCCGCGACCGCAAGGGAGCTGTAAAAGCGTCAAGGCCCGCATTTTTACCTCGCCCGACAAGACATTGATCGCATCGGTGCAGGCGGTCGACAAAAGCCTCAACGCCACGCCCGATATGGAAAGCAATGTGGTGATCCGTTCCAGCGCCGGCGCCACCGTGGCCTCGAAGAATTACTCGTCGCCCGGCGGCGCCAACGGCTACTACGTGTTGAATGCGAAATGGTCGCCCGATTCGCAATATTTCGCTTACAGCATGATGTCGTCGGGCGGCCATTCGCCGTGGTCGTTTCCGATCTGGGTGTACAGCGCCAAGAAGAAACAGTTCGCCAGTTTCAGCGACATGATCGGCGGTTCACCGACAGTGTCGGGAGACTTTACGATCGCCGAGCCGCATACGCTCAATGCCAGCACCTGGAAAGAGCCCGGCGATCTGACCGACAAAGTCCCGGTCAGCGTCGATCTCGAGACGGCGTTCGATAAACTGCCGGCGCCGGCGAAGTAGCGCCGCGGTCCTTCATATTGCCGTAGACGCGGCGGAGACACCGCTTGAGCACCAGCGTTTCCTCACGCGACAGGCCGGCAATCGCCGCCTGTTCGTAGGCGAGCGCAACCGGGATGAGGCGGGCGATAAGCGCCGCTCCCTTGGCGGAGAGCGCCACGGCGACTTCACGATTGCTGTTTGCGGAGCGCGCCCGCACGACCAGGCCCATGCGCACCAGCCGGCTGACCAGCCGCGACAAGGTCGAGGCTTCAATGCTGGTCAGGCCGACGATATCGATCTGGCGCTGGCTGCCCTTGGAGGCCAACGCCGCCATCACGCGCCACATCGCGATGCTGAGGCCATGCGGCGCCAGGGCCTCGGCGTCGAATTGATCGGCGATGATGGTGCCGACCCGGTTGACCAGATAGGGCAGGTAGTCGCCGAGATCGAGCTTGGAGAGCTGGTTCACGAGGCAATCCGTCTTGAAGCTTGAGGCAAAGCTACGCCCAAATCAGTGCATTTACAACAGATGCGTTTTCAACTATTCTCCCGGGTGAAGGCCGCCGCCGGTCTAAATCGGGGCCACTGGGAGGATGTCATGGACTTCGGCTATTTCACGCTGAGCGACAACCACTACGAAAACAATACGCGGAATTCGAACCAGTTCGTCGCCGACATCACCGCCGAGGCGCTCTATGCCGACAAGCTCGGCATGCATTCCGTCTGGATCGGCGAGCATCATTTCAACTCGCTCGGCGTGCTGTCCTGCCCGGACATGGTGCTGGCCTATGTCGCCGCCAACACCACGCGCATCCGGCTTGCCCCCGCAGTCACCGTGCTGCCGCTGCATCACCCCATTCGCGTCGCCGAGCAATGGGCGACGCTTGATCTTTTGTCCGGCGGCCGCGTCGATTTCGCCTGCGGCCGCGGTTATGACCGCCGCGAATACGAGCCGTTCCACGTCTCGTTCGACGACAATCAGGGCATTTTCGAAGAAGGGCTCGAAGTGGTGCGGCAACTGTGGGCGGCCGACGACCGCATCTCGCACCACGGCAAATATTATTCGTTCGACGACGTGCGCATCACGCCGAAGCCGATCCAGCGGCCGCTGCCGACTTATGTCGGATCGTTCTCCAAGCCCTCGATCGAACTGGCGGCGCGGCTCGGCTGCGGCTTGATCGTGGCGCCGTTCGCCGCGGCGCTGAGCTTCGGCGGGCTCAAACAGGTCGCCGACCTTTATCACGAGACCTGCGCCAAGATCGGCCAAAAACCCGGCCGGCTGATGTGCAGCTACTTTACGCACTTCGCCGATACCAAGGCGCAGGAGGACGTGCAGCGGGCGCGCCAGATCCGCTATTACCAGGAATGTGTCATCCCGGCTTTGCCGGGCGATCCGAAGACCGCGCCGCCGAGCTACCGCTATTTCGTCGACATGGTCGCGCGGCTGAGCAAGGTCAAAGCCGAGGACTTGACGGAGAATTCGGTGCTGATCGGCTCGTCGGCCCGCATCACCGAAATCCTCAAGAAAGTCGAAGCGGCGGGTTTCGACGAGGTGATCCTTTATTTCAATGTCGGGCAAAAGCCGCACCCGCAGGTCAAGGACGAGATGGCGCGCTTCATGGCCGAGGTGGCGCCGTCGTTTGCCGATGCGCGGAAGGAACACGCGGCGTAGTCTGCGCGAATGTTCAGGCTCGCGGTTGCCGACGTCGATTCACCGTCCTATTTCGTGGCGACCGCCGCGGTCGAGCTTGGCTTCTTCGCGGCGGAAGGCATCGACGTCGCCTTCGAGCCGGTGTTCGGGGCTGCGAACGGACCGGAACGCTTGCGCGACGGCACGTTGCATTTCTTCGGCGGTCCGGCCTATGCCGGAACGCGTGCCTTCCCGGCCTGGAAGGGCGCCAAGCTCTTGTGCGCTCTCTCGCAATATTCCTATTGGTTCCTGGCGGTGCGCGCCGATCTCGACGTCCGGCGCGGCGATGTCGGCGCGCTCAAGGGCTTGCGGATTTCCTCGTCGACGGCATTTCCGGTCATGGGCCTCAAATACATGCTGGCCGAATCCGGGATCGATCTCGCCCGCGACGACGTCCGCATCGTGCCGGCTCCCATGCGGAACAAGGACGCACAGTTCCGGGGGCACGCCGGTGCCGATGCCATCAGGCAAAATCTTGCCGACGCCTATTGGGGCAACGGCATGCGGGTCGCCATCGGGGAGCATCTGGGCGTCGCCAAGACTCACCTCGATCTGCGCCGCGGCGACGGTCCGCCGGGCGCGCGCTGGTACAATTTCGCGGCGCTGACAGCGACCGAGCAACTGATCGACGAGCGGCCGGAAGTCGCCGCCGGCGCGATACGCGCGATCGTCAAAACCCAAAAGGCGCTCAAGGCGGACCCTTCGCTCGCCGCCGATGTCGGCAATCGCTTGTTCCCGCCGGAAGAAGCCGCGCTGATCGCCGGCTTGATCGCGCGCGATGCGCCGTTTTATGACGCGACGATTTTGCCGGAGGCGGTCGACGGCTTGAACAGGTTCGGCATGGCCAATGGGTTGCTCACGGAGCCGGTCCCCAATGACCGGCTGGTGGCCTCACAATTCCGTCACCTTTGGAGCGCCTAGCCGCATCGGCCCAGTGCGGTGCGCCAACTCATCCGATCCTGATCCAGACCGCCTCGACGTTGAGATATTCTTCCATCTGCTGCAATCCGGACTCGCGGCCGTGTTTCAGCCAAACGTGAAGGCGCAAGCGCGACAACCCTCCGGAGGTTCCGCTAAGACCAAAAATGGAAGACCAAAAATGGCGCGGCCGGCATGGGGCGCAGCGGCCGCGACTGCGTCCACCTTCGGCCCCAGAGTCACCGGATCGCTCGCCTACGGATCGAGTTCGGTGTCCCAGTACAGATAGTCGAGCCAGCTGTCGTGCAGGTAGTTGGGCGGGAACAGCCGGCCGTTGCGATGCAAGTGCTGTACCGTCGGCTGGAATGGCCGTTGCGACGGCCACATCTTGGACTCATCCGGCGTCAGATTGCCCTTGCGCAGATTGCAGGGCGAGCAGGCCGCGACGACATTGTCCCAGGTCGTATGGCCGCCACGCGAGCGCGGCAAGAGATGGTCGAACGTCAGGTCGTCGCGGGTGCCGCAAAACTGGCAGGAAAAGCGGTCGCGCAGGAAGACGTTGAACCGCGTGAACGCCGGATGTGTCGAGGGTTTTACGTAGGTCTTGAGCGAAACCACGCTCGGCAGCTTCATCTCGAAGCTCGGCGAGTGCACCGAACGGTCGTAATTGGCGACGATGTTCACCCGCTCAAGAAACACCGCCTTGATCGCGTCCTGCCACGACCACAGCGACAGCGGGTAATAGCTCAGCGGACGGAAATCCGCGTTCAGCACCAAAGCCGGAAAGCCCGATTGCGATACATGAGCGTTCACGCAGACGCTCCCACCTCGACTCAATGCCGCAGTGCGGCGATGGGTGCTAGTTTATAGGCAGCCGCGACAGGATTGTGAAGCCCGTTCCAGGGGTTGCCTACTGCCGCGAGAATTCGGGGGCGCCGGCGATTCGCGCCGCTTCGAGAGCCTGCCGGCCGCGGATGAGGTCGGCGGCCTTCTCGGCGATCATGATGATCGGGGCGTTGATATTGCATCCCGGAAGATCCGGCAGGACCGCGCCGTCGACGACGCGAAGGCCCGCGGTGCCGAAAACCCGAAGCTCGGGGTCGACCACCGCCGTGGCGTCGGTGGCCACGCCCATTTTACAGGCGCCGAGCGGATGGTGGACGGTGATCGAGTTCATCCGGATATGGGCATCGAGGTCGGCGTCGGTGACGGCGCCATCGCCGGGCAGCATTTCGCGTCCTCTGAAGGGTTGCAGCGGCGCTTGGCGGCAGACATCGCGAACGATGCGCAGTCCGGCGCGCAGCGTTTTCCAATCATTGTCGGTGGCGAGGAAGTTCTGCCGGATGCGCACCGGCTTGGTCGGATCGGCCGAGGCAAGCTCGATGCGGCCCCGGCTTTCCGGACGCAAGACTGCGACGCGGCAAGCCCAGGCATCCGTATAGGCACGGCGGAATGGCCAAAAATACGGCGCCGCCGTCATCGGCGCCGCATTGAAGATGAGTTGCACGTCGGGCAGCGCGGCGTCGGGCCGGCTTTTGAGAAACGCGATCTGGCCGCTCGGCAGTTCGGTCGCGGGGCCTTCACCCTGCAGATAGGCGCGCGCCAAAGCCGGCACGATGCGGTCGAAGCGCATGAGCCGATGCACCGGCCCCGGCTCCTTGCGCTGATAAGTGATCGCCGCCGAAATGTGGTCCTGCAGATTCTTGCCGACGCCCGGCAGGGCTACTTTGACGGCGATGTCATGAGCCGCGAGCTCGGCCGGGTCGCCGATGCCGGACAGCATCAAAAGCTGCGGCGAGTTGATAACGCCGCCGCAGACGATCACTTCGCGATCGGCATGCGTGGTAATGACTTTTCCGTGCCGGATATATTCAACGCCGGTCGCGCGATTGCCCTCGAATACGATTTTCGACGCGTGGGCGTCGATCTCGACGGTGAGATTGTTACGCGCCAGCGCCGGCCGCAGATAGGCGTCCGCGGCGCTGCAGCGGTGGCCATCTTTCACGGTCATTTGCCAGACGCCGAAGCCTTCTTGCTGGGCGCCGTTATAATCGGGCGTCGCTTTATAACCTGCGGCGCGGCCGGACGCCGCGAAGGCGTCGACCAGCGGTTCGGAAAATGTGGTCATCTGGGTCGCGAGCGGGCCGTCGCCGCCGCGATAAAAGCTCGGGCCGCCCTTCCACGCTTCCTGGCGGCGGAAATAGGGCAGCACATGAGCATAGGACCAGTCTTTAAGCCCCGACGCCGCCCAGCGGTCGTAATCGCCGTGATGGCCGCGCACATAGGCCATGGCGTTGATGGACGATGAACCGCCGATGACCTTGCCGCGCGCGCATTCGATCCCGCGCCCGCCGGTCGTTGATTCGGGCTCGGCGAAATACATCCAGTCGTGCATGCGGTTGAGCAGCATGTACGGCCAGGCGAACGGGATTTTGATCCAGGGATCGCGGTCCCAGCCGCCGGCCTCAAGCAAGAGCACCCGCGTGCCCTTGTCCTCGGTCAGCCGGTTGGCCAGCGTGCAGCCGGCCGAGCCGGCGCCGACGATGATGAAGTCGTAGCTTTTGGCGTTGGGCATTTCGCGCTCGCGGCCGAAAGCTTAGGCGCCGCGGCGGCGATCTGTCCATCCGGTTTTCGCTACTGGCAGACCCCCTGCGAACGAGCGGTATCGAGTGCCGCCGACGCCGAGAGCCAATCGGGCAGTCCGATCGCGATTTTTGTCCAGTCGTCGCCCCAAGGGGAGGCGCCGCTATCCCACCAGATCTTGCACCAGCCGTCTTGCAATCGAACGACGGCGAAGTCGGCGCGCGCCGGTGTTGCCGCGGCTAAACCGAGTGCCAGGACGCCAGCAGCAAAAGCCAATCGTTTCATCGTCAACTCCATAGCTTTGCCCGCCCACAGACTTCACGTGGCCCTGACTAACCAGCGGCGAGGACGGCTGGTTCCATGCGATTTGTCGCCGCACGCGCGGCCTCAGTTCACGCGATAGGTCCGCAATACCGTCTCGTCGACGCCGATGCCGAGCCCCGGACCATTCGGTACCCGCATGAACCCGCCGGGCGCCTCGACCAAATCCCCGAGCGGGCTTGCCTCCAAATCGAGATAAAATCGCTCGACCGTCGGGCGCTCGGGCAGACTTGCGGCAAAGTGGATGGTGGCGATCAGGCCGGGACCGAAATACGGCGAATGCGGCGCCAGCTTCGTTCCGGCGCGATGCGCCATGTCCGCGATCCGCCGCATGGCGCTGACACCGCCGATCTTGGTGATGCTGGGCTGGACATAGTCGACGCCGGCGGTGCCGATGAGCTGCGCCATATCGGCAAGCGTTCCGGCATTCTCGCCGGCGGCGAGGGCAATGCCGCCGTCCGCTTTCAGGCGCGCCATCCCGGCGTAATCTTCCGGCGGCCACAGCGGCTCTTCGAGCCACTTGAGATTGCAGGCGCGCAGCTGCTGCGCCGCCTCGATCGCTTGCGGCAAAGTCCACGCGCAACTGGCGTCGACGGTGAGCGCAACGTCCGCACCGATCGCCTCGCGCGCGGCCGCGATTTGCGCGATGCCGATTTCATGAAGCTTGACGTCGCGATAGCCGCGCTCGACCGCTTTCGCGCTGTTTTGCCTGACGGCATCGGCATCGCCGTAGCGCAGCAGGCTCGCATAGGCGGGCAGGCGCTCGACCGTTTCGGCGCCGCCGAGCAGCCGACAAAGCGGCTTGCCGGCACGCTGGCCGGCGATATCCCAAAGCGCGATATCGAGCGCCGAAAGCGCGAAGCCGACCGGCCCGTTGCGCGCGCAGTTGCGCTGCCGGTATGCGATATCGGCGGTTAGTTTCGCAATGTCGGTCGGGTCCCGTCCGATCGCGAGCGGCGCTATGGCCTTTTCCACCGCGACCTTGGTGATGCCGCAGGCGGCCAGGCCGAATCCTTCACCCCAACCGACAATGCCGTCGTCGGTCGTCACTTTGATGAACAACGTCTCCATCTTCCGCCACTGTACCGCCGCTGCATTCCGCGCGGGATTGCCGAAGTCATAAGGCACGCTGATATGGAAAGGCTCGACGGCGGTGATTTTCATAGACTGCACTTGCATGCGGGGTTGAGCCGGGCATTGGTGCCCCGGCAGGTTATTATGTTATGAGACGCGGCCGTCCTTGCCTATTGTTCTGACGCCGGAGAATTTTCTTGCACGTCAACGAAAACCTCACGACCGAGCGTCCGACCTTCGTCACCCACCTCGAATGCGCGGCAACCGGCGAGCACTACGCCGCCGACGAGATTCACAATCTTTCCAAAGCCGGCAAGCCGCTGCTGGTCCGTTACGATCTCGATGGCGTGAAGAAGGCGCTGAGCAAGGACGCGCTGGCGGGGCGCCCGCCCGATTTGTGGCGCTATCGCGAATTGCTGCCGGTGCGCCGCGTCGCCGATATCGTCAGCCTCGGCGAAGCGATGACGCCGCTTTTGTCGTTGCCGAAAGTCGCCGGGAAAATGGGCGGCGGCGAGCTTTTGGTGAAAGACGAAGGACGTTTACCGACCGGCTCGTTCAAGGCGCGCGGGCTGGTCATGGCGGTGTCGATGGCCAAGGCGCTCGGCATCAAGCACATGGCGATGCCGACCAACGGCAATGCCGGCGCGGCGCTGGCCGCTTACGCCAGCCACTGCGGCATAAAAACCACGATCTTCTGTCCCGAAGATACGCCGGAAGTGAATGTCAGCGAGATCGGGCTGCAAGGCGCGACCGTCTATCGCGTCAACGGCTTGATCGACGATTGCGGCAAGATCGTCGGCGAAGGCAAAGCCAAGGCCGGCTGGTTCGACACGTCGACGCTGAAGGAGCCGTATCGGATCGAAGGCAAGAAGACGATGGGGTTGGAGCTTGCCGAGCAGCTCGGCTGGACCGTGCCGGACATCATCTTCTATCCGACCGGCGGCGGCACCGGCCTGATCGGCATGTGGAAGGCTTTCGCTGAACTCGAGGCGATCGGTTTCATCGGCAGCAAGCGCCCGCGCATGGTCGCGGTGCAGGCTGAAGGCTGTGCGCCGATGGTGCATGCCTATGAGCAAGGCGTCGAACATGCGACCCGCGTCGAAAACGCCCACACGATTGCGTCGGGCATCCGCGTGCCGCAGGCGATCGGCGATTTCCTGATCCTGCGCGCGGTGCGCGAGAGCGGCGGCTTTGCGATTGCGGTATCCGACGAGGCGATCACGGCGGGACTTGAGGAAGTGGCGCGCGAGGAAGGTTTTTTGATGTGCCCGGAAGGCGCGGCCACCTATGCGGCCTACAAGCAAAGTCTCGCCGACGGCCGCGTGAAGAAGACCGAGCAGGCCGTGCTGTTCAATTGCGCGACCGGGCTCAAATATCCGCTGCCGCCGATCCATCGCACGCTCGACCGCCATAAGCCGATCGACTACGCGGCGCTGTGACATGGATACCGCAACGCGACGCGTAGGCTGTCAGCGTTGCCGGCAAGAATTCGGTTGCTCGCGCGACAGCATCGAAGACTGCTGGTGCAACGCCGAGCCTTATCGTCTGCCGATGGCGATGCCACCGGAAGCCGGTCGTTTCAGCGACTGTCTCTGCCCAGCCTGCTTACGCGAAGTCGCGGCGCTGCTCAGGAGGACTTAATTCTCTTCCGATTTGCGCAGAAGATAAGTGTCCATGATCCAGCCCTTTTCGCGTCTTGCTTCGGTGCGGATTGCTTCGATGTCGTTTACGACTTCCGACAATCGCCCTGACACGAGAATCTCGTCCTCCGTGCCGATGTAAGCGCCCCAATAGATGTCGATGTCCCCGCCTTCGATCTTTTTGAAGGATTGCTCGCCGTCGAGCATGACGACGACGCTGTCGGCGTTGTCGGGAAATCCTTCCGCCAGCTTCCGGCCAGTCGTGATGTGAATAGATTCGCCGATTCGATTGAGTGCGATCCGATGCTTCGCCGCCAGCGCCTGGACGGCGCTGATGCCGGGGATCACCTCATATTCAAGCGCCAAATTGCCCTTGGATCGGATCTTCTCGATAATCCGCAAGGTGCTGTCATAGAGCGTCGGATCGCCCCAGACGAGGAAGGCGCCGCATTCTCCGTCGCCTAGTTCCTCCAGGAGAAGCTTCTCGCAGTTCTGCTCAATCAAAGCATGCCATTCTCGAACATTCGTTTTGTAGTCGGAAGGATCCTTGGATCGCTCCGGCATCTTGAAATGAGCGAGACGGTAATTCCGGTCTTTGATATACCGCTCGCATATTTCCAGCCGAAGCCGCTGCAATGCTTCCTTCTCCACACCTTTGTCCGGGACAAAGAACGCGTCCACCTGATTGAGCGCGTTGATAGCCTGTATGGTTACATAGTCGGGATTTCCGGCGCCGATGCCGATGATGAAAATTTTTCGCATCGCGTTAGTTCCGTATCATGAGCGTGCCAGCGCAACTGACTAGCATAATCGATTTCAGGGATTTTATTTTCTAAAAGTCTATCGGTGCGGCCGGCCCGCTTTTCGCTGTCGTATCGCGGCGAGCGGCCGACCGCGGCGGGTGTTGAGCGAATCCGCTTGACCGCTCGCAATCACGCCTGCAAAATCGCCGGCGGTGGTTCCCGCAAGGGATCAAAAGGGAACGCGGTGCGTCTGCACTTGGTGCACGCAACGCCGCGGCTGCCCCCGCAACTGTAAGCGGATAGTCTTCGGCCGATTTGCCACTGAGAGCTTTGCTCTTGGGAAGGCGGCCGCAGGCGGTGACCCGCGAGCCAGGAGATCTGCCACCAGCAACGAGTCACGCGCGAACGCGTTGGGCGGGGTGTCCCGACGTAAACGTGTAGTCCGGTTGTTTTACGGTCCCCACCAAGGGCGAACGGGACCGCCAATCAGCCAAAATCGCGGTGACGAGTACGTTCTTCGCCGTTGGGGCGTGGCGTGTCACCTGTCAACTATCGCGGCCGCGGCCGCGGCCGCGGCCGCGACCGTGGCCGTCTTGCTGTATTCCGTTCCATTTTTCTCTCAACTTCGGCCTTCGTGGCGGCTGCGCTGATCGCGGCAGGACCGGGCGTAGCGCAAACGGCAACGCCGCCGTCGCCTGCGGCGACCCCGCAAGGCCAAGCGACGCAGGGTCAGGGAAATCTTCCGCCGATTAACATAGCGGGTAATCGACCGAAGCAGCGCGGCAAAGTCCAGAAGCCTCACACCGAGGCAACGATTCCCCCAGCGCCGAACCCCAATCCAACCCCGCCCAACAGCCTGGCGGGAATTCCCATGACGCCACTCAACGGCGTCGCGGCCAGCGCAAGCCGATTGGGTCTTCCGGTCCTCGAAACGCCGGCCTCCGTCGATATCGTCACGCAGCAGACCATGCAGGATCAGGGCTATCGGACCAGTGCTGAAATTGCCAAAGGCGCAGTCGGTGTATTGGACCTCGACTCGGCGGGCGCGCCGGCCAATTTTTCGATGCGTGGCTTCAGCTTTGGCGCGGTGAACGTTCTTTACAATGGAATTTCGATCGGTGTGGCAAGCGATACGACGCGTGTGATGGACACGGCTAATCTCGACCAAGTAGAGTTCCTGAAAGGGCCGTCGGCGCTGATGTCAGGAATCATGGCGATCGGCGGCTCAGTCAACTACGTCAGCAGGCAACCGACCACGGGTCCGATCCAGAACGAGTTGGACCTTTCAGTGGATTCGCTGGGAACGTTCCGCTCGCATTTTGGCTCGGGCGGTAGCACCGGCGTTTCGGGACTCGATTATCGCTTCGACGCGACCGGATCGAACATCAACAGTTTCATCAACGGCGATTACCGGGATCTGACGGACCTCGCCACGCAATTCAACTATCACGTCAACAATAATCTCATGACCTTCTTGGCCATCGACTACAAGAAGGATTCCGGTCACGCCTACTGGGGCACGCCGCTGGTGCCAACCTCGTTTGCCGGCTCGAACGCGGTGAGCGGCGTCGTCTCGGGCACGGAGGTTAACACCTTCGGACCGCCCATTAGCATTGTCGGGCCGCTGACAGTCGATGGGCGCACGCTGACGACCAATTATAACGTGGCCGACAACGCCACCGGAGCCCAGGAGCTGTGGCTTCGTAGCGGATTCGAATGGACTCCGCTCAACAACGTCACGGTCAAGGACCAAGTTTACTACTATCAGGCCAAGCGCAACTGGATCGACAGCGAAACCTATGCCTTCGACGACGGATCGATTATTGCGGCGAATATGATCGATCGCGATCGGTTCTTCGTCGACCACAATCAGCACGTGGTCGGCAACAATATCGATTTCTTGTGGGACTCTCGGCTATTCGGCATGGACAACCGGCTCGCGGCTCAACTCCAGGTGAGCGGCGACTGGATCACGTTCACGGAAGAGGGCAACGGCGGGTATCCCGCTGACGCCGTCTCGGTCGTTGATCCCGACCCCGGAACCTATGGCGCGGAAGCGCCCGATATCCGGAATAAGGAGCTTGATAACGTCGCCCTGGCGTTCGAAGACCGTCTGAAGATCACGCCGGTGTTCGCGCTGATTGGCGGCGTTCGCGTGGACGATTGGACGCTGAAGAGCAACGGCGTCGACTTCGATGGCTCGATCCCGGGCGGCGAGCCGTTCACCCAAGTATGGAAGCCGGTCTCCTATCGCGCGGCCTACACCTACGAGCCGATCCCCGGCCTGACGTTCTACAGCATGTACGCCACGTCGTACGATCCGGCGGCGGCTAACGTTTTCTCCGTCAACTCTTCGGTGCCGCTGGCATTGACCAGTGCGCAAATCTACGAGACTGGCGTCAAGCAGCTGCTGTGGGACGATAGAGCGGAGTGGACTTTCGCTGCCTACGACATCACCCGGCGCAACGTCTATGTGCCAATCACTGATACGACGTCCGCTCTTGCCGGCGAAATCGGCACCAAAGGCTACGAATTGGCCGGCGCGGTGCGTCCGATCGACGGGTGGAAGCTTTGGGCCAACGTTGCCTGGACCCATGCCCGCTACGAAAATTTCAATACCTTGGACTTAAATGGAAACCTCGTATCGTGGACCGGCAACACGCCCTCGAACGTCGCTCCGATCATCATCAATGCCGGCGCGTCCTATGGCTTCGAGCATTGGCGGTGGCCGGTCGAGATCGGCGGCTCGGTGCGCCATGTCGGCAACCGTTATCTCTACGAGGACGACGCCACGACCATGGACGCCTATACGACGGCGGACGCCTATATGTTCGTCGACATTCCCGGCCGGGATATTGCGTGGCCGGAGATCAAAACCTTGCGCATCACCTTCCGCGTACGCAATCTGACGAACACCGTCTACGCCGCGTTTTCCGATCCGGGCTATCCGGACCAGGTTTATCTTGGCGATCCGCGCACCTACGAGTTGGCAGCCTCCGCCAAGTGGTGAACCTCGTGGTGAACCTCCGGCCCGGCATGCGCGCGCTCATTCTGCTGCATCGCTGGCTGGGCGTCGCATTCTGCCTGCTGTTCGCGATGTGGTTTGCGACCGGCATCGTCATGCACTTCGTGCCGTTTCCCGCGCTGACGGAGGCGGAGCGTTTTGCCGGGCTGGCGTCCATCGATACTGCGCAAATCGCGCACGGCCCGGCGGAGGCGGTCGGTTCCAGCGGGCTCGGCGACACGACGCGTATCCGTTTGCTGCAGCGAAGCGATGGACCGGTTTACCTGATCTCCGGTGCGTCGCGCGTCGCCGCGCTCTACGCCGCCGATCTTTCGGACGCCGCCGTGCATTCGCAACAAGTCGCTCTGGCGATTGCGACGGACTACGCGCGGCATCGGGGCTGGAGCGCAGCGGCGGCGAATGTCGCCGCATCAGGTCTTTACGACCAATGGACGGTATCGGAGCGATTCGATCGGCACCGTCCGCTGTATCGGATCGCGCTCAATGACGGCTCCGGCACCGAGCTCTACGTGTCGTCGGCGACCGGAGAGATCGTGCAGAAGACCACGCGCCGGGAACGCGCTTGGAGCTATGTCGGTAGCGTCGCGCATTGGATTTATCCGACGGCGCTGCGCGTTCATCCCGCGGCATGGAGCCGCCTGCTCTGGTGGCTTTCGCTTATCGCCTTGGTTGGCGCGTCGGCCGGCGCTTTGATCGGGACACTGGGCGTCCGGGTCGAAGGAGCACGCCTGGTTTCGCCCTATTCCGGCTTGCAGAGATGGCACCATTGGCTTGGCCTCTGCTGCGTCCTGTTTGTCTTGACTTGGATATTCAGCGGCTGGCTGTCGATGGACGATGGCCTGCTGTTTTCAACCGGCAAACCCACGTCCGCCGAAACCCGGTCGTTGACCGGCGCGCCGGCATGGAAGGCGCTGCCGTCCGGCGAAATCCGGCTTTTGTCCGCGCTGGTTCGGGACGTGGAGTGGTTCGCGTTCGGCGGACGGCTCTACCGCCGCGAGCGCATCGATATCGCTCAGCAGCGATTGTTCCTTGTTGATCCCGCCGACGGCGCGGCGAGCGCGGATCGCGCGTTTCTGCGCACCGACGAGATCGCCGCCGCGGCAAGTCGGCTTTCGCCGGCATGCGCTTCGCCGTTCGCGGTCGAACCCGACGACGCCTACGCGATCGTCTCAATCATGCCCGGCGCGCCGGTGTTCCGGCTGGTCTGCGGCGCGGATTGGTTTCACATCGACGGCGCGAGCGGCGCCGTGCTGGAAAAGCTCGATGCTTCGCGGCGCGTCTATCGTTGGCTCTACGGCGCCTTGCACACCCTCGATTTTCCAATTTTGACGGCGCGCCCCGAGCTGCGGACGAGCTTGATCGTCGCACTATGCGGGTTCGGCTTCGTATTCAGTGTCACCGGCGTGGTCATCGCGTGGCGAAGGCTCAAGTCTTGCTTTCGAACGCCGGAACGACGGTAATGCGGTGAACCCCGGAGACTCACTCGGATGTTCCCGCCGCAGCGGATCGTTTGCCTGACCGAGGAAACCGTCGAGACGCTGTATTTGCTCGGCGAGGATCGCCGCATCGTCGGCATTTCGGGTTATACCGTTCGCCCGCCGCGGGCGCGGCGCGAGAAGCCGCGCGTTTCCGCCTTCACATCTGCGGACATCCCGAAGATTCTCGAACTGAAACCCGATCTCGTTCTGACGTTTTCCGACCTGCAAGCCGACATCGCTGCGACTCTGATCAAGGCCGGCGTCGACGTTCACGCCTTCAATCAGCGCACCGTCGCCGAAATCCTCGACATGATCCGCACGCTGGGAGCGCTGGTCGGCGCCGGCGACCGCGCCGAAAAGCTGGTGGACCAACTCGCGGCCGAACTTGCGGCGGCGCGGCGGCGCGCGGCACAAATGCCGTGGCGGCCGAAAGTGTATTTTGAGGAATGGGACGATCCGATGATCTCCGGCATCGGTTGGGTCTCCGAACTGATCGAGGTTGCCGGCGGCATCGATATCTTCGCCGATCTGGCGTGCCAAAAATCGGCCAAGGATCGCATCGTGACGGCGGAAGAAATCATTCGCCGCGCGCCGGATATCATCGTCGGCTCCTGGTGCGGCAAGAAGTTTCGGCCCGACAAGGTCATCCGTCGGCCGGGATTCGACCGCTTGCCGGCGGTGCGGCGCGGCGCCGTCGCCGAAATCAAATCGCCGCTGATCCTGCAACCGGGTCCGGCTGCCCTGACCGACGGGCTCGCGGCGATGGCGATGATCGTCGGCGACGCGGTCGCTGCGATTAATCACAGTACCGCCGGTCCCTGAAACCGATATAGCTCGGCGCCAAGTGCGAATTGTTTTTGCAGCTAGTTCTTGCGGCTTGTTCTTGCGGCTAGTTCTTGCGGCTTGTCTTGCGGCTGCATTGCGATCTGCCTAACGTCGCGCGGGGCGGGAAGCTCAGATTCGGAGGCGGTCTGTGCTCAAGGGTCTTCTCACATTCGGGTTGACCCGGCGGCCGCTGGTGCTGCTTGGACTCTTCCTGTTTGTCGTCGGCGGCCTGTTCGCCTTTTCCCGGCTCAATATCGAGGCCTATCCGAATCCGGCGCCGGTGATCCTGGAAATCACCGCCCAGTCTCCCGGCCAATCGGCCGAAGAGATGGAGCGCTACTTCACCATTCCGATCGAAGTCGGGCTTGCCGCGACGCCGGGCGTCGACATCATCCGCTCGACGTCGTTCTGCGGTCTCTCCTTCGTCCGCGTGACATTTCAATATGGCGTCGATTATTACTTCGCGCTTACGCAGGCTGCCATCAGTTTGCAGCAGAACGTCACGCTGCCGAATAACGTCACGCCCCAGATCCAGGGCGGCAGCCTGGTCGGCGAAATCTACCGCTATCAGTTGGTCGGGCCGCCGCATTACGGCCTGACCAACCTGCGAACGATTCAGGATTGGATCCTGCAGCGGCGGCTTCTCACCGTGCCCGGCGTCGTGCAGGTCAACACTTGGGGCGGCACCACCAAGGAATACGACGTTGACGTCGATCTGCATAAGCTCGACGCCTACAACGTCACGCTGCCGCAGGTCATCACCGCGCTCGGCAACGCCAATATCAATGTCGGCGGCCGCACCATCAATATGGGCGAGCAGTCGGTGAACATCCGCGGCGTCGGCCTGATGGATTCCGGCGGGGCCAACGATCTGACGCAGGGCTACAAGGTCGATGACATCGAGAACGTTCCGCTTGGCCAATCGAGCGGCGTGCCGATCTTCATAAAAGACGTCGCCAAGGTCGCGGTCGGCTACGTGCCGCGGCTCGGCAAGGCCGGCCGCGACCATGACGATGACGTGGTCGCCGCGATCGTCATCATGAACCGCACGCTACATACCAACGACGTGGTGGCGCGGGTCCGCGCCGAGATTCAGAAGATCAATACCGACGGCAGCCTGCCGCCGGGCGTGAGGCTGGTGCCGTTCTACGACCGCACCACGCTCGTTCACGTCACCACCGCGACCGTGCTGCACAATCTGGTCAACGGCTGCCTCCTGATCTTCTTCGTCCAGTGGCTGTTCCTCGGCGACCTGCGCAGCGCGATCATCGTCGGGGTGAACATTCCGTTCGCGCTGTTCTTCTCGATCATCATTATGGTGCTGCTCAACGAAGACGCCAATCTGCTGTCGGTGGGCGCCATCGATTTCGGCATCATCGTCGATGCCGCGGTCATCCTGGTCGAAAACGTCTATCGGAACTTGCAGGGACGGCCGGAGGCAAGACAGGCGCTGCTCCAGCAGCTCGCTTCGCAACAGTGGGGACCCGATCCGACGCGATGGAGCAACGTGGCGGGCTTGCGGGCCTGGAACGACCGCCTGCGCATCATTTTGGCGAGCGCGCTTCAGGTCGACCGGGCGATCTTTTTCTCCACCGCGATCATCGTCGCGGCCTTCATTCCGCTGTTCACCATGCAAGGGGTCGAAGGTCAGATCTTCGGGCCGATGGCGCGGACCTACGCCTATGCGCTGATCGGTGCGCTGATCGCTACGTTTACAGTGACGCCGTGCTTGGCGTCGCTCTTGCTGTCCGATCATATCGCCGAGGCCGAGACGGTCGCGGTGCGCTGGCTGCGCTCGGTCTATACGCCGGTTCTGCGCTGGTCGCTCGCCAACAGGCGGATCACGCTCGCCATCGGCGTGGTCTTCCTCCTGACATGCGGCCTGCTCGGCTCCCGGCTCGGCAGCGAATTTCTGCCGACGCTCGAGGAAGGCAATCTCTGGATTCGCGCTTCGATGCCGCCGACCGTCTCGCTCGAGGCCGGTGCGCCGATCGTCACCAAAATCCGCGAGATCCTGCTGCGTTACCCGGAAGTGATCACCGTGACATCGCAGCAGGGCCGCCCCGACGACGGCAGCGATGCGGCGGGCTTTTACAACGCCGAGTTCTTTGTACCGCTCAAGCCGTTCGATGAATGGCCGCCCAACGCGACCAAGGAATCGCTGATCAACGATCTGCAGGCCGAATTCAACAAGGAATTCGTCGGCATCGACTTCAATTTCTCGCAATATATCCAAGACAATGTCGAGGAGGGATTATCGGGCGTCAAAGGCGCCAATTCGGCGAAGATCATCGGTCCCGATCTGACGGTGCTGGAACAGATTGCGCGAGCGGCGATGCACGAGATGGCGCAAGTCCAGGGCATCACCGATCTCGGCGTCTTTTGGGTTCTCGGCCAGCCCAATCTGAATATCAGGATCGATCGCGTCAAGGCGGCGCGCTACGGGCTCAGCGTCAGCGACGTCAACAACGTCATTCAAGCAGCGCTCGGCGGATCGGTGGCGACCACGCTGTTGGAATCGGACCGCCAATTCGGCGTGGTGGTGCGGCTCGCGCCGGAATACCGCAACAATGTCGATGCGGTCGGCAATCTTAAAATCGGCGTCCAGACCGCGAGCGGCAACGCCTATATTCCGTTGAGCGAACTCGCCTCGATCACGCTCGATACCGGAGCGTCTTATATTTTCCGCGAGCGCAACGAGCGCTTTGTGCCGATCAAATTCTCGGTGCGCGGCCGCGACCTCGCCGGCGCGGTGGAGGAGGCGCAACAGCGTATCGCCCGTAATGTGAAGCTGCCGACCGGCTATCGCATCGAATGGTCCGGCGAATTCGAATGGCTGCAGCAAGCCCAAAAACGGCTCGCCGTCATTCTGCCGATCACGCTCGTCCTCATCGTGGTCTTGCTCTACGGCATGTTCAATTCGCTCCGCGACAGCATCATGGCGCTGTTCGGGTTGCCGTTCGCGATCGGCGGCGGCATTTTGGGGCTTTACGTCTCCGGACTGGATTTCAGCATTTCGGCCGCGATCGGGTTCATCTCCTTGTTCGGTGTGTCAGTGATGAGCGGCATCCTCATCATCAATGCTTATTATCGCTTTGCGGCGAACATCGCCGATCCGGTCGAGGCCATGTTCCGGGCGGTCGAGGAGCAGATGCGGCCGATCCTGATGATGACGCTGTCGGCGTGCATTGGGCTCTTGCCGGCTGCGATTTCCACCGGCATCGGCAGCCAGGTGCAGCGCCCGCTCGCCACTGTGATCGTCGGCGGTATGCTGGTGGGGCCTATTTTGCTGCTGATCGTCGTGCCGGCGCTGCAGACCTATTTCCTCGAGCGGAGCGGCGCCGCCGCGCCGCCGGTTCCGGCGGCCGATAGCGAGCCAAGTTAAGCTTGGCGGCAGCCGCGGTTTTTCCGATCGAGCGGCGGCGGCAATAACCTTAACAGTTCCCTGCCGGACGCCGACGGGGCTCGATTTATTCTTTTCCCGCAACGAATAATCAAGGGGTTTCCGCTATCAGCGGACGGTGCAGATTCCGAATTCTGGTTCGCCGACAGGTAACGTCATGCTGCGCATCTTCATGCGTCATTTCATTCGCGACCGGAAGGGCAACGTCGCGATGATCTTTGCGCTGTCGCTCATTCCTTGCATCTTCTTGACCGGGATGGCGCTCGACTTCTCGTCGGCCATACAGAAGCGGGTCATTCTCAACGCCGCGGCCGACGCCGCGGCGCTTGCGGCGGTGACCCCGACGATGATGGGCGAATCGAGCTCGAACGCGCAAACCGCGGCGCTCAACGTTTTCAATGCGACGGCCTCAACCGTGACCGGGGTGACCAGTGCGGCGCCGACCGTCGCCATCGCCAGCAGCAACGGCGGCCTGACCCGCACCGTCACCGTCAACTACTCCGCCAACTCGACGAATTCCTTCCCGAACGTCTTGAAGTTGCTCACCGGCCAGAGCGAAGCGACTTGGCCGATCTCGGGCTCGTCGACCGCAACCTCAAGCACGTCGCCGAACATCAACTTCTATTTGCTGCTCGACAATTCGCCGTCGATGAACATCGCGGCGACCACCTCCGGCATCAACACGATGGTCGCCGCCACCCAGAATGCGCCCGCGAGCGGAGCGAATTCCGGCGGATGCGCTTTCGCTTGCCACGAATCCAATCCGTCGGCGGATAACCTCGGCAATCCCGGCGGCGAGGACAATTACACGCTTGCGGCGAATCTCGGCGTGACGACCCGGATCGAGAACATGGCGAGCGCGACGCAGACGCTGATGACGACGGCGTCGACGACCGAGTCGGCCAATAACGCGACGTATAAGATGGCGATCTACACGTTCAACTATCAAGGCACGTCCACGATTCAAACCTTGACTTCGAATCTGACGACCGCGGCCAACTCCGCTTCGACCATCGACGTGCTGGAAGTGTACGACAACAATTGTCTCACCTCCTCGAACTGCAACAACGATACCGATACCGATTTTCCCCTGGCGATGTCGAACATCAACACCGTGATGCCCAATCCCGGCACCGGCGCATCGGGCAGTACGCCGGAAGAGGTGCTGTTTCTCGTCAGCGACGGCGTCGAAGACGACAACACCGGCTCGTGCTCCGAGCCGCTCGATGGCACGCGCTGTCAGGCGCCGTTCAATACCACGTGGTGCACGACGATTAAGAACCGCGGCATCCGCATCGCGGTGCTCTATACCCAATATCTGCCGCTGACGACCAATGCCTGGTACAATACCTGGATCTCGCCATGGCAAACCCAGGTCGCCACCAACATGCAGAGCTGCGCATCAACGGGACTGTATTTCTCGATCACCACCGACGGCGATATTTCGAGCGCCATGCAGGCCCTGTTCGAGCAGGCCGTCGCCACCGCCCGGCTGACGCAGTGATCGTGAAATCGGACGCCGGCTGCCGGTGAGCCGGCATAGGCTTCGCGCGGCGGCGGCGCCCTTTTTGCTTCTCCATTGTTCCGCGTCCAGACATCCGCGCGCTGACGCACTCTCAGCCGGCGCGGTGTAACCGATTTATGGATCCGGCAGCGCGAACCCGCCTTGATCTGGCGGCGCGCGATCAGGAATTGACGCGCGTGACCGTCGTCGACATCCGCGGATAGAAGTACATGCTTTCGTAGATGTTGATCGTGCCGGTGAGCACGTAGCCCATTGACGGCGTATAAGGATAGGTCACTTCGCCGAAGATCAGCGTGATATTGGCGGTTCGCAGGTTGGTCGGCAGCGTGACGGACGAACCGACCGTGCGCGCCGTGCCGTTGAGCGAGTCGCTCCAAATAACCTTGCCCTGACCCTGCGAATTGGTGGTCACTTCGGAGACGGTCACGACCATGCTTGTCCCCGAATACGGCGCCACCACGGTCGCCGCCGCCCCGAGAATGCTGCTCATGGCGGAATTGTCGATGCTGATATATTGCGAGGCGAGGTCCGCCACGGTGCGTGCGGCAAGCGTCGCCCGGAACTGGATCGCCAAGCCGTCGCCGACCTCGACGCTGCCGAGATAGAGCGTCAGCATGACCGGCAAGAGCAGCGCGAACTCGGTGGCCGAGACGCCGTCGCGATTGCGCGCGAAGCGGCGCAGATAGGCGCGAATAGCCGACATGGTCCTGGCGGGCGTCATTCAGTAGGGCTCATTCTTGAAGACGGCGGTGGATATGAGCAGGCGATTGCCGTTCGACAGATTTGCCAGCGTGAAGCTGAGCGGCCCGAGCACGACCGGCCATTGATACATGACCTGGACGACGACGATGTCGCCGGGGTTGCCCGTGCTATAGCTCCAGGTGTTGGTCACATTGCCGTTGGAGCCGAAAGTCAGCGTCGGCGTCGCTGTGTTGGCGGTGGAAAAGCTGCTGTAGTTCTGCACGTTGATCATGAAGTTGCCGCAGTTGAACAGCGCGAAAGTCTGGCCGCAGACCCAGGTGGCGAATTGCGACTGGCTCATGCCGGCGGTCTGGGCTTGGCCGGTCATGATGTAGCGG